>Ga0209172_10000242_pt1 | contig 159968 bp, 125 predicted proteins | sample LarsenN4metaG_FD_184113 | JGI IMG/M metagenome (GOLD analysis project Ga0209172, IMG submission 184113) | Hot spring sediment bacterial and archeal communities from British Columbia, Canada, to study Microbial Dark Matter (Phase II) - Larsen... ...
CTCCCTCGTTGCAAGCACAACAAGAGAGAACGACACCGGGAGGTCCGGTGCCAAGTGGGATCGCGCTTCGTCGTCCAGGCCGCCGAGCAGACCGCCCACCCCTATCGCGGTCCGCGCAGGCGGCCGGATACTACCTCAGATCGCTGTACTCAAATCGGTGAACAGCCTCGCGAGAGCTCGGTCGTGCGCCATCCGGAAACTATGAGCAAGCTCGAGGATCTCCACCCCCACGCGGCCGTGCGCGGAATCCTGCCCGACTGCCTCGTCACCGTCGTCACCACGCAGTGGTTCGGCTCCGAGGCGCTCGAGCTGACATACAAGACGCCGACCGGCAAGGTCGCCAACGAGTTGCTGTTCCGGCACGACGAGGCCCGCATCGAGATCGTCGAACACGGGCGGCCCTGGGGCCTCGACGGCGACGGCGCGCTCTTTCGCCTCGTTTCAGAGGCCCGCCGCATCAAGCTCGCACATTTGTTCGATCCGCTGCTGGCCGTCCACACGTCTCGCGTCGAGCCGCTCCCCCATCAGATCACCGCGGTGTACGGCTCGATGCTGCCGCGGCAGCCGCTCCGGTTCCTCCTCGCGGACGACCCGGGCGCCGGCAAGACGATCATGGCCGGTCTCTTCATCAAAGAGCTCATCGCCCGCGGTGACCTTCACCGCTGCCTGATCGTCTGCCCGGGGAGTCTCGCCGAACAATGGCAGGACGAGCTGTATCAGCGTTTTCATCTGCCGTTCGAGATCCTGACGAACGACAAGCTCGAAGCCGCGCGCACCGGCAACTGGTTCTTCGAGAACAACCTCGTCATCGCCAGGCTGGACAAGCTCTCGCGCGACGAGGACGTGCAGGCCAAGGTCGCGGCCCCCGAGTGCGCCTGGGATCTCGTCGTCTGCGACGAAGCACACAAGATGTCGGCCAGCTTCTTTGGTGGCGAGGTGAAGTACACGAAGCGCTACAAGCTTGGCCAGCTCCTGTCGACTGTCACGCGCCACTTTCTGCTGATGACCGCCACGCCGCACAACGGGAAGGAAGAGGATTTTCAGCTCTTCATGGCGCTCCTCGATGGCGACCGTTTCGAAGGCCGCTTCCGCGACGGCGTCCACACGGCCGACGTGTCCGACTTGATGCGGCGGATGACGAAGGAGTCATTGCTCAAGTTCGATGCCACGCCGCTGTTCCCCGAGCGTATCGCGCACACCGTGCCGTACCAGTTGTCTGGTGCCGAGGAGGCGCTGTACACGGCCGTTACCGACTACGTGCGGCAGGAGTTCAATCGTGCCGACGCGCTTCAGAACGACAAGCGCGCGGGCACCGTCGGTTTCGCCCTCACCATGCTCCAGCGGCGGCTGGCCTCCTCACCCGAAGCCATCTACCAGTCGCTGCGACGCCGACGTGAGCGGCTCGAGAAGCGCCTGCGCGAGGAGGAGCTGCTCCAGCGCGGCGCCCTCGCCGCAATGCATGTGGACGCACGGCTCCCGGTGATGACCGATGAGGACTTGGAGGATTTGGAGGACGCTCCGGAGAACGAACAGGACGTCGTGGTCGAGGAAGTCGTCGATCAGGCCACAGCGGCGCGGACAGTCGCCGAGCTGAAAGCTGAAACGGACACTCTCCGACGGCTCGAAGGCATGGCCCTCGCGGTCCGGAACCGCGGTGACGATCGCAAATGGCGCGAGCTGGCCGGCCTGCTCAACGAGATCTTTACGCCCATAAGCACTGGCGACGGTAATCCGGCTGGCACTCCCGGCGCTGAAGCCGTCGCGCGCTCGGCCAGCGAGAAGCTGGTGATCTTCACCGAGCACCGGGACACGTTGAACTACCTGCGGCAGCGCATCGGCACGCTGCTGGGCCGCGATGAGGCTGTCGTCACCATTCACGGCGGCATGGGGCGGGAAGAGCGCAGCAATGCGCAGGAAGCGTTCAGGCACGACCCGCACGTCCAGGTACTCGTAGCCACCGACGCCGCCGGCGAGGGCATCAACCTGCAGCGCGCCCACTTGATGGTGAACTACGACCTGCCCTGGAATCCGAACCGGCTGGAACAGCGGTTTGGCCGCATTCACCGCATCGGGCAGACGGAGGTCTGCCACCTGTGGAATCTCGTGGCCGAGGGCACCCGCGAAGGCGAGGTCTATCGCACGCTCCTGGAAAAGTTGAACGAAGCCAGAGCGGCGCTTGGCGGGCAGGTGTTCGACGTCCTTGGCAAGCTGCAGTTCGAGGGGCGGCCGCTCCGGGAACTCCTGGTCGAGGCGATTCGCTACGGCGAGCAGCCTGAAGTCCGGGCACGCCTCACGCGGGTGGTGGAGCACGCGTTCGATCGCACCCAGCTCCAGGATCTGCTGGAAGAGCGCGCCATTGCTGTTGACGCGATGGATGCCAGCCGCGTCCATCGCATCCGCGAAGACATGGAACGCGCCGAGGCGCGGCGATTGCAGCCCTATTACATCGAGTCGTTCTTCCTCGAGGCCTTCAAGAGACTGGGCGGTACTGCCCGTCAGCGTGAGCACCGGCGCTACGAAATCACGCACGTACCCGCGCCGGTCCGGAATCGTGACCGCTTGATTGGCGTTGGAGAGCCGATTCAGCCGCGTTACGAACGGATCGCGTTCGAGAAGGCGCTCCTCGCACCGCCGGGTGAAACGCCCGCCGCCTTCATCTTTCCGGGCCATCCCCTGCTCGATTCCGTCATCGATTTGACGCTCGAGCGCCACCGGGACTTGCTGCGACGGGGCGCCATCCTTGTAGACGAACGCGATGCCGGCACGGCGCCGCGCGTGCTGTTCTTCCTCGAGCACGCGATCCAGGATGCCAGCCTCACGCGAACGGGCGAGCGCCGCGTGGTTTCACAGCGGATGCTGTACGTCGAGATCGACGCCTCCGGTGCTGCGCGGCATCTCCACTACGCCCCGTATCTGGACTACCGCCCGCTGGCACAGGACGAGCCTTCCGCCGATTCGATCCTCGGCCGCCCGGAGTGCGCCTGGATTTCGGGAGACCTGGAGAATCGCGCGCAAGCGCACGCGATTGCCACGGTGGTCCCGGAGCATCTCGACGAGGTGCGCGCGCGAACCATCGAGCGCATCGACAAGACGGAGGCCGCCGTCAAGGACCGGCTGACCAAGGAGATCAACTACTGGGACCACAGGGCCGAAGAACTCCGCCTGCAGGAGCAGGCTGGCCGGGCACCGGCGCGGCTCAACTCGGCCGAAGCACGGAAACGCGCGGACAACCTCCAGGCCCGTCTGGAGAAGCGACTCGAGGAGCTGCGACTTGAGCGCCAGATTTCGCCGCTGCCGCCGGTGGTCGTCGGCGGCGCCCTGATCGTGCCGGCAGGACTCCTGGCGGCGATGACCGGCCGGCAACGAGCGATGACCGAAGCTCCCGATCTGCAGGCGTCCGCTGCGCGGGCGCGCGCCATCGTGATGGAGATCGAGCGCCGGCTCGGCTACGAGCCGGTCGACCGCGAGCACGAGAAGCTCGGCTACGACATCGAAAGCCGCGTGCCGGGCACCGGTCGGCTGCGCTTCATCGAGGTCAAGGGGCGTGTCGCCGGAGCGGCGACGATCTCGGTCACGCGGAACGAGATCCTCTACTCGCTGAACAAGCCGGACGACTTCATCCTGGCGATCGTCGAGTTCCTGCCGGACGACAGCCACCGCGTGCACTACGTGCGGCGTCCGTTCCGGCGCGAGCCGGACTTCGGCGTGACCAGCGTGAACTACGATTTCGCGGAACTCCTCGCGCGTGCGGGAGAGCCGACGTGAGAGGGGCAGAGTGGTTATGGCGACGCCCAAGGAAACCATCTGGACACTGGACCCACACACGGCTGCGAAGCACGAGATTCTTCGCCGCTACCTCGGCGCGTGGTTCCGCATCCTCGGGACGTACCACGGAAGGATAGTCTACATCGACGGGTTCGCCGGTCCAGGTCGGTACGCCAATGGTGAACCCGGCTCTCCGCTCATTGCGCTGGATGTCGCTCCCAAGCAACCCAACGGCAACGCGAGCGAGATCGTGTTCTGGTTCATCGAGGAGCGGAGTGATCGACACGCGCACCTGGAGCAGGAGCTCGCGAAGCTCAGTCTGCCTGCGCATTTCAGGGTGATCGCCAATTCCGGGCGTTTTCACGAGAAATGCGGGAGCGTACTCGAATCTATAACTACTGCCGGGCAGCAACTCGCCCCAACCTTTGCCTTCATCGACCCGTTCGGTTTCTCCGGCATTCCCTTCACGCTGATCGAGCGCCTCCTCCGCCAGGAACGATGCGAGGCGTTCATCACGTTCATGGTCGATGCCATCAACCGTTTTCTAGATCACCCCGAGGATACCGTCGTCCGTCACATCGCGGAAGCATTCGGGGGTGACGACGCGATCGCGGTCGCCAAGGGGTCGGGGGATCGCGTGGCCAAGCTCCGCGAACTGTATCAGGGAAAGCTCGCTACGGTCGCGAAGTACGTCCGCTACTTCGAGATGCGTGACCGCAACAATCGGCCGCAGTACTACCTCTTCTTCGCGAGCAACAACGCGCTCGGTCACCTCAAGATGAAAGAGGCCATGTGGAAGGTGGATCCTGACGGCGATTTCCGGTTCTCGGACGCGACCAACCCAAATCAGTTGGTGTTGTTCGAGGCCGATCCGACTTCTGACCTGGCTGCTCAGATTCGAAGCCGGTTCAGCGAACAAGGGGAGGTCACAGCGAAGCAAGTTCGCACCTATGTGGAGGACAGAACGGCCTACCTTAAGAAGCACATGACTGCAGCACTCACCCGTGAGGAGAAGGAGGGCCGGCTGCTGGTGGAGGAATTGAAGGTGGACGGCAGGCGGCGGCGCGCGGGGACGTTCCCGGACAACGCGAGGTTGCGATGGGTCTGAAGTCATCGATCGAGTGGACGGAGTCCACGTGGAACCCCGTGACGGGCTGCACAAAGGTCAGTCCCGGCTGCAAGCACTGCTACGCGGAGCGTATGGCCGAGCGCCTGCAGGCGATGGGACAGGAGAACTATCGGAACGGATTCAAATTGACGCTCCAGCCGCACATGCTGGAGCTTCCCCTCCGCTGGAAGGCTCCGCAAACGATCTTCGTGAACTCGATGAGCGACCTATTTCACGAAGACGTTCCGTTTGACTACATCCACCGGGTCTTCGACGTCATGCGTCGCGCCTACTGGCATCGCTTTCAGGTCCTGACAAAGCGCTCGGAGCGACTTGCACAACTGTCTGCTCGGCTTCCGTGGGAGCCGAACATCTGGATGGGTGTGAGCGTGGAGAGCGATCGCTACCGCTTCCGCATCGACGCTCTGCGTCGAACAGGCGCCGCGATCCGCTTCCTATCGCTGGAGCCATTGCTTGGCCCATTGCACGACCTCGACCTGCGCGGAATCCATTGGGTGATCGTGGGCGGCGAGTCCGGCCCTGGAGCCCGACCTATCGATCCTGCATGGGTGCGGGACCTGCGCGACCAGTGCCGCCGCAACACAGTGGCCTTCTTCTTCAAGCAATGGGGTGGCACCAACAAGAAGCGCACGGGGCGCGAGCTCGACGGGCGGACGTGGGACGAGATGCCGGTCGCTCGTAACACACCTTGTCGATCACGATTAGCCGAAGTGGCGGGGGCTGGCGCGTGAGCATGAAGAAAAAGCTCATCGAAGTCGCCCTGCCGCTCGAGGCCATCGACAAGGCCAACGACTTCATCCTGGCGATCGTCGAGTTCCTGCCAAACGACAGCCACCGCGTGCACTACGTGCGGCGTCCGTTCCGGCGCGAGCCGGACTTTGGCGTGACCAGCGTGAACTACGATTTCGCGGAGCTTCTGGCGCGGGCGGAGGCGCCGCGGTGAAGGCCGCGCTGGTACCGCTCGAGCGTATCGAGCGCGCGATCCTGCTCGTCCGCGGCCACAAGGTCATGCTCGACGCCGACCTGGCGGCGCTCTATGGCGTAGCGACGAAAGCTCTCGTGCAGGCCGTCAAGCGCAACATCGCCCGATTTCCCGACGACTTCATGTTCCAGCTCACGAAGGAGGAGTTCGACGACTTGAGGTCACAGAATGTGACCTCAAGTTCCTGGGGCGGCCGGCGCCACCGGCCGTATGCTTTCACCGAACAGGGCGTGGCGATGCTCTCCAGCGTGCTCCGGAGCGACCGGGCGATCCACGTGAACATTCAGATCATGCGCACTTTTGTCAGGCTGCGGCGTCTGCTGGCCTCCCACGAGGAGCTCGCCCGGAAGCTCGACGCCCTCGAGCGAAAGTACGACCAGCAGTTCAAGGTGGTGTTCGACGCGATCCGCCAGATGATGGCGCCTCGCGATCCGAAGCCGCGGCGTCGAATCGGATTCTCGGCGGGAGAACGGGTGTGACGTACCGCAGAAAGCTCATCGAAGTTGCGCTTCCGCTGGAGGCGATCAACAAGGCGTCGGCCCGCGAGAAGTCGATCCGCCATGGGCACCCGAGCACGCTCCACCTCTGGTGGGCGCGGCGGCCGCTGGCGGCGGCGCGGGCGGTGATCTTCGCGCAGATGGTCGACGACCCCTCCTCATGGCCCGATCTGTTCCCCACCGAGAAGGCGCAGGAAAAGGAACGGAAGCGTCTGTTCAAGATCATCGAGGACCTGGTCCAGTGGGAGAACACGACGAACGAGGAGGTGCTCGAACGGGCCAGGGCCGAGATCTGGGCCTCGTGGCGCCGGGCGTGCGCGGAGAACGCCGATCATCCGCGCGCAAAGGAGCTGTTCGACCGGAACAGGCTGCCGGCGTTCCACGATCCCTTTGCCGGCGGCGGGTCATTGCCGCTCGAGGCGCAACGCCTCGGGCTCGAGGCGCATGCAAGCGACCTGAACCCGGTGGCCGTGTTGATCAACAAGGCGATGATCGAGATCCCGCCGAAATTCGCGGGCAAGCCGCCGGTCAATCCCGAATCACGGTCGCAGAAGGCGCTGCTCGCGCGCGAGTGGAAGGGAGCACAGGGCCTTGCTGAGGATGTGCGCTGCTACGGCCGGTGGATGCGCGACGAGGCCGAGAAGCGCATCGGGCACCTGTATCCGAAGATCGAGGTCACTCCCGAGATGGTCAAGGAGCGGCCGGATCTGAAACCGTTCCTTGGCCAGACGCTCACCGTGATCGCCTGGCTATGGGCGCGCACGGTGCCAAGTCCAGACCCGGCGATGGGCGGGGCGCATGTTCCGCTCGTTGCGAGCTACTGGCTTTGCAAGAAGAAGGACAAGCATGTGTGGGTTGAGCCAGTCGTCGACAAGGCAAAGGGAACGTGGCGGTTCATTGTGCGCACAGGCACGCCGCCGAGAGACACGAGTGCGATCGATACAGGGACAAAAACTGGACGTGGCACGTTTCGGTGCCTGCTGTCTGAAGCACCGTTGCGTGCAACGGACCTCCACAAACTCGGGACACGCGGAGAGATCGGGAACCGCCTGATGGCAGTGATTGCCGATGGCCGCGACGGACGCATCTATCTCTCAGCGACCCAGGATCAGGAACAAGCTGCTCGACTTGCGCAGCCGAAGTGGCGACCCACGACGAGCATCGGTACGAACACACGGCACTTGACTCCGGTCGCCTACGGCTACACAACCCACGCAAGCCTGTACACGCCCCGCCAGCTCACCGCCCTTGACACGTTGGCGTCGCTCGTGCCCGACGTCCGCGCTCGCGTACTCGCGGACGCGCGCGCAGCCGGCCTAGACGAAGGCACGAGCCTCGAAGCGGGCGGCGCAGGTGCTGTCGCCTACGCCGATGCGGTTGCCGTCATGCTTGGCATCGCCCTGAGCCGCCGTCACGACCGCTGGACCGCGTTTAGCATCTGGCACACGATCCGCGAGAACCTCGAAAGCCTGATCCGCCTGTCTGCGGTGCCGATGACGTGGGAGTTCGCCGAGGGCAACCCCTTCTCCGAGAGTACGGGGAACTTCGTCGACGGCGTCGACCTGACGGCGAAGGCAATCGAGTGCCTTGGTCATGGCATCCCTGGCCACGCCGAGCAGCGCGACGCGCGCACGGTTCCTGCCGATGGCGGTGCGGTCGTCTGCACCGATCCGCCCTATTTCGACAACGTCCCGTACGCCGATCTGTCGGACCTGTTCTACGTCTGGCTGCGGCGCACGCTGCAGCCGGTGCTGCCGAGCCTGATGTCGACAGTGCTCGTCCCCAAGGCCGACGAGCTCGTCGCGGACGCCGCGCGCCACGGCGGCCGCGAGCAGGCCGAGCGCTTCTTCCTCGATCGCATGGGCGAGGTCATCAGGGCGCTGCGAGCCCGTGCGCTTCCGGCTGTGCCGCTGACGATCTTCTACGCGTTCAAGCAGAGCGAGATCGAAGGCGATGGCGCGGTGTCGACCGGCTGGGACACGTTTCTGTCCGCCGTTATCGACGGCGGCTTCTCGATCGTCGGCACGTGGCCCGTGCGCACGGAGCAGACCGGCGGTCTGCGCAACGTCGGTCGAAACTCTCTTGCCACATCGGTTGTGCTCGTCTGCCGCAAGCGCACCGCCGACGCACCCACCGCCGCCCGCCGCGAATTCGTCGCCGCACTCAAGTCCGAGCTGCCCGCCGCGCTCGCCGAGCTGCAAAAGGCGAACATCGCCCCGGTGGACCTGGCGCAGGCTGCGATCGGTCCTGGCATGGCAGTCTACACGCGGTACTCCAAGGTGGTCGACGCGAAGGACAACCCCGTTGCCGTCCGCGAGGCACTCGCACTCATCAACCAGGTGCTCGACGAGACGCTGGCCGAGCAGGAAGGCGACTTCGACGCTGACAGCCGCTGGGCGCTCGCGTGGTTCGAGCAACATGGCTTTTCCGAGGGCGAGTACGGTGTTGCCGAGACGCTGTCCAAGGCAAAGAACACGAGCATCGACGGCCTCGTGAGCTCTGGGATCCTCGAGTCCCGGCGCGGCAAGGTCAGGCTGCTGAAACCCTCCGAGCTGCCCGCCGACTGGAACCCCGAAGACGATCGGCGCACGAATGTGTGGGAGATGCTGCACCACCTAATACGCGTGCTGGAATACGGCGGCGAAAGTGCCGCGGCCGAACTCGTCCGCAAGTACGGTGCACAGGCAGAAGTCGTGCGCGAGCTGGCGTACCGTCTCTACACGCTGTGCGAGCGCAAGAAGCGCGCGGCCGAAGCGCTGTCGTACAACGGACTCGTCCAGAGCTGGCCCGAAATCGCACGCCTTGCCCAGGAGAAGGGCCCGGGCACGCCGCAGCAACCAGGAATGTTCGAGACCGCGTAGGCAGTTGATTCCAGTCACATGGCCATTACCAATCACGAACGCGTTGGAAAGGCTCTCGAGCTCGTGAGGGCGGGTCTCGCTCCCTTTATTGAGCGCGAGTTTACGCACCGCTTCAAGACAAAGGCGCTGACCGAGGCGCAGCGCTTCATCACGGATGATCGCCTCGATACGAACCGGCCGTTCGCGCGATGGGATGCGGCCGTGCTCCTCCGCCTGATGTGGGAGGCCTGGAACGAGGTCTTCCGCGACGTGCTCGGCCCGGCTGAACGGACGCTGGTCAGCGAGCTGCGCACGGTTCGCAACAAGTGGGCGCACCAGGAACCGTTCTCCAGCGACGACGCCTATCGAGCCCTGGACTCCGCACACCGGCTGCTGCTGGCGGTGTCCGCACCCGAAGCCGCGGAGCTCGACAGGGCGAAAACCGAGCTGCTCCGCATCCGCTTCGACGAGCAGGTGCGCGCGGAAAAGCGGAAGGCCGTCGGCACCGCCATCGAGACGCACGCGACAGGAGCGTCGAAGCCGTGGCGCGACGTCGTCACGCCGCACCGGGACGTGGCGAGCGGCCGCTATCAGCAGGCCGAGTTCGCCGCGGATCTCTGGCAGGTCCACATCGGCGAAGGCGCACCGGAATACCGCGACGCCGCGGAGTTCTTTCGCCGCACATTCCTCACCCAGAGCCTCACGCAGCTGCTCGTCGGCGCCGTGCAGCGCCTCTCCTCGGGCGGCGGCGATCCGGTCGTCCAGCTGCAGACGAACTTCGGCGGCGGCAAGACGCACGCCATGCTCGCCCTGTATCACCTGTTCGCGGGGGCCAAACCGGCGGAGCTGGCCGGCATCGATACCGTGCTTGCCCAGGCCGGCGCGACCGTGCTGCCAAAGGTCAACAGGGTCGTGCTGGTCGGTAACAAGATTTCGCCCGGCAATCCAGTCATCAAGCCCGATGGCACGGAGGTCAGAACGCTCTGGGGCGAGCTCGCATGGCAGCTCGGGTTCGCCGCGGGCGGCCTCCAGGGTGCGCAGAGGGCCTTCGCTCGCATCAAGGCGGACGACGAGCGCGCCACGAGTCCCGGAGACGTGCTGCGCGAGCTGCTGAACGAGTTCAGCCCGGCGCTGATCCTCATCGACGAGTGGGTGGCCTACGCGCGCCAGCTCCACGATCAGAGCGATCTCCCGGCTGGCAGTTTCGAGACGCAGTTCACCTTTGCACAGGTGTTGACCGAGTCCGCAAAACTCGCGCGCAACTGCCTGCTGGTGGTCAGCCTGCCGGCCTCCGATACCACAGGTTCTCCGCACACGCTCACCGACGATGTGGAGGTGGGGGGCATTCGTGGACGCGAGGCACTCAATCGGCTGCGGAACGTCATCGGGCGGCTCGAAGCGTCGTGGCGGCCGGCGACCGCCGAAGAGGGGTTCGAGATCGTTCGCCGGCGACTGTTCGAACCGCTCGTCGAACCGGACCAGTTCAAGCAGCGCGACGTCGTGGCGCGCGCCTTCTACGACTTCTACCGCAGCCAGCACCAGGAGTTCCCCCCGGAGTGCCGCGATCCCGAGTACGAGAAGCGGCTGCGCGCGGCGTATCCGGTCCACCCCGAGGTGTTCGATCGGCTCTACACCGACTGGTCGACGCTGGTGAAGTTCCAGCGCACGCGCGGTGTGCTGCGGCTGATGGCGAGCGTCATCCACAGCCTCTGGGAGAAGGGCGACCGGAACCCGTTGATCCTGCCGTCGACAATCCCGATCGACGACCCGCGCGTGCAGTTCGAGCTGACCCGCTACCTCCCGGACGACTGGGTGCCGGTAATCGACAAGGATGTGGACGGTCCCAACTCTCTCCCTCTCCGGCTCGATGGGCAGTACTCCAACCTCGGAAAGCTGCACGCGTGCCGCCGTGTCGCCAGGACGGTGTACCTGGGCTCGGCCCCCACGACCGCGGCGGCCCACCGCGGCATCGAGGATCGCCGGATCAAGCTCGGGTGCGTCGTCCCGGGTGAATCGACCGCGGTCTTTGGCGATGCGCTCCGATATCTCGCCTCGGCTGCGACCTACCTGTATCAGGACGGCCCGCGCTTCTGGTACGCGACGCAGCCGACGGTCACCAAGCTGGCGGAGGATCGCGCTGAGCAGCTGAAACGTGACCCGGACAAGGTTGCCGAGGCGCTCGACAAGTGGGTGCGGGCAGACCTGCAGAAGAAGGGGGACTTCTCCCGCGTCCACGCGCTGCCCCGTACGCCCGACGACGTGCGGGATGCGACCGACGCGTGCCTGGTGGTCCTCGGCCCCGAGCATCCGTACAGCAAAGAGGCAGACAACCCCGCCGTGCGGCAGGCGAACCTCATCCTCGAGTCGGCCGGCGCCAGCCCGCGGCTGTTCCGGAACGCGGTCGTCTTTCTCGCGCCCGACCAGGCACGGCTGCCAGACCTCGATGACGCACTGCGGCGGCTGCTCGCCTGGTCGTCGATCCTCGAGAAAAAGGAGGCGCTCAACCTCGATCCGCAGCAGGTCAAACAGGCCGAGCAGCAGAAGTCGATGGCCGAAGCGACGGTCGCTGGGCGCCTGCCGGAGACCTTCCAGTGGCTTCTCGTGCCGACGCAGACCGATCCGAAGGGCGCGGTGGCGATGGAGGCGATCAGGCTGACCGACAAGGCACCGCTCGCCGTCCGCGCCAGCAGGAAGCTGGTGGACAAGGAGCTGATGGTCCTCGGCTACGCGGGGACGCTGCTTCGCATGGAGCTCGACAGGGTCCTGTGGCGATCGGAACAGAGCCATGTGGCGGTCAGGCAGCTCGTCGAGTACTACGGCCGCTATCCGTATCTGCAGCGGCTGAAGAATTCGGACGTCCTGCTCGACGCCATCGCCGACGGTGTGGGCCGCATGCTCTGGTCGGAGACGTTCGCCTATGCGGATGCGTTCGACGAGAGCACGGGGCGGTATCTAGGGTTGCGTGCCGGCCAGCACGTGAACGTCCCGCGCGAGACGTTGATGAACGGACTCGTTGTCAAGCCGGAGGTTGCGCAGAAGCAGTTCGACGCCGACGCCGTTCCGGTCGCGCATGGAGCGCCCGCCGGCGGCGTTGTCATCAGTTCAGGGTCGTCACGAGGTGCAGAGCCCTCTGACGCGGCGAGCGTCTCGGTCGTCAATCCGACGCGGTTTCACGGCACGGTGCGACTCGATCCCACACGCGTGGGACGCGATGCTGCACGGGTAGCGGAGGAACTGATTTCGCACCTGACCGCTCTCGTCGGGGGCAACGTCGAAGTGTCGCTCGAGATCAACGCTCATGTTCCTGGCGGCGTGCCGGAGAAGGTCGTGCGCGTCGTGACCGAGAATGCACGCACGTTGAAGTTCGAGCATCACGGTTTCGAGAAGGAGTGACAGATGGTGAACTGCCAGACTTCCACACGCTCGACCCTCTCGCGTTCCTTGCCGCGGATAGCTCGACAACGGTCCATGGGCACTCCAAATATCGTTCGTTGCGTGCTCCCGAGACCAACCTTCGCTGGTAGGTAGGCGAAGGCGGACCACCAGCTGCTACCCACCTCCCGCGCGCTATCCCGCCCCGAGCTGCCGCCACGCGCGCTCCGACGCTTCGTCGGCAGGGAAGAACGTCTCGATCCTCAGCTCCTGCAGCGTGATGTCGCGCGGCGTGCCGAGCGTCATGATCGTGCTGAAGATGCGCAGCTCCAGGCCGTCGCGCCGGAGGTGCACCGGCAGCAGCAGGTCCGCGGGCCTGATCGCGCGCGGCCGGAAGGCACGCAGCGATCCGCCGTCGTACGAACGCAGCTCGCCGAGGAGCGCCGCGGCCTCCTCGTCGCCTCTCACTTCGCCCAGCTCCTGCTCGGCGCGGAACAGCAGGTGGTGCGCCACCTCCTCCCAGTTCACGATCCACCGCCGCACGCCGAGCGGATGGAAGACCATGCGCAGAAAGTTGGCAGGCGGCTTCAGCAGCGATGGATCCACGAACGGCGCGAGCAGACGTGCGGACGCCGCGTTGCCCATCACGCAGTTGGCGTACCGGTCGAGGACGACGGCGGCGTAGGGCTCGTGGCGGTCGAGGATGAACTGCAGCACGCCGCGCACGTGCGTCATCTCCTCGGCCTCGAGCGGCGTACGCGTGAACCCCGGCGCGTAGCCGCCCGCTTCGAGCAGCCGGTTCCGCTCGCGCAGCGGCACGTCGAGCGCGTCGGCAAGCGCGAGCAGCGCCTCGCGGCTCGCCTGGGAGCGGCCGGTCTCGATGAAGCTGACGTGGCGGGCCGAGAACCCCGCGCGCAGCGCCAGGTCGAGCTGGCTCATCCCGCGGGCCGCGCGCCACTCGCGCAGCAGGACGCCGACCGGCGGCGCGGCAGCGCGTGCACGTTCCAAGCTCGTTCGCATGTCCGAATGCTACGTCCGCCACCGCGGAACCGCCATTACCTCGCAGGTAATTGCTCCGCCTCCGGGCCACGCGCGATGCTCGCGACAGTTCGTGATGAAAGGAGCACGTCATGTCCGCGCATCGCATTCTCCAGCTCAACGCCGCGGCGACCGCAGCCTGCGGAGCCGGGATGCTCGCCGCCCGCGGCGTTCTGCCCCCGTTGTTCTCGCTCGAAAGCCCCGCGCTGTTCGACGTCCTGGCGATCGGTCTGCTCGCCTATGCCGCCGCGCTCGCGGCCGCCGCGTCGCGCCGGCCGGTGTCGAGACCGGTGCTCATGGCGTTCACGGTCGCCGACGCCGCCTGGGTCGTCGGCAGCGCGATCGTGCTGCTGATGTTCTGGGGAGACCTGGCACCGCTCGCGCGCGTCCTGATCGCGGTGGTCGCCGCAGCCGTGGAGCTCTTCGCGCTGCTGCAGTTCCGGGCCGCGCGGGCAGCCGGCACACCGGCGCTCGCGTGAACACGCCGCGGAACTCCTCCAGCTCGACGGGGCGGCCCGACATCCTGCCGGGCCGCTCCTGTTTCACGGCGCTGCTGCCCACGCCGAACCGCTGGAACCGGCGCGTCCAGGCACGGACGTGGACGGGAGTGGTGTTCGGGCCTGTGCAGCACGACGGATTCTTTATGGATGCCGCGCGATCGCGCCGGCGCGAGGCACGCGGAGCTGCTCGCGGAGATCGAGGCCGCAGTCATGTCCGGAGAACGAGATCGGCTGTCGCGGCATCACGAGCCGGAGCGCGGCGGAACTCTCGTTGAAGACGCGCGACACCATCACGCAGGCCGGTGACAGTCAGCCGCGGAAGGAAATTGCGCCAGAGCGCGCAACGATCCTGCGACTCCGCCCTCCCCTACGACCTCTGAAAGACCAGACAGTACTGCCCGCCAGGCCAGTCGTCGATCCGTTTCAGGAGCGCGAACCCGGCCTCGGTCAGCTCACGCACCACGACGTCCGGCGGCACGCCGTGCCCGCCGCGGTCCGGGGGCACATCGCTCACACGGAAGAACGTCGACAGGAACCACGACGGCTCGAAGTCGATGATCGCGAGCCGGCCGCCCGGCCGGATCGCCGCCAGCAGGCTGGCGTCAATTTCCTCCGGTCTCGTGATGTGGTGGTACACGCCGCGCAGGAACGCGGCGTCGCAGCACCCGGGCGGCAGATTCGTGGACGCTTCGCCGCCTCGTATGACGGCGAGATTCTCGATCCCCGCATCGGCTGCCGCCCGACGGATTCCCTCGAGGGCCGTCTCGTCTATTTCCGTCGCGAACACGTGCCCGGCCGTGACAATCCGGGACGCAAGCTCCAGCGAGTAGGCGCCGCTGCCGGCGCCGATGTCGGCGACGCGGCTCGTCGGCTGGAGGTCGAGCTCCGCGGCAAGCCGGCTCGTTTCGCGAGCGACCCGCCGCGCCTCGTACGCCAGGTGGCCGACCCATCCCGCTACCCCCGCGGCAACGAGCCCGGGCACGACCAGCCAGATACGCGATCGCCTTTTCACAGCTCCCGCCACGATTTTTCGCCCCGTGCAAGTCCTTGACCGCGCTCACGCGTCGGCGCCATCATCTTCTGCGCGTCGGCCGGGCGTCCTCTGGGAACCCGCCTATGTCCTTCGGGTTCGAGAGCCACGGCCGGCACGTCTGCCCGGTGTGCCGGGCGCCGGTTTATCGCGCCAGGTCCTGGCGCCGCGGTTCCTGGTCATCTTCGCGTACCGGAGGGTCGATTCGTGAGCAAGCACCTTCGCCCGTTTCTTCTTGCGTCGCTCCTTCCCGCCTTCCTGCTCGCCGGCATTGCCGCTGTCGTTCAGGCCCAGGGAAGCCCGGCGTCCGCTCAGACGCGCTGGTCCGATCCCGCTACCTGGCCCGACAAGCGCGTGCCCCAGGCAGGTGACAGGGTCACCATTCCCAAGGGGAAGGAGGTCGTCCTCGACGTCAGCCCGCCGGCGCTCGGCGGTGTGATCGTCGAAGGCAAACTCAGCTTCGCCGACACGGCCGACCTTGAGCTCACCACCGAGTGGATCATGCTGCACGGCGAGCTGGCCATCGGCAGCGAGTCCAGGCCCCACACGCGCAAGGCGACGATCACCCTCACCAATCGCGTCCCCGATGAAGAGCCGATGAAGGGGATGGGCGACCGCGGAATCATGATCACCGGCGGCACCCTGAACCTGCACGGCAACCGGACGAACGCCTGGACGAAGCTGGCACGGACAGCGACTGCAGGCAGCACCTCTATTCAGGTCCTCGACGCATCCGGCTGGCGCGCCGGCGACGAGATCGTCCTCGCGTCCACGGATTTCAATCCCCGCCAGGCCGAGCGCCGCAGGATCGCGGCGATCAAGGGGAACGCGATCACGCTCGACCGGCCGCTGGAGTACATGCACTTCGGCGAAATCACCTTCGGCGTGGACGAGCGCGGCGAAGTGGGCCTGCTGACACGCAACATCACGATCCAGGCCTCGGACGATGCGGAGAAGTCGTTCTTCGGCGGCCACATCATGGCGATGGTCGGGAGCAGGATGTATGTCTCGGGCGTCGAGCTGCGTCGGATGGGCCAGAACCTGACCCTTGCCCGCTACCCGATCCACTGGCACCTGGTCGGCGAAGGCAACGGCCAGTACATCAGGAACTCCGCGATCCACGACACCTACAACCGCTGCGTGACCGTGCACGGCACGAACAACCTGCGGATCGAGAACAACGTCGCCTACAACAACGTCGGCCACTGCTTCTTCCTCGAAGACGGCATCGAGTCGGGGAACCAGTTCGTCCGCAACCTCGGCATCCAGACGAAGTGCCACACGTCCAGGCCGTGCGACCCGACGAACCTCGCCCCGTTCGGGACGACGTCGGACGGCCGCAACTTCAAGACGACGGGCCAGCAGTCGAAGGATGTGCTGATTCCGTCGGACAACACGGCGTCGACGTTCTGGATCACCAATCCGGACAACAGCTATCGGGACAACGTGGCCGCCGGGTCCGACTCGACCGGCTTCTGGTTCGCGTTCCCGGTGAACCCGACGGGCGCGTTCGAAGGCACGGACATCAGCAAGAAGACCTGGCCGCGCCGGATGCCGCTCCGCGAGTTCAAGGGCAACGTCGCCCACTCGAACTTCGACGGGCTCATGATGGACCGCGGCCCCAGGCCCGACGGCACGTTCGCGACCGGCGGGCACATCGCCCATTCGAATCCCGCCGACCCGAACAGCCCTCAGGTGGAGACGCTCATTCAGGACTTCACCGCCTACAAGAACCGCAACGGCGGCATCTGGGCGCGCGGTGAAGTGCACGTGTTCAGGAACCTGAAGCTGGCCGACAACGCCATCGGCTACACGCACGCGTCCGGCAACTTCGCGCAGTCGCCCTTCACGTCGCGGGTGCTCGACTCGCTGTTCGTGGGCGAAACCGCGAACGTCGGCAATCCCCGGACCGCGTCCGAGAAGGCCTACGGCCGCAGCCTGCCCTTCCCCGAACTGCCGGATTTCCCGATCCGCGGCTACGAGTTCTACGACTTCCATCACGAGCTGGACAACGTCACGTTCGTGAACTACCAGGACAACGCGACGCGCAAGACGGGGGCGATCTCGTACCTGCTGTTCACCAGCTTCGGCATGAGCTCCAACAACAACGTCCAGCGCGCGAAGTTCACCAACGCCAAGCCGGTGTACTTCCCGCCGATGGAGAAAAAGTGGAGCAACGACGACTACGGCAACGGGAGCTACCGGACCTCGGTCTTCCACGACAAGGACGGCTCGGTCACCGGCGTCCCGAAGTCCTACGTCATCCTCCACGACAGCGTGAACCAGAGCGTGGCGGTCGACGGGAGCTGTGAGATCAAGCCCACGTGGAACGCCGCCGTGTGCACGGGCGACATCGGACGCCTGAACGTCGGCGGCGGCGGTCCCGTCAACTTCAGCTTTGGCGGGCGCGGCGGCGCAGCCGCCTCCGGACGCGGCGCCGCACCTGCCGCTCCTTCCGGGGCGGGCGGTCGTGCCGCGGGAGCGGGCAGCAATCCGAGCCCCGCTGTCGCTCCCCGTGGCGGCGGCCCGGGCGGCGCGGCTCCTCTGCCGCCGGTGGTGATCACCAGTCACGGCAAGGAGTACACGGTCGCCGGCACCACGAACGTCAAGGCGGGCACCGAGCTCAAGCTGACCACCAAGCGTACGAGCATGAACCTGTCGGTGGCGGAGCTGGATGCCGGATCGTGGCTGATCTTCGAGCTGCCGGGATTCACCACCGCGGCGTCGGGCACGGCGGTGGACAGCCTGGATGCGCTGCGCAAGGCCGGCACCACGTCGTACTACAAGGCCCCGGATGCGCTCTGGGTGAAGCTCGTCTCCAGCGGCGACATCCCTGGCCGCGGCCCCGGCCGCGGCCCGAGCGGCGGAGCCAGCCTCACGGTCAGCCGGTAGCCCCCTTCCGAGTCGGAAGAGCACGCTCGCGACGGCACGGTCTCGAAAGAGCCCGTGCCGTCACGGTGGTCGCCATCAAGCCTTCCTTCGAGATCCGCACAGCAACCTTCGCCATCGGCGCGCGCCGCAGGCGCTCGATCGTCGGGCTGATGTGTCGAGCGCACCCTCGTGTCGGACAGCCGTGCGCCCGGCGGCGAGGGCCCAGGGCCGCGTCCCGCGCCGAGGTGGACTAGCCCACGCGCTCGAGAATCCAGCGCGATTCGCCCGCGCCCTTCTCGACGCGGATGCATCCCGGCAGCCTGTCGGTCAGCTCCGGCCGGTGACTGATGACGCCAATCAGCCTGTCGCCGTCCTGCCGGAGCGCCTCCATCGCGTCGGTCACCTCGGACAGCGAGTCCGAGTCCAGCGTGCCGAATCCCTCGTCGATGAAGAGGCTGTCCATCTGCAGCGCGCCGGACGTCCGGAGCACTTCGTCGCTGAGCTGCAGGGCGAGGCAGAGCGAGGCCATGAACGTCTCGCCGCCGCTGAGCGTCTCGGCACGCCTGCGTTCGCCGGCGTTGTCGTGATCGATCACGTAGAACTCGCCCGACTCCCACTGCAGCGTGTAGCGGTTGGAAATCGCCTTCAACCGGACCGAGGCGCCGGCCACCAGCGTCTTGAACGCTTCTTCGAGCAGGTACTGCTGGAAGCGGTCGCCTTTCAGATCGGCCGCGAGCTCCGCCGCGATCGCATACTCACGCTGCAACCCTTCCCGCTTCGTCGTCAACGCGGCCCTGGCCTGTACCGCCTCGCGCAGGCGCGCGCACTCGGCTTCGAGCCTCGCCACGGCCTGGTCGGCGAGTCGAGCCGCATCCGCGGCCGCTTTGCTGCGTTCCTCGATTTCGGCAAGTTGCGCTGCCGACATTTCCAGCCCGGCGACTTGCGGTTCGAGATCCGCCAGCCGTTGCTCGACGCCGGCGCGCTTCTCGTCGAAGGCCGCGACCTGCTTTTCAAGCGTTTTCTGCTGCGCCTCCGATCGAACGGCGTCAGCCGCAGCCTTCGCGCTGTCGAAGCCGGCACCGGCCAGCGCCTGGGTCAGTGCGTCTTCCGCGGCTGACGCCTGCGCGCTCGCGTCGGACAGCGCGGTGGTTGCCGCCTGCAGCTCGGCGTCCGCTCGTGCCGCTTCGGCCGCCGCATCGGCCAGGGCTTTGGCCGCCTCGCGCTCGGCTTCCTGCAGAGCGGAGATTTGGCCGGCGAGCCTCTCCCGTTCCGCGAGCGGATCCGGATCCGCCGAAACGGCCCCAATGCGCGCGACGACGGCCGCGAGATCCTCATGAAGACGCGCGAGATCCTGCTCCTGCCGCTGGTGCTCGTCCGACGCTCGTGCAGCGGCGGCTTCGGATTCCTTGAGCGCGAGCCTGGCGTTGGTGAGTGCCTCTTCGGCTTCCCTGATGCCCGCTGCGCGACGATCCCTCTCGGCCCTGGCCGACCGCAGCTCCGCTCGGCGTTCCTCCATCCAGGCAAGGACGGCCGGACCCTCCACGGCACTCCCGGCTGCGACAACCGACGACAGCGTCTGGAGAAGGCTGGACAGAGCGGCGCGGCGTTCCGTCAGCTTCGCCGAGACGGCTTCAGCCGCGTTCGCGGCCTGTTCCCGTTTCGCGGCGGCCCTGGCCAGAGCAGCCGCCGCCGAGTGATTGGCCTTGTCGGCCCGGCTTGCCTGCTCCTCGGCCTTCTTCAGTGCTGCCTCCAGCACCGCCAGCTCGGGCGCGGCAACGGCTTCCGGCACCGTCACAACGGTCTGCAGGCACACCGGACACGAGTCGCCCGCGTGCAGGTGCGCCCGCAGCGCGGCCGCGCGGTCCCGGTCTCGTCCATCTTCCAGCGCGGTGCGCGCTTCCTGGAGCCGCTGGCTCGCGGCATCGGCCGCTGATTGAGCCCGGTCGCGCGCGGTGCGCGCGTCCCGCTCCTTCGCTTCGGCGTCCGCCCGCTCCGTGGCGAGACGATCGGCCTCCTTCTCGAGCGAGCTTATTTCCTGCTGAAGCGCCTTCGCCTGCCCGACGGACTCGAAGTTGCTTTCGATAGCGGCGAGGAGATCTTCATCCACGCTGAGGGAGTCGCTTGCGGCCTGCAGCTCGCGGAGATGCACCTCCTGCTCCTGCACCTTTTTTCGAGCGGCGTCTTCACGCTCGCGTGCTGCCTTCAGCGCCTGTGCCGCCGCGGTCACCTTCCGCTTGGAGGATTCGAGACCGGCAGCCAGTTCGGCCCGGCGCGCGACATCGCCGGCAATCTCATCCAGACGCCGCAGGCGCGAAGAGAGCGCGTCACATTCACGCGCCGCCGCGGATGCTCGTTCCGATCGCTCCGCGGCCCGGCTCCTGGCTTTCGAAGCACGTTCGGCCGCCGCCCTCGCCTTTTCGAGAGCTCTCCGGGCGTCCTTAAGCCTTGCCTGCGAGGTGTCGAACGCTTCCAGCCGGGGCAGGATCGCGCTCGCCCTGCGCGCCAGGTCCAGCTCGAGCCGCGCGCGCTCGACGTTCGGCGCCTCCTTGTCCAGCGCCAGACGCTGGCTCCGCAGCTGTTCGACCTGCTGCGTGAGATCGCGCAGGCGGCGCGCTTCCTCCGCGCTCCGGTCGGCGGCTTCCCTGGCGCTGGCCGCCTCCACTTGCCGGCCGCGCGCTTCGGCCAGCTCTATCTCGCGGGCGGCGAGGGCCTCCTCGGTCGCGTCCGCATATGCCGACAACTGGCCGTCCAGGCCGCGGAGCCGGGAATCCATGTCGCGGCGCCTCTCTTCTGCGAGGTCCCTCATGCGCGTGAAGACGTCGTGCCGCAGCAGATGTTGAAGGATCGACCGCTGATCCGCCGGCGTGGCCTTCAGGAACTTCGCAAACTCGCCCTGCGGCAGGACGACGGTCTGGATGAACTCGTCGTATCCGAGTCCGAGCAGATCGGTGATCGCCACGTTGACCGGATTTATCTGGTCGGCAATGCTGCGCTCGACGCCGTTCGAGATCTCGGCGAGCGTCGCTTCGCTCCTGAGCTGCCCGGTGTTCTGGCGCCTGGTGAGGCGAGTGACACGATACTCGCGGCCTCGCACGCGAAAATCGAGGGCGACGCTCATGGCGGCGCGTTGATGCGAAATGAACTCGCCGATGCCCTGCTTGCCGATCCGGGGCACCTTCCCGAAGAGCGCGTACAGCATCGTGTCGAGGATGCTCGACTTTCCCGCACCCGTCGGGCCGGCAATGGCAAAGAGCGTGAGCTGCGAGAAATCGAGCGTCGGCTGGCGGTCGCGATAGCAGGTGAATCCTTCGACTTCGAGCCGGAGCGGCCGCATATCACTCCTGCGAGGCGAGCTCGTACAGCTCCGAGAACAGAGCCAGCGTCTCGGCCGGCGCTTCGCGCTGGTGTTCGCGCTGATAGAACAGACGGAACTGGTCGAGCGGAGCCACGGCGGCACCCGGGCGAAGAGCACGGCCGGCCTCGGCGTCTCCGGCCGGGGAATCAGGGAGCACCGCCTCGACGACAACGATGTTCGGCAGGATCTGACGCGCGCGACGGTTCAGATCCGGAATGGGTCGATCGAGCGTGATCCGGACCTTCAGGTAGCCGAAGGCTCGAAGCGAATCGGCGTCGCGTTCCAGCTCTTCGATCGTGCCCGCCCACTCTCCCAGGCGGGCGCCGCCCTCGTATGGCACTCGCTCCACGCGCGGCGGTTTGCCCGGAGCTGCGTCAACGACCACGAAGCTCTTTTCTTCGCCGACCTCGCCGAAGTCGAGCTGCATCGGCGACCCGGCGTACTGCGCGTGAGGTCCGGCGGCCTCGATGCGCTGCGGCCGGTGGATGTGCCCGAGGGCCACATACTGCGCGCTGGACGGCAAGGCTTGAGCCGTCGCCGCCCACTCCTCGCCCAGCGTCACGACCCGCTCGGAGCCGCAGGCTTTGGCACCGGCGATGTACGAATGCGCCACGATCAGATTCACGGCGTCCCGTCGAAATCCTTCCGCGAGGTGCGCCAGGATTCGCTGCATGGCGTCCGCGTACTGCTGCTTTGCGATCGTCTCGTCGCGCGCCAGCGTCAGGGCCTCGACGAGACGGCCCGGGGAGGCCCAGGGCACCGCGGCCACACACGCGACCTCGCCGGACCTGGCAGGCACCTCGATGAGTCCACCCTCGGTGCGGCGGCGCGGCACCCCGCACGCTCGAACACCGACGAACTCGGCGAGCAGACCCCAGGTATCCATTCGCATCGGGTGATCGTGGTTGCCGGCGACGACCACCGATGGCACGTTCGCGCGCCCGAGCCGTTTGAAGAACTGAGAGACAACGCGCTCCGCTTCGGCCGGCGGCATCTGGCTCTCGAACACGTCGCCCGACATCAGGACCAGGTCGACGCGCTCGCGCTCGATGAAGTCGCCGAAGTGCTCGAGCACGTTCTGCAGCTCGGACAGCCGGTTCTGACTCTTCCACAGCCGTCCCGCGTGCCAGTCGGACGTATGGACGATGCGCATCGGTCACAGCTCCATCCGCGCAAACGGATCCGGCCCGGCCGATGCCGCCGCAACTTCGTCCTTCCGCGTCGCCCATGACGGAAACGGGAAACGCAGCAGGATGGCCATCGGAATCTCGGGCTGCGCCACGATCATCGACCCGGGCCGCAGCAACGTCGCCCGAATGCGGCCGACGCGCGTCAGGAAGCCGTACTCGGTGCGCTCGGCCTCGGCGGCGTCGAGCCGGCCCACGACCTTCAGCGACGCGTTGCCGACGATGCGGCGCTCCACCTCGCTGGCTGTCTGCTGCGCGCCGAACAGCGACACGCCCAGCGAACGCCCGCGTTCGGCGATGTCCAGCAGCACGCTGTGCAGCGGACTCCAGCCTTCGCGCGGCGCGTACTTGTTCAGCTCGTCGAGGACGACGAACACCAGAGGCCTGGAGCCGCCCTGCTTCTCCTTCTGGTCCATCATCCGCTTCAGCAGCACGCCGACGACGAACAGCTGCGCCGATGCGTGGAGCGAGTGGATGTCGACGACGGTGACCTGCTGGGCGGACCAGTCGATCGTGCGGCCGCGTGCCTGCGAGTGCCCGCTCACCAGGTGTCCCATGCGCTCCGCGGCCGCGTGCAGCCGGCGCCGGAACGCGTCCAGCGTGCCTCCCGCGACCGGCGCGTTCCCCATCATCGCGTCGAGCGTCGGCGAGTCCAGCAGCTCCACGAGATCATCGAATGACGCGATTGGCGTGCCGCTCACGACCACGCTTGCGTCGGTCCGGTCGCCCTCTCGAGCCGCTCGTTCGAGGGCATGCTCGACCCGCGATATCACCAGGTGGATCTGGGCGCGCGCATCGTCTCCGTCCACGAACAGGAAACGCAGCAGCCTCTCGCGGCAGAAATCGCGCATCGTCCACAGATAGGGATTCACGCCTTCCTGGCGGCTGCCGGTGTCGGGCATGGGCGTGCTGCTGCCCTTCCGTGCGGGCGCGAAGAACGCCACGCTCTGGAACGGACCGGCGGGCAGACCCAGCCGCTCGTACTCCGCGCGGGTCTCCGGTGTCAGCTTCGCGTTGGGCTTGTCGAGCCAGAGGAGGTCCTCTCCCTTGACGTTGAAGATCAGGGCCTTCGCGTTGGCCGCGTCCACGCCGAGCGCGTCCGAGTGGAACAGCGAGTAGAGGATGAAGGTGGCGTACGAGGTCTTCGTCGCGACGCCGGATACGCCGCTGATGGACGCGTGGGCGCCGCGGGTGCCGTCCAGGAATTCCAGGTTCGCATGGACGGTTTCACCGGTTCGCGTGAGCCCGATCGCGACGCGTTTGTCCATGCGATCGAAGTAGAGCGCGCGCCGGAACTCCTCGTCGCGCACCACGTCCACCGGCGCACCGGGGCTGGGCGGGACGAACACCTCGGGCTCGACCCTGGTGACCTGCACGTGCGCCGCGTAGGAGACGTCAGCCGGCAGCGTGCCGTCCGCGACGCGGAAGGCGTCGGTGTCGAACTGGCTGCCCTCGAAGCGCTTTCGAACGACGTCGACGATGCCGTAGAACGTCACGGTCTCGCCGTCCGAGAGCGTCGTCCGCGTGAGGACCAGGTCGTCGAGCTGCAGCCGCTCACCTTCCCGCACGCCGACCCAGAACTCCAATGGCGTCGCGTCCTGCGATCCGAGCACCAGGCCGACCACGGATGACGAGCGAGACTCAGGCATGAACCGACTCCCGGGCCAGCATCGTCGCCAGCCGGCGATGAATCAGGCGCGCGTCACCGAGCCCGCGACGCAGATGCTGTTCGAGCGCGCCGATCGGGATCAGGTTCTGGGGCGCACGCGGGTCGCGCGTGCGCGAGGGCACGAACCGCGGCAGCACGGCGGTCGTCACGTCCGCGACCCGAATCGCTTCGTCGCGCCCGACCTCGCCGCCCACTTCCATGCGCACCAGCCCGGTGAAGTCCGATTCGATGGGCAGACGCGGCCCCAGCCGGACGAACCATGAATACCGGGAGAACCGATCGTTGCCTGTGATGAGGAACAACGGCGTGCGCGCCGCCATCGGCAACGCCCGCAGGACGGGCAGCTGCTCGGCCGGCAGATAGAGCTTGAAGAGACGCTTCACGAACCCCACGACGTGGCCCGCCGTCGTTTCTCCCGGCGACAGCGGACCATCCGCGACAACGATTCTATCCGTCGCGGCATGATCTCGTGCGAGCTGCCGCTCCTCGGCTCGCATCTGGTTGTGAAGACCTCTGAGCGGCGCGTCGGCATCGTCTTCGGGAACGCTGTGGGGCGTGTAGACGAGCGCAGGGGCAAGTGCCAGAGGAGCAGGCGGCACTTCGCCGGAGCCGAACACGATCAGCCGGCCGCGGCGTTCCTCGCCGAACTCCGCGCGGCCGTCCCGGCACTCCACGACGCCGACGCCGAACGAGCCGATCGCGCCGTGAATCACGCGGCCGTCGCGAGTGATGACGAGGCGGGCCTCCATTCGCCGCACGCCGTCCACGAACGAAACGGGCTGCGTTCCGCCGGCGGCGGCTGGAGCAATCGGGGTCCAGGCCGCGCCTTCGACTTCCACCGCGACGTCCACGATCGAGGTGTCGTCGGCGTCGGGCTGGAATTCGGTTGGCGTCTCCGCGCCGTACTCCACCGACCAGGGGTCGATCCGTACGTCGAAGCCGCCGAAGGCGCCGAAGGCGCGTGCGTGTGCCATCCGGCTGGACGATAGCGGAGCGAAAAATACGAGTCAACGCGCGTCGCGGGGGGGGGGAGGGCGGGGAGGAGGGCGCAGGGGAAATCGAAACGCAGGGAGCGCGGGGCACGCGGAGGCTGCTGCGCGGGGCGGCGGCCGCAGGCCGCCGTCATGGATCGCGAGGCGGCTCCATCACAAGTGCCCGCTCGCCCTCGGAAGGCACTTGTGAATGGAGCCGTCTCGCGATCCATGCCGCGCGTTGCGCGGCCCCGCGCAGCAGCCACCCCGGCGGTCCCTGCGGTCCCTGCGATGAGGCTTCCCCGGCGCCCTCTGCGTTAGCGATCGAGGACGAGATCGCGCTGCGCGCCAGCGAGCGGGCGTTCGCCGGTATCGTGTTCCGGCCGGATGAAGGCCTCGCCGGGAAGATCAGCGCGGCTCGATGCGCGTGGCGCGGAGCGGAAACACCGGGGCTGCCGGCGGGTTCGTCAGGCGGCCGCGTGCCCGGACCCGGCTCGCCGCGGTCAGGCCGCTGCAGCCGTTTGCGATGTCCCTGACCTCGGTGAAGCTGCCCACGGTGAACTGCAGGCCAAGCACCGTGACGCTGCGGCCGGCGACCGACGAGCAGTCCTCGGCCTGCGTGATGGCTTCGATCGGACCTTCCGCCTCGAAATCGGGAGAGCGGAGCGCGTCGTCACCGAAATCCACTTCGCGCGCGGCCAGCACGCCGCCGGTCATGCGCGGCGCGTCGACTTCCACGGCTGCGCCGTCGACCACGCGGTCGCAGGCCAGCTCGAACTGCGTGGATGCCGTGGTCTCGACGCTGATGCCGCCGAGAGTGAAGCGAATGGCCGGACAGGTTCCCGTCCGTCCGGAGACGGCCGCTTCGAGCTTCACGCGCGGCGCGCCGCCGGATGTGCTGCCGTTCGAACCCGCGCGGCTCGGACCGGCGACCGATGGGACACTCTCGTCCACGCATCCGGCTGAAGTGAGAACGACGTTGATCGCAACGAGGACCGCGAGCGATCTCATGGCAGATGCTGATGACTGTCGCATACACCTCATTCTTCGACGTAGGGCGGGCGCCGAACACCTGCGTGGTGAGGAGGAGCGTCAGGTCAACAAGCAAGCGAGGTACCACCGGAGTGCGCGGCGGAATGGAGTGAAAAGACAAACGCCCGCAGGTGGCGTTCGTTCCGGCCTTCGCAGCCGGTAAGCGGGTGAACTGGCCGCGAAAATGACGGCCCGGTTCCGGTCGTCCTCGTGGAAGCTCAGGAGCGGAGACCGAACACGAAGATCGAGTGGCCGGCGATCACCGCCACGTACTGGCGGCCGTCGACCTGATAGGTAATCGGCCCCGACGCGATCGCCCCGCCCACCGTGGCTCGCCAGCGAACGGCGCCGCTCCGCGCATCGAGCGCGTAGAAGTATCCTTCACGGCCGCCCGTGAAGAGCAGATCCGAGGCCGTCGTCAGCATGCCTCCGTAGCTGACGTCGTACATCTTGAAGGTCCATTTCGGCTTGCCGGTGCGCGGATCGATCGCCATCACGGTGCCGCGCCCGACTTCGTCGGTCCACGTGTTGATCGGCCCCCGGGCAGGAAACTGCAGCGTGGGCGCACCGCTGTGCGGGACGTACGTGGTGTGTCCCCCGCCGCCGAACGCACGGCCTTCCTGGTACTTCGCCGGCTCGCTCCTGATGATGCTCGCGTTGTCCTCCCACGCCGCCACGTAGAGCAATCCGGTGCGAGGGCTGTACGACGGCGAATACCAGTTCGTTCCGCCCATCACGCCGGGCCACGTCGGCTGTCCCGGCGGCTGCGGAGTGGGAATCGGGCGCCCGTTGGCGTCGAGCGACGCCCAGTTGACCTTCACGAACGGCTGGCCGGACAGGAAGCGGCCGGTGACGCGATCGAGCACGTAGAAGAACCCGTTGCGATTCGCCCACAGCATCAGCTTCGACGGCCTGCCGTCCCAGTCCATGTCGACCAGCACGGGCACCTGCGTCGAGTCGTAGTCGTACGGATCGTTCGGCGTGAACTGGAAGTGCCACTTCAACGCGCCGGTATCGGCATCAAGCGCGACGACGGATTCGGTGTAGAGGTTGTCTCCTGGACGCTGACTCGGATTCCAGTCAGGACCTGGATTGCCCACGCCCCAGTACGTGAGATTCAGCTCGGGATCGTAGGACCCCGTGACCCATACGGCGCCGCCGCCGTGCTTCCATGCCTCGGGATCGCAGAATGTCGGCGAGTTGGGCGGACACGGCTCCCACGTCTCGTGGCCAGGCTCGCCGGGACCGGGGATGGTCCAGAACCGCCACACTTCCTTGCCGGTGGCGACGTCGTATGCCGCGATGAAGCCGCGGATGCCGAAATCGCCGCCGCCGGTGCCGATGATCACCTTGTCCTTGACGACGAGCGGCGCCAGCGTCATCGAGTACGCGAGCTTCGGGTCGGCAACGGCGATGTTCCAGAGCGGACGGCCGTTCCTCGCGTCGATCGCGATCAGGCGTGCATCGAGCGTGGCGAGAAACAGCGTGTGGCCCGCAATCGCGAGCCCGCGATTGTTCGCGCCGCAGCAGACCCTCTGATCCCTGGGCGTGTGGCGGTAGGTCCAGAACACGCGTCCGGTGACGGCGTCGACGGCGACCACGTCGTTCGGGCGCTGCGTGAAATACATGATGCCGTCCACGACCAGCGGCGTCGCCTGCCACGCCCCGATCGCCTGCCCCTGGTAGACCCACTTCAGCTCGAGGTCCTTCACGTTCTGCAGGGTGATCTGCGTGAGCGGACTGTGGCGATGGCTGGCGTAGTCGCCCGAGTAGGTCAGCCAGTTGTGCGGTTCCTTGCGAGCGTCGAGGAGGCGCTGGCTCGTCACCTGGGCATGGACGGCCGCCCACGCCGCCGACGAGATCGCCAACGCCAGGGCCAGCACCACCCTCATGGCACGAGTCCCTTCAGCGAAAGCAGGTAAGAGAGGACGTCGGCAAGCTCCTGCCGGGTGAGCGACTCCCGATACGACGGCATGCGCGACGTCGTCTCGATCGTGTACGAGCGCAGATCGTCCTTGACCAGCGACATCAGGCGCCCCTGGTCGTCGCTGATCTGCACCGTGTGCGTGTCCTCGTTGAGCCGCCTGCCCCTGATGACGCGCCCGTCCTTCGTCACCGCCCGCACGGACCGATTCATCGGCAGCAGCGCGGCTGCGGGATCGGTGAGCGCGCGCTCCAGCGCGCCCGCGGTCCGGGTCGCACCGATGTCGCTCAGATCGGTGGCAGCGAAGCCGCCCCGCCCGTTGACCCGGTGGCACGTCGAACATTCGCCCTTGCCTTCGAAGATGTGCCGGCCGCGGTCGGGATCGCCCGGCACGATCGCGCTGGCGTCGACCTTCTTCATGTTCCGGAGATAGGCAATGAGACCCGCGAGCTCCGCCGCGTCGTACTGCCCGGCGGGCATCGTCGTCCCGGGGATCCCGCCGGTGATGATGCGGCCCAGGTCGCGATCGGAGGACGCGCGGCTGAAGCGGCCGCTCGCAAGATCGACCGAGGGGATGGCATTGCCCTCGGTGCCGTGGCACGTCGAGCAATGGGCGCCATACAGCTTCCGCCCATACTCGATGTCGGCGCGGGTATAGGCCTGGCCGGCGTCTTCAGGCGCTTCCTGTGCGCCAGCCTGAACCGCCGCGGCCATGGCCGCGCACAGCGCCAGAACGGCAAGTCGCCGCGGCCATGGCGTGCTCATCGTGTTCGAAAGCACCTGCGTGCGCATCGTGTGTCGATCAGTCGGGCTCGGGCGGCGCGCCCTGTGTCACGGTGACCGCGATTCCCCGGGCCTCCATCTCCTTGCGCAGAAGGGCGGCCGCCTCCTCCCTGACGGGCGCAAAGGCCAGCGCTTCGTCCAGCGGCGTCATGCCGCGCTTGTTCTTCGCATCCAGCTTCGCGCCCTGGTCGATCAGGAATCGAATCAGCGTCGTCGATCCGCGCTGCGCGGCGCCGTGCAGGGGGGTGTTCCCTTCCTGGTTGGCGTCGTTGACGTCCGCGCCCCGCTCGAGGCAGATCTTCATGAACTCGATCGCCTCCGCCTCGGATCCATCGCTGTACAGCTCCCGCCAGCCGAGGCCCGCGGCGAGCATCAGCGGGGTCGTGCCGGCCTCCGTCCTGGCATTCGTGTCGGCACCTTTGGCGAGCAGCAGCTTCAGCGAGGCGACGTCGGCATGCGTGGCCGCGCGGTGCAGCGGCGTCGACCCGGGGCCGAGGAGACGATTGTTGGTCGAATTCACCTTCCTCGGACGCACCGCCCGCGCCAGCCGCACGTCGGGATCGGCGCCCTTCGCGAGCAGGAGCCTGACGATGTCGACGGCGCCGAGCGTGTCGTTCCAGGCCGGCGGCGGTCGATTGAGCGTGTATTCGAGCGTGTTCATGTCGACGGCCGCCCACAGCGGCGTCCGGCCGCCAGGTTCGGGAGTGCTCACGTCGGCCCCGTGCTCGATGAGCAGCGCGGCCAGATCGTAGTGGCCGTTGATGATCGCGATCACGAGCGCGGTCAGCCCGTCCGGATCGCGGACGTTCACGTCGGCCTTTCCGGCAAGCAGGGCGCGTGCGGACTCGAGCGCCCCCTGCCGCGCCGCGAACATCAACGCCGTGAAGCCGCCCCTCGGAAACGTCGTATTCAGCGGCTGCAGCGCCAGCCCCGCGATGCGGTTCCGCTGCGGCTCGGCCGGGAGCACCGCGGAGCGCGCGTTCACGTCGGCACCGTGCTCGATCAGCAGGCGAACCACGGCCTCGTTGTTCTCCGCCGTCGCCGCCATGAGCGCGGTCTGACCCAGCCACGGATCGGCGGCGTTCACGTCGGCGCCGTGCGCGAGCAGCGCCTTCACCGCCTCGGGGCGTCCCGTTTTCGCGGCGACCGTCAACGGCGCGTCTCCACGTGCGCTCGTGCCATTCACCTTCGCGCCAGCAGCCACGAGCACCTCGATCATCCGGGCGTTCCCGTTGAGCGCCGCCAGGGATATCGGCGTCACTCCATAGCGGTTGGCGAGGTCGGCCTTCGCGCCCGCGCGCAGGAGCGTCTCGACCATCGGCAGGTCGTCGGCGCGGACGGCCCAATGAAGGGCCGTCGTCCCGTCGGCCTCGGGCACATTCACATCGGGCTTTCCGGCGAGCAGTGTGCGGACGACCTGTGCGTTCCGGGCCTTCACGGCCTCGATCAGGTCGGCGGGCGCCGCCGCGGTGCGTCCAGCGGCGGCCGCCAGCACCAGCACGACCGCCGCACTCACGCGCATCGCCGAAGCGCTCCGAAGCGAGTGCATATGCTCGGGCGTCACAGCGAGACGGCCCCGGTGGTTTCTCCGAACCGGTCCACGGGGGCGTCGAACCTCTTCGCCAGCGTGACGAGCAGGTTCCCGACCGGCGTGCCGTCGGGGTGCTGGAGATGACGGTCCCCTTTGATGCCGCCGCCGGCCACCAGCAGCGGCAGGCGGAAGTGCGTGTGACGGTTCGGATTGTCCATGCCGCTGCCGCAGAGCAGCACCGTGTGGTCCAGCAGCGAACCGGGACCATCCGGCGTGTCGCGCAGTGTCTGGACGAATTTGGCGAACAGGCCGTAGTGGTACTGATTGACGCGGGCCAGCTTCGCGATCCGCTCCGGATTGTTCTGGTGATGCGAGAGCGCGTGATTCGGATCCGGCACGTTGAGATGCGGATAGGTCTGCTGGCTGTAGTCGCGGAACATCATGAACGTGAACACGCGCGTGATGTCGGCCTGCAGCGCCACCTTCAGGATGTCGAACATCACCGACACGCGCTCCTCGAACGAGTCGGCGACGCCGATCGGCGCCGTCGGCATCGCGAGCCGCGCCTCGGTGTTCTGCTCCGCCCGCTGGATGCGTCGCTCGATCTCGCGCACGCTGTCGAGATAGTCGGCGAGCCTCGACCGGTCGTGGGTGCCGAGCTCGTAGTTCAGCAGCCGCTTGATGCCGCCCGCCACCGAGTCGAGGATGCTGCGATCCTCCTGGATGCGGGCCAGCCGCTGCTCCGCCGTGCCCGAGCCGCCGAACATGCGCTCGAACACCACCCGCGGATTGATCTCGACCGGCAGCGGCATCGTCGGCGTCCGCCACGAGACCGTGTTGACGTAGGCGCAGCTGTAGAAGATCTCGCATGCGCCGACGAACCGGGTGGAATCCTCGGTGCCGACCTGCAGCGACGAGAGCGGCGTGTCCTCGCCGACCTGCCTCGCGATGACCTGATCGATGGTCGTTCCGCCGAGGATGTCGGCGCCCTGCGTGACCCGCGGATTCACGCCGCTCAGCCACGAGGCGGGTCCGATGGCGTGGCCGCCGCCGCCGGCCGGCTCGGGCGGGCCGTCGAGGCCGCTGACCACCACCAGGCGGTCGCGCACCGGCTCGAACGGCTTCAGGGTCGGCGGCAGCTCGAAGCCGGGAGCCGCGGACTTCGGCGTGAACGAATCCATCATCGCACCGTGCGGGATGTAGACCGCACCGAACCGCCTGGGCGCCGCTGCCGCCTTCGCCTCCGCGGTCAGCGCCGGAAGCATCGCGTCGAGAAACGGCAAGGCCACCGCGGCTCCGATGCCTCGCAACACTGTCCGGCGATGCAACGACTTCTTCGTGATGATCATGCGCACACCTCTGTGTGTCGTCTCTGTCAGCTGTCGTGTTCATGGCGCCGAGGCAGCCGCAGTCAGCGCGGGTTCGGCGCCGCGCGGCTTCATCCGCATCTGGAACGGCGTACTGCGAACGATCCCCAGCACCAGCGAGGAGAATCGAAAATCCTGCGCCGCGGCCTGCCGCACGATGCTGCGGACGACGGGCATGTCGGTGTCGGTAAGCCCGCGGCCGAGGGCGTACGTCAGGAGCTTTTCCGTCATCACCTGCACGAACAGCTCCGAATGGCGAAGGAGGGCCTGACGGAGCGTCAGCGGCCCGTCGACCGTCGTGCCATCGGGCAGCTGGCCGGTCGCGTCGATGGGAAGGCCTTCCTCGTGCGTGCGGAACTTGCCGACCGCGTCGAAGTTCTCCAGCGCAAAGCCGGGAGGATCCATCAGGCGGTGACACGAGGCGCAGGTCGGGCTTCGCCGATGCGCTTCGAATCGCTCGCGGACGGTTCGCGGCCTTTCACCCGGGCGGTTCTCCTGCAGGCTGGTATTGACGTCGGGCGGCGGAGGCGGCGGGGGCGTGCCGAGCAGGTTCTCCAGGATCCACTTGCCGCGCACGACGGGCGAAGTGCGATTCGGGTATGACGTGACGGTGAGCACGCTTCCCTTGCCGAGCAGGCCCTTGCGGAACTCCTCGGTGAGCGTCACGCGGCGGAAGTGGCTGCCGTAGATGTTCGGCATGCCGTAGTGGCGGGCGAGCCGCTCGTTGACGAAGGTGTAGTCGGCCGTGAGCAGGTCGATGACGTTGCGATCCTCGCGGATGATGCTCTCGAAGAAGAGCTCCATCTCGCGCCGCATCGCCTGCCGGAGGTTGTCGTCGAAGTCGGGGAACCCGATGCGATCGGGCGCCACGTTCTGCAGGTTCCGCACGTGCAGCCACTGCGCGGCGAAGTTGGTCACGAGCGCGCGCGACCGCTGATCGTCGAGCATGCGGCGCACCTGCTGCTCGAGCACCCCGGGACGCCGCAGCCGGCCCTCGCTCGCCACCGTCAGCAGCTCGTCGTCGGGGATGCTGCTCCACAGGAAGAACGACAGGCGCGAGGCCAGCTCGAGGTCGCTGACCGGATGCACCGTTCCCGGCGGTGCGCCTTCGGGATCACGCTCGATGCGGAAGATGAACTCCGGATCGGTCAGCAGCCGGCGAAGCGCCAGCTGCACGCCGCTGTCGAAGCTCCCCTTGCGCCGGCCCTGCTGATAGAAGCGGAAGAGCGTGTCGATGTCGACGTTGGTGACCGGCCGCCGATAGGCCTGCCTGGCCAGGTTCGACAGAATCCGCCGTGCGCAGCCGTCTTCCTCGCTCGCGCTGCGCGGGCGGCACACGAAGATGCGCCGGCGGCTCGGCGTGTCCCCGGGTCCGCTCGGGTCGAACGGGCCGCTGATCACCACGGTGTCGATCTGCGGCATCCCGTACGAATCGAACGGGTCGAGGGCCGACTCGAAGGGCTGCAGCACCTCGGGCGGCACCATCGCGCCGTTCCGTTCGAGGAACGTCACGCCAACCGAGTGCGGGCCTGCCTTGACAGGCAGACGCACCTGCAGGCGCGCATCGATCTTTTCCCCCGTCTCCACGGGGTAGTGAATCAGCGGCCAGAGATCGGCTTCGCCCCCGACCGGCTCCAGGTGGACGCGCTGGCCGTCGATCGTGATTTCCAGCTCGTGCTGATGGACCAGACCTCTGATGAACCCGGAGTTGCTGCGCCACAGGCTGGGACGGATCACGTACTCGGCATCGACCGGGAAGGTGTGGCGAATGAGCAGGCCGCCGCGCGTGCCGAGCGGAAGGCCCTCGACGTGTTTGTTCTGCGTCGTGTCGGGCGCCGGGCGATAGGTGACGTCGATCGGATCCTGCGCCGTGTCACCGATGGCCAGCGCACTGATCTTGCCGGCTGCGGCCAGATACCGCTCGGGCAGCACCGGCGAGACGCCGAGCGCGTCCGCGTTGTTGTCGAAGCCGTGGGTCGAGTCGTCGGCCGGAAGCAGTGTGGAGGCGTCGATCTCCAGCGCGAGCAGATCACGGATCGCGTTGGCGTATTCGGCGCGATTGAATCGCCGGATCAGCGGCTGCCCCGGATTGGGACGGGCCGCGGCGGCGCGATCCAGCTCGCCTTCGAGGAACGCGACGAGCCTGTCGGAAGTTTCCTGAGCCGGGCGCCGCGCCCCGGCCGGGGGCATCGCTCCCGACCGCAGCTTGCGCACGACTTTCTCCCAGAGCCCGGTGTGCTCCGGAATCCTGGTGATGTCGGCTTCGGGGCCGTCCAGTACCAGCCCCGCGGCCAGCACGCGCTGGTTATGACAGGCGGTGCAGTACTCGCGAATCACCGCGCCGTACTGCTGGGCGGTGGAAGCGGGTGATTCCGGCGCGAGCGTCTGCGCGAACGGCGCGCTCCAGAAGAGAGAGCCGACCCACATCAGTGCGCCAACGAGCAGGACCGACCGTCGGTTCATCGTCCGCGTTACACACCTGCACGGCACACTCCAAGGAAGGGAACGCCCTGGCGGCCGTGGCCGGCATAAAGCACCACGATTGAAGCGTAGGGCGTCGAGAGGCGTCCATCCGGCAAACGCGCCTACCCTATCCGGACTAGTCCGATGCGCCTAGTCCGGTGCGGCGGCATATCAGTACGGCGGATCAGTTGATGCGGACGAGCCCGCGGCGCAGCGCCTCCGACAAGGCGGCCGTGCGATCGTGGACGTTCAGCTTCACGAAAATGCTTCGCGTATACGCGCGAACGGTGTCCTCGCTGATGTTCAGATTCTGGCCGACCTCTTTATTGCGCATCCCCCGGGCCAGCAGCTCGAGCACCTGGAGCTCTCGAGCGGTCAGCGCCGGCTGGTGGCCCCGCCTTTCGAGCCGCTCCTGAATGTCCGCAGGAATCAGCTTCCGCCCGGCGTGCACTTCGCGGATCGCGTAGACCAGCTCCTGCGGGAGGGTGTCTTTCAGCAGATACCCGTTCGCGCCCGCTTCCAGGGCGCGGAAGATGTCCTCGTCTCCCTGGTACATCGTGAGGACGACGATCCGCGCGCTGGGCGACAGCTTGCGGATGCGCTCGATCGCCTGCACCCCGGTCATCCCAGGGAGCTGCAGGTCCATCAATGTGACGTCCGGACGATGCGCGATGAATGCGTCGACGGCCTGTGTGCCCGTGCCCGCCTGGGCGACGACCGTGATATCGGGTTCCAGTGCCAGTATGCGGGCAATACCCTCCCTGATCAGGCGATGGTCGTCGACGCAGAGCACGCGAATTTGCGACATGTGGGTCCCCTCGAGAGTCACTCACCCCAGCGGCACGATCGTCTCCATCACGGTGCCCGCACCGATATCGCTCACGATCGAGAACCGGCCGCCAAGCTTGGCGGCGCGCTCGCGCATGCTGATGAGGCCGCAGTGCATGCCCGTGGCGGGCACATCGGCGGGCACGAATCCGCATCCATTGTCGGCCACGCGGAGGACGAGCGAATCGCGCCGGTAGTCCAGCTCGATGCGCACCTGCTCGGGGCTGCCGTGATGAATGGCGTTGCGGACCGCTTCTCCGCCGACCTTCACCAGCTCCTCCTGGACCTCCGGCGAGCATGGGCGCGGCCGCCCGATCACGTTCACCTCGATCCGGACGTTCCGGCCGGACGCGGCATTCCTGGCCACGGAACGGAGGGCCTCGGCGAGATCGACACGCTCCGATCGCGGCGAGCGAAGATCCCAGACCGATTGACGCGTCTCCCGAATGCATTGCGCCACCTGTTCCTGGAGCTCTTTGACCACTGCCGCCGCCGCTGATTCCTCCGGCTTGAGCTGACGCGCAACGGCCTCGAGCCCCAGGCCGACGGCGCCGAGACTCTGGAGCAGCGTGTCATGGATGTCGCGGCTCACACGCGCGCGCTCGGCAAGCACGAGGGTGTACTTGTTCCTCACCGCCCGCACGCTGAGCCACCAATACAGCCCGAAGCCGAACACCACGGCAGCGGCGCTGACGCCGTAGAACGTGCCGGTGCGATACCAGGGAGGACGAACCGTGAATGCGAGCGTCGCTTCCGGTTCCTGCCAGGTGCCGTCGGTCGTCGCCGTGACACGAAAACGGTACTGGCCGGGCGAGAGGTTGGTGTACTGCGCCTCGCGCCGCTCCCGCGAGTAGACCCAGTCCTTGTCGTAGCCGTCGATTCTGTAGCGGAAGCGCAGCTTCCCCGCGGCCGACGGGCTGACGGCCGAGTACTCGATCCGCAGCGTCGAGCCGTACGGCGGGATGGCGAGCGGCTTCGCGGGATCGTAGGCGCGGCCGTCTGCAATCACGCTCTCGATCAGCACCGGGATCGGCCGATGGCTGCGGCGGGTGATCAGACGCCGCGGATCGATCACGGCGATGCCGGCGCTCGTCGCAAACCACAGCCTGCCGTCCCCCCCGCGAACCGCCCCGGGCCGGCTGAGCGACGGCAGGACTTCCGACAGGCCGTCCGAGCGGTCGAACAATACGTACTGCGCCTGGTGCAGCGGATTCGCCGACACCTTGTCGGCTTCGCGCGGGTTCATCCGCATGAGCCCGCCGCGAACCGTCACCCACAAGTGGCCCGCCGCGTCGTGCACCACCGACGGGCCGAGCGAGTCGGGAAGGCCGTGGCCGCCGTTCAGCGTCGTGAAGCGGTCGTCCTGCAGGCGGCTGAGCCCCGACGCGGCACGGATCCAGACCGTGCCTTCCTCTGCTTCGAGAATGCCGGTGACGCCGCCCGGCGCGAGCCCGTCCTTCTCCGAGTACAGGATGAAGCGGCCGCCGTCGTAGACCGCAACGCCGCCGGTCGAGAATCCCGTCCACACCTGCCCGCGCCGATCCGTGTAGACGTAGCCGCAGGGACGTTGTGCGACCCCGCGTACATCCTCGAATCGATTCAGGGTGCTATCGTGCACGCGAAAGAGACCCGCCCGCCGCGCGCAGAACCACATCCCTCCACGCTCGTCGGTCGTGATCGACGAGATGCCTTCGAGGCGAACCGTCGGCGGAAGCGGCACCCGTTCCCATCGTCCGCCGGCAAACCGGTGCATGCCCTGCAGGGTGACGGCCCAGACGGTACCCGATCGATCGGTATGGAGCGCCTGCACCTGCTTGATGTCGTACACATGGCGGCCCCGGTCCGTGAATCTCGTCACGTTGTAGGTCGTGGCGACCCACACGCTGCCGTCGCCCGACACGGCGAGCCCCCGGACGCCCTCGTTGGTGAGACCGGCGAGATCGCCCGGCTGCGTCACGATGCCTTCGGCGACGCGCAACACCCCGCCGCGCATGCCGACCCACAGGTTGTTCTCGCGATCGAGGAACAGCGCCTGAACGGCGCCGGTGATCTTGTTCGAGTTGAACGCCTCGACGACGACGCGTCCGGTGGCAGGGTTGCGGCGAGCGCGCAGCAGACCGGAGCCGAGGGCGGTGATCCAGAGCGTGCCGTCGGAGTCGGCGAGAAGTCGCCAGCCTGCGACCGGCAGCTTCACCGACGGCGCCACGTCCACCTGCTGCCCGCCGCCCAGCCTGCGGATGATGCGCTGGGGATCCGTCGCCCAGATCGCGCCCGTGCTGTCCTCGGCGAACGCCTGGACGAACAAGGCCTGCGAATCGACGAGCCTGAAGGTCTGCTCGTTCGGTGCGCGACAGAGGACCCCGGCGGACGTTCCGACGCAGAACCGGCCCCAGCGCTCTTCGTGGAGGCTGTAGACCTGGGCTTCCGGCACGCCCTGCTCCGGTCCCACGCGCGACCAGCGCGCCCCGCGGAACGTGGCGAGCCCCTGATGGCCGCCGGCCCAGATCGCTCCTTCGCGATCTTCGATCAGCGTCTGGATGATGCCGGCCGGCAGGCCGTCGTCGCCGGAGTAGTGCGTCAGCTGACCGCCGCGAACGCGGGTGACGCCATCGAAGTCGGTGTAGGCGACCCACAGGCTGCCGTCCCGGGCGGTGACGAGCGCACGAACGCTCGTGCCGGGGAGCGGCGTTTCACCGCGGCTCCCCCAGGGGATGAAGCGGAATCCATCGAAGCGCACCAGCCCGCGGGTCGTCCCGAGCCACAGGTACCCGTCGCGGTCCTGGGCGATTGCCGACACGCTGCCTTCGTCGATCGCCAGACCGCCGGACTCGGCGGTCCAGGCCGTCAGCGCGTAGCGGTCCGGCGCGGGCTCGCCGTTCGCGCCCAGGAGCGCACAGGAGGAGACGATGGCAGCCACCACCGCCATCGTCGAGCGCCAGGCGCGACGGGCAGAGAGCACTCCCGGGAGCATGTGAGGTCAACGTTATCTTAACCAGTTAACCAGTCGGGCGGCGCGTCCCCCCGCGACGGCGCTGCCGCCCGCGGCACCTAGAAGTCGATCTGGGCGCTGATCTTGAAGAGACGCGCGTCCATGATTCGCTGCGGCCGCAGCCAGGCCGTCGCCGTGTAGGTGTTGTTCTGGGCCAGCACCGGGGCAGCGTTGAGCGCGTTGTAGAGATCGAGGTTCAGCGCGGCGCGCATCTGTGCGTAGCGGAACAGCTTCGAGAAGCGCAGATCCACCTGGTTCGCGCGCTTGTTGTACATCGTGCCCGGCGAGATCAGGGGCACCGGCGTGTTCGCGGCGCCGCCCGAGAGGGGGCGTCCGAGCGAGGGCTGCACCAGCGCGTTGCTCGCATTGAAGTTCGCCAGGATCTGCGGCCCGGGCGTGCTCTGGAACGTGGCGGCAACCCGCACGTCGATCCTCGGGATCGTGTAGGTGCCGAGCGCCTTGTACTGCGTGAGGAACTTCGTGACGACGCGGCAGTCCCTGCGGCTGGGATTGTCGACCTTGGTCACGACATCGCAGTTGTCGGTCGTCGTGCGGCCGGTGCTCATGCCGCCCTGCAGCAGCAGCCCGCCCTGCAGCCGGGCGCTGACGTTGGCGTCGACGCCGTTCCAGTGCTCGATGCGCTTGCCGTAGTTCTTGGCGAACGTGAAGTAGTTGTCGACCTGTCCGACCTTCGACGGGTCGAGATTGTAGAGATCGTCGATCACGTATCCGCCGCCGCCCGGAAGACGGGGGTCGCTCGGCGCCACGATGCTGAACGGATCGTAGTCGCTCGGATCGGTCGCCAGGTTGTCGGTCAGCGTGAAATTGCCGTAGATCCGCCGGAAGTATCCGACGTCGATGCCTACACGCGGCAAAAGCTCGTGCTGGACGCCCGTGGAGAACTCCCAGTTGTAGGGCGACACGTACCAGCCCTCGAGCACCGCGGGATCGACGCGCGTCGACGGAATCGCCTGGCCGAAGTTGGCGTCCGACATGGCGCCGCACTCGCCGTTGGCGAGCGGGCTCACCAGATCGCAGTCCGGCCAGAAGTTCTGCCGCCGCGGATCGCCGACCGGATAGAAGCTGTCGTTCCAGGAACGCGTGACCTGCGTCGACAGCCGCGCCACGGGATTGCCGAAGGTGCTGTACGAGCTCAGGGACGTGCCCACGGATTCGACATACCGGTTCGCGCTCGCCTTCAGTGCGGTCTTGCCCTTTCCGAACAGGTCGTACACCACGCCCATCCGCGGATTGAGGTCCTTGAAGCTGACCCAGGACGGGATGCGCTCGAAGGTCAGGTTTCTCGTCGGCACCATCGGGCCCGGCCCGAGGTGCTGTTCGGGGAAGCCGAAATCGAAGTAGTCGAACCGCAGCCCGCCGTTCAGCGTCAGCCGGTTGATCGTCCAGGTGTCCTGCACGTAGATGGCGAGCTTGGCATTCAGCTCCTCGGCCTGCTCGAACGGCGTCGCGCGCTGCCAGATCTGGTTCGGCACGCCGTTGTTGAAGCGGTAGACCAGGCCGTAGTCGTTGTCCCGCTGCAGCTGCGTGCGGACGCCCGAGCGGTTGGTGAAGCCGGTCTTGAACGCGTGCGCGCCGGTCACATACGCGAACGAGAACGAGCTGTTGAGCACGTTCGGCATGTCGGTCACGTCGTAGTTCACGTTTGGACCGGACCGGATCGCCCGCCCGCGGTAGCGCAGGCCGGGGATGAGCCCTCCCTGCTCCTCCACGGCAATCATCTTGCGGAGCGGGCTCCCATCCGGCGGGAGCGGATCGACGAAGCTTTCCGCGAAGTGGCCGAATGTCGCGTTGAGGATCATGCGGTCGTTCAGCGGCGAGGTCCACCCGATCGTCATCAGGCGCTGCTTCGGGAACTCGTAGCGGCTCGCCGCCTCCGGCGAGTGCGTGGGCTGAACGTGGTGCCAGAGCCGCCACTGGTTGTCGCCGTAGATGCTGATCTTGTTCCGCGGCGACGCCTGCCAGGTGAGGCGCGTGTTCACGCTCTTGTGGGTGATGAAGAACACGCCCTGCTTGCTCAGGTCCGGCTCGTAGGTCCACTTCGTGGGATCGCCGGCATTGAGGTTCTCGTAGATCCCGGCCACGTAGTTCTGGTTGGTCTGCGCGCGCGCCGACGAATAGAACCACAGCTTGTCACGGACGATGCGGCCGCCGCCCGACCCGTTGAGGTCGTAGACGAGCTTGAGCGAGTTGGGCTGCCCGAGCCCCAGCGACCGCAGCTCGTCGGTGTAGTTGCTGCTCTGGAATTTGGAATTGGCGCCCGTGAGGAACAGCGAACCGCTGAACGTGTTGCCGCCCTCGCGCGGGATCACGTTCAGACGAATGCCGCCGGTCTCCATTTCGGCCGTCCCGGATCCGTAGTCGGCCACGACTTCGCGTACGGCGCCGGTATCGATGACGAAATCGGTGAACGCTCCGGTGCCGGAGACGTTGCCGACCGACACGCCGTCGACCGCGAGCCGGAAGTCGCCGCCGCGGCCGCCGTGAATGGTCATCGTCGTAATCTGCAGGGTGTTGGTCCCGCCGACGTCGGCCTGCGAGGTGCTGACGCCGGGAATCAGGACCGCGGCGTTGAACTGGCTGCGGCCGGTGGGAATCGCATCCAGCACGTCCTGACTCATCACCCGCTGCTGCGACACGTTCTGGACGTCGACGATCGGCGATTCGCCGGTGACGGTGACGGTCTCCTCGAGGCCGCCGACGCCCATCTCCGCGTTGACGGTGGCGATGAAGGAGCCGCTGAGCTCGATTCCCTCCCGCCTCACCGTGTTGAAGCCGGCGAGCGTGAACGTGACCACGTAGGTCCCCGGCCGCAGGTCCAGGATCCGATACTGACCGTCGGCGCCGGTGACGACGGATCTGACGCGCTCGATCAGCGCGGGGCTGGAGGCCTCGACGGTCACACCCGGGAGCACCGCGCCCGACGTATCGCGGACCACGCCGGTGATCGACGCCTGCGCACTGGCAAGTTGTGGAGCGACCACGATGCCCATGAACGCGAGCAGGGTGAGATGGATCAGTCTGCGCATCGTCGTTCTCCTTCGGCAGGTTGCGTGACTGGTCGACCGGCGCCAAACATTCGACATTCGCATACGAAGATCTCCGTTCCCGGATGCCTCGGACGTGACTGTGGTTCGCGAGAGAGCCGAGCGGCCCGCCGGCCGCTCGGCGCCCCAATTAGGCGGACAAGACTGACAAGAATCCATCCGGCAAAAGTGCCTATGACGAGCAACCTAGTCCAATCGGACTAGGTCGATCGGACGCGTCAGCGCGGTATCGGCTTGCCGTACACCTCGATCCCGCCGACGTTCACGAAGCCTCCCCATCCGTGGCCGCTGCCCGGCAGCAGATCGGCGAAGCCGACTTCATCGACCTTGCTCAAATCGGGCTTCTCGACCCACGTGCCGCGGGTGACGATCCGCCGGATGTCGAGCCTGAGCCAGCGGACGGAGGAGAGGGCGAACTCCGACTCCAGGAACAGGGTGGAGTTCGTCGACGGCGCGCCTTCGGCGTAGTCGCCAATCAGCCACGTGCCGTCGGCCAGCTTCACGACCGGGCGGACGACGTGGAAGCCGGAGACGCGGGTGACCCACCTGATTCTCGAGAGGCCTGTGAGGTCGACGTAGTTCTTCTCGTCCTTCAGCGTGACGGCCACCGGCGTCTGACAGACCCCGGTCCACAGGTTCGGCGGGTCCGACGGCTGGCCGCCGCCGACTTTCGCGGGCGGCGGATTCTGGTTGTACCCGGAGAGCAGGACGCACGTCGACCCCGTCCAGTCCCGCGGGACGGAATTGGGCGGAGGGTTCCTGGCATACTCGGGGATGTTCTTCGCCCCGGGGTCGTAGACCGTAAGCTCCAGGTTCGGGTTCGTCAGCGCCTTGGGCGTTACCGGAACCTGAGCAATAAAGTTCGTGCTGGCATCCGCCGCGCCGACCTGCCGCCATTCCTCACGGAAGAACAGCGGGGCCGGGGGAACGGCGGTGACGAATCGCTGACCCGACTGAGCCGGCGGCCTGGATTCCGGCTGTTGGGCAACAACGGCGCAGGTGATGGCGAAGGGCAGACTCCACTTGGCAACCGACAGCATGCTCCTTGGCCGTGACATGACCACCTCCGGTCCCCCCCGCTGGCTCGAATTGCTGGGCGAGGGAGATTACGCGGACTGAGGTGATCTCTGTCCATCTGGCAAATGCGCCTACCCAAATCGGACTAGTCTTTTCCGGGCTATTGCCCGTAGAAATTACCTGGCCGGCGCTCGCGGGCGCCGCCGGGGAGCGGCTGGTCACCGGCGTGAGAATCCTGGAGGGAGCCGGCTTCGCACGACGTCCGTGATATGCTCAGGACCTCTTTCCTGAGCCTTCCGGCCTTCCGGCCGCCAGCCTCATCAAAGCAGGTTGGCGAAGACTCCTCGTCATCCTGACGTTCACCCGCGACCGCACGCTCCGCGCGCGACCGCGACAGACCGGAGGCCGATCGTGCAAACCAAGGGAAACGAGCGTTCGCCATTCCGCCCGGAATGCCCCGTCTGCCATCACCCGCAGACCAAGATCCAGCGGCGGCTGACAGCGACCACGAAGGGCTCGACGATTTACGTCTGTACTCGACCGGGTGAATGCAGCGTCGGCGTGAACCTCGAAAAGATGAACACGTGGGTGGCCGTCTGAGCGAAAGGAACGCACCATGCAGCTCGAACACATCAAGATGACGATCTCCGGCGTGTGGGTCCTGACGGTCCTGCTCATCGCGATCGTGGTGGACCCGTCGACGAAGGGTGCGATCCTGCTCGGCTCGCTCGGACTGCTCCCTCCGCTCGTGATGCTGCTCGCCTGGAATCATCCGGCGCAAACCATGAGCGAGAGCATCGACGAGGCGCGGCGATAGCGGCGTTGCGGCGTTGCCGGGCGGAGACGTCGAGGTCGGATCTGACGGCGCCGTCAACATCGGCCTGGACGGACGACGCACGCGGCGGAACACGAACGCCCGGCGCTGCTTCAGCGCGCGGCGGGTGGAGTCGCTCCCGGCGGCGGAGCCGCGGCCGGTGTCGCCGACCGTCCCGTGCGGAACGAGTGCTCGATCGTGTCGTTCGGATCGACCGACACGGGGTGATCCCGCCACAGCCAGCGCATCATCTCCGGCAGCATCGCGCCGCCCATGTCGTGGCTGTGCGTGCCGATCCCCCAGACGAAGTTGACGTCGTACCCCTTCGCCACCAATGCGTCCTTGAGCCGCACGTTCTGGTAGAACCAGTCGCGCGTCGGATCGTACTGGCCCTGCGGGTTCACGCCCCGGTTGTCGTTGCGGCCGTCGATCATGAAGATGCGAATCGGCTTCCGCTCGCTCACCATGACCTTTTCCGGGTAGACGTGGCCGCCGGCGAGGTTGACGAAGGTGCCGATGCCGCTCAGCACCTTGCGGAACTGATCGGGCCGCTCCCACGCCACCGTGAACGCCGCAATCGCGCCCGAGCTCCAGCCGGCGATTCCATGCCGCTCCGGGTCGCGGCTGATGCGGTACTCGGCATGGAGCTTCGGCAGGAGCTCGTCGATGATCACCCGCGAGTAGCGGGCGTCGGGCGGGTCGTACTCGGCCTGCCGGTTCGACGAGCCGTCCTTGATGAACTTCCCAGGGTCGATGAAGGCCGCGATCATCACCGGCAGCTCGCCGCGGTAGATCAGGTTGTCGAGCACGTTCACCGCGCGGTAGTAGCCGTCGGGCTGCAGGTACGTGGCGCCGTCGTTGAACACCATCAGGCTCACGTCGGTCGTGCCGTCGTACTGCGCGGGCACGTAGACCCAGTAGTCGTGGGCCACACCGGGATAGACCTGGCTCGGCAAGTTGAACGGACCTTTGACCGTCCCCTTCGGCACGCCGCGGCGGACGAGCGAGTCGGGCCCCAGCTCGTAGAACGCGTCGAAGTTCGGCGGCGCCGGGGGCCGGCGCTGGGCGTGGGCCACGCCAACCGAGGCAAAGATGACGAGGGCGAGGACGAGGGTGACGTGGTGCGCTGATGAACTCGGCATGGTCGTGTGCTCGAATCGCGCTGCCCGGGCCTGGCCACGGGTCGCGCCCGGCGATTATAGGAGACGCACTCTGCCCCACACACGCGAGTTCGTCGATCGGCATGTGTACCGGCGTCCCTTAATCGCGGCCAGGCTGGACATGGACGCTGAAGAAGGAACAGCCGGGATCAGATGGCGGCTCGTGGACAGCCGCGCGTTCGAGTCGATGACCGATGCTCTCGATTAACGCGGCCCGAGGGGCTGCCCCACCAGCCGCGCCGGGTCCGCGCCGGGACGTGGCACGAACTTCAAGACCCGGTGGTTCCGGTAATCGGCGACATACAGGTTGCCTTCGCTGTCGACGCTGAAGGCATGCGGGGCGTTCAGCGTTCCGGGCGCCGCCACCGGACTGAACCCGGCGCCGGGAGGGTCGATGTTGGCCGTGCCCCAGTAGGTGAGAAGCCGGCCGTTCAGATCGTATTTCAGCAGACGGTTGGTCGTTCCGGTCAGCGCCCAGATGTGCTGATCGCGGGTGGCCATCATGAACACGATGCCGCGAATGTCGGGCCACTCATCGAGGTAGCGGCCGTTCTCGTCGAATATCTGGATTCGCATGTTGTCGCGATCCGCAACATAGACCCTTCGTTTCGCGTCGATCGTGACGCCGTGCGGCACGCGGAACTGTCCCGGCCCGGATCCCTCGGTGCCCCAGTCCATGAGAAATCGCCCGTCTCGATCGAACTTCGCGATGCGGTGATTGTCGTACCCGTCTGCGACGAAGAACGTCCCGTCAGGGAGGAACGCGATGTCGGCCGGGCGGTTGAAGTGACCGCCGTCGGTGCCGCGCACGTTGTGCTCGCCCAGCGTCAGCGCGATGCGCCTGCCGTCGCGCGTGAACTTGTGGATCTGGTGGGCCTCACGGTTGATCACCCAGACATGCCGTTCCGGATCGTAGGGATTCACCTTGACCGCGTGCGGCATCCCGAACAGGTGGTTCCACTGCGACCAGTCTTCGATGACTTCTCCCCGCCGATTGAGGACGAGAATGAAGTGGCTGTGCGAGCCGGGGACGCTGCGCTCGGACGTGCAGTTCCCCAGCGGGCGTGTGACCGGCACCTCCACTTCCGAGACGACGTAGATCCGGTCCGGGCTCTCGGCGAACACCCCGAGCACGCACTGCCGCGTGCCCTCGTGCAGTGGCTTGAACCATCCGTCCACGACTTCGTACGGGCCGGTCTCGTCGATCCCTCCCTTGGGCGAGCCCAGCTGCGCAGAGAGCGACCCGATCCCGCAGAGGACTGCGAACAGCACGATTCCTGCGCGATCGCTCATCGAGAGTTCCCTTTCCCCGGGACCCTGGTCCTACCGGATTGTTATCGTGGCGAGCGTTTCCGCGTCGGAGTCGAGCTCCGTGGATCCAGCCGGCAAGTTGTTGGACTTCAGCATGAAGGCGACGACGTCGGTCGCCTGCTCGCGGCTCAGACTCCCTGGAGCGCTCGACGGCATCGACACCTGGATCTTCTCGACGAGCTCGGCGAGCGGCTTCGTGCCCCAGACATCGAGGAACTCGGCGCCGGCCAGCACCGGCGCACCGCTGCCTTTCAGATCGGCGCCGTGGCACGACGCGCATTGCTGACCGTACAGCTGCTGCCCGCGCGCGGCCTGCGAGTCCGCGTAGACGCCATCGCTCGCGGTTTTCTGCGCGGCTGCCGTAGCACCCGACAGCATCCACGGCAGCATTGCCGCGACCGCAACCACCAACCAGCCTGGACGGTCTGTCATTCGAGGTCCCCACCCACGAGGTCGATCACGGAAATGCCGCGGCCCCATCGTTCGCAATTTCCTCGTCCTGTGCCGAAGCGCCGTCAACCGCCACGGCGCCGACGAGCCAGCCGCCGCGAACGATCGGCACGCCTCCGGGCGCGAATCGCAGCCGTCCACCGGTCGAGTCGTTGACGGCCGTGATCGGCGAAGCCGGATTGGCGGTGGCAGCGAACGACCCCGACGGACGCAGGAAGATCGCCGAGAGCATCGCCTTCCCGATCGTGGCATCGACGGTCGACGCATGGGCCCCCGCCTGGCGCTCCAGTGCAATCAGGTCGCCGCGCGCGTCCACGACGGCGACGCTCACCCGCACCTTCCTTGCCGTCGCCGATTTCTGCGCCGCCGCGATGATGGCGTTCGCATCGGCAAGCGACAGTCTGGCGGGACGCGCCTGTCCGTTCGCTGCCGCCGCATGGGCCAGCACCATCACCGCCAGCACAGCTCCCGCCGGAAGCCGGCGCACGCCCGGGAACATCCCCATCACGGCTGGAACGTGGCCAGACCGGCCCGGGCCGCCTCCTCATCCAGCTGCCCGCTGGCGCCGCTGCAGCCAATCGCGCCGTAGGCCTGCTGATTGCGCAGGATCGGCAGTGCGCCCTGCGCGGCATACAGGCGGCCCTGCGCCGCCGTGTTCAGGTTCTGAAACCACGGAGCGTTGGCGAACCGCTCGACGCTGGCGCTCGGCTGTCCGAAGATCGCGGCGACCAGCGCCTTGCCTCGGGCGATGTCGGTGGTGATGAACCGGGCATTGTCCATCCGATTCAGCGCGACGAGATCGCCGCGCGAGTCGACGACGGCGCAGCTGAGAAGGACGCCGGCTTTCGCCGCTGCTGCCACCGCGGCAGTCAGGGCCTTGCGAGCTTCGTCCAGCGTCGGGCCGGGCGGCGCCGGCACCATTGGCGTCTGCGCCGCTGCTCGAGTGGTGATGAGGGCAACCGCGGCAAGCACGGCGAGCGTGCGTATCGCGCGTGTCAGCATGCGTGATCCCTGTCGAAAGAAACAGCCGCCCCCGCCGGGCCGGAGGCCCGGCTGCCGCGGCCGCGCGTGAGCAGACACCATTCGGCTACGCGAGGATCTCGGGGACGACACGCCCTTCTTCTTGGACGCCGAACGTCAGACGATACGGACGGCCCTGGAACAGGTAGGTGAACTTCTTGTGGTCGATCCCGAGCTGGTGGAGCGCGGTGGCGAACACGTCGAGCGGATTGGTCTTGCCCTCGACCGCCCAGTATCCCCATTCATCGGTGGCGCCGTAGGTGACGCCGGGCTTGATGCCGCCGCCCGCCATCCAGATCGTGTAGCCCTTGGGATGATGGTCGCGTCCGAAGTAGCCCGACCTGCCGCCGAACGATCCCTGCTTCATCGGCGTGCGTCCGAACTCGGTCGCCCAGATGATGAGGGTGTCGTCGAACATGCCGCGCTCTTTCAGATCGGTCATCAGAGCCGCGGTCGGACCGTCCACCTGCAGCGCGTTCTCCTGGCACTTGTTGTAGACGTCGCCCTGAGCGCCTCCTCCATGCATGTCCCAGTTGCGATGAATCAGGTGGACGAAGCGGACGCCCTTCTCGAGCAGACGCCTGCACAGCAGCGCGTTGTTGGCGAAGGACGACTCGCCGGGCACCGCGCCATAGCGCTCGAGCACCTTCTTCGGTTCCTTCGAGAGGTCGGTCAGCTCGGGCACGCTGGTCTGCATCTTGTACGCGAGCTCGTACTGGGCGATGCGCGTCAGCGTCTCCGGATCGGCGGCCTGCGTGTACTGCGACTGGTTGAGCGAGTTGATGAGGTCGATCGATCGACGCCGGGTTTCTGCCGTCACGCCCTCCGGGTTGGAGACGAAGAGAATCGGGTCGCCCCGCTTCTGGAACGGCACGCCCTGATGCACGGTCGGCAAAAAGCCGCTGCCGTAGCACGCGCTGCCCCCGTCAGGGTTGGCGTTGCCCGACAGCAGCACCACGTAGGCCGGCAGGTCCTTGTTCTCGCTGCCGATCCCGTATGACAGCCACGCGCCGAACGACGGACGGCCCTGAATCTGATTGCCCGTGTTCATGTAGACCTGGGCCGGGCCGTGATTGAACTGCGTGGTCTGCATGCCCTTCAGGAACGCGATGTCGTCGGCGAACTTCGCCAGATTCGGCAGGATCTCCGAGAACCACGCACCCGACTGGCCGTGCTGCTTGAAGGCGAACGGCGAGCCCCCCATCTTCGGCACACCGGTGATGAACGCGAACCGCTCGCCCTTGTACAGGCTTTCCGGCGCCTCGATGCCGTCGTACTTCTGCAGGTGCGGCTTGTAGTCGAACAGGTCGACGTGCGGCGCGCCGCCGGCCATCTGCAGGTAGACGACCCGCTTGGCCCTGGGCGTGTGCGTGACGAACGGGCTGCGCGTCTGTGTGTACCCGGTTTCTTCGAGCAGGCTGGCGAGCGCCACCGAGCCGAGACTGATTCCAGCGACGGTTCCGAACGCCCGTTCGAAGAAGTGCCGCCGTGTGATATCCCGTACGTCGAGGTGCTTCGGCTCCATCGAGTTCCTACTCCTTCGTCACGGTTTCGTCGAGATTGAGCAACGCATTCGAGACCATCGTCCATGCCGCCAATTCAACGTCGCGACGGCCGGCGATCTTCTCCGCCTCGGCCTGATGGCTCTGGAAGTACCGGCGCTCCCTGTCGAACGCGGCGACGAGATTCTTGAGCTCGGCGTCGGTCGGCTTTCGTGACAGTACGAGGCGGAATCCGTAGGTGGCGCGTGCCGCCACGTCCGCACCGCCCTCCTTCATGATGCGCGCGCCCATCGCCTGCGCCGCCTCGAAGAACGCCTGATCGTTCAGCGTCGTCAGCGCCTGGAGCGGCGTGTTCGTGCGCGGCCGCCGCGCCTGCGTCGTATCGTGCGACGGCGCGTCGAAGACGGTCAGGCTGGGGTAGCGCACCGTCCGCCGGATGAAGGTGTAGAGCGCCCGGCGCACGCGGTCTTCGCCCTGGCTCTCGACGTAGAGATCCGTGTCCTGGTACCCGGGGAACGACCACAGTCCCGGCGGCTGCGGCGGGAACACCGCCGGCCCGCCGATCTTGCGGCTGAGCAGACCGCTGGCCGTCAGCGCGATGTCGCGCACCATCTCCGCTTCGACGCGGAAGCGCGGCCCGCGCGCCAGCAGCACGTTCGCCGGATCCTTCTCCAGCAGCTCGGGAGTGACGGTCGATGACTGCCGATACGTGCTGGACGTGACGATCAGCCGGTACATCGCCTTCTGATCCCACTTGCGTGCGACGAACTCGGTCGCCAGCCAGTCGAGCAGCTCCGGATGCGAGGGCCTTGCGCCGTGCGTGCCGAAATCTTCAGTGGTTTCGACGATGCCCTGGCCGAAGAACATCTGCCAGATCTGATTCATGCGGACGCGGGCGGTGAGCGGATTCTCCGGACCGACGATCCATCGCGCCAGGCCGAGACGGTTCTGCGGACCATCCTTCGGCAACGATCCCAGGAATGCTGGAACCGCGGCCATGACCTTGTCGGCCTTGTCCGTGAACACACCTCTGACCCGGATGTAGGCCGACGGATGCGGAACGGCAGGATTCTCGGAGGCGATGAACGTGGGCGCGAGACCGAGCGCCTCGATCTGCTTCTCGAGCTCGCTGATCTTCGCGCGCAGCGGCTTCAGCTCGGGGGCAACCGCCCGCCAGCGCTGGAACAGACGATCCTGCTCATACGAAGGCGCCGCTGAGGCCTGCGCCCCGCTGCCCCGGTTCTCGTCGGAGGCTCCCCTGGGCCCTGGCCGCTGCTGCCAGGGAACGCCAAGGAGCGGACGGAGCCGGGCGTCGATTTCGACCACCTTGAACGGATCGGCCTGCGTGGTGAGCGACAAACGGAAGCGGCCCAGCGCCGCGCGGGAGAGCTCCGAATCGTGGATGATCCTGACGCGCACCGCGTCGCCGCTGGCGATCGTGAACGGCTTCTCGGGCGCGATCACCAGGCGCCTGCTGACGCGCGTGCCGTCGGGAGTGCCCCGATCGGGGGTCTTGTCACGCTGGACGTCGCTCATCCACACCTGTGGAAGCCGATACACGCTGTTGACGCCAATCGCCACGCCGTCGTCGGTGCCGGCCGGCGTCTCGCTCGGCGTGATCGCGACTTTCGACAGCGCGCCGGCGTGCGATCCGACCTCCAACTCGACACGGTGGACGAGAAAGTCGCCATAGAAATCGCGGCCCGGACCGCCGGTCTTCGCCGAAGGGTCGCGGCCATTGGGCAGGCTCGGATCGGGAATGGCTTCGATCTGCAGACCGGTGATCGTTCCGGCGATCGGGCTCGTCGCCTCGATGATGTAGATGTCGTTGGCCGGCTGCTCGCCGGAGACGAGGATCGACTTGTCGGGCTGCACGGTGAGCGTCGAGCCCTTGGGGGAGAACGCCCTGGTCGGCGACAAGGGCTGCCACTGCGCTGCGGCATCGACGATCGACTGCTCCCACGCCTGCCACAGCGCCAGCGAGTCGGGGAAGCTCTTGATCTCCTGCTCGATTTTCCGGATTTCGGCCTTCAGCCCGTCACGTTTGGCAATCAGCTCGGGCGGCGCGATCTCGATCGCGGCCTCGGCGAACTTGCGCTGCGCAACCGGCAGATACGTCTGCGTCGGATCGAAGACCGGATTATTGAAGAACGCCTGCAGCGCATAGAAGTCCTTCTGGAGGAACGGGTCGTACTTGTGGTTGTGGCACTGAGCGCATTCGATCGTCGAGCCGAGAAGCACCGTACCGACGGTGTTGGTGCGATCCACCTGGGCGTTCCAGTGCACTTCTTCGGGATCGGTACCGCCTTCTTCGTTCCACGTCGAGGCGCGAATGAACCCGGTGGCGACCTTCTGGTCGAGGGTGGCGTCGGGCAGCATGTCGCCGGCGAGCTGCTCGATGACGAACTGGTCGAACGGCATGTTGTCGTTGAACGCCTTCACCACCCAGTCGCGATAGTGATAGGCGCCTGGACGCCGCCGGTCGTTGGACCAGCCGTTCGAGTCGGCATAGCGCGCTAAATCCAGCCACGGCGTTGCCACGCGCTCGCCGTGGTGCGGTGAGGCCAGCAGTCGATCGACGAGCCTCTCGTACGCGTCCGGCCGCGTGTCGTTGACGAACTCATCGACCTCCGTCGGCGACGGTGGCAGGCCAATGAGATCCAGGCTCAGGCGGCGGATGAGGGTTTCGCGACTCGCTTCCGGCGACGGCCGAAGCCCCTCTTTCTCGAGCCGCGCGAGCACGAAGTTGTCGATCGGATTCCTCGCCCACGACCGGTTCGTGACGGCAGGAAGCGGCGGGCGGACCGGCCGGACGTAGGCCCAGTGCTTCTGGATGACGGCGTTCGTCTCGTTGGCGACGGCGTCGGGCCACGGCGCACCCTGATCGATCCAGCGCTTGAGAACCCCAATCTGCTCGCCGGTGAGCGGCTTACCCGTCGGCGGCATCGGACGGAGCCCGCCGAGGCCGCTGACACGATGCATCAACGTGCTGTCGGTGCTGTTGCCGGGTAGAATCACCGTACCGGCGTTGCTACCCTTGAAGGCAAGCGAGCGCACGTCAAGACGCAGGCCCGCCTGCGGCTGAGGTCCGCTGTGGCAGGTATAGCAGGAGGCCTGGAAGATGGGCTGCACGTCGCGGACGAAATCGACCGGCGCCGCGCTCCCGGCCTGCTGCTCAGCCTGCTGCGACGAGAGCGTCGCCACGGCCGTCAGCGTAAGGACCAGTGCCGACATCCAGATCGCCCGCATAAGCCTCCTCTCACCGGCGCACACCGCGCCACGCGCAGCGCAGCACTGGAGCATTTAAGGGCCCGCTACACCAGCCGTCTATAGACAGGGTGGAGTAGTCCGATCGGACTACTTCAGCGCAAGGATTCGCTCGGCTATGATGAGCGTCCTTCAAGAGGCGGATGAGGACCTCAACCTGTTGGAACAAGGCGCGTTCGACGGATCGAGCTTCAGCGGTGAACCGCCGCCCTCGCCGCCGCTCGCTCCTCATCGCATCGTGTCTGGTCTGCGGACTGTCACCGTACATCGCGGCCCAGGATCGGACAGAGCCTCCCAGCGGGTACGCCGTCACGGCATGGACCATCAAGGACGGACTGCACAGCGGCGACATCCGCGCCATCACACAGGACACCGACGGGTACTTGTGGTTGGGAACGCGCGATGGTCTGGTCCGCTTCGACGGACTCGAGTTCGAACCAGGTCCGCCCGGCGACGCACCTGGCCAGGGAACGGTCGTCAGCGCCCTGATCGGCGGCCGCGATGGAAGTCTGTGGGCCGGGTTCGCCGACTCGCCCGGCGTGAGCCACATCAGTCAGGGTCAGGTCACCAGCTACAGCGTGCGCGATGGTCTGCCCGAAGGCATGATCACCGTGCTGCTCGAGGATCGTCAGGGCACGGTGTGGGCCGGCGGACTCGGCGGGCTTGCCGCCTTCCGCGGAACCTCATGGCAGCGAGTGGGCGACGAGGCCGGGCTGCCGCCGCTCGGCGTTTTCAGCCTGCACGAGGATCGCGCCGGCCGTCTCTGGGCGGGCACGTCGGCCGGGGTATTTCAACGTCCGTCGGGTCACAGCGCGTTCCAGCTGTACGACGGCTCCTCGAAATTCGTTCAGAGCTTCGCCGAAGATTCCACCGGCTCGGTGTGGATCAACGAATCACGGAACATCGTCCGTCAGCTGGCGGACAAGGCGCTCGGCGAACCGCCCAGGACGCTGCAGTTGCCGGGACCGGCCCGGGCGCTGATTTTCGATCGGCAGGGGACGCTGTGGGTGGCCGGACTGGGTGAAGGCCTGTTTCGCATCAAGGAGCCCACCGCGGCGGATACACCGCGAATCGAGCTCTTTCAGGACGAGCGCATGCTCGGCGGCGCCGCGCGGTCGTTGTTCGAAGACCGCGATGGCAATCTCTGGGTCGGCATGCGCGGCGGCGGATTGCTGCGCTTGTCCCGGAGCGCAATCAAGACCGACATTCCGCTGCAGGGCCAGACCAGCGACGGCCTTCGCGCGCTCGCCGCTACCCCCGACGGCAGCGTCTGGGTGGCCACCGGCCACCGGGTGAATCAGATCAAGGGCGATCGCATCCTCGCGTTCCCCGTCGACGATGTGCTTGCCCTGCACGCGGATCGCGCCGGCACGCTGTGGGCGCTCACGCCCAGCAGCATCAGCCGATTCACCGAGGGACGATTCGTGCCGGTACCGGCGCCGCCCGGCGTACGTCTGGAGCGGGTGTTCTCCTTGACCAGCGATGCCCAAGGCGCGTTGTGGCTGTGCAGCTACGACGAAGGCGTGATGCGCTGGCATGCCGGCAGGCTGACGCGCATCACCGAAGGAACCTCCGTCAACCACAGTCCGTGCAACGTCATCTTCGCCGACGCCTCGGATCGCATCTGGATCGGCTTCACCTCCGGCAGGCTGGCGGTTTACCAGAACGGGACGCTGCGGATGTTCGGCCCGTCCGACGGTCTCGCCTCGGGCGCCGTCGTCGCGATCCACCAGGATCGCGACGAGGCGATCTGGGTGGCCTCGGTCAACGGTCTGACGCGCATCCGCAACGACCGGTTCGTCACCGCCGACAAGCGGCACGGGCTGCCCGGCCGGCTGGTGCCGTCGCTCGTCGACGATGCCGATGGCGATATGTGGCTCGGCACCGAATCGGGCGCGCAGCTCATACGATTTTCGCCGGACGAGATGGATCGGATCGCCGCCGATCCGTCACACCGGATTCGCTACACCGTCTACGACGAATCGGACGGCCTGCTCGGGCCGATGCCGCGATGGGGGCGGCCGACGGCGGTCCGGGCGCGATCCGGTCACCTGTGGGTGTTCTCCGGCGGGCAGGTGGCGGTGCTGGATCCGCGGCAGCCGCCGATGCGCCGTGCGGCGCCAGTCCCCCGGATCCAGCGCGTCGCGATCGACGGCAAGGAGGTCAGCCCCCTCGCCGAATTCGTCGTCCCGCCGCAGACGCGGACGCTCGAGATCGAATACGGCGCGGTCAGCCTGTCTTCCGCCTCCAAGCTGCGCTTCCGCTACAAGCTCGAGGGGCTCAGCAACGAATGGGTCGACGCCGGCTCACGGCGCCAGATCTCCTACACCAATCTCGAGGCCGGCGCCTACCGGTTCCAGGTGGATGTGACGAGCGACGGCCGATGGACGGATGCGGCAACCGCGATTGCGTTCACCGTGCATCCGCCCTTCTACCGCACCCACTGGTTCTACGCGCTGTGCATCGCCACGATGGGCCTGGCCGCCTGGGGCGTGTGGTGGCTGCGTCTGCGCGCGATTCGCCACGAGTTCGCCGCCGTCATCGCCGAGCGTGCGCGCGTCAGCCGCGAGATTCACGACACGCTTCTGCAGAGCCTCGGTGCGCTGACAGTGCAGCTCGAGATCGTGGCGCGGTCGCTCGACTCATCGCCGAGCAAGGCGCGCGAGGCGCTGCAGCGCCTGCGCAAGAACCTCGTGCACTGCGTCCGCGACGCGCGCCGATCGGTATGGGAACTGCGCTCGCTCCGGCTCGAGCAGCGGAACCTGGTCGAAGCCATCGAGGACATGGCCGACGAAACGATGGTGGCCCTGCCGGTGTCGATCCGCGTCACGGCCAGCGGCAAAGTACGGCAGTGCGCCCCCGACGTGGAACAGCATCTCCTGCGCATCGCCCAGGAGGCGATCAGCAACGCCGTGCAGCACGGCCGCGCGGACGAAGTCGTGATCGAGCTGGACTACCAGCCCGCAACGCTGTCGATGACGGTGCGCGACAACGGGCAGGGGTTCGTCCTCGAAGAGGCGATGAAGGATACGGGTGAACACTGGGGGCTGGTGAACATGCGCGAGCGTGTCGCACGCATGGGCGGCCAGCTCTCCGTGAACAGCGTGCTTGGAGAAGGAACCGTCGTCACCGCGGTCTCCCCGATCTGACGACATTCAGGGACATTCACGAGTGGCCGATAGACCAATCCGCGTCATGTGCGTCGACGACCATCGCCTCATGCGCGAAGGGATCGTCCTGATCGTCGGTCTCGATCCGTCGCTGGCTGTCGTCGCCGAAGCTGCGACCGGCGAAGAGGCCGTCGCACGGTTCATCGAGCACCGGCCCGACGTCACACTGATGGATCTGCACCTCCCCGGCATGAACGGGCTGCAGGCGATCCACGCCATCCGGCGCGTCCAGCCCGACGCCAAGATCATCGTGCTGACGATGTATGCGGGCGACACCAACATCTACCAGGCGCTGCAGGCCGGCGCGATGGGCTACCTGCTGAAGGATACGGTGCCGGAAGACCTGATCCGGATCATCCACGACGTGCACGACGGCAAGCGCGCCGTGCAGCCGCATCTCGAGGCCATGCTCAACGAGCACGAGAGCAAGCCGCTGCTGACGGCGCGCGAGATCGAAGTGCTGGAGCTGCTGGCCAAGGGCATGCGCAACAAGGAGATCGCCAAGGCGCTGTCGATTGCCGAAGAAACCGTCCGCGCCCACATCCGCAGCATCTTCGTGAAGCTGAACGTGCACGACCGGACGGCGGCGCTGGCCGAGGCCCTGCGGCGCGGCATCGTGCGCGTCGCCTACGTCGCGCCGGACTCTCTCCCGCAGTAGCGGCCGCGAGAGATCACTCGGCTGCCGCCCGCGAGGCGGCGCCGCAGGCGTCAGGCCAGCCCTGATCGCAGGCGCGCGCGTAGAGCCCGGCGGGCGAACGATCGGTGATCTCGCCCTTCGTTCCACGCAGGATGACGGGATAGTCGTCGAGGCGCGGCGGCGCTCGCTCGAAGGTGCGTTCTCCCGAGGCAAGCCGGGCGGCGTTGGCACAGCCCGCCGTGAACCCGAACGCGCAGGCCCGCTGGAACGATTCGCGGGCGCCGTCGAAATCCAGCGGCGGCCGGGCGAGGAGCAGACCGTATTCGTTGCACGCCCATCCCGATTCGCGCACGCAGAACGTCTGCTGCATGTTGGCCAGGTACTCGCAGGCGTACGGCCGGTTCCCGGAGCACGCCTGCTGCCAGAACGGCACGAACTGTCCGCGATGGGAATCGCCGACGCCCTGGAAGACGCTCATCACCACGAACGCCAGCATCCAGATCGACATGTAGGCGAGGTTGCGCCGCCGGGGCGCCAGAGCGCTGCCCAGTCGCGCCGGATCCACGACGCGCAGGAAGGGAGAGCGGGCGACGCGGTCGATGATCTTGATGGTGAGGTTGAGGATCGGCACCTGGAGCAGCTTGTCGTAGAACGACGGCGCTCCCATTCCGCTGAGCAGCTGGTACAGGGCAATCGTCGTCAACGCGTAGAAGACGCCGAACAGAATGCGCCCGAGCTCGGTTCGCGGCGACGTGGACGGATCGGTGAAGAGCAGGTGCATCCCGAGGAACACCGCGATCGGGATGTACGAATCCAGGAAGAAGTAGATGCCGGTCACGGCGTAATAGGCCAGCCCGAACAGGTACATCGTCACCGCCGCCGACATCGTCATCGACGTGACGCCGAAGTAGAACTGGCCCGGCAGGCCGATGAGGAACAGCATCAGATAGATGTGCGGCGGGTAGAACTGCGTGTTGGCGATCTCGGCGCCGAGCGTGAGGTGGCTGCTGCCGGTCAGCAGCAGTCCCAGCGAGAAAACAGCCAGCGGGAAGGACGAGGGATTGAAGATGTGGGCCGACCGCCCATCCTTCTGCCAGCGGATGATTTCCTTGGCGGCGAAGCCGAGCGCCACCATCGCGAACTGCAGATAGAACCAGTCCGGCTTGAACCACAGGAACAGGTTGATGCTGAAAATCACCGGGAACGGCGCAAACCCCAGCGTGTAAGCGTTGCGGCGCGACCAGCTCAGCAGCATGTCGAAGGCGTAGGCGAATGCGAGCTGGGCGGCAATGAGGTGCGCCGACTCGTACACCGGACGCCAGTACCAGCCCCAGTAGATGAAGACCGAGAGCTGCGCGCAGGCCTGCAGGTAATGCTGCTTGCGGGCCTCGATGGTCAGCTGGAACGGCCGGCCTCGTCGACGCGCGGCAACGAACAGCGCGGCATTCCACGCGAGGAGCACCGCAACCGCGCCCCAGAACGCCAGAAGCAGGCGCGGGGTGTCGCGGACCTGCGTCAGGAGCGTCAGTGCCGCAAGCCCGGCCGTGAACGCGAGTGCCAGGCTGGACGCTTGCTGGGGCGAGAGCTGATGCGCCTTCGGCGCCGGCGGCGCCGTCGGCAGGGGGGCAGGGTGCGGCCGTATCTTCCCTTTCGTCTTCGACTGCCGCGAACGTGCGCCGGCCGTGCTGACGACACTCATCGCGAGCGAGCCTCGCTCATGTCAGTCGCGGAGACCGAAAACGAAGAGCGCCTGCCCCGAGGCAACTGCCACGAACTGCTTCCCGCCGGCTTCATAGGTCATCGGTGCGGCGTTGATGTGGCCACCCAGGTTCCGGCGCCACAACTCCTCCCCCGACCGCGCGTCGAGCGCGTGGAAGTGTCCCTCACGCGATCCGCTGAAGAGCAGGTCGGTGGCCGTCGTGAGCAGGCCGCTGTTGCTCACGTTGGTCATCTCGAACTTCCACCTGGTCACCCCGGTGCGCGGGTCGATCGCAGACACGGCGCCCGTGCCGTTGACCTCCGTGCCATTGGTGATGACCGGTGCGCGAATGCCGCCGCCGACGCCGGGATTCGGCGCATCGTACAACGGGGTGAAGGTGCCGCCAATGCGTGTTGCACCGATTTTGAGATCCGGCTCCCTGTCGGTCGGCTTCATCCGCGACGCGGTGTTCTCCGAGGTAGTCACATACATCAACTCGGTACGCGGGCTGTACGACGGTGAGTACCAACTGGTCCCGCCGCCAGGCCAGGGATACACCGGCTCGCCCGCCGGCGGCATGGTCAGGATCGGCCGGCCGCGCTGATCCAGCCCGCTCGCCCAGTTCACCTTCACGTAGGGAAAGCCCTTCAGGAACGTGCCCTTCTCGCGGTCCAGGACGTAGAAGAATCCGTTGCGGTTCGCAAACAGCATCAGCTTGCGCGGCGTCCCCTGCCAGTTCATGTCGGCGAGCACCGGCACCTGCGCGGCGTCCCAGTCGTTGGTGTCGTGGGGCGTGAACTGGAAGTACCACTTCAACGTGCCGGTGTCGGCATCCAGCGCGACTACCGATGCGGTATAGAGGTTGTCGCCCTTGCGCTTCTCGCCGAAGAAATCCGGATTCGGATTGCCGATGCCCCAGTAGGTGAGATTGAGTGCCGGGTCGTACGAGCCAGTCACCCAGACCGGTCCGCCGCCGTGCTGCCACGCATCGGCCGGCCAGGTTTCGTTGCCCGGCTCGCCGGTGGCCGGGATGGTGTGGAATTTCCAGACTTCCTTGCCGGTCTTCACATCGTAGGCGGCGATGAAGCAGCGGGTCGGATACTCGCCGCCGGCCGTGCCGACGATCACCTTGTCCTTGATGACCAGCGGCGCGAGCGAGATCGCGTACCCGTCGACGGTGTTGGCCACCGTCGTCTTCCACTTCATCTTGCCGGTCACCGCATCGAGCGCAATCAGATGCGCGTCGACCGTGCCGATGAACACGGTGTCGCCGTGGATGGCTACGCCGCGATTGGGAGCGCCGCAGCACGCCTTGTATCCAGGCTGCGGGGTGTATCTGAAGATCCAGAACGGACGTCCCGTGGCGGCATCCAGCGCGGTCACATCGTTGGGCCCCGACGTCACGTACATGACGCCGTCGGCAACGATCGGCGTCGTCTGGAACGTCCACGTCGAGAAGGTCTGGTAGACCCACTTCAGCTCGAGATCCTTGACGTTGGACGCGGTGATGCGATTGAGGAGGCTGTACCGCTGGCTGTCGTACGTGCCGGAGTACGTCAGCCAGTTTTGCGCCTCCCTGGCTGCGTTGATCAGCCGCTCGCTCGTGACTTGCGCGTCGATCGACCGTACCGCCGCAACGACCGCCACGGCCAGGAGCAGGACTACGTTCCGTCGCTTCATCGATCCACCTCGTGCCGCACCGGCCGGCGGCTTACCTGAGCGTGCGAAGGTACGCGACCACATCCGCGATTTCCGCCGCCGTCAGCTTGTCCTTGAACGACGGCATGCGGGCGGTCCTGAGCACGGCGAATTCGCGGAGATCGCGTTTGTCCAGCGAGCGGAGACGCTCCTGCCCGTCGATGAACTGGACGGAGTACCGGTCCTCGTTCAAACGCAGGCCGACCAGCGTCTGGCCGTCCTTCGTGACCGCGCGAATCGAGAACACGGCCGGCCGCAACGCCGCATTCGGATCGGTGAGCGTCCTGGTGATGGCCGCGGCCGACAACGTGCTGCCGATGGTCGACAGGTCAGGTCCGATGCGCGAGCCGACGGCGTTGATGCGATGACAGCCTTGACAGCCGCCCTTGCCTTCGACGATTGCCTTGCCCCGTGCCACGCTGTCGGCGGCCGAGGGGGCGCCCGCCACGTTCGCGCCCCCCGTCGGCGCCCGGTGCAGCGCGTCGTCCTGCGCATGGAGCGGTGCGCCGATACCGATCCACGCCGCGCTCACGGCGCAGCCGAGCAGCCATCGAGATCGCGCCATCGGTCCTTCCATCTCAAGACAATCGACCCGCGCCGGGGAGCCCGACCAGCGTCATTTTAGGCCGTTGTGGCAGCGCTCACCGCCATTACAGCGCGACGCATTACAGAGGAGGCGCCGCGGCCCGTCCATAGGCAGAGTGGGTTAGTCCGATTGGACTACTTCCAACAGCAGCGTCTCTCGCTGAAGATCTGAACCGGATTGCCCACGCGAACTAGGCCGGTTTGTCTATTGCCGACTGGACCTGCGGCGTTTTCACATTCAGTATGCGCGCGCTGACGTACTCGCTGCTTCTCTCGTGGCTGGCGTTGATTCCCGCCGAGGCGAATCGCCAGAACACGCGGCCCGCTGGCGGCGCTCCGCCGGCGGCAACGCAGCGTACGCTCCTCGACACGTACTGCGTCGGCTGCCACAACTCCAGGATGCGGGCCGGCGGATTGCTGCTGGACGAGTACAACCTCGACCGTCTCGCGAAAGAGCCCGAGGTGGGCGAGAAGGTAGTCCGCAAACTGCGGGCGGGGATGATGCCTCCGTCGGGCGCGCGCCGCCCGAGCGACGGCGAACTGCTCGGCTTCATCACCTCCCTGGAAGACGCGCTCGACCGCGCCGAGGTCAAGCCGCCCGCCCCCGGCCTGCACCGGCTCAATCGCACCGAGTACGCCAACGTCATTCGCGATCTGCTGGCGGTCGAAGTGGACGCTGCGAAACTCCTGCCGCCCGACGATTCGACGCACGGCTTCGACAACATGGCGAACGCGCTGGCAATGTCACCGGCGGTGCTCGAGGCCTACCTCTCGGCGGCCAGCAAGGTCAGCCGGCTGGCGATGGCGAGCGCCACGGCGCTGACGCAGACCGTCTATACCGTCCCGTCTGGCGAATCGCAGGACTACCACATCGAAGGACTGCCGTTCGGCACACGCGGCGGCATGCTCATCAGGCACGAGTTCCCGGTCACCGGCGAATACGTGCTGCGTATCTACCCCGTCGTCCGCGGCAACATGGACAACCGCAACATCGCCTTCGGCGAGGTGACGGACGAGAAGCTCGAAGTGACGATCGACGGCGTCCGCGTCAAGCTGTTCGACTGGGACAAGGAGCTGTCGCGAGGCTTCGCGATTCGCACCGGCGTCGAGACGCCGCGCATCCACGTCACGGCCGGTCTCCATACCATCGGCGTGACCTTCCTCGAAACGAACCTGGCGCCAAACATCACCGACCTCGATGCCGCGTTCCTGCGCACCACGATCGAGACGGCGGGAGTGCCCGGCATCAACTACTACCCGCACGTCGGTCGGGTCCGCGTCGACGGTCCGTTGACGGTCGATCCCGCCTCGGAAAGCCCCTCGCGCAAGAAGATCCTGGTGTGCCGCCCGGGCCGAGGCAACGACGCCGCCTGCGCCCGCACGATCCTGTCCAGGCTCGCGCGCGCCGCCTACCGCCGGCCCGTCCAGCCTGCCGACCTGGACACGCTGATGCCGTTCTTCGAGAAGGGGCGCGCGCAGAACGGCTTCGAGACGGGCATCGAGATGGCGCTGCGGCGCATCCTGGTCGATCCCGAGTTCCTCTATCGCAAGGAAGCCGAGCCGGCGGACGCGCCCGAAGGCACCGTCTATCGCATCTCGGATCTCGAGCTGGCGTCGCGTCTGTCGTTCTTCCTGTGGAGCAGCATCCCCGACGACGAGCTGTTGACGGTCGCCGCGGCCGGCAAGCTGAAGGACCCCGCGGTGCTCGAGCGGCAGGTGCGCCGCATGCTCGCCGATCCGCGCAGCGAGGCGCTGATCGTCAACTTCAGCGGTCAGTGGCTCAACACCCGCGAGCTCGAACACCACGACGCCGTCGTGGCGTTCTTCCCCGATTTCGACGAAAACCTGCGCCGGGCCTTCCGCCGCGAGATCGAGCTGTTCTTCGGCAGCATCCTCCGGGAGGATCGCAGCGTCATCGATCTGCTGACCGCCAACCACACGTTCGTGGACGAGAGGCTGGCGCGCCACTACGGCATCCCCCACGTGTACGGCAGCCGGTTCCGGCGGGTCGAGCTTCCACCCGAGCTCGACATGCGGCGTGGCCTGCTCGGCAAGGGCGGACTGCTCACGTCGACGTCGCAGCCGACGCGCACCTCGCCGGTCGTGCGCGGTCAGTGGGTGCTGACGACGCTGCTTGGCGTCGCGCCGCCGCCGCCGCCCCCCGACGTGCCGATGATCCCCGCCAAGGCCGAGGATGCCACCGGCAACAACAAGGAGCCGACGATGCGCCAGAAGATGGAGCTGCATCGATCGAGTCCGGCCTGCGCGGCGTGCCACAGGATCATGGACCCGATCGGCTTCTCCCTGGAGAACTTCGATGCCGTGGGCGCGTGGCGCAGTGAGGATGAGGGCGTGCCCATCGATGCCTCCGGCGAGCTCGTCGACGGCACCAGGCTGGATGGCCCGGCGAGCCTGCGCAACGCGCTCGTGAAGTACTCCGATCAGTTCGTGCGGGTCGTCACCGAGAAGCTCCTGACCTATGCCCTGGGCCGCGGCACGTCGGTCGCCGACATGCCCGTGGTACGCGCGATCGTCCGGGATGCGGCCCGGAACGACTACCGGTTCTCGGCGCTCGTCATCGGCATCGTCAGGTCGCCCCTGTTCCAGATGAACACCAAGCCGGCGAACACCACCCCCGCGGAAAGCCACTAGGAGTCGAGCATGTTCCTGACGAAGAAGCACATTCCCCGCCGCACATTCCTCCGTGGAGGAGCGGTGACGCTGGCGCTTCCCCTGCTGGACGCCATGATCCCCGCCGGTACGCTGCTCGCGCAGACGGCGGCGCGGCCGAAGACGCGCTTTTTCGGCGCCTTCGTCCCGCACGGCATGGCGCCGGGATACTGGGTGCCGTCGTCGCAGGAACCCGGATTCGAGCTGCCGATGGTCTTCACGCCGCTCGAGAACGTGCGCGACCAGCTCGTGATTTTGAGCGGCATGCACTCGCGCTCTTCCGAGCCTCCTCCGGGCGTCAGCGGGGCCGATCACTGGGTGGCAGCGGCGTTCCTCTGCGCCAGCAAGCCGCGCAAGACGGCCGGCGCCGATGTCTACGCCGGCACGACCGTGGACCAGGTGATCGCGCAGGCCATCGGTCAGGACACGCTGATCCCCTCGCTGCAGCTGGCCGTCGAGGATCCAGGGTCGAGCGGCAACAACTGCGGCGAAGGCTACAGCTGCGCCTACACGAACACCATCTCGTGGCAGACGCCGACCAAGCCGCTGCCGATGGAGCTCAATCCGCAGGTCGTCTTCGAGCGCATGTTCGGCGACGGCAGCACCCCCGAAGAGCGGTCGCGCCGGCGTACGGAGGATCGCAGCATCCTCGACTCGCTCACCGATGGCCTGGCCCGCTTCCGCGTCGCCGTCGGTCCGAGCGACCGCCGCCGCATCGATGAATACCTCGACGACATCCGCGAGATCGAGCGGCGCCTGCAGATTGCCGCCAAAGCCTCGGAAACATCGGTGACGATGGAGACGCCCGCCGGCGTGCCGGAGTCCTTCGACGAGCACATCAAGCTGCAGCTCGACCTGACCGCGCTGGCGTTCCGCGCCGACATCACACGCGTCGCGACGTTGCTCTACGCCCGGGACCTGACGTCACGTGTGTTCCCGGAGAGCGGCATCACTCGCGGCTTCCACGGTCTCTCGCATCACGGTGAGAATCCGAAGTCGATCCAGGAGCTGGCCGTCGTGAACCGCTATCACATCCGGCTGCTGGCGAACTTCGCCGAGAAGCTCAAGGCGACGCCCGACGGCGACGGCACGCTGCTCGATCATTCGCTGCTCCTCTACGGCAGCAACATGGGGAACTCGAATCAGCATGTGCACTACGACGTCCCGCACATTCTGATCGGCGGGGCCTCGGGCAAGCTGCGCGGCAACCGGCATCTCGCCTACCCGACGAGAACCGTCCCGACCGGCAACCTGCTGCTCAGCGTGCTCGACATGTTCGACATCCATCGCGACTCGTTCGGCGACAGCACCGGCCGGCTCGAGAACCTGTAGTGGAGACCCTGGCATGAGCGTTATGCGCGTCGTGTGTCTGTGGCTGCTCGCCGTGGCGCTGGGCGCCCCGGCGGCGCACGCCGCGAGCGAGGTAGCCGACGCCGCCATGCGCGGAGACGGCGCTGCGGTTCGGGCACTCCTGGCCCGGCGTGCGGACGTCAACGCCCCCCAGGCGGACGGCTCGACAGCGCTCCATTGGGCCGTCTATCTCGACGACGCGCAGATGGCCACTACCCTGATCAAGGCCGGGGCCAACGTCGGCGCCGCCAATCGTGCCGGCGTCACACCGCTGTGGATGGCGGCTTTGTACGGATATCCGGCGCTGGTCGACATCCTGGTCGGCGCCGGCGCAAAGGTCGATGAGCGTTCTCCGGCCGGCGAGACGGCGCTGATGCTCGCTGCGAAGAACGGCAACGTGGACGTCATCCGCCGGCTGCTCGCCGCGGGGGCGGATGTCGACGCGCGGGACACGCTCCGCGGCACGACGCCGCTGATGTGGGCCGCCGACCAGGGTCATGCCGCGGCGATGCAGATGCTCATCGACCATGGCGCCGACGTGTCGGCGCGGTCGAACGTCGCCGCCACCGTGGCCACGCTGCTCGTCTATCAAACGGCGCAGCTCAAGGGCAACAGCATCCTGGCCAAGCGGTTCACGAAGCGCCCCGGGAACCACCTCGAGGAACACGATCCCTTTGCCGGGGAGCTCACGCCCCTGGCATTCGCCGTCCGCCGCAACTCCCTGGACGCGGTTCGAGTGCTGCTGAATGCCGGCGCCGACATCAACGCCGTGACGGGCGCGGGGTGGAGCCCGTTGCTCATCGCCATCCACAATCGCTACTACCGGCTGGCGATGTTCCTGCTCGACAACGGCGCCGATCCCAACATCGCCAATCGCCGCGGGTGGACGCCCCTCTACCTCGCCACCGACAACCGCAACATCGAGCGCGGCGACTATCCCTGGCGCAAGCCCGACATGGAGCACCTCGACGTCATCAAGGCGCTCCTCACGCACGGCGCCGACGTCAACGCCCGCAACAAGGACAACACGTGGACGCGCACGGTCTTCACCGACCAATGGTTCTTCGAGGACGGCGCCACTCCCTTCATCAGGGCGGCGCAGTCGAGCGACCTGGTGCTGATGCGGCTGCTCCTGGAGCACGGGGCGGATCCCAGGATCTCGACCACCCTCAACGTGTCGGCGCTGATGGTGGCCTCCGGGCTCGGCTGGGTCGAAGGCGTGACGTACGAATGGTCCGAGAAGGACAATGTCGAGACGGTGCGCTGGCTGCTCGAGCTCGGTCTCGATCCCAATCAGAAGGGCGCTGACGGCCGCACCGCTCTGCATGGCGCCGCGCACAAGGGGCGCAACGCAGTGGTGAAGCTGCTGGTCAACGCCGGCGCGAAGCTCGATGCCCGCGACAACGGCGCCGTTCCAGGCCGGCGCGGCGGCAGGCTGGCGGGACACACCTGGCTGCCGATCGACTTCGCCGACGGCCTGGTCCGCATCGGCACGCAATCACCCATTCCGCACCCCGAGACGGCGCAGCTCCTTCACGATCTGATGAAGCAGCAGGGGCTGTTCGCGCCGCCGCCCGGACGAACCCTCGAGACGGTATGCGACTTCGAGCCCTGCAATCCTCCGGAATGATTCGCCTCGCCGCGCTCATTGTCCCGTGCGCAGTCAGCGTCGCCGTATCGGCGACGATCATCGCCCAGAGGGCTGAACAGGCCCCGGCCACGGTCGCTTCGGCCGCCGGCGCCGCGGGGCCCTGCACTGGCGCCGGCAACAACCGCTACGTGGATTGCGGCAACGGGACGATCACTGACACGCTGACCGGCCTCATCTGGCTGAAGCAGGCGAACTGCCTCGAGGAAGCCAACTACCAGGCCGCGCTCAAGGCGGCCGCAGCACTGAAGAGCGGAGACTGCGGGTTGACCGATGGATCATCGGCCGGGAGCTGGCGCCTGCCGACGAAGGAGGAGTGGGAGGCGACGATCGCCAGGGCGATCGCGCTGGGCTGTACCTGGACGAAGGCGCCGGCCTTGACCGACGATGCGGGAACCGGATGCTACGGCGACGGAAAGAGCTCCGTCATCGTCGGTGTGAACTCGGTCGGCTACTGGTCGAGCACCCTCAACCAGATCGATCCGCTCTCCACGATCTTCCCTACCGCGCAGGTCGTGACGTTCGCCAACCTGCACCACGGCGATATCAGGAGCATCGAGTCGATCGTCGAGCTCGGCGTGTGGCCGGTGCGGGACCCGAAGAAGTAGCGGTGCGACCTACTTCAGCCGGTCGGCGACCTTCGCAAGGCCCGCGTTCGCGCACAGCACGTCGCCGTCGCCGCCACCGCCGCCGCTCACCGACACCGCCCCAATCAGCTGATCGCCGGCCTTGATGGGAAGACCACCCTTGGCGTTGGTCGTGCCGGGAAGCGTCGGGGGCGGCACGGGCGCGCCCGGCGGCAGATTCGCTGGCGGCCCTGACGGGCGGCCGTTGAACGCCATCACGGTATTCGTCTTCTGGCGGCCGACATCGATCGTGGCGAACATCGCGCCATCGTCGCGGAGGAAGGCCTTGAGCATGTTGGCCTGATCGACCACCGTCACCGTGACGCGCTGGCCGCGGGCGCGACACGCCATCATCGCTTCGTGTGCGATGGTCTGTGCCACGTCGAGGGTCAGCACTTTCTGCGTCGGCAGCTGTGCCGCTGCCGTGACAGGCAGGGTGGCAATCGCGACGGCAAGCAAGCCTTTCGTGAGCTCCATGTCAGCGTCCTCCGTGACGAACCGGCCCTGGGCGGGAACGATTTCGGATCCCGGGCCGGGCGCGTCAGCGATACAGCTCGATCGCCGCCCGACGCAGGAAGACGAAGTGGTCTCCGGCGACCGAGATCGGCCCGTTCACGCCGAAGATGGCGATCTGGAAGGACTCGCCCGGCGTGAGCGACTCCGAGAGCACGACGCGATTGGTCATGCCGAAGCCCTGGATCGTCGCCGGACTCGGGACGCCGCCGCGGCGCGGCATCTGGCCGTTCACCCAGATTTCCGCGTAGTCGTCGACATTCACTGCGAGCACCGCCTTCGCACCTGCCATCTCGATGTCGCCGACTCTCGCCGGGACGGTCAGCGTGGCGCGGTACCAGATGAACGAAACCTTGCCTCCGCCGCGACGGTCGGCCAGCTGCCTGGGATCGATCACCGGCCACGATGAATCGTCGAACCCCTGCTCGCCGGCGTGGGGCGTGATGTCGTAGGTCTTCTCGTAGCCCGCCATCGCGCCCTTGATCGCCGGAACCTCGACGATCCTGGCTTCCATGGTCCGCCACCTGGCGCCGAACGCACCGCTGCCCTCGGCCGTCATCAGGTCGATGACATGCGAGGGCTCGTGCGACGGTGCGACCAGCGGCGCCGGAGGACGAGGCGCCGGCGCCTGACCGGCGTCGAGGCTCGTCGTGATGGCCGCCAGGCAGACGGGTACGATGAGGAGTACCCGCCTGTCTGTGCGGCGTTTCGGCACGGCTAGAAGTCCAGCTGGAAGCCGAGCTTCAGGAACCGCGCCGTCGGGATGAAGATTGGCGTCTGCCACTGCCCTCCCGGGACGAACGTCTCGTTGACGTTCAGCGGCGTCGATGAATTCGTCAGGTTGTAGATATCGGCCATGAAGGTCGTACGGAAGCGGTTGAACCGCAGTGTCTTCGCGAGGCGAAGATCCAGCAGGTTCACACGCTCGAGGAACACCGTCCCCGGCTGCACCAGGTTCACCGTGACGTTCTGGGCGCCGCCGGAGAGGTTGCGTCCGATGATTTCCCGGACAACCGAGTTCGGAACCACCCAGTTCGCGGCAACGGATGCATCAATTCGCCCCACAGGCGGGATTCCCGGGTTGCTCGAGAACGTCAGGCCCACCTGCAGGTCGACCTTCGGGACTTCGTACGACACGAGCCCCGCCAGCCGCGTCTGGAACGGCTCGTCGTAGATGCACCAGGGATTGGTCGGCGTGGCATTGTTGATGGTCGTCGGCACCGGCGCCGCGCTCAAGCCGTTCTGGACCTCGCCCAGCTCCGGCAACACCGCCCGCAGCTCGCAGTTGTTGGCGTAGCGCTTCCCGGTGCTCGTCCCGCCCTGCAGCGTGAGCCCCGCGACTCGCGCGTTGACGTTGATATCGAACCCGTTCCAGTGCTCGACCTGCTTCGCGTAGTTGTCCGAGTGCGTCGACCAGCGGTCGATCTGTCCGAACTTGTCGGGGTTGATGTCGTAGATCGGACCGACCTGATACCCGCCCCCGCCGGGCAGCCGTGGATCGCGCGGTGCAGTCAGGTAGTAGGCCGTGTAGTCCTCGGGGTTGGTTGCCAGGTTGTCGGTCGTGTACCAGTTGCCGAACCAGCGCCGGAAATAGCCCACCGACACCGACACGCGCGGCACGATCTCCTGGTTCAGCATCAGCGAGAGTTCCCAGTTGTAGGGACGCACGCCCCAGCCGTGGATGTAGTCCGGATCCCAGTGCCGGTCGATGATCAGGGTTCCCAGATTCTGGTTCGCGTTCGGTCCGCATTCGCCGTTGGCGGCGCGGTTCGTGAAATCGCAGTCGGGCACATAGTTGCCGGTGCGTGGATCGCCCGGACCATAGAAGCTGTCGTTCCACGAGCGGTTGGTGTTTCCGGCCAGGCCCGAGAGAGGAGCCAGGGCGTTCTCGTTGATGCTCGACAGCGCCTCCATGTACTTGCCGAGGTTGAACTTGATCGCCGTCTTGCCCGTCCCGAACAGGTCGTAGGCCACTCCCATACGGGGACTGATGTCGTTCCACCGGACGTAGCCCAGCGGACTCTCTCCAGGTCGGATGATGATCTCCTGGGGAATGATGGCCGTGCCGCCGAAGCGCTGCTCCGGATGCGACGTTGTCGTGCGGTCGTACCGGATGCCACCCTGCAGGGTCAGCCGGTTACGGGTCCAGACATCCTGCGCGTAGAGCCCCATCGGCCACGTGTCGTTGCGCGAGCCGTACTCGTTGCCGAAGGTGCCGCGGATGCTGACCTGGTTCGGCACGCCGTTGTTGAACCGATACGCGAAATCGGGGCGCAGCGCATATGTGAGGTTGTAGTTCCCCGACGGCATCCGTGCGTGGTAGTAGCCGAACTTGGCGCTGTGCGAGCCGGTGACGTACGAGACGGACGCGCGCCAGCTCCGCGTGTCGATGACGTTGCGATTGTAGGTGCCCGGCCCACGGTAGATCAGCCCGGGAATGGCGCCGCCCTGTTCCGTGACCTGGACCAGCAGATCCTTGTAGGTGCCGTCGGTCTCGCCCGATATCTTGCCGCCCTCCTTGTAGCCGCTGCCCCACCGGGTGTTGTAGGTGCCGAACCCGGCTTCGACCAGGAACCGGTTCGAGATCGGCGCCGAGTACGTCGCCTGCTGGACCCGTGACGGCGAGAACTCGAAGATGCCGAGCGATTCCGGCGACCTGGGCGTTCCGCCAAGCTGGGATGACGTGCCGCCGCCGATGCACCGTTCGCAGCTGTACTGCTCGGCCCAGTAGATCCCGAGCTTGTTGCGCGGCGTCACCTGCCACGTCAGGTTCAGGACGTGAGTCCTCATCGTCGAGTCGGTGAACGCCGGCCGGCTCAAGTCGGGCTCGTAGGTCCATTTCGTCGGGTCACCGGCGTTCTTGTTGAACCACATGCCCGGGACCGACTGATGGTTCCCCCACTGACGCTCGGTCAGATAGAACCAGAGCCGATCGCGGATGATCGGCCCGCCGCCCTGCGGATTGAAGTCGTAGATCTTCAAGAGCTCAGCCGGCGATCCCAGACCGCGGTCCCTCAGCTCCTGCGTGTAGTTGCTCGACTGCATCGACTTGTTGGCACCGTTCAGGAAAAACGATCCCCTGAACTGGTTGCCGCCGTCGCGCGGAATGATGTTCACGATGACGCCGCTGGTCTCGGCTTCGGCCAGGCCGCCAGAAGTGGTGACAACGGTCTCCGAGGCGCCGGCGACGTTGCCCAGATTCCCCGTGCCCGAGCCGCCGTTGCCATGCGCCGTGGACAGCCCGTTGGTCATCGAGCGGCCGTCGATGTAGCGGCCGCCGTGGATGTTGCCGATGTCGCCGTTCGATGTTCCTCCCGCGCCCCCGACATCCGCTCGCACGGTCTGAATCCCGGGAATCAGCGTCGTCAGGTTCGCGGTCGTGCGCGCGTGCGGGATGGATTCGAGCACCTCCCGGGTGATGATCTCCTCCCGCCGCGTGCTCTGGACGTCGACGGTGGGCGCCTCGCCGGTGACGGTAACCGTCTCCTCCACCGCGCCGACCCGCAGGTCTGCGTTGACGGTGGCGACGAACGTCCCGGTCAGCTCGATGCCCTCACGCTTGACGACGTTGAAGCCCGTCAAGGTGAACGTCAACGAGTAGGTGCCGGGCGGCAGACTCACGATGCGGTATTGCCCCGTCGCGTCGGTTACGACGGATCTGAGCTTCTCAATCAGCGCCGGGCTCGCGGCTTCAACCGTCACGCCCGGCAGCACTCCTCCCGACGTGTCTTTCACCACGCCGGTAATGGTCGCCTGCGCATGCGCAGCAACCGGAAGCAAGAGCACGACTACGACCAGCCCCGCCAACCGCCCAATCACACGATCCATCGACTTCCTCCTCGCTGCTCGGGAAGGAAACGAACCACGCCTACTCGGGAAGGAACCGGACCACAGAAAATTCCGCAGAGCTCGTCTCGGAGATGCGGCGAGGATTAAAGACAACACTCGGCGACCTGTCCAGTAGACAGACTGGAGTAGTCCGATCGGAGTACCGGTGCTCAACGCACAACCAGCGACGCTCGAGCGGAGATAACCGCGCACTCGGGTGACGCGTTCACGGGACACGGCGCAGGATGACGCCATCGCGACGTGAACTGACGGCGAGCCCGCGCCTCCACGTAGCGCGGATGCCGGCGCGATGGAGCTGCCTGCGGCGGCGATGCGATCGAGTCGGGATGGAATGCACGGAAGCCGCCTGACGCCCGCGTGCACGCGCGGCGCACGACCGGCCGGGATACGTCGAGGCGGCTGGACAGACGAGCGCCCGCTCCTGGAACCTGCGTCGTCGTTCGACGTCGATTCGCTTTGGAGCGTGTGCGCTGTCGGAAGGGGAGACGCCAGGCACATTGCCGCTTCCAGGATTCCACTCGGGTCAGTTCGGCTGGCCGATCAGCCGGCTCTTGTCGGCGCCCGGTTTCGGGACGAACTTCAGCACGCCCTGCCGGTAGTTGGCGATGTAGAGATTGCCGGCCGGATCCACGCTGAACTGGTGTCCGCCGGCGAAGTTGCCCGGCGGCGCGTTGTCGACACCCCACGAGGTCAGCAGTTTGCCGGTGTGGTCGAACTTGAGCATCCGGCGCGAGCCCAGAGTCATCACCCAGATGGCACCGTCCTTGGTCGCCATGATGTGGGCCGGGCTGTGAATGTTGCGCCACTCGTCGAGGTAGTGGCCGTGCTCATCGAAGACCTGAATGCGGGCGTTGTCGCGATCGGCCACGTACACTCGACGCCGGATGTCGACGGCCACTGCATGCGGCACCTTGAACTGACCCGGACCTGACCCGAAGGTCCCCCACGCGAACTCGTACTTGCCGTCCTTGTCGAACTTGACGACGCGGGAGTTGAAATATCCGTCGGACACGAAGAACGAGCCGTCCGGCAGGAAGGCGATGTCGGACGGCATGCCGAAATGCGCGGAGTCGTTGCCCGGATGGCGGAGCATCCAGCCCAGCGTCATCACCAGCCGCTTGCCGTCGCGCGTCATCTTGTGGACCTGATGCACGTCGCGGTTGACGATCCAGAGGTGCTCCGGATCGTTGTAGTTGAGCCGGATGGAATGCCCGTACCCGAACAGGTGGTCCCACTGCTTCCAGTCCTCGATGACGTTGCCGTCCCCGTCGAGCACCAGAATGTTATGCGCATGGGCGCCTGGTTTGTACCGCTCCGGAGTGCATGAGCTCTGATGGCCGGCTGGCACTTCGACTTCGGTAACAACATAGATCCGGTTGGGCGACTCGGCCGCCACACCGGATCCGCACTGAAGCGTACCCGGGTGAATCGGCTTGTACCAGTTCGGCACCGGATCGTACGGCCCGTTCATGTCGATGCCGGGTGCGTTGGGATCGCCTCCCGGTGTCTGCGCAGCCGGCGCCCTGGCCCCGACCGCGACGAGGACGACGATCGGAAGCAGAACAGACGTAAGGCCCGCAGCTCGCCGCATGATTCCCCTCCCCCGGACGCACGTTGCCGGAACGTTCCTGGTCTGACATCGCGCCGGGACCCAGCGAAAAGCGACGGATGACCGGAACGTTGCTGGTTTGACGCGGCGAATTAGAGAACCACCGGACGCAACCCGTCCATAGGCAGAGTGTGGTAGTCAGATCGGACTAGCAGTGCGGATCGGTAATCACCAGGAAGATTTCCGGACGGGGCTCGTGGCTGGCAGTTGGTTGTTTGGTGGTTGGCGATTCAGGCTCCGGACCACGAACCACCAACCATGTCGCGCGTTGCGCCGCTCGCTCTCACCGGCGCCCGCGTCAGGGCCGCATCAGGACGACTGCGGCCGCCCGGTGATCTTCCCGGCGGCATCAGCGAGCGCTCCCGTTGCCGCATCCTGCATCTGGCTGGCGGCGCCGCGCGCCGCCTCGCGAGCGCGCCCGACGACGGTGTCGCGCGCCTCGCCCATCCACTGCTTCTCGGTCTCGGTTTCCGGAACGGCCATTCCAAAGGCGAGCCCGAGCAGCAGCGCGCCGCAGCCGACGAGCAGCGGATTCTCCTGCACCATGTTCTGGAACTGACTGCGCCGGCGGCGCATCATCTGCCGCATCGTGCCCGATGCGCTGGACATGGATCCCCGTGCGCGCTCCAACCGCTCACCGGCCGATTCTCCGCCGGGCTCACTGCTCCAGCGCCGGGTCTCGCCCGAAGCTGACTTGCCGCCCGCGAACGCCAGCCAGCCGATCCCGACACCGGCCAGCGCCGCGGGAATCGGATTGCCGCGAATGCGCGCCATCACTCCGCGCGTCCGGCCGGCGTACATTGCCTCCCCGTGCGTTGCTTCCATGCGCGTCCAGCCGGTTCCCGACTCGCGTTCGTCGCGGCGCATCCTGGCCCATGAAGTGCGCCGGGCCACCAGCCAGGCGGCACCCAGCCCGAGCAGCACCACCAGCGGCACCGGGTTCCTGCGTACTCGGCTGCCCGCCTTGCGCGCGGTTTCGCGCGTGTATTCCATTGCCTGCTGCGCCGTCCGACCAGCGGTATCAGCCATTGCTCGTGCCCTCCCGGAGGCCGCGCTCGTCACGCGGTCCGTGGAATCCGCCACGATGTTGCTGCCCTCGACATCAGCAATGGCGCTGGCGTCCTCGGTCGCCCGGCGGACCGCTTCGCTCTCTGTGAGTCGCTTTGACGTGTCGTCCATGTCGCGTTCCCTCGATGTGTCGAATGCCTGCGCCGGTGCTGCACCAGTGCACTTCACCGGTCGTCCGAGCCGGCCCTCATGGCTGCCCCGTGCGCGACGGCGAACGCCGCGTACGCACCGACCGTGCAGCTTCAGCACCGCCGGTCGGCATGCCGGCATCCGAGCCGGGATCCGCGGCCGCCGCGCCCGTCAGCCCGGCGTCGGTATGGCGAACGCTGCTGTAGTCGTGAACGGTGCTCGGCCCAGCCGTCGCGCCGCCGTACGTCGTCCGCCTCGATTCGACGGATCGTTCATAACCGTCGCCGCCTGGACGCGAGCTCTTGAGAAAACGCCCGGCGAGCAGCCCGAGCGCGAAGGCCGAGCCGATGAACACGGCCGGCTGGCGGCGTGCGAGGCGGTGCAGATCGGAGATGAGATCCTCCACGTCCTTCTCTCTCAGCCGCTCGGCCCAGTTCTCGATGCGATTTGCCGCATGGTCGATGTAGCCCGCAACCGTGTCGTGCCGCTCCTCGCGCAGCTTGCGCGTCGTCGATCGCACGGCCCCGGCCAGGCGGTCGAGCGCGTCGGTGCCGCGATTCTTCTGCGAGGCCAGCTGCGCCGTCGCGGTTTCCTTGACGCGGTTGACGATTCCCCTGCGCCAGCTCTTCGGCGCGTCTCCTGCCGGCGACGTTGATGCTTCTGCCATGCGAGCCTCCGATGTGCTCCGACGCCAATCGCAGGCGGAAGGTCTGGAAAAACCGTGCCACGCACGAAGCGCAGCGCCCGGCCGCGCGGCAGCTCAGTGGATTGAAAGAAACACGGAAAGAGAGCGCCCAGGTGCGCCGGTACGAACCCAGGACGGCCACGGGCGACGTGCCGCCTGCGCATCCGTCTGCGCATGTTGGGCAGGGCGGCGCCGGCGCGCCGCTGCGGCGTTTCAGGAGCTCGATGTGACGAAGCGGCTCGGGCGCGGCGGCTGCCGGTCGCGATCCTCGGTGCGGCCGGCGCGCGGATCGCTACCGGCCGTAGAGCCGCATCTCCCTGCCGTCAGGCAGGACGATGCGCTCGAGCCTGATGATTTTCTGGCCGTCGGAGAACTGATAGCCGGTGCCGGTGATGACGTCGCCCGGCTTCACCGTCGTCCTCGTCCAGCCGTTGGCCTCCATCCGGTTGATGGCGGGCCCGCCGACCATCCACTTCTCCACCTTGCCGTCGTCGGTCCGCACTTCGAGCGTGATCATCGGGTGCGGGTTCTCCCACGTGAACTCCTGCACCGTTCCCTTCACGGTGACGAGCCGCGCGTAGCTGACCGGCCAGGAGTGATGCGCGAGGAGCGTCGGCCCGGCGAACAGGATCGCGAGCATGACGAGGACCGGCAGGCGGGTGGGCTTCATGGCGGTACCTCCTGGCGAGATTCTAGGACAAGTGACGCAGACCATGGTCCCTGCTACTGCCGTGCTGGATGCTCCTGTTTTTCAGCAGCCATGCGCAGCAGGAAGCGTCGACCAGAACCCTAACATTTCTCGCGCGCCGAACCGAGAAGAAACCGGGGGACGTGTGTAATGAACAACGGCGAACAGCAGAACAACGTACGAGTGGCGACCATCGGCATTTCCGTCAGCATCAAGGGCGAGATCTCCGGCTCCGAGGATCTGACGGTGGACGGGCAGGTTGAAGGCAAGATCGAGCTGCCGGAACATACGCTGACCATCGGGCCGAACGCCACGGTCATGGCCGACATCAACGCGAAGGTCGTCACCGTCTTCGGAACGGTGATTGGCAGCGTCGTCGCGCGCGAAAAGGCCGACATCCGCAAGAGCGCCTCGGTTGAAGGCTCGCTGACCTGCGGCCGCCTCGCGGTGCAGGAGGGAGCCAGAATCAACGGCAGGGTCGAGACGAAGAACCGGCCGGCCGTCGCCAAGGCCGAAAAAGCGGCCTGAGTTTGTCGATCGGGTCCCTCCCGGTTCGTCGTTCCTATGAGAGCGACGATACGGAGGGACCATGAATATCCTGCTCTGGGTGGTTCAGACGCTGCTCGCGCTGGCGTTTCTGGCGCACGGCATCCTTCTGCTCAACCCGCCGCCCGAGATCGCGGCCCAGATGGTGGCGGAGCTTCCCCGCTGGTTCTGGCTCTTCCTCGGAATCGCCGAGGTTGCGGCTGCGATCGGGCTCACTCTTCCCGGAATCACGCGCATTCTGCCCGGGCTCGTGCCGGCGGCCGCCGCCGGCGTCACGTTCGTCATGGTGTCGGCAACAATCTGGCACATTGTGCGGAACGAAATCAGCTCGGCCGTGATCACCTTCGTGCTGCTGGGGATGGCGGTCTTCGTCACCTACATGCGCTGGCGGGTACATCCGATCCTTCCGCGATCGGCGGCCGTCAGATCCTGACAGGCTTCGATCAGTCCGGGACGCCCGGCCGGGCGTCCCCGGGGAGCGTCTTCAGCGGCTTCCAGGCAGCTGATCACGCGGGACACACCTTTTTTCTCTACGGCTGAGCCCTCAAGGCCCTGATTTCGGCGAAGATGAGCCCCGTATAGGCGAATCCCCTACCGGCCGATAGACCGGAACGCAGCCAATTCCCGCTTCTTCGTGGGGGTTCATGAAGGTTCTCTATATCGGCAGCGAACGTACCGAGGCACAGGCCGTCGCCAACGCCCTGCGCAGCGTTGACGAGGGGGTCTCGGTGCTCTGGGCCGCGCAGCTCGATCACGCCGCCAACTGGCTCGACGAGAGCCGCGGCCTCGACGCGATGGTCATGGAAGCGCCGATCGACGGGGCCAGCTGCCTCGTCGTCCAGAAGCAGTTGAGGCGGCTCGCCCTGCCGCCCGCTGTCGTCTTCATCGTCCCCGACGGCATCGCGCCGACGCTGGATTCGCTGCATCCCGGCGCACACTACGTCCGCCGCAACGACGGCCTTGCGCGCGATCTGGCGATCGTCGTGTACCGCGCGATCGAAGCCGCGGCCCGGCGGGATCTCGAACAGAAGCTTGCCCGGGCGACGGCCGCCCGCGAGGATGCCGAGCGACGCCAGCAGGCCACCGCCGATCAGCTCGCGGCGCTGCAGGCGCAGTACGACCTCGAAGTCGCCAGGGCCGCGGCGTCGTGGGAAATGGTGGACGAGCAGCTTCGTGTGGCGGCGCTCCAGGTGGAGCACGCACGCCAGCGCGAGCAGGCGGCGGCCGCCGACCTCGAGCGCCTCGCGCAGCGCGAGGCCGATCTTTCCTCTCAGCTGGCGGAGGCTCTCGCCAGGCACACCGATCTCGAGCGGCAGCTCGCCGAGGCTCAGGCTGCCGTGCAGACGGCCGAGGCACGCGCCGAACACGAGCGCCTGAACGCGGCGCGCGAAGCGATCGCGCGTCAGCGCGACTTCGATGCGCAGCTCGCTCGTGCGGCGGAAGAGCGGCAGCAGGTCGAGGCGCAGCTCGAGCGCGTTCTCGAAGAACGTCGTCGCGTCGAGCGCCAGTTGACCGATGCCGTCGCCGCGCGCGAGGACGCAGAACAGCGGCACGCGGCGGCGATGGCCGATATCGCGCGTCTGACGACCGAGACGGCGGAACTGCAGGAGCGGCTCTCCGCGGCGGCGGCCTGCCGCAGCGATCTCGAAAGCCGGCTCGCGGCAGCGCAGGCCGCGTTCGAGGAAGAAACCGCGCGCGCCACGCGCGAGCGTCTGGCCGCGAGCGCCAGGGCGGCCGAGCGCGAAGCCGAGCTCGATCGGCGCATTCAATGCGAGACAGCCGCCCGTGAGTCGCTCGAGCGGACGCTGGCCGGAATTACGACGGAGCTCGATCGGGCGCGCCGCGAGCATCAAGCCGCCCTTGCCGACGTCGAGCGGCTGACGGCCCGCGAGGCCGACCTGGCCGCGCAGCTGGCCGCATCACAGGCCCGGGGTCATTCGCTCGAGCACCAGCTCTCCCAGGCAGCGCTCGAACGGGTCGGTCTGCGGCAGCGGCTGCACGATACGACGCTGGCGCTCGATCAGGCGCGCGGGGACTTCGAAACGGCAGCTGCGCAAATCGATCGGCTCACGCAGCGCGAGGACGATCTGACGGCGGAACTCGCGCGCATTGGAACCCTTCGCGACACGCTGGAGCAGGAACTGTCGGCGGCGACCGACGCGCTGCGCCAGGGTCGGGAGCGCGAAACGAAGTTGGCCGAGACGCTCGACGAGGAGCGCTCGAGACGGGCTGCGGTATCCCGCGAGCTCGAACAGACGGCTGCCGCCCGCGACGATCTGGGCGCACGCCTGCGCCAGACCGAGGCGTCATTGCAGGACGTCCGCGGGGCCCTCGATACCACGACCGCCGCCCTCGAACGTCTGAAGGAGCGCGAGGCCGATCTGCAGTCGCAGCTCGACATGGCTGCCGAAACGCGCGCCTCGCTCGAACGCGAGCTTGCGGAGACGAACGATGCGCTTCGCGAGGCCGAGGCCCGCGAGGTCCGGCTCGCGGCGCGAATCGCAGACACGGAGCTCGCGCTCACACAGCTCCGCGGTGAGCACCACACGGCGACGGCCGAGATCGAACGATTGAACGGCCAGGCAGCCGATCTCACGTCGCAGCTCGCCGCTGCGCAAGCCGATCGTGCCGACCTGCAGCGTCAGCTCGCGGGCGCCAACGATGCCCTCCGCGACGCGGCGGCGCGCGAAGCCGACCTGCGGTCACAGCTCGCCAGCGCCGGCGACACGCGCGCCTCGCTCGAACGCGAGCTTGCGCAGACGAACGATGCGCTTCGCGAGGCCGAGGCCCGCGAGGTCGGGCTCGCGGCGCGGATGGCCGATACGGAGCTCGCGCTCACACGGCTCCGCGGCGACCACGACGAGGCGACCGCGGAGATCGAGCGGTTGAACGGCCAGGCGGCCGAACTTGCCTCGCAGCTCGCCGCTGCGCAAGCCGATCGTGCCGACCTGCAGCGTCAGCTCGCGGGCGCCAACGATGCCCTCCGCGACGCGGCAGCGCGCGAAACCGATCTGCAGTCACAGCTCGCCAGCGGCGGCGACACGCGTGCTTTGCTCGAACGCGAGCTTGCGGAAACGAACGATGCGCTTCGCGACGCCGAGGCCCGCGAGGTCAGGCTCGCGGCGCGGATGGCCGACACGGAGCTCGCGCTCACACGGCTCCGCGGCGACCACGACGCGGCAACAGCCGAGATCGAGCGCTTGAACGGCCAGGCGGCCGATCTCACGTCACAGCTCGCCGCTGCTCAGGCCGATCGTGCCGACCTGCAACGCCAGCTTGCCGGCGCCAACGACGCGCTCCGCGACGCAGCGGCGCGCGAGGCGGCGCTCGACGATCGTCTGGAGCAGGAGCACGCACGGGCGGCACAACTCGAGCGCGCAGTGGACGAAGGCGCGGCGGCGCTGCAGGACGCGCGGCGGCGGCACGCCGCCGCAATCGAGGCGGCCAGCGCCGAACGCGACCGGCTGACGCAGCGTCTGGACGAAAGCCACGCCGCGCTGGCGCAGCTGCGGCAGGACTTCAAGCACGCTGCGCTGGAGATCAATCGCCTCGCCGCGCGCGAGTCCGAGCTGGGCTCGCAGCTCGCCGAGAGCCAGGCCCGGCTCGCGGCTGTCGAGCAGACCCTGGCGGAAGCCCGGGCCAGCTTCGCCGAACAGCGGCAGCAGCTCGACATCCAGCTGGCGCAGGAGCAGTTCGAACGCCAGAGCCTCGCCGCGGAGATGACCGAGCGCGTCCGCACCCTGACCGCCGAGCGCGACGCGCTGCAGGACTCGCTGACCGCGGCGCAGGATCTGGTCCGGCAACTTCAGGCCTCTCTTGCGTCCAGCGTCGAGGCGTTCGAAGCCAGCCGCGCCGAGAGCCATCGCCTGTTCGATCACGCCGGCGTGGCCATGTTCCGCTGCACGCGCGAGGGCGTCCTCACCGACGTCAACCGTGCCCTGACGACGCTGCTCGGCCTCCGCACCTACGAGCTGGCCAGCACGGACTTCGCGGTTACGGTGTTCGAGGCGCCGCAGGTGCTGTCGTCGTTGATCGAACGCTGCGTCAGCACGAAGGCAAGGGAATCGGTCGAAACCACGTGGCGGCGCCGGGACGGCCGCCGGCTGTTCATGCGGTTGTCGGCGCGCTCGCTGCCGAACGGCATCATCGAAGTCACCGCCGACGATCTGACCCGCCTGCGCGTCCTCGAAGAACGGCTCACCCAGGCGCATCGCATGGAGGCGATCGGCCGGCTGGCGTCCGAAGTGGCGCTCACCTGCAGCCGCCTGCTCGCCAACATCCAGGAGCAGGGCCGCGAATGGCTGGCGACGACGCCGGCGGGCGAAGGCTCGCGGCAGCGCGGCGCGCAGTTGTTCGACGACATCGGCCGCGCCGCCGGCTTCCTGCAGGAGCTCGCCTCGTACGGCGAGGAGCAGACGCGCACGCCGGGGCTCGTCGATCTGAACACGATCGTCCGCGATCTCGAGCCGGTGCTGAAGACGGTGGTCGGCGGCGAGGTCGAAGTCCAGCTGCGCGACACGTCGACGCCGTTGAACGTCGACGTGAACACCGAGCGCATCGAACGCCTGCTGGTGAACCTGGCCAGCTACGGCCGCGGGCTCATGCCGGCCGGAAGCCGTCTCCGCATCGAGCTCGGCACGAGCGTCGTCGATCGACAGTTCTCGGCCAAGCATCCCAACGTCCGCCTCGGCCTGCACGCGCTGATCACCGTCACCGAGAGCCGGCATCAGACCGAGCAGGAAGACGCCGGCCAGCCCCAGCGCAAGCGGCGCATGGCGCGGCCCGGCGTCGATTTCGCCACGCTGCAGAGTCTCGTGAGCGACTGCGGCGGCCACCTGTGGATGAAGGTGCATCCGCTCGGCGAGATGGTGGCGAAGATCCGGCTGCCCTTGTGCAGCGCGCAGCAGCCGCCGCGCGCACCGCGCGCGCTGATCGCGCGGGCGGCCCGCGATCGGCAGCACGCCAACACCCGCTGGTTCCTGTCCTGATTCGTCGCGCGCGCCATCCAGCTCGTGCGTAGACGCGAGGACTAAGCGCTTTCCCGTACTGATCCGCGTGCGGCAATGGAGTTCAATTACGCACGCGCCGTCGTTGTCAGAAACGCCGGCGGCTTCTCTTGCACTACCCGCTGCACATCGCCGCGCAGCTCGACGGCGATGTTCCGTCGCGAAGCCTCGGTCTGTTCAAGGAGGCTCAGTATGGCTAAGGAAGAACTCACCGCGCTGCTCGAACACGTTGAAGCGAAGCGTCCGCACACCGTCCCGGAAACGGTGCCGACGCCGACGCTGGAGTACCGGGCACACAAGCGGCTGATGCGCGCCGCCAGTGCGCTTCCCACCGCGACCGCCCGTCCCCTTCCGCTTCCACTGCCAATCCCCGCGCCGTTCCCGCTCCCGCTGCCGTTCCTGGTCGGTCCACGCGTGCTGATGTGGAAGCAGGATCCCAGCGTCGCCGAGATCGGCATCCGCAAGGCGTTCCTGCCGCGGCCGGTGTCGACCGGCCCGCGCGACGCGCGTATCAGCGTGACGATTACCGGCATGCCTCCGGTCGTCGCCAACGCCCTCGGCGACTTCATCCAGACGCCGCTCACCGCGGAGTTCGACGCCGTCCACACGTTCGCGGTGGTCCGCCAGACGCTGACGATGTACCAGCGCGCGCTGGCGGCAGGCAACACACCGGCGACGCTCCCATGGCGCTGGAACGGACCGTCCAACTCCGATCCCATTCAGGTGCAGCCGCGCCACTCGCAGATGCAGAACGCGTTCTACAGTCCCGGCCAGCGGCTGCTCGCCTTCGGGTTCTTCCAGCAGGGATCGTCGCAGATCTTCACCTGCCGCTCGCTCGACATCGTCGCGCACGAGGCCGGGCACGCGATCCTCGACGGCCTCAAGCCGAACTGGATCACGGCGCCGAATCCGCAGACCGGCGGCCTGCACGAGTCGTTCGGCGACCTGAGCGCCATCTTCCTCGCCCTGTCGCAGCTCGATCAGGTCGAGGCGATCATCGCCCAGACCAAGGGCAACCTGCACAACAAGACGTTCCTCTCGGATCTCGCCGAGCAGTTCGGGCTCGCGCTCGGACGTCCGAACGGGCTGCGCAACGCCGACAACGATCTCACTCTCAGCCAGGTTGGCAACGAGGTGCATGCCATCTCGCAGGTGTTCACCGGGGCGATCTATGACATCCTGGCCGACATCTACGCGTTCGAACGGCGGCCGGTGCGCGACGACGCGATCGTGCTGTACGAGACGGCGCAGTACGTCTTGAGCCTGCTGATTCGCGCGATCGTGGCATCGCCGAACGCCGGCGCCACCTACGCCGACGTGGCCAATCGGATGCTGAACATCGCCCAGGCCGACGGCAAGCCGGTCCAGTACCGGAACTTCATCCGCAACCGCTTCACGGTGCGGCAGGTGGTCGTGCAGCCGTCGCCGCTGACCGAGGACGCGGCGTCGGATCTGCAGCTGGAGGAAAGCGAATTCGCACGCGCGCTGGCCGACCAGCCGCAGGATCGGACCGGGTGCTGCGGCACCATGACCCTGCCGGAGAACTGCGGCATCGAGACGCTCATCGAGGACGAACTGACGGCGTTCAGGGACGCGCTCAAGTCCGAAGCGGCGGCGCGCTCGCGGCCCGTCGCCAGGGAACGGAAGTCATGAACATCTCGGTGGTGCAGTCGGGCGGATATGCCGGGCAGACGGTCCGGCTGGCGGACGTCGACACCACGCAGCTCGATCCGGGAGCCGCGCAGGAGATCGAACAGATGGTCAGGGAGATGGCGGCGCGCGTCGAGTCCTACGATCCGCCAGGTGCCGACATGCTGCGCTACACCATCACCGTCACGGATGGCGGTTCGACGCGGACGATTCGATTCTCGGATGACGGCAGCGCGACGGCTGCGCCGCTGCTCGAATTCGTGAATACGCTGCTGGCACGAAGCCAGCGCTGAACGCAAAAGGGCCGCCGGCTAGAACCCGGCGGTCTCGAGCGCCCAGCGGATCTCGTGCTGCCGCTCCTCGATGGGTCTGGTGCTCATCGCCACGTCGCGCACGTGGAGGAGCACCAGCTCCACCATCGGCTTCAGCGTCCACACCGATTCGTTGCCGACGAGGACCGTATCGAAGAGCTCCTCGGGATCCAGGCTGAACACACGCGCGTGCAGCTGGCTGAGTTCGTCGGTCAGGTCTGCGTGCTGCAATGCCGCGAAAACCTGATCGGTCAACGCCTTGATTTCGCTCTTCCCGCGAACGCGGACTCGGTCCATACAGCTGAACGGAGCAAACAGGGTGCCGTGCGTATTGCCGGCAAATACCGGCAATCCTGTGCGGGGCGACGCCCACCGGGCGTCAAAGGTGTGACGATTAATCGCCCAGAATGGCGATCGAGCTGATCACTCGGCACGCCTCGACCGGGTTCAGGGCCGCTGGAGATCGCGGAGTTGTTTTGACACGCGGGGGCCGCAGGGTTCGCAGCGACGGGCACGTAGTGTCCGGCTTCCTGGAGATCGCGGAGTTGTTTGACACGCGGGGGGCGCAGGGTTCGCAGCGGCGGGCCGGTCTCTCTACCTGGCCCGCCTGCGCGTGCGGCGCGGGCGTTGAGGCGACTCCGTGCCCGTGGCCTTGGCGCCGGGCTCGACGGACGTCCAGGTGACGCCGCCGTTGCCCGTCGTGAAGACACGGCCGTCTTCGAGCGTCACCGTCGCGCGGCTCGGGCTGGTGGCGGTGACTGCGGTGATGTTGCCCTCGGCGGGCGACGTCGATCCGAACCAGCCGTTTGCCGTCCGCCGCAGGATCAGCCCGTTGTCGCCGACGACCCACGCCACGTCCTCGCTCACGAAAGCGCCGGCGCGAATCGGCCGGTCGGCGGTGTGGACGGTCGTCCACGTGGTCCCGCCGTCCGTTGACGACTCGACCGACTGATCGCGCGTGCGCCACATGACGCGCGGAGGACGGGCGGCGGCCGTCTGCTGACGCTGCCGGCGCGCCTCGGCGCGCGTGCGCGGCGCCGGATCGGGCCGGGGCGCCGGACTCGCCGCCGCCCGACGGGCGGGCGGTTCCTGCTTAGGAGGCGCGCTGGTTGCCGCGGCCGGAGCCGGCGCCTTCGCGGCAGACGCCGGCGCGGCTGGCGTTTTCGCGGCAGGCGCGGACGCCGCCGGCGCTGTCGCGGCCGATGCCGGCGCGCTCGCCGGCGAGCCAGTGCGCGTGTCAGAGCCCGCCGGTGAAGCGGTTCGCGGGGCAGCAGCCGCCGGCGAGGCGTTGCGCGCATCGCCCGACACGGGCGACGCGGGCCAAGGCTCGCTTCTCGCGGGCTCGCTGTCACCAACCGGCCCGGTCTGGCGCACGGCCTCCGTCTCGCGCACCGGTTCCGCGGACCGCGGCCACAGCAGCCAGAGGCCGAAGGCGACGAGGACCACGGACGCAATCGCGGCGGAGGTCAGCCTGCGGGTCCGCGCGGCGCTCGCCTCCTGCTCGACGCGCCGCTTCTCGCGCATCGACGCCAGCAGTGCCGCGCAATCGGTGCAGGTCTCGAGGTGTTTGTCCACCGCGGCGGTGTCGCGATGGAACAGCGTGCCGTCAAGGTAGGCAACCAGCAGGGCCGGGTCGGGATGGCTATGGCTCACGCAGCTGCGCTCCGTTCGGGAGAAATCTTATCCCCGAGATGCCTCGTCCTTGCGCGTGATTCGCATACGCCGGACGGATCGGCTCGAGAGAAGTGGAACAGGATTTGGAGCCTGAGAGGGCGCAGGTCGGGTATGCTGACGTCCCCGAATCCGTGGATACTGCTCCTTTTCGGATCGCTATCGTCTCGCTCGTGCTTTGTCTGGCTGCGGCCGCTCACGCGCAGGCGCCCGCACCGCAGGGCCCCGGACAGGTCGCCGTGATCGTGTCCGTCGAAGGGCTTCGCATCCCCGCCGTCACCGTTGAGCTGTTCGATGTCGCGGGCAAGATCGTCGTGGCCCGGACGATGACCGACGCCATCGGCCAGGTGACGTTTCCGGATGTCCCACCCGGACAATACATCGTGCGCACCTCGCGCGAGGGCTTTGCCGATGCCGAGTCGGCGCCCTTCGACGTGCACAGCGGCGTCACCGAGCAGGTGCTGATCGAGATGCGGCTGACCTTCGTGCGCGAGAGCGTCGAGGTGATCCTGCCGGCCAATTCGCCGACCGAGAGCCTGCAGCCGGTCGCCGTCAGCGATTTGCTGACCGGAGCGAAGATGGACGTTCAACCGCTGGCCGGCGACGACTTCCAGTCGCTGCTCACGCTGCTGCCCTCGATCGTGCGCGGTCCCGACGGACGGCTGCGCGTGAAAGGCGGCGCGCCGACGACCGGCGCGCTGCAGGTGAGCAGCGCCAGCCTGAACGATCCCTCGACCGGCGACTTCGATCTGGAGCTGCCGAGCGGCGCGGTCGAGTCGGTCGAAGTGCTGTCGAATCCGTTCGCCGCGGAATACGGCCGATTCTCCACCAGCGTCACCCAGGTCAGAACCAAACGCGGCAGCAACGACTGGGTGTTCCAGCCCGCCAACCTGCTGCCCGGCTTCGGCCGCGGCATCGTCGATCGCTTCGAGCCGCGCATCAGCTGGTCGGGGCCGCTGGTGCGCGACCGGCTGCTGTTCGGCCAGCATCTGCAGTACCGGTACGTCCGCACGCCGGTGAAGAGCCTGCCGGAGGAACCGGAGCTGGGGCTCACCAGCCTGGACTCGTACACGCGTCTCGATGCCGTGCTCTCATCGCGGCATGCGCTGACCGGCGGGATCATCTACTTTCCGCGCCGCATCACCCACGCGACGCTCTCGACCTTCCGCCCTCCCGAAGCCACGCCGAAATTCACCCAGGAGGGCTTTTCCGCCGGCATCGTGGATCGGCTGATCCTCTCGGATCGCTTCGTGCTGGAAACGACGGTCGCCGGCCGCACGTTCGAGGTCGAGCTTCACACGCCCGACGGGCGCGTGATGGTCTACGCGCCGCAGGGCCAGAGCGGCACGTTCTTCAACACCCAGGAGCGCCACGTGGGCAGCCTTCAGGTGGTCAGCGCGCTGACCTTCGCGCAGGACCGCTGGCGCTACGGCCAGCACGTGTTCAAGCTGGGCGTCGACATGCAGCGATCGAACTTGGACGGCGAGAGCACCAGCCGCGGCCTCGACATCGTCCGCCTCGACGGCTCGCTCGCCGAACGCACCACCTACGCCCCGGTCACGTCACAGCAGCTCGTCGACGGCACCGAGCTCGCGGCATTCGTGCAGGATCGCTGGCGCGTGAACGACCGCGTGAGCATCGAGCTGGGGCTGCGCAGCGATCGGGAAGCGATCACCGAGCGGATCAATTTCTCGCCGCGCGCCGGGATGGCGGTCAGCGTCCTCCCCGATGGCCGGGCGATCCTCCGCGGCGGGTTCGGCAAGTTCGTCGAGCGCACGCCGCTGACAGTGGGCGCGTTCACGCAGTACGAGGTCGCCACCGTGCAGCGCTTCGCGGCGGACGGTACAGCGTTGAGCGCGCCGGTGACCTACCGCCACGTCATCGACGGTGCGCTGCGCAGCCCCGAGAGCGTCGTCGCCACCGCCGCCTGGGACCAGCGGTTCGGCCGCAGGTTCTTCTTCAAGGCGGCATACGTCCGCCGCACCGGGAAGCACGCCTACATCGTCGATCGGGACACCGATCGGCAGGCGCTCGTCCTCTCCTCGAGCGGCAGGTCGAAGTACTGGGAGGTCGAGGCCACCGGGCGTTTTCTCGCGAACGAACGGCGCGACGTGACCGTGTCGTACGTGCGCTCGCGCAGCACGCGCGATCTGAACGCCTACGACGAGTTCTTCGGCAACTTCCGCAACCCGGTCCTCAGGCCGAACGAGAATTCGCTCAGCCCCACCGACGTGCCGCACCGCGTGATCGTGCGCGGTGCGCTCGGCCTGCCGGGCAACTGGCTGCTCTCGCCGATCTACGAGTGGCGCAGCGGCTTCCCGTGGTCGGCGGTGAACGAGTTCCAGGACTTCGTCGGGCCCCGCAATCGGACGGCCCGGCTGCCGCGCGTGTCGACCCTCGACGTCAGCGTGACGCGCCCGTTCCGGTTCAAGAAGTATCGCTTCACCGCCGGCCTGCGCGTCTACAACGTGTTCGACACGGGCAGCGAGCGCGACGTGCAGGCCAACGTCGCGGCTCCCGACTACGGCACGTTCTACAACCCGATCCAGCGCTCGATCGGGATCGTGCTGTCGGCCGGCCTGCCGTGATCGTCCGGCATGCGGGCGGCGTCCTCCATCTGATCACGCAGCCGGATCACGCACGTCTGGCCGGCGCCATCATGGCGCAAGCAGCGGCGCTGGCCGCGCATCCGCGCCGCGCTTCGATCCTGCTCGCCATCAGCGAACACGACAACGGCTGGACCGAGCCCGACGCCGCTCCGCTCGTCGACCCGGCGACGGGCGTGCCGCTCGATTTCATCAGTGCCCCGGCGGCCGTCCGCCAGGGCGTCTGGCCGCGCGGCGTCCGTCGTCTCGGCAATGACCCCTGGGCGGCAGCCCTCGTCGCGCAGCACTCGCTCGCCATTTTCGAGCGCTACCGCCGCGACCCGGCATGGTCCGGCTTCTTCGCCGGGATGGAGACGTTGCGAGGCTCGTACCTGCACGCCGGCGGAGGGCGGCTCGGTGATCTGCTCGACGACTATCGGTTCGTCAGGCTCGGCGACGTGATCTCGCTGACGTTCTGCAACGCCTGGACGGAGATCCAGCAGTCCGGCGAGTGGCGCCTGCACCTGTCGGGCGATCGGCTGACGGTCCTGCCGGACCCGTTCGATGGACGCGAGATTCCAATCGCGATCCAGGCGCGCGAGATCCCCCGGCGCGCCTTCGGCAGCGACGAGGAGCTGCGCAGCGCGCTGGCCGCGGCGCCCCTCCGCTCGCTCACGGGTGTGATTACTTCGCCGCCGTCTTGACCGGAAGCGGCGGAGGCGTCGAGCACGGCGTCGGCTTGAACCCGGCGTCGTTCGGCTCTTTCCGGAACGACGTGCTCGTGTAGAACGGCTGCGTCAGGTAGCGCGGATCCTCGATGATCGTGATGACGTGCAGCCAGACGTCGCCGTTGGGATGGGTCGGCAGCAGGTGGACGTACTCGGTGATGTTCGCCTGCTCGCTGTAGGGAACGCCGTTCCTCCGCAGGTAGCCTTCGCGGAAGTTCGTCGTGACGATCTTGAGGTTGCCGCCCTGGTTGATGCGCGCCAGCTGCCGCGGAGGCGGACCGCCGCGCAGCCCGCTGCCGCCGCCGCCCGGCAGATCGCGCGACAGCAGACCGCCGCCGGTTACACGGGGATCCTGACGCCCATCGCCGGTCGGCCCCAGCCCCCTGCCCACGCCGGGACCTTCCCACTGCGCGACCGAGAAGCCCTGCCACGTCTTTTCCGCCGGCGGCCGCGCCGAAGGATTGAAGTGCAGCAGGCGCGTCTGCGTGCCGGCCGAGAACTCGAACTTGAGCGTCTCGTCGTCCTGCCACGAGATGCGCAGCCGCCCGGGCTGGCGCATGATGCCGCCGACGCCGAACGCCTTGCACTGATTGCCCGCGGCATTGTCGGCCTCGAGGTTCCAGGCGGCCGCAGCCTTGCGACCTTCCGCGTTCACCGGGATGCTGGCAACGTCGCCCTTCGGGGGCGTGACCATGCGCCACCGCCAGTCCTCGGTCACGATCGACACCCACGTGCCGGTGATGTCGATGGGTGCGAGCGCACGCCCTGTCTGCGGCCCCTGCGGTCCCCCGCCCCGTCCCTGTCCGGCCACATCCAGACGGCCCACGGCCATCGTCAGCGCAAAGACCACGACACCCGCCGGCACAGCGGCAGCGATTCGCCGGTTTCCTCGCAGACCCCAACTCATGATGAATGCTCCGTGGGAAGGATACGTCCAGAGGCCCTTCCAATGCGAGCCTCGAAGCGGCGCCGTCCGCCGGCCTACGGGTGAATCGAGGCTCGCCGGCGGCGCGCCGGATCGACCGCGCTGACCGCCAGCCCGACCACCACCGCAGCCGCCACGCCAATCACGTTGTGCCAGAGAAACGCCACGTTGGTGAACGACGCCGCCCAGGCCACCGACGCCATGCCGGCGATGAGGCCGACGAAGGCGCCGTTCCCGGTGGCCCACGGGAAGCCGACGGCCAGGACGAAGACCCCGAGGATCGAGCCGTAGAAGAACGACCCGAACCGGTTCACGACCTCGATCAGCGAGCCGAGCTCGGCCGCCCACACGGCAATTGCACACGCAAAGAGCCCCCAGAGCCCGGTGGCAATCTTCGAGACCATCAGATAGTGCGCGTCGCTCGCCTCGGCGCGGACCCAGCGCTTGTAGAAGTCGATCACGGTGGCGGTCGACAGCGAATTCAGCTCCGCCGCGATCGAGTCCGTCGCGGCCATGATGATGCCGACGATCAGCACCCCGACGAGTCCGACCGGCAGCTGCGTGAGGATGAAGGTGGGGATGACGTAGTTCACGTCGGTGAACGACTGATCGCGCTGCGCATCCCGCACCAGGCCGGTCGCCTTGTCGCGGATCGCCGCCATCTCCGCTTCGCGAGCCTGGAAGGCGGCCCGCGCCGCGCCGATGCGGGCGTCGTCTCCGCTGTGCCGCGCCGCGGCCAGCTCCATCGCCGCTGTCCGCCTGGCGTCGAAGGCCTCGCGATACTCGGATTCGATCGCGCTGTAGGCCTCCGCCGCCGTCCCGGAACGCAGCCGCTCTTCCGCCTGCGAGCTGAAGATCAGCGGCGCGGGATTGAAGGTGTAGAAGCTGAACACGAGCACGCCGACGAGCAGGACGATCACCTGCAGCGGAATCTTCCAGTACGCGCTCATCAGCAGCGACGAGCGGGCCTCGTCCAGCGAGCGTGCCGTCAGGTAGCGCTGCACCTGGCTCTGGTCGGCGCCGAAGTACGAGCAGAACAGGAAGAGCGCCGCAATCGTGCCCGACCAGAACGTGTACTGATTGGTGACGTCCCAGGAGAAGTCGAAGCTGCGCAGCCGCCCGGTGGCCGCAGCCACCGCAAGACCGTCGCCCAGGCTGACGCCGTCGGGCAGTCCGAGAATCGCGACGACGATCATCACGATCAAGCCGCCGACGATGATCGTCATGGTCTTGACGTCGGTCCAGGTCACCGCCTGGACGCCGCCGAACATCGTGTAGACGACAGCCGGCATGGCGATGGCCAGCGACGTCGCCGTCAGGTTCCATCCCAGCACCAGCGACAGCACGACCGCCGGCGCCGAGACGATCGCGCCGACCGACAGCCCGCGCGACAGCAGGAACAGGAAGCTGGTGAAGCTGCGCGTCTTCGCGTCGAAGCGCGTCTCCAGATACTCGTAGGCCGTGTACACGCGCGCGTTGTAGAAGAACGGCACCAGCGTGTACGACAGGATGATCATCGCCAGCGGCAGGCCGAAGTAGAACTGGATGAAGCGCATGCCGTCGGCATACGCCTGGCCGGTCGTACCGATCATGGTGATGGCGCTCAGCTGCGTGGCCATCACCGACAGGCCCGCCGCCCACCATGGGATGCTGCGCCTGGCGAGGAAGTAGCCCTCGATCTCGTCGCTGTCCTTCGTGCGCTTCAGACCGTCGTAGACGATCCACGCCGTGAACGTGACGACGACGACCCAGTCGACCGGATGCATCGGCTAGAGGAACGCCCGCTCGAAGAGCCACAGGCCGGCGAGCACGGCCGCCTGGACGAGGAGTACCTTGACCGCGGTGGACTTCACCGGACCATTCTAGTCCGGTCGTACGGAGTCTTCCGTCAGTCCTCCCGCAGCACGACGTGCGGACCATGCTCCGGAATCGAACCACGGGCACGTTGCGGTCGACCTCACGCACGGCGTGTTCGACCGTCTGCGTCAACGCCTCCGGCTGCCGTTGACGATGGAGAAAATCGCGGTGTTGGCGCCGATGCCGAGGGCGAGCGTGACGAGCGCAACGGCGGTGAATCCCGGTTGCCGGACGAGGGATCGCGCGGCCATCCGCAGGTCCTGAACGAACCCATCCATACAGGTCGGCTCCTGCGCCACTTGGACGGGAGACGCTGCCGCGAAGTTTAGGGTGGAGGGCCGGCTGTCCTCGACCTCCGGCACGACTTCGCGATACGATGCGGTCGCCGATCGTTCATGTCGCCGCTGCAGTGAACATATCCCTCCTTCGGGCGGTTCGGGTCGTCGTCCGGGCCGATTCGGATCCAGCTCGCCAGGTGTTGTTCGCCAGTCTGATGCGTGCGCGGTGGCCGGTGCGAGTGGCCTGCGATGTCCACGGGCTGGTCGCCGGCACGTGGGCGTCGACGCTGCTGGTCGCGTGCTACGGTCTGGCGGCGCTGATGAGCATCGCACCGGCGCGCAACCGGCGCGCACGCGTCCTTGCCGTCGCCCGCCATGCCAACGCACGCCGGCAGGTGTCGCGGGTGATGACCTGGATCGGCGGCGACGAGTGCGGCATGGTGCGGAGCGGGTTGAAAACGCTCGTTCGTCTGGCGGGCGTCGGCAGCCTGGCGCTCCTGTTCGCGCCACGCGCGCTTCGGCGGGCGCTGCACATCGTCCGTGCCTTCGATCGGCGGCACGGCTTCCTCGAGTCGTGCCGGGCGGTCGAAGCGATCGCGTGGTATTCGTGGTCGCGGAAGATGCTCGGCCGACGACGGCCCGGCGCGGTGATGGTGTCGGGCGACTCGAATCCGGAAGAGGCGGGGTTCATTGCCGCGGCGCGCGCGCTCGACATCCCGCAGGTGTTCGTCGCCCACGCCTACCCGACGCCGTTCTCGCCTCCGCTGGACTTCACGCTGTCGATTCTCGAGGGCGAGCAGGCCGTCGAAGAGCGGCGCGTGAAGGGCCCCATCACCGGGCAGATTGTGCTCGCGGGCGTGGAAGGCGAGTCGGCGCCGCTGGACCCGCGGCGGATTCAGCGGCCGAACCCCGTGATCGGCATCTTTCCGCCGAAGGCGTTCTCGTGGAAGGTGCTGGCGGAAATCGTCGAGGACTGCCGCGCTCACTATCACGCCCGGCGGATCGTGATCCGCTGGCATCCAAGCATGCTCGAGTCGCCGCGGCTGTCGCAGCACGTCGCCGATCGATCGAACATCATCGAGGTCCCCGGGTCGGCGCCGTTCGACCAGGTCGCCCGCCAGTGCGACTGGGTGATCGCGGCCGAGAACAGCAACGTGCACCTGCCGCTGCTGAAGCTGGGGATTCCGTCGGTCGCGGTGAGCGGCCTCGGCCTGTACCCGAGGAGCCGATCCGATCTCTACGGATTCATCGAGCACGGGATCGTGTTCCCGCCGGTCCGGTCCATCCGCGAGCTGCGCGCCGACGCGTTCGCCGCCTTCTTCTCGGACTGCTGGGTGGAGCGATTCAAACGATACGACGCGTCGTATCTCCTTCCTCCGGGCACGATCGAGCGCGACGTCCGCAGCGCCATTCACCGGCTGCTGGACGCGCCGCGCGTGCAGCCCGCCGCCGCGACATGAAGATCGGCGCGACGCTCGAGGGGACCGCCGCGGCTGCCCCGTCGCGCATCCGCGGACGCAAGCGGGGGGCCTTCCTCAGCCTGCTGGTCAGCGGCGGGCTCATCTACCTGCTGTACCGCACCCTGAATCTGCGTCTCGTGGGCGAGACGCTGTTTGCCGCCGACCGCGCGTGGCTGGTCGTCTCCATCGGGATGATCCTGCCAATCACGCTGCTCCGCGCGATCCGGTTCTTCTGGGTCGCTCCGTCCGGGGCGTTGCCGGGCATCGCCGAGGCTTTCAGGCTGACGCTGGTGTCGAGCGCCCTCAACGTGTTCGTTCCGGCCAAGGCCGGCGACCTCATCAAGAGCTACTTCGTCGCCACACGCGGCCGCACATCGACCGGCGTCGCCATCGCCGTCATCGTCTACGAGCGCCTCTGCGACATGTTCGGGCTGATCGTCTGGTGCCTGGCCGGCTGGTTCATCGGACGCCCGGAGGTGACCGGGCTTCCGCCCGCGTTCTGGATCCTGCTTGGCGTCGTCGCCGCTGTGTGCGGCGTGCTGATCACATCCGAGTGGGCGGCCGAGGTCTGGCGGGCGGCGACGATGCGGCTCATCCCTGACGGCCGGCTGCGGAAGCTGCGCCAGCTCGCGGCGGGATGGCCCGATCTGCTCGAGGTGCTGCGCCATCGCCGGAAGTGGATCGTGCCCTTCTCGTTGATGCTGTGGCTGACGCATCTGTTCCAGATCTGGCTGTTCACGATCGCGCTGTCGCTCGACGTTCCGTTCACCGTCTGCGCAAGCCTCTCGGCCATCGCGCTGATGGCGGGCCAGCTTCCGATGACGCTGGCCGGGCTCGGCACGCGCGACGTCGCGCTGGTCGTGCTCCTGGCCGCCTACATGCCTCCCGAGTCCGCCGCCGCCATGGGCGTGCTGATCTCGACACGCAACTTCCTGCCGCCGCTGATCGGCATTCCGCTGATGCGGCCGTATCTCGCGTCGATCCTGGAGGAGGCGCGCCGCTGGCGGCGCGGCGCGGAGCCGGCCCGATGAGCCTGGCGCGCCGGCGGGTGGATGCGGTCTTCGTGCTCATCCTGCTCGCCGCACTCGCCGTTCGCGTCTACCTCGGGACGGCGCGCGAGTACATCCACGACGAGGACAACACGGCGATTCCGCTGTCGAAGACGATCTCGTTCGATCCGTGGAATCTCCACCTGCCGCTGCGCGGCGAGAATCATCCCGCCCTGCCGGCCTATGTCGTCAAAGCCAGCAGCACGCTGTTCGGCACGTCCCGCCTGGGCTATCGCGGCGTGCACATCCTGCTCGGCCTGCTGACGATCACGCTGGTGTATGCGGCGACCCGCGAATGGTACGGGCCGAATGCCGCGCGATGGGCGGCCGCCATCATGGCCTTCAACGAGTACTTCCTGAACGTGACGTCGCGCGCCACCGCGCACGCACCGAACCTGCTCCTGGTCACCGGCGCGGTCTATGCGTTCAGCCGATTCCTCGCCACCGAGCGGCCGCGCTACCTGTTCCTCGCAGGCGTATCAGCCGGTCTGGCGTTCTACTGCAAGGAGAGCACCGCCCTCATCCTCCCGGTCTTCGCGCTGACGCTGCTGATCGGCAGGTATCGACGCTGGCTGCTGAAGCCGCACGTGTACGTCGCGTGTGCGATCTACGCGCTCGTCATCACGCCCGACATCGCGTGGAATCTTCGCGCCGCATCGCGAGAGATGACGGTCACCTACAACAACCAGACCGTCGGACAAGCCACGTACGCCACGCATCTGCGCCGCATCGGCGGCCTGGGGCTGTCTCCGTACCCGTCGATGTTCTATCTGCACGGCGCCGTGCGGGGCGCCTACCTGCGTGTGACCGGGAGCCCGCTCAAGGACGAGACCGCCGAGTACGAGGCGATGAACGTCGCGATCGGCGGGCTGCTGCTCTGCGCGGTGCTGGCCACCACCGTGCGCGCGGCCAGCCGCGAGCAGCTGCGTCTGCTGGTGCTCGTCATGTTCTGGGCGATCTTCGGCTTCTTCACCCTGATCCGCCGCGGCGAAGTCAGCGGCAGACTCGACCCTGTGAGCTGGATATGGGTGGAGGTCACCCTCATCCCGGCCGTCGTCATGGCGGGCGCCCGGCTGGCCTCCCTCAAGGGGCATTGGCGTTCCGCCGTCTGGACGACGGCGGCCGCGGCCCTTGTGTGGGGGTGTGTCCGGCTGCTGCTGTCGAAATGGTGAGGGACGCGGAGGAGAAGGCGAACGACCCGGCGATCTCTGCGATAGGCTTTTCCCTGCGCGCTCCGGTCCGTTATTTGCAGCGTCAGCGTCTAAGTCTAAGAAAGAGGCACGTCCATGAGGGAAGAGCCGATGCTGACCGAATACGGCAGGCCCATCGATCCCCAGTCGATGGTGATGCCGGCGGAAGCGACCGAGCTCGAGCTCGAACCCGGGCACCCCGGCCTCGGAGACGAGCAGTACGTCGCCCGCCGCCGCGAGCTGTTTGCGCTCTGCCGGCGTCACCGGCTGGAGCGGTTGGGGCCTCCCGTCATCGAGTACACGGACGAGGAAACCCGCATCTGGCGCGAGGTGGGCCCCAGGCTCGACGAGCTGCACGTCAAGCATGCCAGCCAGATGTACCTGCAGGCGAAACGTGAGCTGGCGATCACGCAGACCGAGATTCCGCAGCTCCGCCACCTGAGCGGCATCGTGGAGCGGAAGACCGGCATGCACCTCGTGCCCGCCGAAGGCGCCCTCCCCTACCGCATCTTCTACGAGTACATCGGGCAGCGCGGGTTTCCGGTCACGCAGTTCCTCCGCCACGGGTCGCACCCGGAATTCACGCCAGAGCCGGACATGATTCACGATTGTCTCGGACATGTGCCGCCTCTGATGAACCAGGACTACGCCGAGCTGCTGACGTCGATCGGCAAGGCGGCATCGACGGCGACGAACGGCGAGCACGTGCTGGCGTTGAAGCGATTCAGCTGGTTCAGCATCGAGTTCGGCCTGATCGAGGAGCACGGCGAGACGAAGGTTTTCGGCAGCGGCATCCTGTCGTCCACCCGCGAGATTCCCTATTCGCTGTTCTCGCCGGAGGTGAAGCGCGAACCGTTCGTGACGGAGACGGTCATCAACACCGACTACGACCCGTCGCGCATGCAGGACCACCTGTTCGTCGCGCCGTCGCTGCCCTTCCTGCGGCGCGAGCTGGAGTCGCTCGTCCGGCGCCTCGGGCTGTAGAGGACGCGGAGGCTTTTGAAACGCAGAGACCGCAGATGACGCAGCTCGGTAGGCATTCGAGGGTGGCCGGCCTTCGGCCGGCCATACGAGCCGAGCGCAACCGCGATCACAAGTGCCACAGGAGGGCAGCGAGGCACTTGTGATCGTGGTTGGGCTCGGCTCGTCAGCCGCGGAGCGCGGCTCCCTCGAATGCCGCTGCGCTCTCTGCGTGCCCCGCGTTGAAGAGAACTCCGCGCCCCCTGCTCCCCCTGCGCCCTCCCTACCTTCGTTCGTGCTCCGCGGCCTCCCGCGCGCGGCCGAGCAGCATCTCGCGCTCCCGCGCGTTGCGCGTCAGCGATGCCGCGCGCTCGAACTCGGGACGCGCTTCGCTGTACCGGCCCAGCTTGGCCAGAAGGTCGCCGCGCACGGTCGGCAGCAGGTGGTAGTTCTTCAACGCCGGATCGCCCGTGATGGCATCGACGAGCGGAAGCGCCGCCGCGGGACCTGAGGCCATCGACACGGCAACGGCGCGATTGAGCTCCACGACAGGGGACGGCATCAGCCTGGCCAGCTCGCCATACAGCTCGACGATCGCCGCCCAGTCGGTCTGGTCGGCGGTCGCCGCGCGTGCGTGGCAGGCCGCAATGCGCGCCTGCAGCAGATACGGCCCTCGCGGACGCCCCAGGCGCTCGGCCCGTTCGATCGCAGCGAGACCGCGGCGTATCAGGAGCTGATCCCAGCGGGTCCGATCCTGATCGAGCAGCAGGATCGGCTCCCCTCCCGGACCGGTTCGGGCGGCGGCGCGCGAGGCCTGTATCTCCATCAGCGCGACGAGGCCGTGCACTTCCGGCTCCGAGGGGACGAGCTCGGCCAGGATCCGTCCCAGACGCAGCGCCTCGTCGCACAGCGCCGGCCGCATCCAGTCGTCGCCGGCCGTCGCCGAGTAGCCCTCGTTGAAGATCAGATAGATCACCTCGAGGACCGACGACAGCCGTTCGACGAGCTCGGCGCCGCGCGGGATCTCGAACGCCACCTTCGCCTCGGCCAGCGTCCGCTTGGCGCGGACGATGCGCTGCGCGATGGTGGGCTCGGCAGACAGGAACGCGCGCGCGATTTCGGCCGTGGTCAGGCCGCCGAGCAGCCGCAGCGTCAGCGCGACACGCGACTCGGTCGACAGCACCGGATGGCAGGCGATGAACATCAGCCCCAGGAGGTCGTCGCCGATGTCGTCATCCACGGCTGTCTCGAAATCCGGAACCGACTCCTGCTGGCGCTCCAGCTCGTGCCCGAGCTCCTGATGCTTGCGATCGAGCATCTTGTGGCGGCGGAACTCGTCGATGGCGCGATGCTTCGCGACCGCCATCAGCCAGGCCGCCGGATTGCGCGGAATTCCCGTCGCCGGCCACTGCTCCAGGGCCGCCACCAGCGCATCGTGCGCAAGATCCTCGGCAACGCCGACGTCGTGGACGATGCGGGTAAGGCCGGCGATGACCTTGGCCGATTCCATCCGCCATACGGTCTCGATGGCGCGCTGTGCGTCGGTAGCCGTCACGACTACCGATCACACACCATCGAACCCGCGGCAGCAAGCGCGGTCAGCTCCTCTGTCCAATCGCCGCCCGCAGCCGCTCGTCGGCCTCGCGCAGCTCCTGCGTGTACTCGGGGCCGAAGTCGTCGGCCTCGAACACCTGGCGGATTTCCAGCTCGCCCCCGCCTTCGTGCGGGTTCGGGCAGCGCCTCGCCCACTCGATCGCCTCGTCGAACGACTTCACCTGCCAGATCCAGAAGCCGGCGACCAGCTCCTTGGTTTCCGCGAACGGACCATCGATGACCGTGCGCGAATCGCCGTCGAAGCGGACGCGTACGCCCCTCGAGCTGGGATGCAGCCCTCGCCCGCCAGCATGACGCCGGCTTTGACCAGCTCCTCGTTGAACCTGCCCATCTCTGCCATGAGCTTCGTGTCCGGCATCTTGCCGGCTTCCGAATCCTTGGTCGCTTTGACCATCACCAGAACTCGCATGTCTCCCTCCTCTTACAGACAAGTCGAACGAGGGAGGCGTGGATCGACAGGCTCGGCAGGCCGACGCGACCCGGCCGGTCGAGGATGTTCGAGGATGTCGAGGAAAAAGCCTCAGGCGGCGTGGATACCGGCCGCCGCCAGGCCGGCGCCCTTGGCCACGCTGGCGAGCATCGTGAACCGCGCGCCGATCGACGTCGTGAGCGGAAGCTCGAGGCCGTGTCCGTCCTGCGGAAGCTCGATTTCCATGCCGTCCTGATGGCGGACCTTCGGGAGCGAGCACTCGAACTCGACCTGCCGGGCGGCAACGTCCAGCTGCAGGCGGGACCTGAGCTCGGTGAGGATTTCGGTCAGCGCCGCGGTCACATCGTCCCTGGTCACGGCGCTCGCCGCGACGGAGCGAACGCGCGCGCCGATGGCGGCGGCGTCGGCCTTCGAAAAGCAGAAGTCGAGCCGGACCATGTACTGATGCCGCAGCGTGATATCGAGCGTCGCGCACACGTCGACGGTCCCCATCTGGCCGCTGCCCGACTCGACGTCGGCGTCGAGCGCGGTCTTGAACACGTGCGTCACGGCGGCGGTCAGGAGGCTGGCGGGATCGCCGATGACCGCCGAGAGATCGTTGACCGGTCCCGTCACCCGCACGAACCGGCGCAGCGCCGCGCGATGCTCGGCGACGGCCATCGTCCGCGGCATCACATTGTCGCTGCCGGGCGTCGCGTTTCCCTGATCGCCGCCGTCGCGCAGCTCGACGATCCGCAGCGGCTGATCGGCCGACATCTGCCGCAGCTTGCGGATCAGCAGGTCCCGTCCGACCACGCCGAGCTCGCCGCCGATGAACACCAGGCGCGACGGTGCGCGCTTGAACGCGGCAAGCGCGCTCAACCCCGATTCGGCCGCCACGATCGGACCATACGGTTCGGCCTGGCTGACGAAGAACCGGCGGTACTCGGCGCTGCCATCGGCCACGAGCGCCGGCGTCTCGCGATCGAGGCGGATGTCGGTCGACTGGGAGTCCGAGGTCCTGGCGCCGCGCACACGCTCGACGAGGCTGAGCAGCGAATCCGCCGCGGGCGGCTTGGCGACGTAGCCGAAGATGCCGAGGTGAATCAGCTTCACGACCACCTCTTCGCGGCGTTCGTGCGACAGCATGATCACCGGCAGGTGCATCAGCTGCGGGGTCCGGCGAATCGCCTCGACCACGTCGATCCCATCGAGGATGGGCATGTTGATATCGAGGATCACGAGATCGATATCGTGGCCGGAGCCGAGCCGCTCGAGCGCCTCGGCGCCGTTGCTGCACTCGGTGACCTCGCAGCCCAGCCGCTGCGTCAGCAGACGCTGGATGACGAAGCGCGTCGGCTTGTCATCGTCGCAGACCAGCACGCGCAAGCTCATTCGCGTCCTTCCAGATCCGGCAGCACGTGGTGCTCGTAGCAGGTCGGGCAGAACCCGTGGGTGAAGCGCACGCCCACACGCTGCCCGAGGTACTCCTCGAGCGTGCTCCACTGCTGCCGCTCGTCGCGGATGCGGCGGCAGTAGCAGCAGATCGGCAGCAGCTCGCGCAGCGGCCGGGTGCGGGCCGACTCGGCCTGCGCCTGCTCCAGACGGCTGCGGAGATCGTGCTGCAGCGCAATGGTGCGGAGGCCGGCTCGAACGCGCGCCTGCAGCTCGTCGGCGGCGATCGGCTTCGTCATGTAGTCGTCGGCCCCGGCATCGAGCCCGGTCACGACGTCGGCCGAGCTCGAATTCGCGGTCACGAATATCACATAGGGGCGCGCTGTAATGTCAGCGGCCCGGATCCGGCGGCACAGTTCCACACCCGACATCGACGGCATCTGCCAGTCGATCAAGGCAATCGGCGGCGCATCCGGGCCGGTCAGGATCGCCAACGCCAGCTCCGGGTCGTCGACGGCAACCGGCCACCACCCCGCGCCGCGAATCACCGACTCCAGCGTGAATCGCGTCACGGCGTCGTCGTCCACCACGAGGATGCGCAGCCTTTCGCTTGATACCTGCTTGGGTATCGGCGTATTGGGCGAATTCATGCAGCGTCCACCCTGGCTGCCGAGCGCGACCGGCGGATTTCGTCGAGGATCGCGACAAGTGCTGCCGGATCCAGCGGCTTGGAGAGGTAGTCGTTCATGCCGACGGCCAGGCACCGCTCGCGGTTGCCGTCCATGACGTTCGCCGTCATCGCCACGATCGGCAGCCGGGCGTGCGCCGGCGAGCTGCGGATGCGGCGGGTGGCCTCGTAGCCGTCCATCACCGGCATGTGACAATCCATGAAGACGACGTCGAAATGGCGTTCGTGGACGCGGCGGACCGCCTCCTCGCCATTGGAGGCGACCTCCACCGTACACCCCGATTTCTGCAGCCATCGAACCGCGACGGTCTGGTTGATGACGTTGTCCTCCACCACCAGCGCGTGCAGGGGCATGCGCGACGGCGCCGCGGTGCGCTCGGCGACCGGCTCCGCCTCCCGGTCGAGATCGGCGCGCTTCAGCGGCAGGGTGAACGAGAACGTCGATCCGGCGCCAGGCGTGCTCTCGACGGAGAGGCGTCCGTCCATCAGCGCGACGAGCCGCCGGCAGATCGCCAGGCCCAGCCCCGGCCCGATGCTGCGTTTCGTCGACGAACCGTCGGTCCGTGCGAAGCGATCGAAGATGGCGGCCAGCGTCTCGGGCGCGACGCCGATGCCGCTGTCGATGACCGAGAACCGGATGTGATCGCCGGACCCTGCCTCCGGGTCCGCGGTGATCTCGACCACGACCGAGCCGTGCTCGGTGAACTTGATGGCGTTGTCGGCGAGATTGCGCAGGACCTGCCGGATGCGCATCGGGTCGCCGACCACCAGGGCCGGCAGCGGTTCACCGAACTGCACCTCGAAGCTCAGTCCCTTTTTTCTCGCTTTGGCCGGGAACGGCGCCAGCGCGCCGGTGACCATGGGCTTGAGCTCGAACTCGAACGGGTCGATGGTGAGCGTCCCAGCCTCGATGTTGGACAGGTCGAGAGCATCGTTGACCAGCGAGAGCAGCGCCTCGGCCGACTGGGTGATGCCTTCGACATACTCCCGCTGCTCGGGTGTCAGCGGCGTTGCGAGCAGCAGCGAAGCCATCCCCATGACACCGTTGATTGGCGTGCGAATCTCGTGGCTGATGTTGGCCACGAGCTCCGATTTCAAGCGCGAGACGAGCAGAGCCTCGGCCGACCGCGTGGACCCGGAACTCACCAGAAACCTCCCCGGGCACGCGGCTCTACAGGCGTGCCCGCCAAAGGATTAATCGGGCAGATTTCGCGCCGGGTCAGAACGACCGGGGGGCCGACACACGCCGTTCACATGGAGGGCGGCGTCGCGGCCGGGTGTCGGTGGGGCGTCAGTCCGGAATTGCCGACCATTTCACATCCGCGGCAAACCGATACCCCTCGCCGCGGACGGTCAGAATCAGGCGGGGACGCTTCGGGTCGTCCTCGATCTTGCGGCGAAGCCGGCCGACCAGGACGTCGATGGCGCGATCGAAGACTTCGGCGTCGCTGCGTTTGGTGAGCGACAGGATCTGGCTGCGAAGCAGGACGCGATCCGGATTTTCGATGAACACCCGCAGCAGCGCCATCTCGCCGCCGGTCACGGGCACCTCGCGCCCCGCCTGATCGGCCAGACGGAGCGCCGATGCGTCGAAGGTCCACTTGCCGAATCTGGCGATGCGCCGGCTGGGCGAACGCCGCGTCGACGCCGACCGCCGCAGGACGGCCTTGATGCGCGCGAGGAGCTCGCGGAAGCTGTACGGCTTGCTCAGATAGTCGTCGGCGCCGAGCTCGAGACCCAGGACCCGATCGGATTCATCGATGCGCGACGAGGCGATCACGACCGGCGGGCCGGCGTTCTCCGCCAGCTCGCGTGCGAGCGTCAGCCCGTCGTGCTCGCCGAGATTGAGATCGAGGACCACGACGTCGAACTGATGACGCTTGAGCATCTGCCGGGCGGTCGCCAGGTCCTCGACCGGCGTCGCCGACATCCCGCGCGAATTGAGGTACTCGCACACGCGCATCGCGAGCATCTCGTCGTCCTCGACGACGAGCACATTGGGTACGCGATTCTCCGGGCTCAACGGTGATCCCTGACAACTCCTGCGCGAAGGATTTTAGCCGACGCGAGTGAGCCCTTCCACCTGGTGTATCGTCGATGCCGAGAGAACCACCGGGGCGCCCGGTACTCCCTGCCCATGTCCGATGCCTCGTCGGCCGCGCCGGCCGCATTTGCGCGCCGGTTGGCGCTCGCCTGCGGCGCCATAGTCGCTGCGCTCGGCGCACTCCCCGGCCTCCTGCGAAGTCCCGGCCCGGGAGGCCAGCTTGCGCGGCGCTTCCTGCCCCTCGTCGTCCTGCTGCCGGCCGCCGTCGGCTGGCTGCGTCTGGCCGGGCAGCAGGCGGGGCTCTACGACACCGAATTCGGCGTCGCGATCTTCGCGGTCGCGCTCACGCTGATCCTGCTGATCGTGACCGTCCGCAGCGCCGCCTGGATGGATCGCGTCCATCTCCAGCGCCAGCGCACGCTGAGCGATCTGGATGCGGCGCGTCGCGAAGCGCTCGAGCGCGAGGTCACGCTCGCCGCGGTCGTGGACTCGTCCGACGACGCGATCGTGGGCTGTTCGGTGACCGGGATCATCCGGACGTGGAACGGCGGCGCGGAGCGGCTCTACGGCTACCGCGCCGACGAGGCGATTGGCCAGCCGGTGCAGATGCTGGTGCCCGCCGATCGGCGCGACGAGCTGCTGGGCATGATGGACGCCTGCCTGGCCGGCAAGAGCATCAAGAGCGTGCAGACCGTCGGTCTCGCGAAGGACGGCTCGCCCATCGACGTCTCGATCTCGGCATCGCCGATTCGGACGGCCGGCGGCACCGTCATCGGCCTGTCGGCGATCGCCCGCGACGTCCGCGAGCAGCTGCGGATGATGCAGGCGCTCGAGTCGCAGACCGCGGAGCTGCGCCGCTCGAACGACGAGCTGACGCAGTTCGCCTACGTCGCCTCGCACGATCTGCAGGAGCCGCTGCGGATGGTGGCGAGCTACACGGAGCTGCTGGCGTCGCGCTATCGAGGCCAGCTCGACGAACGCGCGGACAAGTACATCGGCTACATCCTCGAAGGCGCCTCGCGCATGCAGCGCCTCATTCGGGAGCTGCTGAACTTCGCCCGCGTCGGCACGCAGGCCAAGCCGCCGGCGCCGGTCGACCTGAACGCGGTGGCCGGCCACGTGCTGCGGGATCTACAGGCCCCGATCGAGAGCGCGGGTGCCGAGGTCGTGGTGCCGCCGCTGCCGACCGTCCTCGGCGACGACATCCAGCTTGGCCAGGTGCTGCAGAACCTGATTGGCAACGCGATCAAGTTCCGCGCCGAGCGCCGGCCGCGCGTCGCGCTCGACGCCGTGCGCGAGGGTCCCGCCTGGCGCATCTCCGTTGCCGACAACGGGATCGGCATCGATCCGAAGTTCCACGACCGCGTCTTCGAAGTGTTCCGGCGTCTGCACGACCGCACCGCGTACGACGGCACGGGCATGGGCCTGGCGATCGTCAGGCGAATCGTCGAGCGCCACGGGGGCCGCGTGTGGTTCGATTCCGTTCCGGGCGTGGGCACGACCTTCCACTTCACAGTTCCTGCCGCCGACGCGCCGTCCGATTTGTAATTCCTTGTTGCGGTTGGGGTTGCCCCCTCGAAAAACCGTGCAAACCGGCGTCGGAATACCCCGGCCAACCGATAGACTTTTCGTGCAGCTTGCGCTAGTTTGCGCGCAAATCGATCGGTCGGATCACCAACCGGAATTCGACGCCGAACCCTGGGAGACCAACATGCCGTGCCTGCACCCCCTGCGGCCAGCCAGTGTCCTTCCGCCACTCCAGCACTTCCGGTTGCGTCTGCTGGCCTAACGGGACCCCGCTTCGTGTCCGCCGAACGTTCCGGCCGAATCGTTCTGCTGGTCGAAGACAACCCCGGCGACGCCGACCTGGTCCAGGAGATGCTCGAGGCCGTCGAGGGTGATCGCTACCGCTTCGACCTGGTCCACGCGAGCCGGCTCGCCGAAGCCATCGATCGACTGAGCCGGCGCAGCGTGGACGTCATCCTGCTCGATCTGGGCCTGCCCGACGCCATGGGTGTGGAGGCGCTCACGTCGCTCCAGCCGTACTGCGGACGCACGCCAATCGTCGTCCTCACCGGCCGCGACGACGAAGCGCTGGCGATGGAGTGCATTGCCCGTGGCGCCCAGGACTATCTGGCGAAGAACGACATCCAGCCGGTTCCGCTCCGCCGGTCGATCAACTACGCCATCAACCGGGCCTACGAGCACGAGATTCGCGAGCTCCGCGAGACGCTCGACCGCTATCGCGAGATGACCACGATGCCGGCCGAGCCCGACGGCTCCGGGCACACGCTGCCGCCGCTGCGCACGCGCGCACCGGAGGTCTTTGCCTGCTGCGTCGAATCGTACGCGGACGTGCTCAGACGATGCTTCGACCGCCTCGTTGTCGATCGCGACAAGCCGCGCGCGGCGATGAACGGGATTGTGTCGTCGCTCGGACAGCAGGGGGCCGGTCCGCGCGACCTCGTCGACGTGCACGTGGCGGCGCTCGGTCGGGTGAGCGAGGAAGGCAACAGCACCAGGGCACGGACGCTGGCGATCGAGGGCCGCCTCGTCGCGCTGGAAATGATGGGCCTGCTGGTGGACTACTACCGCGTCCGGAAGGTCGCCGGCATTCGTTGATGGAATCCGCTGTGGTTTACAAGCTGAGGCTGTATATCACGCCGCAAACCACCAACTCCCAGCGGGCGGTCGCCAATCTCGATGCCTTGTGCCAGGAAGATCTGCCGGTCCGCCTCGATGTCGAGATCATCGACGTCACCGCGCAGCCCGCGCTCGCCGAACGCGACAAGATCCTGGCCACACCGACCCTCGTCCGGCAGGTGCCGCCGCCGGTTCGCAAGATCATCGGCGACCTGAGCGACCGCGAGCGCGTCCTCTCCAGCCTCGATCTCCAGCCGGTCATGATCGGAAGGAGCCGCCGGGTATGACCGACTGGCCGAAGACGCCGACCGGGATTGCGGGATTCGATGCGATCGCCCACGGCGGGCTGCCGAAGGGGCGCAGCACGCTCGTCGCGGGCACACCGGGCAGCGGCAAGACGCTGTTCGCGATGCAGTTCCTGACCTCGGGCATCCGCGACTTCAACGAGCCCGGCGTGTGCGTCACCTTCGAGGAGCGTCCCGAGGACCTGATGCGCAACGTCAACTCGTTCGGCTGGGGCATCGACCGCTACGTGGCCGACAGGCGGCTGGCGTTCGTCGACTGCAGCCCCGACGCCGGCGACCCGCGCGACGAGATCGGCGGCTACGATCTGTCGGCGCTGCTGGCGCGCATCGAGAACGCGGTGAGCGAGGTGAAGGCCACCCGCCTGGCCGCCGACGCCATCGTCACGCTGCTGACCCGCTTCCGCGACGGCTCGATCGTGCGCGCCGAGCTGTACCGGATTCACGACGCGCTGCGCCGCATGGGCGTGACCAGCCTGATCACGACCGAGCGGACCGACGACGAGGCCGGCCTGGGGCGGCTCGGGGTCGAGGAGTTCGTCGCCGACAACGTCCTCCTGCTGCGCAACCGCCTGGAGCAGGAGCGGCGGCGGCGGACGATCGAGATCCTGAAGTTCCGGGGCAGCAACCACCGCAAGGGCGAGCACCCCTTCACCATCGATCCCGAGGGCGGCGTCACGGTCATTCCCATCGCCGACATCGAGCCGGCGGCGCCACGAACCGGCGTCCGCATCTCCACCGGCGTCGCCACGCTCGACTCGATGTGCGGCGGCGGCCTGTTCCGCGACTCGATCATCCTGGTGACCGGCGCGACCGGAACCGGGAAGACGCTGCTCGCCACGCACTTCGTCTCCGCCGCGGTCGCCGCCAGCGAGCGCATCCTGCTCGTCGCCTCCGAGGAGAGCCGCGATCAGCTGGTGCGCAATGCCCGGGCGTGGGGCGCCGACTACGAAGCCGCCGAGCGCCGCGGCCTGCTGCAGATCACGGCGCGCTATCCCGAAGCGCTCGGGATCGAGGAGCACTATCTGCGTTTGCGCAAGGCGATCGCGGCGTTCCAGCCGTCGCGCATTGCCATCGACAGCATCTCCGCGTTCGAGCGCATCGCGACGCCCGTCCTGTTCCGCGAGTTCGTCATCGCCCTGACCTCGTACATCAAGCAGCAGGGGATCACCGGCCTGTTCACCAATACCACCCCGCTGCTCGGCGGAGCAGCGTCGATGACCGAACAGCATTTCTCGACGATCACGGACGCCGTGATCCTGCTGCGCTACGTCGAGCTCCACGGCGAGGTGCGGCGCGGGATCGCGGTCCTGAAGGTCCGGGGATCGGCTCACCAGAGCGAGATTCGCGAATACGTCATCGACGACAGCGGCATGCACGTCCGGGATCCGTTCCGCAACGTCCACGGCATCATCACCGGCACGCCTTCCTACGTCTTCGGCGACGAGAAGGCGCGCCTCGACAATCTGTTCGACGCCTGAGACCGCCGTGGCCGTTCTGCACAAGCCGCTGTCGCTGCCGACGTACCGCCTGCTGCTGGTCGAAGACAACCGCGGCGATCGCGATCTCATGCGCGAGCAGCTGTCGGAGATCCACGACTTCAACCTCACCATCGACGACGCCGGGACGCTCCGCGAGGCGATGGCGCTGGTCGCCGGCCAGCACTACGATTCGCTGATCATCGACCTGAACCTGCCCGACTCGTACGGCCTGGACACGCTGACGGCCATGCGCCGGGCGTGCCCGGATACGCCGATCGTGGTGCTGTCGGGCGAGAACCGGAGCAGCCTGCAGGACGAGGTGCTGCGCGCCGGCGCGCAGGACTTCCTCAACAAGAACGCCAGCGGCACGGAGCTGATGGCCCGCGCCATGCTCTACTCGCTGGAGCGGCATCGCGCCGAAGCGATGCGCCGCCACATCGAGCAGTCGCTCACCGAGAGCCACGACGGCGTGGTCGTCACCGACGAGAACGGGGTCGTGCTGTTCGTCAACCAGGCGGCGCTGGCGCTGCTCGGGCGGTCGGCCAGCGACTTCGTCGGCGAGCAGTTCGGGTTCTCGATTCACGAGAACCAGGCGCTCGAGGTCGAGATCGTGCACGCCCGGGAGCGGCGCACCGCGGAGCTGCGGGTCGTCCCCTATACCTGGAACCACCGGCCGGCGTATCTGGCCACGCTGCGCGACGTCACCGAGCGCACGCGCCTCGCCGAGCAGCTGCGGCACGCGCAGAAGCTGGAGGCGGTCGGCCAGCTCGCCGGCGGCGTCGCCCACGACTTCAACAACATCCTCACCGTCGTCCTCGCCTCCGCCGAGATCGTGCTCGAGGAGCTCGACGAGCAGCATCCCGCGCGCCGCTCGATCCTCGACATCCAGCAGGCCGGACGCCGCGCCGCGGCGCTGACGCGCCAGCTCCTGACGTTCGCCCGCCGCCACGTCACCGCGCCGAAGGTCCTCGATCTCAACGAGTCGGTGACCAACATCCTCAAGATGCTGGAGCGGCTGATCGGCGAGCACGTCCAGATCGTCCTCAGCCTCGATCCCGAGCCGCCCTACGTGCTGGTCGACCCCGATCAGATGAGCCAGGTGCTGACCAACCTGATCGTCAACGCCCGCGACGCGATGCCGCGCGGCGGCACGATCACCATCCGCACGTCGACCACCATCCTCGACGACGCGGCGGCAGTGTTCTGGGGGCTGACGGCCGGACGCTACGTGGTGCTGTCGGTCCGCGACACCGGCGAAGGCATGACACGCGAGGTCACCGAACGCGTGTTCGAGCCGTTCTACACGACCAAGAAGGATCGCGGCACGGGTCTGGGCCTGTCGATGGTGCACGGCATCATCACCCAGAGCGGCGGCCAGATCAAAGTCGACAGCCAGCCCGGCTCGGGGACGACGTTCACCATCCTGCTGCCGTTCGCGACGCGGCCGGCGGAGCGGGGACGCCAGGCACGGGCATCGCTCGACGCGCTGGGCGGGAGCGAGCGCATCCTCCTCGTCGAGGACGAAGAATCGGTCAGGACCGTCGCCAGCGACATCCTGACCAAGTCGGGATACCGGGTGGTCTCGGTGCACAGCAGCGAGGCCGCGCTCGATCTGTGGCTGCAGCGCACCGAGCCGTTCGACCTGGTGATCACCGACGTCGTGATGCCGGGCATGACCGGCTGGGAGCTGGGCGAGCGGATTCACGCCCACGCGCCGGACCAGGAGATCATCTACATGTCGGGCTATTCACACGAAGTGCTGCAGCAGCACGGCGCCGCCCTCTCGACGTTCACGCTGCTGCAGAAGCCGTTCACCAAGCTCGATCTGCTGCGGACCGTCCGGCACACGCTCGATCGGCGCTGAGTCGAGCGCCCGCCCGCTCAGCGCTTTTCGGTCGCGGGCGCGGCAGGCGCGGCGGCCGGCGCCTGCGCCGTGAGAGGACGCTCGGTGAACACGCGCCCGTCGGCGAGCTGCACCGAGACGAACAGGCCGCCGGGAGATCCGTCGCGCAGCGGCCGCACGGTTACCTTGACCTCATCGCCGGTCTTCACCGTCGTCGATTTCCACCCCGCGCGAACCAGGTACGCCGGCGACGTCATCTCCACCTTCCAGACGACGGTGCCGCCCTTCTGATCCGGGACCTCCACCTCCATCCACGAGTGCGGGTTGGTCCACGAGAACTGCTTGATCGTCCCGACCAGCTCCACCGACTTCGTGCGATCGATCCCGGCGGACGAGTGGTGGGCGGCGAGAACGGCGGACGAGAGAACGAGGGCCGCGCTCAACAGGATGGTTCGCATGCTGCTCCTTATCGCGCCTGGAATTCCGACTGCGTGCTCGGAATGTGCGAGTTGAGATCCGGCGTGCACGTCACCTCGGTGACCTCCTGATCGTCCACCCGGTTCCAGCGCTTGGTGTACTTCAGCTCGCCCTTCCAGCTCTTGGGATCGGTCAGCGTGTAGGCGATCTCGAGCACCGTGCCGTTGTTCAGCAGCCGCATCCGCTCGACGACGTGCAGGGCGTCGGTGGCCGGGATGCCGGTGTCGATCCAGTGGTGATCGTTGACGAAGTGCGTGGTGTCGACGACCAGCGTGTCGCCCTCCCACCGGCCGATCGACTCGCCGTTGAACGTGCGGACGACGACCTCGGGATCGGAATGGGGCCGGCCGTCGAGGTAGATGATCCGCAGGCTGTTCATGAAGTGGCTGATCATGTAGATCGCCGTCGGCAGCTGAATCATCGCGATCGGCCAGACGCGGGTCATGATGAGCGGCAGGCCGGCCGGCCAGCACTGGCCGATGTCGTCGCGGTAGGCCTTGCCCTCCTTCGCCGCCTTCTGCGCGGCCTCGAAGTGCTTCCGCGTCTCTGGCGTCATCACCTCGACCGGCGGCGGGCCGAACCGCCACGAGTTCTCGCTGTTGGCCATGTCGATGAACCACGTGCCGGTCAGATCGAACGGCGGCTTCGGACGCGGCCTGGCGAGACTCGCGGGCGCCAGCGGGTTGAGCTGCACCGGCGGCGCCTGGGCCGCGGCCGGCGGCGGAACGAGCAGACCGAGCACCAGGGCCACCGTCAACGTTCGTCGCATCATTTCTCCCGCAGCTTCATCTTCACGGCACCTTTTTCATCCAGGTACTCGCGGTTGTTCTCGCACACGAACTCGACCATCTTGTAGCCGGGCATCCGCCGGTAGGCGAGCGTGTAGGTGAACGGCTTTTCGAGCACCACCGGGTCCTCGACGGTGATCTGATCGTGCAGCACGTCGGGCGCGACGAGGCGAATCCGCTCGGTGATGCGCATCTGCAGGCTGTGGGGCGTGTTCTGATAGCCGAGCACCGATTCCTTGATCCCGACCGTGTCGACGACGAGCGTGTCGCCTTCCCATCTCCCGACCGAATGGCCGTAGTAGCCGGGCGGCACCTCGTCGATCGGCAGCTGCGGCTGGTTCATGTAGATGCGCCGCACCTCGCTGAACGCCTCGGTGATGATCGTGATCTGCGACGGCCGCTGGATGATCTCGGCGGGATAGAGGGCCACCTGCATCATCCGCGGAAATCCGTACGGCACGCACAGCACGGCGGCCGTGCCGAGCGGCTCACCCCGCTTGACGGCCTCTTCTTCCGCCGCCCGCCGTGCCTCGTAGGGTCCGGCGTACTGCGGCTTGAGCACGATCGGCGTGGGCGGCGGCGGCACGTGCGCGGGATCGGCGCCGCGGCCGGGACGGTAGGGCGCCCACACACCCGACAGGTCGGGCGGGGTCTGCGCGCCGGCGTGGGTCCAGAGCAGGACGAGCAGCCCCGCCAGCGCTGCGCCGCGCCCCGCCATCACGCGCGTTGTCATGGCTGGCCGCCGGCGCGCCCCGGACCGTTGCCGAGCACACGGCCGTCACGCACGGTGGCCGTCACCAGCAGGCCGCCCGCCTCGCCGCTCCGCAGCGGATTGAACACGACGGTGATCTTGTCGTTGACCTTGATGTCGTTGAACTTCCAGCCCGCCTGCATGAGGATGCTGGGGCTGCCGAGCTCGATGCTCCAGTGCTTCACCGCACCCTTGTCATCCGGCGCATCGAGCTCGATGTAGACGTGGGGATTGGTCCATTCGAAGGCGGTGACGGTCCCGCTCAGGGTCACCCGCTTCGCCGTGTCGAACATGGCGAAGGAGTGATGCGCGCGGGCGGACGGCGGCGCGGCGGCCAGCGCCGCGCACAACAGCCCGCCGGCCGCGAGCCAGGTCCTCACTTGCCTTCTTTCGCCGCCTTCTCTGCCGCCGCCTTCTCCTCCGCCCGCGCCGCGCTGAGGATGTTGCGCAGCCCGTAGTTCCCCTCGTGGCAGGCGTACTCGAACAGCGGCTGCGAGGCGTCCCTCGTCAGATGCATGGCGAACGTCCATGGCTTCGTCCACGTCGACGGATCGTCGATGGTGACCGACCACTCCAGCTTGTCCGGCGCAATCGGCGTGAAGCGCTCGGTCAGCGTGTAGGTCTCGGGGTTCGCGTTGCGATACGCCCCGCGCGCGTTGAAGTTCTTCGTCGTGACGACGAGCGTGTTGCCTTCCCAGCGGCCGCGCGCCGAGCCCATGTAGGACGTGATGTCCCTGCCGGGACGGGGCGAGTCGTCCAGCGGAATCACGCGGGTCTCGTGAATCATCTCGTAGCGGATGGCGACGACGCCCGGGGCCTGCGTGATGTCGTAGGCGTTGCCGTAGATCGCCGGCATCATCGAGCCCGGGATGCCGCGCGTGATGCAGCGGTCGTACAGGCTGCGATCCTCCCACGAGTCGGCCGGGCCGCGTCCGCTGTTCTTGCGCGCCAGCGCCCGCGCCTCGGCCGCCTTCTGCCCTGCCTCGGTCAGCGGCGGGATGCGGCCGTCGGGCGGCTCGACGATCAGCCACGCGCGGCTGTTCCTGGCGTTGTAGTGCTCGTACCAGTGCACCGGACCCGCGCCGGTGTCGGCGCCGCCGATTCCGGCTGCGCTCGCCAGGGCGCGCTGCTGACGCTCGCGCACGATCTCGGCGAACTCGGAGTCGTCCAGATCGTCGATGTTCTTGCCGGCGAACTGGTTCGGGCGTTCCATTGGAATGCCGTTCTCGTCCTTGTTGGTATAGGTGCCCTGCAGATCGGGGTCTCCCCAGGGTGTCTTCGGGGGCACGTACGGCGCCGCTGCCGTCGCCCGCGCGGCCGCCCCGGTGCGCTGCGGCGCCTGCGCATCGAGCACCAGTCCGGCGGCAACCACGGTCGCGGCAGTGAAGACGGAAAGAACGGAAAGACGTACCTGTCTGGTCATCGGTCTGGCCTCACCGCAGGATCTTCGGCGCCGGGCGGGGCGGGAGTCAAGACCGTGGGGCGGGTTTGATCGGGAATTGATGCGCCGGAAGCATCGGCCCCGCGCACCGGCCGCGCGCACACCGTCCAAAGCCGCGACGAAGTTGGCGTAAGCTGGGGTCATGGCCGACACTCTCGTCTCGCCAGCCGCCCCGCCGGCGCCGGTCATCGACTGCGCCGCCTACTGCGGCGGCGCGCGCGTCGCCGACCTGGGCATCGATCAAATCCGATCGGCGCTGGCCCGCGACGACCAGTTCGTCTGGCTCGGTCTGTACGAGCCGGAGCAGGACGTGCTGCGCAAGGTCCAGCAGCAGTTCAAGCTGCACGATCTGGCGATCGAGGACGCCTACAACGCCCACCAGCGCCCGAAGCTCGAGCTCTACGAGGACTCCCTGTTCATCGTCCTGCGCACCGCCCACATGTCGCCGACCTCGCGGCAGCTGGAGTTCGGCGAGACGCACGTGTTCCTCGGGCGCAACTATCTCGTGACCGTGCGGCACGGATCGCTGCGCTCGCACATCGGCGTCCGCCAGCGCTGCGAGTCGACGCCGCACCTGCTCTCCAAGGGACCCGGCTACGCCCTCTATGCGCTGATGGACTTCATCGTCGATCAGTATCTGCCCGTCGTGCAGCAGATCGAGGAGGAAGTCGAAGATCTGGAGGACACGATCTTCGGCGTGTCCGACGCCGGCGAAGCGACCTCACGCATCTACCGGCTCAAGCGCGACCTGCTCGCGCTGCGCCGCGCCGTGGCGCCGCTCGTCGAAGTCTGCAACCGGCTGATGCGGTTCGACCTGCCCCACATCCCTGAGGACACGCGGGTCTACTTCCGCGACGTCTACGACCACATCGTGCGGCTGAACGAAACGATCGACGCGCAGCGCGAGCTGCTGACGACGGCGCTCGAGGCGCACCTGTCGCTGATGTCGCACGCCCAGAACGAGCACATGAAGCGGATCACCGCCTGGGCGGCGATGATTGCGGTGCCGACGATGATCGCCGGGATCTACGGGATGAACTTCAAGAACATGCCGGAGCTGCAGTGGACCTACGGCTATCACCTGTCGATCGTGGTGATGGCGGCGGCGTGCGTCGGTCTCTACGTCGGCTTCAAGCGATCCGGCTGGCTCTGACTTCCCTGGCCGACCCCCGCCTGCTGACGGCCGGCGGCAAACGACAGCTTCGGACCGTAGGCCCACCAGATTCGGAAACCCATCAGCACGCCGAAGCCGACGGCCCAGCGCCAGGGCTCCGTCGTGTCCTGCTTCACGAGCTGCCAGAAGTGCAGCGTGCCGAGGCCTGCCGCCACGTAGACGAGGCGATGGAGCGAGCTCCATCGCCGGCCGAGCCTGCGGATCGAGAACCGGTTCGAGGTGAGGGCCAGCACCAGCAGGATCAGGAACGTCGCCATGCCGACCGTGATGAACGGCCGCTCCACGACGTCCTCGATCATGAACGCCCAATCGAAGTAGTGGACGAAGACGACCCAGGTGAGCATGTGCAGCAGCGCGTAGAAGAACGCGAACAGCCCGAGCATGCGCCGCACCTTGATGATGTCGTTCCATCCCGTCAGCCGGCGCAGCGGCGTGACGGTGAGCGACGCGGCCAGGCAGCCGAGCGCCCACGTGCCGGTCTGGTCGGTGATGTAGTCGCCGGGATTGGCGGTGAGGGCGTTGAAGTCAGCCCCGGTGTAGAACCGGTAGAAGCCGTAGGCGAGCGCCGCGGCGGGTGTGAGCGCCGCGGCGAAGAGAACGACCCGGAGCGCAGTAATCGGTTTCAAAAATTCTTGCGCAAGTCCATGCCCGCGTACAGGTGCTGTACCTGATCGGCGTAGCCGTTGAACATTTCCGTCCTGCGGTTGGGGATGAAGCTCGGCAGCCGCCGCTCGCGCGCCTGGCTCCAGCGCGGGTGGTCGACCGTCGGATTCACGTTGGCGTAGAAGCCGTACTCGTTCCGCTGCATCTTCTGCCATGTGTTGAGCGGCTGCTTGTCCACGAAGCGGATCCGGGCGAGGGACTTCGCGCTCTTGAACCCGTATTTCCACGGCACGACGAGGCGGATCGGCGCGCCGTTCTGCGCCGGCAGCACTTCACCGTAGATGCCGACCGCCAGGATGGTCAGCGGATGCATGGCTTCGTCGAGACGCAGGCCTTCGATGTAGGGCCACTCGAGCAGATCCGTGCGCTGCATCGGAAATTTTCCGACGTCGTGCAGCGTGGTGAACTCGACGAAGGTCGCCCGCGACGTAGGCTCCACGCGCTTGATGACGTCGGCCAGCGGAATGCCGACCCAGGGGATCACGAACGACCACGCCTCCACGCAGCGGAAGCGGTAGATGCGCTCCTCGAGCGTGTACGGCTTGATGAACTCGTCGACGTCGTAGCTGCCGGGCTTGTTGACGTGCCCGTCGATCTGCAGCTTCCACGGACGTGCCTTGAAGTTCTTCGAATTGTTCTTCGGGCCGTCGCCCGCGCCGGGCGCGAACTCGTAGAAGTTGTTGTAACTGGTGACGTGCTCGTAGAGACTGGGGGGTTCGGTGGTGCTGAGCGGGCTCTTCTTCACGTTCGGCAGCTTGGCAAGCCCGCCGCCCTGCGCCGCCGCGTCGTCGGCGAATGAGCCGACACCGGCCCCGACGAGCGCGGCCGCCGACGCCTGGATGAATTCCCGGCGCCGCAAGTACACGCTTTTCGGAGTGACCTCGGACCAACGGATATCAGGCGCCTTCTTAATCAGCATACGGGCATTATAGGCCCGTAACATCCGGCCGAGTTCGAGGTGAGCGCGGCAGCGGCACCCACGGGCGCCAAACCCTACCGCACGCTCCTCCAGTCGCCGGTCCGGGCCAGCTCACGGGCAAAACATCGCTCGGCGCGCGACTCGGCGTCCCGCTGCGACGCCGCCGACAGCGCCATCGTCAGCTCGGCGTCCGCGGGACACCGGACCTCCCGGCCGGCCGGTTCGACCCGGCCGGGGTTGGCGAAGTGACGTGCCGCGCCGACGCGCACCCACACCGGGCGATCGGCCAGCACCGGTGCCACCAGGAGCTCGGCCATCGCCGCGCGAAGCGTCGCTTCGACGCCGTCGCGCTGCGCAAGGAGCGGAGCGGGCGCCAGATCGATCGTCGTGCCCGTGACCGATGCGCTCGCCCACCACGGCCGCCCGGTCTCGTACCGGAACCCGTCGATCGTGTCGTGCAGTTCGACGGTGATCCCGGTGCGCGAGGTGCCCAGCACTTTCGCCAGCGATTCGCGAACTTGCAGCGCGATCCGGCCCAGCTCGTCCGCCGAGATCGACGATCCGGCCGGCACTCGCACGTTGATATCAGACGCTGGGGCGGGGGCGACGGTCGGCGGCGCGGCGGCCGGAGCGCGCGGCGACTCGATGGACACCGGCAGCGGCTCTTCGATCGGCGACGCCGCATCCAGCGGCAGCAGCTCCAGTCGCGGAAAGTACTGACGGAGGATCGCCTCGGCCGACTCGCCGCGCCGGGCCCGGAGTCCGGCGCCAATCACGCACAGTCCGACCCCATGGCCGTACCCGACGCCGGTGAACCGGACGCTCTGGCCGGTACGGGTCAGCGAGAATGCCGTACTGCGCAGCATCCGCGGACCGATGGCCAGGCGGAACGGATTGCCCGCAATCGCATCGGGCCGAAGCCCCGGCAGCCGCAGACGCGCCACGCGGCCCGACGCCGTCCGCTCGTCGATCTCGATGTCGCGGAGACGATCGCCGCCGAAGCCCGCTTTCGCCAGCGCCTCACGAATCTCGTCGAGCGTCAGGGTCAGCTCCCACGGCACCTCATCGCCGTGAACGTCGTCGGGCACCGAGCGGAGATACGAAAACTTCGCTCCGCCCGGCCATACGTCCACGGCGCGCTCGGATCGTCCCCCGCAGGAGGCGGAATAGAAGATCTCCACGGGCTTTCCGTCCAGCGTCAGCACGCGGCCGGCGGTGGCCATGGCGGCGCGGCGCGAGGAGTCGTTGGCCGTCCGCATCACCTGGCAATGCGTCGTGTCGCAGAGATCGAAGCCCTCGCGGCGATGACGGCCCTGGTTGACGATCGCGTAGGTGCGAATGGCGACGGCAAGCGCCTGCTGCGCCGCCTCGGGTGCGCCCGGTTCGGCCTCGCCGGCCAGGACGCGCGCGACATAGACCTCGAGCGGCAGCGTCGTCACGCTTGTCCCGGAGCGCGGTGATGCGGTCTCGGCAGCCGAAAGCAGGCCGATGTCGATCGTGCGCCCGTCGCTGGCCCGTTCGAGCGCGGCGTCGCCGACGTCGCCGGCCGGCGGCGCCTGCGCGGACGCGGCGTCGCGGCCGGCCAGACCAGCCGTGAGCACGATCACGGCCAGCACACCCGCGGCGCCCAGCGCAGCAGCGAAGGCGCGGCCCTTCACAGCTTGCGCTTGCACCCCGGCCGGCATCGGCACTGGATGATCCGCTCGCCGTCGGTGTGATAGTCGTAGGTCAGCTCTTCACCCGGCTGGATATTGCGCCCGGCGCGGATCCAGATGTCGTGGCCGACGATCTGGCTGTAGCAGTTGGGGCGGCAGGAGTGATTGATGAATCGCGCGATGTTGCCGCCCGAGTTCGCGTCGCGCACCCAGCGCCGGTTCACGGTGAAGCACCAGATCTCGCCGCGCTTCAGATACTTCGTCTCGCGCTTCAGGCTTTCCTTGTGATCTATGAGTTCGCCGTCGTAGGTGATGATGCGCCGGTTCTTGTTGATGGGCTCGAGGGCGAAGACGCCCCAGCCATGCAGGGGTGATCGTCGCTTGACGATTCGCGGAAGCTCGCGTGCACGTGACATCGGCAAACAGAATAGCAAGTGACTTCGAATTTGGTACGCCGCCCGTACGTCTCAACGCATAATGTGAGCGCATGAGCGGAACCGCCGTCGGCGCACGTGAGCTGATGCAGGCCTGGGGCCGCATCCTCGCCGGGTATCGTCCCAACCTGTCGATCGAAATCACGAAGGAGTGTCCGCTGCGATGTCCGGGCTGCTATGCCTACGGCGACGACCACCTCGGCGGCAACGTCACGCTCCGCGGCCTGACCGACTACACCGGCGACGAGCTGGTGCGCAGGTTCATGGCCCTCATCGACGAGCACCGGCCGCTGCACGTGTCGATCGTCGGCGGCGAGCCGCTGGTCCGCTACCGCGAGCTGAATCGCATCCTGCCGCAGCTCGCCGAACGCCGCATCCATACGCAGCTCGTGACGAGCGCCGTACGGCCGCTGCCGAACGAGTGGATCGGACTGCCGCGCCTGCAGGTCGTCGTCTCGATCGACGGCCTGCCGCCGGAGCACGACGAACGACGCAAGCCGGCCACCTACGAGCGCATCCTGAAGCACATCGCCGGCCATCAGATCACGGTCCACTGCACGGTCACGCGCCAGCAGGTCCGCCGCGACGGCTACCTCGAAGAGTTCCTCGACTTCTGGCAGGCCAACCCCGACACGCGGCTGATCTGGATCAGCCTCTACACGCCCCAGGTCGGTGAGCTGTCGATGGAGCGGCTGAGCGCCGCCGACCGCGAGAAGGTGATCGCCAACATCCGGCGGCTTCGTTCGCGCTACTCGAAGCTGCAGATGCTGGACGGCATGCTGAACGTCTACGCCGACCCGCCGCGGTCGCCCGAGGCCTGCATCTTCGCGCAGACCACGGTGTGCTACTCGTCGGATCTCGAGCGGCGCATCGTGCCGTGCCAGTTCGGCGGGAGGCCCGATTGCCGGAACTGCGGCTGCATCGCTTCGGCGGGGCTCGAGGCGATCGGCCGTCATCGGCTGCGCGGCGGACTGCCCGTCGGCAGGATCTTCTACGCGTCGCTTGCCGTCGGCCGCACCGTCGCACGCGTCAGACGAGCTGACGCGCCGGCGTGACGACCCGGGCCTGTGAGCAGCCGGCGGATTCGGCAGTGCTCGCAGGTCCGTGGCATGGCAATTGAAATTTCAGCGAAAGAGGCCGATCCGGGACTCAGGAGGTGACCTATGGTGCGTACCGCAGCACCCCTGCGTCTCCGCGTTTTGCAACACCCTTCCCGCGGGGGAGGCCCTCCTGATGGGATCGGCCCCGCTCATACAGTGAGGCCCGACGTGCAGGCGATGGCCGATCCCGGGAATCGCTACCTCCAGCTTCCCCGGGCGGTCGCGCGTCAATTACTCCAGTGCAAAACCGGCGGCCCGGACAGTGATCCGCCGCATCGGGCGCAATCTCGTCCGTATATCGCCAGTGGCGCGGACCGGCGCCGGGCCGGTGACATCGTCGGCCCGGTTGACGCGTTTGCGTGCGACAATCCCGCTGGCCACGGTGCCGCAGCCGACGGAGCTGTTGACCGTGTGGGAAGCTGAATGCCGGCTGGTCGCCCCCCGCTCGGGGCAATAATCAGGATCTGACCCCGGATTGAAGCCATGCGCCTGAAGCACCTGCTGTTCTCGGCCCTCATCGCCCTCGGTGTCAGCGTCCTCGGCGCGCAGCAGACGCCGCCCCCCACGGCAGCACCGGCCGCCGTACAGCAGCCGGCGCGGCCGGCGATCGAGATCTCGCCGCCTGCCGAGATGGGGTCGGTGCGCTTCGCCATCATCGGCGACAGCGGCACCGGCGACAAGCGGCAGTACGAAGTCGGCGCGCAGATGGCGAAGGCGCTGCAGATCTTTCCGTTCGAGTTCGTGATCATGCTCGGCGACAACATCTACGGCAGGGAGCGGCCGCAGGACTTCGTGAAGAAGTTCGAGGTGCCCTATGCCGACATCCTCAACCGGAACATCCCCTTCTACGCCTCGCTCGGCAACCACGACGATCCGGAGAAGCAGGTCGCCTACGAGCTGTTCAACATGCACGGCCGGCGCTACTACACGTTCACCAGGGGCGACGCGCGGTTCTTCGCGCTCGACAGCAACGAGCTGGACGAGCCGCAGCTGAAATGGCTGGAAGACGAGCTGTCGCGCGCCAGCGAACGCTGGAAGATCGCGTTCTTCCACCACCCGATCTACTCGTCCGGGGCGCGGCACGGCTCGAACATGAAGCTGCGGGCCAGGCTCGAGCCGCTGTTCGTCAAGTACGGCGTCGACGCGGTGTTCGCCGGACACGAGCACTTCTACGAGCGCCTCGTGCCGCAGAACGGCATCTACTACTTCACGCAGGGCGGCTCGGCGAAACTGCGCCGCGGCAACATCCGCGACAACAGCCCCCTCACCGCCAGCGGGTTCGATACCGACAACGTGTTCATGGTCGCCGAGCTCGGCAGGGAGACAATGTACTTCCAGGTCGTCTCGCGCCTCGGCAAGCGCGTCGACTCGGGCTCGCTGCCGCTGCCGGCCGAGCCGGGGACCGGCGCGGACAAGCCCGTGTCCAGCGACGGACACTGATCGCGGCGGCGATCGTCAGGCCGCCGGCGGCTCCGACGGCTGCTGTCTCGTCCGCCAGATCTCCCTGGCGCGCTTCAGCGCCGCCTCGACGTGCGGCAGGATGTTCTCGGCGCCGACGTGGCGATGGAATTCGGCTTCGTCCATCAGCTGCCTCGGCTGCGCCAGCGCGCCGCACAGCAGCAGCGTCCGCCCCGATGCGTGCAGCGCGTCGGCCAGATCCTGGATCGCGCGCAGCCCCGTGGCATCGATCGCGGTCATGTTGCGCAGACGCAGGATGACGATCGGCGCCAGATCGAGAGTGTGCATCACGGACGCGAGCTTGTCGGTGGAGCCGAACAGGAACGGCCCGTGGATGCGGAAGATGGTCACGTAGTCGGGGATCTCCTTGCCCTGCAGCACGTGGGCGCCGCCGCGGCGGATGTAGTCGGGCGTCACGCGCGAGACGGTGGTCGTCGCCGAGACGCGGCGGATGAACAGCAGCGCGGCGATGATCATGCCGGCTTCCACGGCCACGGTCAGGTCGGCAAGCACGGTCAGCGCGAAGGTCGTCAGCCACACCACGCGATCGGTCCATCCCTGCTTCCACAGCTCGGGAATCTCACCCCACTCGCCCATGTTGTAGGAGACGACGAGCAGGATCGCGGCGAGCACCGCCATCGGCACCGACGCCGCCAGCGGCGCGGCGAACAGCAGCACGAGCAGCAGCGTGAGCGCGTGAATCATGCCGGCGACCGGCGTCTTCGCGCCGGAGCGGATGTTGGTGGCCGTGCGCGCGATCGCGCCGGTGGCCGGCAGACCGCCGACGAGCGGCGACACGAGGTTGGCCACGCCCTGGGCGAACAGCTCGACGTTGGAGTTGTGCCGGGTCCGGCTCATGCGATCGGCCACCACCGCCGACAGCAGCGACTCGATCGCGCCGAGCATCGCGACGGTCAGCGTCGGCGACAGGAGCGTCAGCACGAGATCGGGCCGGAACGTCGGGACGCGGATCTCGGGCAGACCGGAGGGAATGCCGCCGAAGCGAATGCCGATTGTCTCGACCGGCAGGCTGGTCACTGCCGCCACGAGCGTGCCCACCACCAGCGCCACGATGTAGCCCGGCACGCGCGGCACCAGCCGGTTCCAGACGATGATGAGCGTGAGCACGCCGACGGCGAGGAGCGTGGTCGGCACCGAGGCGTCCGCGGCGTGGCTCGCCAGCGTCTCGATGCGCTCCACGAACTCTCCCGGCACCGGTCCATCGAGCGTGATGCCGAAGAAGTCCTTCAACTGCGTGCTGGCGATCACCAGCGCAATGCCGTTGGTGAAGCCGATGACGACCGGCCGCGGGATGAAGCGCACCGCCGTGCCCGATCCGGTCACGCCCATGATGACCAGGACGATGCCGGCCATCATCGTGCACATGAACAGGCCGTCGACGCCGTGCTCGGCGATGATCCCCGAGACCACGACGACGAACGCGCCGGTGGGTCCGCCGATCTGGACCCGCGATCCACCCAGCGCCGAGATGATGAAGCCGGTGGCAACCGCGCAGTAGATGCCGGCCTGCGGCGGCATGCCGGAGGAAATGGCGAACGCCATGGCCAGCGGCAGCGCGACGAGCCCGACCGTTATCCCGGCAATGAGATCCGAGACGAACAGCTGCCGCGAATATTCACGAAGAGCGAGCACCGACGCCGGAAGAAACCGGTAAGGGCCGGATTGTGTGTGGGGCAACGGGGTGTCGAGGAACACTATCCTACCATGAAACGCGCGATCGATTCTTATGCGCTCTTAAGAATTCTGCTGCGTTGACGCGCGCCATCTTGTGAAATGGCAGCGGCGCGCGGATCGAGAAGTACATCGGACGCTGCGCCCGGCAAGACGCGCGGACGCTTGCCCTCCTGCGTGGCGGCGTGGGGACATCACCCGAGTCAGCGATCCCACAGCCATGCCGCGCCGCGGACGCCGCTTGAATCGCCGTGCGCGGCGCGCACCAGACGCGTGCGAAGCTGCGCACGCGCGTCGCCGGCCGCGAAGACGTTCCCCGCCAGCAGCCGCGGCACGTTGGTGTAGAGCCGCTCGATATTGGACAGCCCGCCGCCGAGGACGATTACGTCGGGATCGAGGATGTTGACGACCGCGGCCAGCGCTCTCGCCATTCGATCCTCATAGCGCCTCATCGTCGCATCCGCGTCCGCGTCGCCGGCGGCGGCACGCGAGGCGATCGCTTCGGCCGGCAGGCGGCAGCCGGTTCGCTCCTCGTGATCGCGGGTCAGCGCAGGGCCCGACAGAAACGTTTCGACGCAGCCGCGCCTGCCGCAATAGCACGGCGGCCCGGGGTGCTCGTCGGCGACCGGCCGGGGGAGAGGGTTGTGTCCCCACTCGCCCGCGATGCCGTTGGGGCCGGTCAGCACGCGGCCGTCCACGGTGATGCCGGCGCCGGTGCCCGTGCCGACGATCACGCCGAACACGACGCGCGCCCCGGCCGCGGCGCCATCGGCGGCTTCCGACACGGCAAAGCAGTTGGCGTCGTTGGCGATCCGCACCTCGCGCCCGAGCGCCCGCTCGAGATCCGCCGCGAGCGGCTTGCCGAGGAGCCACGTCGAGTTCGCGTTCTTCACCAGGCCGGTGTCCGGCGACAGGGTGCCGGGAATGCCAACGCCCACGGTGCCGCGGGCGCCGGAGATCCGCTCCAGATCGGCAACGACCGACGCGATTGCCCGGACCGTCGCGGCATAGTCGTCACGGGGCGTGTCCACGCGCAGCCGCGCGACCTCACGGCTCCCATCGAGCGCGATGCCCTCGATCTTGGTGCCGCCGAGATCGATCCCGATACGCATGGCGAGAGATTAAACAGGAATCAGGGGTCAGGAATCAGGAATCAGGAATCAGGAATCAGGAATCAGGAATCAGGAATCAGGAATCAGGGGTCAGGAATCAGGAATCAGGTCAGGGAGTAGGGATCAGGGATCAGGGATCAGGGATCAGGGATCAGGGATCAGGGATCAGGGATCAGGAGTCAGAGGTCAGGAGTCAGGAGTCAGGAGTCAGGAGTCAGGGGTCAGGAGTCAGGGGTCAGGGGTCAGGGGTTTTCGAAAACTTCGATTTTCGTCGCCGATCGAGTTGTCGGGAAATGCGTACGCGGTGGTGGGTTCCGTCAGTTTGGCGGGACTTTCGCGCCGGCACGCCTCGTGCGGTACAGGCGGGCATGACTACGATTGAATCGTTCCGGGATCTCCAGGTGTGGCAGAAGTCGATGGACCTCGCGGTGCGGTGCTATCGCGCGGCGCAGGGGCTGCCGAAGGCCGAGCAACTGGTGCTTGGATTCCAGATCAGAAAGTCTTCTATCTCGATCCCCTCCAATGTCGCCGAGGGCCACAGCCGGCACTCGACGCCGCATTACATTCAGCATCTCTGGACGGCGCATGCATCGGGCGGAGAGCTCGAGACGCAGGTGGAGTTCGGACGAAGAGTCGAACTGTTTACGGAGCTCCAGGCCGAGGCCCTGATCCGCGATGCCCAGGAAGTCGGGCGCATGATCAACGGGCTGATCCGCTCGCTGGAGCGCTCCGAGCAGGAGCGGGCGATGACTCGCCACCGGCGGCGCTGAAACCCGTTTCGTGACTCCTGAACCTGAATCCTGAATCCTGAATCCTGATTCCTGATTCCTGATTCCTGATTCCTGATTCCTAGTAGAAGTCGTGCGCATCGACCGACGCACCCCCCTCGAGGGGTTCCACCCGCTCGGCGCGCACCGACACCACGCCGTCCTGATGCTGCAGCACGCCGTCGACGATGAGGAACGGCTGCCGGACGACGGTCATCCGTTCGCGATCGAAGAGATCGGGACGGACGATGACGTTGGAGATGCCGGTTTCGTCCTCGAGGGTGAGGAAGACGAATCCCTTCGCGGTTCCCGGGCGCTGGCGGGTGATGACCATGCCGGCCACGCGAACGCGGCGGCCGTTGCGCGTGTGGGGCAGATCGGCGGCGCGCATCACGCCGCGCAGCGACAGCTCGCCGCGGCGCAGCGCCATCGGATGCGGGCCGATGGTCAGCCCCATCCCCGCGTAATCCGCCTGCAGACGCTCGCCGGCATCCATCGCTCGCAGCGGCGAGCGTGCCTCGCCGAAGCCGGAGGTGAAGGCGGGTGGTTGGGCGGCTTCGTACCCGGATGGGCTCCGGGACTCGGACTCCGGGTCCGCGCCTTCGACGAAGAGCTCCCCCGCGGGGCGCACCGCCCGCTCGACCTGCCACAACGCGCTGCGGCGCTCGTTGGTGAACGCATTGAGCGCACCGATCTCGGCCAGCGTGGCCAGTTCGTCCCGCCGCAAACCGGTGCGCTGTACGAGGTCCTCGATCGATCGGAAGCGGCCGGCCGGCTGCAGGTCGACCGTCCACTCGTGCGAACAGATGTTGCAGTAGTACGTCCGCGTCCTGACTCCTGATTCCTGATTCCACACTCCTGATTCCTGATTCCTGACTCCTGATTCCTGATTCCTCGCCCCTTGCCCATCCCTGATTCCTGATCCCTGATTCCTGATTCCTTCTCTGACGACTTCGATCATCGACTCGTCCTCGGTGCCGCACTTGGCGCACTGCGGCGCGGGTGCGATCGTCCTGGTTCTATCGAACGCCGCCATGGCCTGACCCACGTCCTTTCGCAAGCCGTTCACGTACATGAGACCCAGCCGGATCGCGCCGTCCGGCTCGACGCGGCACAGCCAGTCGGACTGCTGCACGTCGATCGGATGGAAGCGGACGCCGCGGCGCTGCGCGTCCTTGACGAGCGTCGCCGGGTGGTAGAAGCCCATCGGCTGGTTGTTGAGGAGCGCCGTGTAGAACGCCGCGGGGTAATGCACCTTGAGATACGCGCTGGCGTAGGCGAGCAGCGCGAAGCTCGCGGCGTGCGATTCGGGAAAGCCGTACAGCGCGAACGACGTGATCGAGTGGATGATGCGCTCGGCGGTCGCGCCGGTGATGCCGTTCCTCGCCATCCCCTCGCGGAGCTGCACGCCGATCTGCTTCATCCGCTTCTCCGAGCGCTTGAAGCCCATCGCGCGGCGCAGCTCCTCGGCCTGGCCGCCGGTAAATCCCGCGGCCACCATCGCCATCCGCAGCAGCTGCTCCTGGAAGAGCGGCACGCCCAGCGTCCGCGCCAGCACCGGCTCGAGACAGGGATGCAGCGGCACCACCGGCTCGCGCCCGGCGCGGCGGTTGAGATAGGGATGCACCATGTCGCCGACGATCGGCCCCGGCCGGATGATCGCCACTTCGACCACGAGATCGTAGAAGTGCATCGGCTTCAGCCGCGGCAGCGTCGCCATCTGCGCGCGCGACTCGACCTGGAAGACGCCAATCGTGTCGGCCTTCTGGAGCAGGTCATAGACGGCGGGGTCATCGGGCGGCAAATGAGCCAGATCGAATCTGTCGCCTGAACCCTGACTCCTCAACCCATGCCCTTCCCTGATTCCTGATTCCTGATCCCTGATTCCTTCTGTATTGACCATCTCGATGGCATTCTGCAGGACCGCCATCATGCCCAGCCCGAGCAGATCGACCTTGACGATGCCCATGTCGGCGCAGTCGTCCTTGTCCCACTGAATCACCACGCGATCGGGCATCGAGGCGGGCTCGAGCGGCACCACCGAATCCAGCCGTCCCTGGCACACGACCATGCCGCCCGAGTGCTGGCCGAGATGACGCGGCAGGTCCTGGATCGCGTTCCACAGCTCGGTGAACATCCGCACGCGCGGCGCGTCGATCGACAGGCCGGCCGCCTCCATGTTGCGCGCCAGCGTCTCGTTGGGATCGCGGAACTCGAAGTGGTGCATCACCCTGGCCAGCCGATCGATCTGTTCTTCGTCGAGCGACAGCGCCTTCCCCACTTCGCGCGCGGCGCTGCGGCCGCGGTAGGTGATCACGTTGGCCGTCATCGCCGCCCCGAGACGGCCGTACTTCTCGTAGACGTGCTGGATGACGCGCTCGCGGCGATCGCCGCTGGGCAGATCGAGATCGATATCCGGCCACTCGCCGCGCTCTTCCGACAGGAAGCGCTCGAACAGCAGGTCCATCTTGATCGGATCGACGGCGGTGATGCCGAGGCTGTAGCAGACGGCGCTGTTGGCCGCCGAGCCGCGGCCCTGCACCAGGATGTTCTGCTGCCGGCAGTAATTGACGATGTCCCAGACGATCAGGAAGTAGCCGGCGAGATCGAGCTTCTCGATCAGATCGAGCTCGCGGGCGATCTGCGCGCGCGCCTTGTCGTGATACGGGCGATAGCGGTCGCGCGCGCCGGCTTCGGTGATGTGCCGCAGGAACGACATCTCGGTCTCGCCGGGCGGCACCGGATACGACGGAAACCTGTAGCCGAGGTCGGCCATCGTGTACTCCAGCCGCTCGGCCAGCTCCCTCGTCCCGGCCAGCGCATCGGGGCGATCGGCAAACAGCCCGGCCATCGTCTCCGGCGACTTGAGATACCGCTCGGCGTTGCGCGACAGCAGGCGGCCGGCGGCGTCGAGCGTCGTGCGGTGGTAGATGCAGCGGAGGACGTCGTACAGCGGCCGCTCCGCCGCGGTCGCGAAACGGACGCCGTTGGCGGCGATGACGGGCACGCGGTAGGCGCGGGCCAGCTCGGTCAGCGCCTCGTTGTCGCACTCCTCGTCGCGCAGCAGATGCCGCTGCAGCTCGACGTAGACGCGATCGCGGCCGAACAGACCGACCAGCCGATCCAGCAGGCCGCCCACACCGTGCTGCCGTGCATCGAGGACCGGCCGTCCGGCGAGCGCGATGAGGCCCGACGTGAAGCCGTCGAGCTCGTCCAGCGCGAGCGCGCTCTCCACCTTGCCGCCCCACTGCCCCGGGACGGCCGCGCGCATCTTCATGCGCGTGATCAGGCGGCAGAGATTCTGGTAGCCCTCGCGGGATGCGACGAGCACGGGAAGACGCCACAGCCGGCTTCGGGCTCCGGGCGCCGGGCGTCGGGTTTCAGGCTCGGGACGCTGGACGTCAGAGTCCTGGCGCCTGGCTTCGGGCTCCGGAGCACGGGCGGCGTCGATCGTCAGCTCGGCGCCGATGATGGCCTTGAGGCCCGCCTGCTTCGCCGCCTTGTGAAATCGCGGCGCTCCGTAGACGCCGTCGGCATCGAGCAGCGCCAGCGCGGGATAGCCGAGCGCGGCGGCGCGCTCGACGAGCGCTTCGGGCAATGAGGCGCCCTGCAGAAAGCTGAATGCCGACGCGGCATGAAGTTCGATATACACGGTGGACGAGGCGGTGCGGCGTGCGCAGCGTGCTCAATCAACGACTCCGTCGACGAACCACTGTTCCGTGTCGCGCGCACGGAAGAGGCGATACGTCGCACCATCGGTCAGGGTCACGTCCCACTCATCGCGATCCCAGCCGTCCTGTTCACGTTCCCGCCACCAGTGGCCCGAGGTGCGCCAGGGACCGGCACAGACCGTGACCCCCCCTCCGCCGGCCGCGCCGCCGGCGCCGCGGCGATCGATCGCCACGCGGGTCGGCCTGCCTTCGGCGGTCTGCACGCGCACCGGGACCGGGTGACGAAAACGCCGCAGCGCGACCGCAACCGGCGCTTGCGATCCCGGCGCATCAGCGGCGGCCGTGCTTTCCCGCGGCGCGAACGGCCGCATCTCGAACGCACCGGGACGCCAGGAATCGACCAGCGCCGGCGATCCACAGCGCGTCTCGCCCATCAACGCCTGGACGCGCGCCATCAGCGTCGACAGCCGCTCCGGCGACGGCAGCGGCCGCGTGATCAGCGAGAACTGGACGATGCGGGCCGGCGTCGGGTCGACGGCAACGACAACGCGATCGATCGGCCCGGCCGGAGGATGCGATTCGAGATCGAGCAGCGCGAGCGTGCGCAGCGTGCGCGCATCGCGGATCGGCGTCGGCAGCTGCAGCGAGCGCTCGTGGACCTGACGTTCGCCGCCGCCGGTCCTGACGAGAAACAGCCGCACGTGCAGCACCGCGGCGCCGCGGCCCCGACGCTCGAGATGCGCTTCGAGGGGCTCGAGCAGACGGCCGAGCACGAATGCCAGCGGCTCGAGATCCTCGATCGGCCACTCGAGATCGAGCGACTGCTCGAACCGCTCCTCGGGCACCGCCGGCACCAGCGGCGCGGCATCTTCGCCGCGTGCCAGCCGCTGCCAGCGCACCCCCTCACGGCCGAGACGCGCGGCCAGTTCGTCAGCCGGCAGCGCAGCGAGATCGCCGAGCGTCCGCAGCCCCCACCTGTGAAAGACACGTCCCCATGCCTGCGGACCGTCCGACCACTCCCGAGTCCCGGCTTCCGGCAACTCGGGATCGAGCTCGCCGAGTACGGCAAGCGGCAGCGGCGCCAGCGCGTCTGCTTCAGTGCCCGGCGCGATGATCGAGATGCCGGCACGGTGGCGGACCATCAGGCGTGCGGCCGTGCGGGTCCCCGCCACGGCAACGCGGATGCGGAGACCGCGATCGGCAGCCGAGCGCCGCAGCTCCTCGGCGATCGCCCGCGCATCGCCCAACAGCCTGCTCAGCCCGCTCACGTCGAGGACGATTTCCCGCGGGCCGCACACCTCTACGCGCGGCGAGAACGCCTGCGCAACGGCAAGCCCCGCTTCGGGGGAGCTGCCCTCGGCGGCATACATCGCGGCAAACATCACCGGCCCCTATCGTGCCTGCCGTGCGATCGGCACGTCGCGATCCGTCGCGTCGGCCGCCTGCGCGCCAATCGAAGCGTCGGCATCGATGCGTTTGCGCGGCGACACCACGCGTGCACGCAGATCGATCCCCGACAGCCGCCGGCTGCGATCGGAGCGGCCGCTCCACGTGACGCGGCCGGCCAGCGTGATCGTGAGCCCGCCGGCGCTGCGCGCCAGCGGCGCAGACGTCAGCAGCACGCAGGCGGTATCGCTGCCTTCGATCACGCGCTGCACACGCATCCAGGTGTTGAACGGGATCTGACGGAGCGCGGTGGGCGGCACGTCGGCCAGATCGAGGGCGACCACGCCGAACCCGCCGGCCTGGAGCACCAGATTCAGAGCCTTGAGCGCGCGATCGAGGGCGCGATCGGCTGGCAGGGTCGGTCCCCCCGGCCCCCTGCCGGAAATGTCCTGGCCGCGGATCCACAACAGCCGCGACAGATCGACGCCGGCCGCGGCCGCCGAGGCCACATCGAGGCGATCGAGCGTATCGACGAAGGCGACGATCTCACCGCGCGCGGTGGCCGCCGCCATCATCCGCAGCAGCAGCGCCATGCGGCCCGACGATCGCGGCCCGGCAAGCTCCGACAACTGGCCGCGCGGCAGGCCGCCGCGCAAACACGCATCGAGCGCCGTCACATCCATCGGCACCAGGGCTGCCGGGTCCTGCCGCTCGAGCGGCGCCAGCGCCGTCGTCAACGTGCGATCGAGCTTTCGAACGCGAAGGGCCGATTCCACCGCCGCACGAGCTTGATTCGCCATATATTCGCCCTGCCCAGAATGCGAATATATAGCGAAAATCAGGCGCAGGATCAACAGCGTAAAATCATCGAGGTTTTCGTTGAGCACCCTTCGACAAGGCGCGGGGACGGACCCGGCCGTTCACCTTCCGGCCGAGCCGGCGCCCGAACCGCCGCCGGCCACCGGCTTCCGACGCATTGCCGCCGCGCTGACCTATCGCGACTTCCGCGTGCTGTGGTTCGGCGCGTTCACCTCGACCATCGGCACCTGGATGCAGAAGGTGGCGCAGAACTGGCTGGTGCTGACCATCACCGGCTCCTCCTCGGCGTTCTTCCTGGGGCTCGATTCCTTCCTCGGCGAGCTGCCGATCCTGCTCCTCACGCTGGTCGGTCGGCGGGGTCGTGGCCGATCGCTACGATCGCAGGCGGCTGCTGCTGACGTCGCAGTACATCCAGATGGGCGCCGCGTTCACGCTTGCCGCGCTCGTCTACTGGGACGTCGTCCACATCTGGCACGTGCTGGCGCTGTCGGTCGTCACCGGCCTCGCGCAGGCCTTCGGCGGGCCGGCGTATCAATCGCTGCTGCCTTCGCTGGTCGGCAGGAACGACGTGCCGAACGCGATCGCGTTCAACTCGATACAGTTCAACCTCGCGCGCGTGATCGGCCCGCTGCTCGCCGGCGCCGCGCTTGCCGCGTTCGGCATGGTCGCCTGCTTCGGCCTCAACGGCCTGTCGTTCCTCGCGGTGATTGCCGCGATTCTCTCGCTGCGCGTGCGGCACACGCCGGCAGCGGCGGGGACGCGCATGCACCACGAGCTCAAGAGCGGGTTCCAGTACGCGATCGCGCATCCCGCCCTGCTCAGTCTTGCCGTGCTCGGCTTCGCGGCCACCTTCCTCGGCGGCCCGCTGCTCACGTTCCTGCCGCTCTTCGCCCAGAACGTCTTTCGCGGCGGGGTGACGCAATACACGCATCTGATGTCGTTTGCCGGCGCCGGGGCGGTGACCGGCGCGCTGGTCGTCGCGTGGCTGGGCAAGTTCAGACACATGGGACGGACGCTGCTCGTCCTGCAAGTCGTCTTCGGCGTGCTCATCGCGCTGTTTGCCGTGACGCGCATCTTCTGGATCAACGCCGTCCTGCTGTTCGCCTGCGCGGCGTGCATGGTCATGGTCTTCTCGACGCTCTCGTCGCTCGTGCAGCTCAATGCGCCGAACGAGATGCGCGGCCGCGTCATGAGCATCTACATGGTGGCGTTCCGAGGCGGCTCGCCGCTCGGCGGTCTGGCCGGAGGATGGGCGGCAACGCTCGCCGGCGCGCCGGCGGTGCTGATCATCAACGGCCTGCTTCTCGGTCTGGTCGCCGCGTGGTTTCTGACGCGAGCAGGCGTCAGAGACATCTGAAATCAGGAATCAGGGGACAGGAATCAGGAATCAGGGGGCTGTTTGTGCTCCCGAGCGCACTTTTGCGCAGTAGCGCAGCATCCACGCGGCCGATAACACGGACGCGTGGAGTCATCGTCCAATCGGCCTGATTCGCCTCGCATCCCTGTGACAGGGTGGAAATGCCCGGATTGCGGCCGGCAGGTGCCGCGGTCGGTGGAGGTGTGCCGCTGCGGGGCCGAGCGGCGGCGGCTCGAGGCGCTCGGCTACAGGTTCGACGCTCCGCCCATCCCGGCGGCGGCCTCGCCCGCATCGCGGCCGGTCGTGTACGCGGCGCCGGGTCTTGCCGGCCTGCTCGTGGGCTACCGTTCCGACGCCCACATCTCGCGCGCGTGGCGCATCGTCCTCGCGCTGCTGTTCCTGATCGTGGTGGGCGCCGCCGGCTACGGCATGGTCACCTACACCCACCTGCCGCTGCCGCCGACGCGGGCGAACACGGAGATCATCGTCACGCTCGAGGAACACACCAGGGAGGCTGGAGGCGGCGGCAACGCGATTCCGGCCTTCATCCGGCTCCCGGGAACGATCGGCGTGCTCGAGCCGACGATGACGGCGGACGATCTGCTGAAGCCGTTGAGCGAAGCCGACCTCTCCAAGGGCTTCTGCTCGACGAGCATCGCCAGACAGATCCGCTACGAGTTCCCGGGGTTCTACGAGAGCTGGCCGGACGAACGGCTCGAACGCGTCGTGCTGCAGAAGTACCCCGAGCTGGAAGACCGCCTGTGCGTGCTGCCCAGCCAGCTGGGGATCAGTCCCGACGATGTGGTGAAGTATCGTCTGCGGCCGCGCACGGTCGTCGAGTGGACCATGCTGTGGGCGCGCACGGCGCTCGTCACGATGCTCGTGGCCGTCGCGCTGCTGAACGTGTACTACCGGCTGCTCGTCAATCGCCTGCCGGTGACGTCCGCCTGAAGCCGGACGCTACGACGCGGTGAATGAACGCGCGAACAGCGCGTCGATGGCGTTCGCGCCGTTGTCGCGCAGCGTGCGTGTCCCGGTGCCGGTGAAGTGCGGATGCGTGATCACCGGTGCGTTTTGCGCGGTGAGCGCCTCCCACGCGTCGCCGGTCCATCGCGACCACCGATCGCGATCCGGACTTGGTCCGGCTGAAGCCGGACACTACATCGGCCGGTGCATCGTAGTGTCCACCTTCAGGTGGACATGTCGTAGTGTCCGCCTTCAGGCGGACCTACCGAAGCGGCAACCAGATCTCGGTGCGCAGGAATCGGCTCCGGACGCTCGAGCAGCAGGTCAACGCGTCGGACCTGCCCGAGGACGTCAAGGTTGAAGCTGCAGGGCTACGTGAGCGGCTGCTACGGCTCGCTCACCAGCTTCAACGTGCTGTTTGCTGATGAGGAGGATCGGTTCAAGGGCAGCGGCGGTGATTAACGATTGCGGCCGATGGCGAAGAGGCTCGACGCCGACCGGACGTACATGACGCCCTCCGAGAGCGCCGGCGTCGCCATCAACAGATCGCCCATCGAGTTCGTCGCGATGTGGGCGAACCTGGAGCCGGCTGCAATCACCAGCATCTCCCCATCTTCATTCGACAGGTAGATCTTGTCGTCGGCCGCGACCGGCGATGCGCTGTACCCGCTCCCGATCAGCGGCAGCCGGCGCCGATACAGTTCCTCGCCAGTTCGCAGATCGTAGGCGTCGAGCACACCGTTGTTGGCCAGCACGTAGAGAATGCCCTCGTAGACGAGCGGCGTCGGCATGTATGGCCCGCGGCCCATCCGGCTCCAGACAACGCCGCCGCCGCTGGTCCGGCCTCCGGGCAGCGTGAGATCGCCGCTGGCGCCGGCGCGTATCACGTAGATCGGCCGCTCGGGGGCGCGCCCGCTCGCCACGACCCATCGGCCGTCGGCCGCGATCGGAGTGGGAGCGGTGATTTTCGAGCTCGGTCCGACGCGCCAGATCTCCGTGCCGGTGCGCGGGTCGTATCCGCGAATGTAGTTCGACCCGTTGGTCACGAGCTCCGGCTCTTCCGCCAGGGTCGCGACGGTCGGCGTTCCCCAGGATGGCAGCTCGTTGCGCTCGGTCTTCCAGACGGTTTCTCCCGTCTCCGCATTCAACGCCAGGAGGAACGAGTCGGCTTGCGTGTCGCACTGCAGGATGACCAGCCCGTTCCAGATGATCGGCGAGCTCGCCGGCCCCCATTCATACGTGGGAATGTCGTATGCCCCCATGTCGACACGACCGAGGTCGACCTTCCAGCGGAAGTTGCCGTGCACGTCGTAGGCGTACACGCCTTGCGATCCAAACCACGCGACGACGATGCGTCCGTCGGTCGCCGGCGTGGCGCTCGCGTACGTGGACTTGATGTGGCGCTTGTTCAGCGGAGGTCCTTCGTGGGCCACGCGCTGCCAGCGGAGCTTTCCGCTGCGTTTGTCGAACGCCAGGATCATCCAGCGATGGATCGAACGGTCTTCTGACGCGTCGCCGTCGCCGTAGAGGCCGGGCTTGAACGTCGCTTTGGGATCGCTGCTGACCGCCGTCGTGACGAACACGAGCTGGCCCCAGACGATGGGGCTCGAGTGCGCGAGGCCTGGAATGGGAGTGCGCCAGAGGATGTTCTGTCCGGTGGATCCGTCCCATCGATCGGGAAGCCGCTGACCGTCGGCGACCCCGGAGGCTTGTTCGCCTCGAAACGACGGCCAGCTGCCGGTGCGGGGCGCCGCCGCCGGCAGAGCACGATCCTCCGTTGCAGGAGTGCGCACGATACGCCGCTCCGGAGCAGCCTGGGCCTCGCTCGCGGGGGCGGCAGGACGTTGCGTCGAGGCAGGCGTCTCCCACAGGAGGAGGATCGTCAGCCCGAGCAGCGTCCAGGTGGATCTATGTCGCAACGGCTTCGTTCGCGTAGACCCGCCGGCGCACCGCTTCGATGTCTCTCACCGGACGCACCTCGATCGTGCCGGTCTGCGCCCACGGGAACTCGGCCGCGATGCGCACGGCCTCCTCGATGTTCTCGGCCTCGATCAGATTGAAGCCGCCGAGCATTTCCTTCGTCTCTGCGAAGGGGCCGTCGACCGTCGTCTGACGGCCGTTGCGGATGCGCACCGACTTCGCGGTGGAGGCGTCCTCGAGCATCTGCGACTGGAGCAGGCGGCCGTCCTGCTTCAGCTCGTCGGCATGCGCGAGACAGTAGCGCATCTTGCTGTCGAAGTCGCCGGGCGGGAGCGCGTCGAGCACGGCGGGATCGTTGTAGACGAGCAGGATGAATTTCATGGCGTCTCCACACTTCTACCGGATTCCGCCGGGATCGTAAAGGCGCGATCGAGGCCGTAGAAGAGCGCCATCCCGATCACGAGCAGCAGGGCCAGGCCGGCGAATACAGGCCGATACTCCAGGCGCTCGATTGCGAGGCCGACCATGGGCCCCGACAGCAGAAGCGCGATCCAGTCCAGCGTCGTGAAGAGGGCGGTTGCCGCTCCCCGCTCGGATGGCCGGGCGCGCGCGACGACGATGCTGAGGAGCACGGGAAAGGTATAGCCGTGGCCGGCGCCGCAGAGCAGCCCGGCCGCCATCACGTCGCCGGGCGCGGCCGCCCGGGACAACACACCCAGCCCCGCGGCGTAGGACGACATCGCGATGCCGAGCGTCAGCGGCGCGCCGAGACGTTCGGGAAGCCGCCCCGCGAAGACCCGCAGCGCCACCGCAATTGCCGCGTAGGCGACGAAGAACGCGCCCAGGTTTCCCGCGCCCGACGTCGTCACGAACGTCTTCATGAACGTGAACAGCGCCACGACGGCAACGAAGAACGCGAACGCCGCCAGCCATACCGGGAGCAGGTTCCTCTGCACGGTCGTGGCGAGGACATGCCGCGGCGGCTCGTGCGCGTCGCCGTGCGCCGTGCGCACGTCCCGCAGAGGGATGCAGAACGCGAACGCGACCGCCGTAAACGCGAACGCCCAGAGAAACAGGCCGCGATACGTCGTGACGGAAAGGATCCACTCGCCTCCCTGAGCCCCGAGGCCGATCGACACGAGGCCGGAGACACCGAAGATCGCCAGCCCCTCGGTCCGCCGCTCGACGGGGACGAGGTCCGCCGCATAGGCGAACAGCGCCGAGTACCACATCATCGTCGCGGCACCGTCGAGCACGCGCACCGCATAGGCGACGGGGCTCAGCGTGCGGATGGTGAGATACATCCCCACCGCTGCGGCAAAGAGCGCGACGCCCGTCAGAATCACCACCCGTCGTCCGCGCGCATCCATCGCGCGTCCGGCAAACGGAGCCACGGCGATCGCCCCCACCGCCTGCGCCGCCATGATGCGGCCGATCTGCGCCTCGCCCGCGCCGAGCTGCTGCAGGAACCCGGGAAGGTGCACGAACAGGAACGAGGCAAAGTTGAGCAGCGAGTTGGCCAGCGCCGCCAGGATGAACGTGCGGGTGTACAGCGCAGGAAGGCTGTCGCGGCGGCTCGACATGCGACTCCATTATGTGCGGGGCGCGGAGGGGGCGGAGGGATGGTCTACGACGCTTTCCTGCTCGCGATGTAGTTATCCACCTGGCGCTCGAGGATGGTCAGCGGCACGGACCCCGCCGACAGCACCACGTTGTGGAACTCCTTGATGTTGAACCGCGGGCCGAGCGCCGCGCGCGCCTTGTCCCGCAGCCTGAAGATCTCGAGCTGTCCGATCTTGTACGAGCACGCCTGACTGGGCAGCACGACGTAGCGTTCGACCTCGCTGGGCTCGATGCCGTAGTCGATCGCCTGCTGCCGCGTCCAGCGCATCGCATGCAATCCGGTATCGACCACCAGCCGCCGCGCCCGGAACAGCTCGTCGTTGAGCTGACCGAGGAGTCCCTCGAGATCGCCTTCGTACCAGCCTTCCTGCGCCATCATCCGCTCGGCGTAGAGCGCCCAGCCCTCGCTGATCGCGGCGATGCCGTCCAGCGCGCGCACCTGCCGGAATTTCGGCAGACCGCGGTTCTCGACGCTGAACGCGTTATACGTGTGATGGCCCGGAATCGTCTCGTGGTACACCAGCGTGCGCAGGCCCGCCTTCGTGAGGCTGGACGGCCGCAGCGGCATCTGGAAGATGCCGGGCCTCGATCCGTCGAGCGGCGGCGGTGTGTAGCTCGCGGCGGCGCTCGCCCAGCGGAACTCGGGATACGGCTGCGCGATCACCGGCGACTTCGGACGCAGGTCGAAGAGCGCGCTCGAGCGCTTGTCGGCGTCGCGAATCATCGCCCCGATGTCGGCCATGATCCGCGCGCGGCCCTCGGCGGTGTTCGGGTAGCGGAGGTCCTCGCGCAGCTTCTCCATCCGCTGCTGTACCGTTCCCTCGGTGCGCCCCAGCTTGCGCAGGATCGCGTCCATCTCGCCTTCGATGCGGCGCACCTCGCGCAGACCCAGCTCGTGTATCTCGGCCGCGGTCATGTTCGTCGTCGTGAACTGCTTCAGCTTGTGGGCGTAGATCGCGGCGCCGTCCTTGTATCTCCACAAGCCGGCATCATCGGTGGCGTTCGGGAGCTGCGACTCGAGGAAGGCAAGCGCCTTCTTCCACGCCGGATACACTTCGCCCTCGACGATAGTTGCGGCGTCGTCCCGCAGCCGCTGCCGCGCCTGCGCGCTCAGCGACTGCACGCCGTTCATCCGCTCGACGAACGTCGCGACGAGCGGGTTCTGCCCGGCCGGCGAGCCGATGAACTGCCGCATCTGCGCGATCGTCGACTGCAGGATGAACCGCGGCGGGCGGATGCCTTTGCCGGCCAGACGCGCGGCTTCCTCGGTGGCTTCGGTCATGCGATCGTCCACCTCGCGCAGGCGCGCGACGTAGTTGCGGGCGTCGCTCTCGCTGCGGATGGGATGCACGACCGTGAGCAGGTTCGGAATCCGTACGTTCGCGCCGTCGAACTGGTTGAGCGGGAAGTCGTAGTCGGCGAACGGTTCGCCGTCGACGATGATCTGCAGCTGCCACTGCATGACCTCGGCCGACACGCGCTCTGCGTCGGTCATGCGCGTCCGGTCGAAGCTGGCCAGCTCCTTCAATCCGCGGCGCGCCAGCTCCACCGTTTCACGGCGGAACTCCGCTGTCTCGGGAGTGATCTGCCGATCGAGACGGTCCTGCTCGGCGCCGCTGAAGTAGCGGCTCGCCGTCGCCTGACTGGGACGGCGTCGCACCCATTCGTCCGAGAACCGATCGAAGAACTCGCCGATGCTGCGGCTCTGTCCGCTCACGCCGATGTCAGTCGCGGTCAGAACCGGAATTGTTGCAGCCGTCAGGCATGCGCGAAGAGAGGCCCTGCTCATGCGGTCGATTATTGATCGGCGCATACGCGTGAGGCAGGTCGGACGTCGCGCCTGGACACCTGCCGGCGCCAGACAACCACGGTTGTCAGATTCGATCGGGGTCTGACCCCGGGTCAGATTCGATCGGGGTCTGACCCCGGGTCAGACCCCGGGTCAGACCCTCCCGCGGCGGCGCGGTCTTGATCGACGTACGCGGGGCTTACCTGATCGAGCTCAGCTCGAGGCCCTGTGTCGTCCGCCGAATCTGGAAGTCGTTCCAATCAAGCATCTCCGGGCCTGGACACCTGCCCGGCGGCTGACAACCGCGGTTGTCAGAATCGATCGGGGTCTGACCCCGGGACAGACCCCGGGACAGACCCCGGGACAGACCCCGGGTCAGACCCCGGGACAGACCCCGGGTCAGACCCCGGGTCAGACCCTCCCCGCGGCGGCGCGGTCGAGCATCCACCACAGCTCGCCGTCCGTCGGGCGAATCAGCTGCGCGGGCAGCGGCGGCGAGACGTTCGGCTCCTGGAGAATCCGCCGCACGATGGGCGCCTTTTCCTGCCCGGCGGCGACGAACACCACCGCGCGCGCGGCGTTCAGGACAGGAAACGTGAGGGTGATCCGGAACGCGCCGAGCTTCGCCACCCAGTTGCCGACGCACACCCGCTCCGTTTCGCCGAGCGCCTCGCTCTCAGGAAACAGCGACGCCGTGTGCCCGTCCGTGCCGACTCCAAGGTGCACGAGATCGAAGCGAGGGATCGCTCCGCCGGAGAACCACCTGCGAATCTCGGCCTCGTAATCGCGCGCGGCCTGATCTGCGTCGGGCAGCTCGGCGCGGATGCGGTGGACGTTTGCAGACGGCACCGGGACATTCGACAGCATCGCCTCCGCCGCCATGCGGTAATTGCTGTCAGGATAATCGGGGGGCACGTGCCGCTCGTCCCCCCAGAAGAAGTGAATGTCGGCCCAGCGGACCCGGTCGCGAAACGCCGGCGTGCCGAGCAATCGATAGATTGCCCGCGGCGTCGATCCACCGCTCAACGCGACCGCGCATCGGCCCCGCGCGTCGATGGCGTTCGTGGTGTGGACGACGAAGTGCTGGGCCACCATCCGGCTGAGCGCATCTACGTCCTCCGCAACCTCGATTTGCGTCATCGCCTGACGGGTTCCCGAGCCTACGTATACACCTTGCGAGCGCCCTCACCTACAAGAAGGCGCAACGGCCACATCCGCGGACTCAGGCGCCGCCCACGGCTGCGCTTCAGGGGAGGATCGCCCAGATCGCGGGCGAAAAAGCAGTCCCACGCCCAGTCCGCTCGAACCTTCACGCGCCGCGACCAGTACGAAGCTTGCACAGAGACACGGCCTGCCACTGAACCCGCCGCCGCCTGACTGGACTTTCCCCGCGACAGCTTCCAGGATCTTCACCACGCCCTGGTCGCTGGAATTCACGAGATCAATCACTGCCCAGGGCGGCAAGTGCTCCTCGAATGTCGACGGGGGTCCGCCAGGCGCCATCGACCGCAGCGCGACGGTCCGCAGGCGGCAGGAGTCAGGCTATGTCATGGGTCGTCTATGCCCTCGTATCCGCCGCGGCGGCGGCGCTGACCGCCATCCTCGCCAAGCTCGGCGTCGAAGGCGTGCCGTCGACGCTGGCAACGGCGATTCGAACCGCTGTCGTCGTGGTGTTCGCCTGGACGATGGTCGTCGCGCTCGCGCAGCACGACGCGATCACGTCGGTGTCGCGTCGATCGCTGCTGTTTCTCGTGCTCTCGGGCGTGGCCACCGGAGTTTCGTGGCTCGCCTACTTCCGCGCACTGCAGCTCGCGCCTGCATCGTCCGTGGCCCCGATCGACAAGCTGAGTCTGCCGCTGACCATCGTGCTCGCGGCGTTGCTGCTCGGCGAGTCGGTGAGCTGGCGCGCGGCGGCGGGCGTTGCGTTGATGACGATCGGCGCGCTGCTGACGCGCTTCTAAACTAGTGGACGGTCGCAGCCACTAGCCGGCGCGCAGGTCGTAGCACAGCAGCCTCGGCGGGGCGCCGCGGTTGATCTCTCTCGTGTTCTGGACGACGTACAGCAGCCCGCGGCTGAGCACCGGCAGCGTCCACGATTCCCGCGCCTGGAACAGCCAGGCGCGCGAGATCTCCTTGTAGCCCTTCGGCGACAGATCGAGCCACAGGAGGTGTCCGAGCTCGCCAAGACAGAGAAAGCCGCCGTCCACCGCGAGCAGCGATCCTCGATACGTGCCGACCGTGATCCGGCGGCCGCCGATCGTCTCGGTCCACTCCGGCACCTCGCGCCACACCACCTTCCCCGTCGCCACGTCGACACACGCCAGCGAGGCATCGGGCTCGTTGCGGCCGTCGAACCCGTACAGATAGCCGTCGCGATAGATCGGCGTATTCCAGTGCAGCGCGAACTCCTGCGTCGTCCACAGGACCTTGTGCGTGAAGTCGGGATTGATCTGCAGGAGGGCGCCGCCCGTGCGGTAGCTCGCCGAGATGAAGACCTTGTTGTCGAACACGACCGGGCAGGAGGCGTTCACCGACTCGTAGCTGCGGCTGCGCCACGGAAACGAGAAGTCGACCTTGCCGTTGGCGGGATTGATCGACATCAGCCCGCCGGTCGGCGGATCGGATTCCCCGCCGGCGAACACGAACACCCGGCGCTGGCCGTGCACGAGGGCCGGGACCGGCGACGCGTAGCTCGGCCCCCATTCAGTGCCGGCCCGCCACACTTCCTTCCCCGTGGCCTTGTCGAACCCGACCACGCACGGGCCGCCGGGCGCGCCGACGTTGACGATGAGCACGCGGCCTTCGACGAGCGGCGTGGAGGCCACGCCGAAGAAGTCCTGCCGGACCTTGTAGTCGACGCGCAGATCGCGCTTCCAGATCACCTTGCCCGACGCGAGATCGAAGCAGTGAAGCCTGCCTTCGGCGCCGATCGTGTAGACGCGCGTGCCGTCGATGACGGGGCTCGACCGCGGCCCGTTGTTGTAGCCGTAGCGGTCCTCGAACACCGTGCCGTACTTGAACTGCCAGCGGCTCTCGCCCGTCAATGCACTCAGACACTCGACGATTTCCTCGTCGCCCATCCGGTAGATGTAGATGAGGCGATCGCCGGCAATCGCGGGCGACGAATAGCTGGTGCCTTTGGGGAACTCCCAGAGCAGCGGCGGCGGCAGCGTGCGACTGAGCTTCGTCTCCGTGGAGACAGCGTTGTGCGTCGGGCCGAGGAACGAGGTCCAGTCGTGGGTGACCGCCCCGGCCGGCAGCGGCTTCGGCGTTCCGAGGCGGCGCGCCTGCGCATGCGCGGCGCCGGCCAGCAGCGGCTGCGCGATCAGCGATTGCAGCAGGAGCCGTCGCGAGATCATGAGATCGGATCTTGATTGTTGCACGCAAGTAGCTCGGTGCAAAAATCAGGATCTGACTCCGATGACCATTGCCGACGGCGTTCCCCGGCAGCTCGACCCGCGATGGATCCTGGTGCAGCGCGTGCACTGGGCGATCCTTCTCGTGATCGCGGCCGGGGTGTCGTTCGTGGTGATGCTCTCGGTGTGGGCGGCGAGCGGGATTCTGTGGCTCGGCTTCGTCCTGCTGCCGTTCTGGCTCGTGGCAATGGGCGCCCTTGGGTGGCATCTGCAACGCTGGCCCGCGATCGCCTATCGCCATACCTCGTATCGCGTCGACGAGTCCGGGATCGAGATCGCGCGGGGCGTGTTGTGGCGGACGATCACCAGCGTTCCGCGATCGCGCATCCAGCACACCGACGTCTCGCAGGGCCCGCTCGAGCGGCGTCACGGGCTGGGCACGCTGGTCGTCTACACCGCGGGGACGCAGCACTCCGAGGTCCGGCTGCCGGGGCTCGAGCTCGGCGTGGCGCAGCGGATCCGCACTCATCTCCTGCCGAGCGACCAGGACGATGCCGTCTGATCACCGGCTGCATCCCTCGTCCGTGCTCTTCGCCATGGCCGGGAGCATTCGCGCGTTCCTGATCCCCGCCATCCTGCTCATCCTCTCCAGCGGCCGCTCGTCGCCGGATCGCGACGGTCCGCCCGGCTTCGGGCCGGCGGAGTGGATGAACCGCTGGATGCCGGGCGACATCGAAATGGCCAACTGGCAGTTCTGGCTGTTGTTGTTTCTCATCCCGGCCGCGATCGCGGCGCTGATTCGCTACTTCACGTTCCGTCTGCGCTACGAAGGCACGGAGCTGGTCATCAGCTCGGGCATCATCTTCCGCAACGAACGGCACGTGCCGTACGCGCGGATTCAGAACCTCGACGCCGTACGCACCCTCGTCCATCGGCTGTTCGGCGTGGCGGAGGTTCGCGTCGAGACTGGCGGCGGGCAGACGCCTGAAGCCACCATCAGCGTTCTCCACGAGAAGGTCTTCGAGGAAATGCGGCGCCGCGTGTTCGCGGGCCGCGCCCTCGCCGAACAAGGCGGTGCCGTCGCCAGCGCCGCCGAGGGGGCCGCGCCCGGTGCGGACACGGCCCTCGCCGCCTCGCGCGACGAGGGCCGCACGCTCCTGCACCTGCCGCCGCGCGAGCTGCTGCTGAACGGGTTTCTCGAGAATCGCGGCATGGTGATCGTCGGAGCCGCGTACGGCGTGCTGTGGGAGGCCGGACTGTTCCAGCCGGTGTGGGAACAGATCACGAGCGGCGCCTATACCCCGGGCCTCGTCCGCGACACGCTGCGCAGCGTGACCTCCGGCGTCGTGCCGTCGCCGGGCCGCATCATCGTCCTGCTGGTGGGCATCGCCGGACTGCTGATCCTCGTCCGGCTCCTGTCGATGGTGTGGTCGTTCGTGCGGCTGCACGGATTCCGTCTGATGCGCATCGGCCAGGACCTTCGGACCGAGTACGGCCTGCTCACCCGCGTAACGACGACAATCCCATTGCACCGCGTCCAGTCGCTGACCGTGCGCGAATCGCCGCTGCAGCGGCTCGCCGGCCGCTTGTCGGTTCGGGTCGAGACGGCGGGCGGACACGCGTTGTCGCCCGACGGGCAGCGCCAGCAGCCGCGCGAATGGCTCGCGCCGATCATCCGGACATCGGCAGTGCCAGCCCTGGTGCGAGAAGTGCTTCACGGCTTCGATCTCGAACGCCTCGACTGGCAGCCGCTGCACGCGCGCGCCTTCCGCCGCGCCGTGAAGCCGGCGCTCGTGCTGGCGATGGTGCCGGCGCTGCCGTTCACGATCTGGTTCGGGTGGGACGGCCTGGCCGTGCTCCTGGTCACCGTGCCGTGGACGATCGTCGCCACGCGGGCCCAGGTCCGGCGCACGCACTGGGCGTACACGGGAGACACGCTCGTCATGCGCAGCGGCTGGCTCTGGCGGCAGATCACGGTCGTGCCGGTCGCCAAGATTCAGGTCGTCGGACGAGTGGAATCACCCTTCGATCGACGCGCGGCCATGGCGGGCGTGCGGGTCGATACCGCCGGCAGAGTTGCGCCGTCGCACCGCATCAGCATTCCGTATCTCGCCCGCGAGACGGCGGCGGCGCTCTACCAGCAGCTCGCCGCGCAGACGGCGCACACCTCGTTCCGCTGGTAGGCTCTACGCGCGCATGCTCGGGCGCAGTCCGGGGCCGCCCTCATCGTCGTCCGGTGACGGCTCTCTGCGCCGCGCGATGGGCTCCTCGGGCTCGTTGTTCGCGCGCGCGCGGCGGTCCTTCCTGAACAGGATGATGACGGCCACCAGGCCCACGATCGTCACGAACAGGGGAAAGAACTCGAAAAGGAGCACGACGTCTCCGAGCGTACTACGGAAGGCGACGCATCGTCCTTATCTGCGTCGTCTGTGCAGATATGGGTTGCCGGCGGGTCTGGCCGTCCATCGAGATCGGGCTTCGGGCGACGACGGCGGGCCATCCAGCGCCAGCCTTCCCGGCAGCCTGAAGCCGGCGATCTCGAGTGCGACCTGGTGCACAAGGCGCTGGCCCAGGCGCGCAACGACAAGTCGCAGGCCGCCAGGCTGCTCGAGGTGCCGCGCGGCCGGCTCTACCCGCTGCTCGAGAAGCACGGCCCCACCGACTGAAGCGATGACGGGTCAGGTCTGGCGATCGTTGTCGCGCGGCAGCGTCACCGAGCGCAGCGGCGTGTCGGGGTTGCTGCGATCCACCACCCACACTTCGTTGCAGTGATCGCAGCGGTAGTAATCGACGAGCGCATTTGCGGACGAGTCTTTCAGGAAGCGGGCAGGCCGGTGGCACTTCGGGCAGGGCCGTTGCATTTGCCCGGCGAGCATACCACCGCGGCTCCGAGCGCCTTGCACACGGATTGCACGACTGCCGGCACTGCGCTCAGTCGAGCGTAAACGGGATGTAGCTGAGCGCTCCCGCGCGCTCGATCTGCAGTACCACCGCGTCGCCTGGTTGCATCGCGTCCACCGCGCCGCGCAGCACCTCATGGTGTTTTTCACATTCACTGATCGGTCACTTCCGAGGAGGCAACCTCTCGCGCCAACCTGAGAGTTGTGATGAAGCTAGGCCACTTTGAACGACTTACTGGAGGTGCGCAAACGGAGTCGATCGATTTATAATTGCATCGTCCGCATAAGTCCTATGCAGAATCTCGATGTTCCAGACCTACGGGCGCGGGAATTGCGCGCTATTGTGGCACTCGCGGAATACGGCAGTTTCGTGAGCGCCGCTGCCTTTTTGAAGACGTCTCAGCCTGCCCTGACAAGGGCGGTCAAGCGCGTCGAGAAAATTCTAGGAGTCACGCTGTTCGCGCGCAGCACTCGCCAGGTGGAAATCACCGCGGAAGGACGCGAGTTCGCGGCCGTTGCCGAACGCGTGCTCAAAGACCTGCAAATCACCATCCGCAGCCTCAGCGATCTCAGCAAGGATCTGCGGGGGCGCATCACGTTCACAACCTATTCGGCCTTTGCCGTTGGCAAGTTGCCGATGATCGTGCATCGGTATCGTGAGGAACTCCCGTCAGTAGAGATCCGCATTCGCGAGGGGAGGCAAGTCGATATTCTGGAGGATGTCCGCAGCGGCACGGCGGAGTTCGGAATCGGCTACATCGATCTCGTACCAGAGAATCTTAAGAGCGAATTGCTCCGGCCAGAACCGCTCTATGTTGTGGTGCCCGCCAACCATCCGCTCGCCGCGCTGCGCCGACAGCGAATCCGGCTCGAGGAACTGCGAGACGAGATGCTGATTTCGCCTCCAGCCAACACGTTCATTCGTCGGCTGGTAGACGATGCGGCGGCGAACGTAGGAGTGACACTGAATTACGGCCTGATCGTCGAGCGCCTGGCGAGCCTCATCGGACACGTCAAGGCGGGGGTAGGCATTGCGCTTATCCCCGAGGAGGTCCTTCCCCCGAAGCCGTGGAGGGACTTCGAGGCGCTGCTGCTGACCGAGCCGGCTCTCTCGGTATCGGTCGGGTTCATCACGAAGCCCAATCGTCACATCACGCCGGCAGCGGCGAGGATGATGGCCCTTATACGGGAAGAGTTCAAGTCCTGAGCCGTCGCGGAAGCAATAGCCGACGGCAAGCCCCAACTTCCAGAGCGCTGGAAGTTGGGGACTGTGCTCTCACACTCTCAGAAATCGTATGCGAGTTCCAGCTTGATCAGCCGTCCGCGCTGCACGTCGCTCGGATTGTGATAGGACGGACCGAGCTGCGACACCCACTCTGAAATCGTCGCCTCGTTGGTCGCGTTGAAGATGTCCACGCGCGGCGAGAGCGAGCGGCCGCCGCCCAGGTTGAACCGCTTCCGGAAGCTCAGGTCCAGCGACGCAATGTTCGGCAGGCGGACGTCGCCGACGGGCGCCACCACGACGCTCTGATTTCCCTGGGCCAGTTGGATGGTTTGATTGGTCACGAGCACGGTGGTCGTTTCGGGTGCACCAATCATGTACTGCCAGGTCCCGCTCGCCGATATGTCCCACGGCAGCTCGTAAACGCCCGACATGCGGAGCGACCACGGCCTATCGCCAAAGGGCACCCCCTCGTCGAACGGCGAGTTGATGATGTTCGGATCGCTCCGGTTTCCGCCGCGGCTCTTCACTCGGGCGTGCCCGAAGCTGCCGCCGCCGGTGAGCGCCCACCGGTCGCTCATCCGCTTGTTCACGGTGATGTCCAAGCCGTGATAAGTGAGATCCAGGTCGGGATCGTTGTAGTTGAGGAATGCAGCGGCCGAGGTGCCGCGGTTCCACACTTGAACCTGCCGGCCGCTCGTAACTTCGGTGACGGTAATCGGCCCGATCCAGGTCTCCGGAGGCGCTGCGGTGTTGCGATTGCCGATGTTGCGCCGGGTTTCGCTGCGCACGAAGCTCGCCGAGAAGACGACCTCGTGCGGGAGCTGACGCTGGAACTCCACTGTGTACTCGTTCGAGACTTCCCGCTTCAGGTCGTCGGCATACGATGCGTTGACACCCTGCAGCACGTACCCGGGCGAGGGTCCGAGCTCGTCGAGCTGCGGGATGAGGTCGCCGTTCCGATCACAGCCGAGCACGCCCGGCTCATTGCATCTGCTCTGGGGCAGCCACTGACGCTGATTCGTGACGCTTGAGGCCTGGCCAAGGTTGTTCCCGCCCGCCAGCGGGTTCAGGCGCTCGACGATCTGAACTGCAATCGGCTGGTTGTACCGGTTAGCGGCGAACTTCAGGGCTGTCCGGCCATCGCCATTCAGGTCCCAGACAATGTTGAATCGAGGCGCGGGATCTTTGAACGAGGGCGCTTCCACTCCCGGATAGCACTGTCCGGGCAGGAAGACAGTGTCGGGACGGCACGTTTCACCGAGCTTGCTCGATTGCGTATCGAACCGCAGGCCCATGTTCAACCGCACGTTCCGATGAACGTTCCACGAGTCCTGGATGAAAGTTCCGCTCACCCTTTCCCTGGGCGAGTACAGCCATGGAACATCCGAGCCATCCGGATCATCTGACTTCGTCACGGCGACGAGGTAGGTGTTCACGGACGTGGGAACACCATTGGCGAAGTTGGCGCGCATGCCGGAGGTCGACCAGATCTTTACGTCGCGCGAGTTGTACTGGTACTCGTACCCCATCTTGAGGTCGTGGGCGCCGAGGAACACGCTGAAGTTCCCTTTGATCGTCTCTCTCGCCATCCGGTTGACGTTGTAGGTGGCCAGCGCATTTCCGAGCGCCTGCGTCGTCGAGTCAAACGTCGCGACGTCGCCAGGTCTGACCTCGGGTTGCGAACCAAACACGTCGTCGGCACGAAAGCGGCTGTACACGATGTCCACGGCCATGTTTGAACGGATCGGCGACGTGAACTTGACCTGATTGACGGTCGGGTACTTGTAATTGTTCTGCGTTGCCCGGCTGTCGTAGAAGGTGCCCGCCGCGCGGTGTCCGATTAGCTTGTACTGCGTATTGTTGAAGTACGACAGCTGCGCGCTCCTGGTCACCTGCCAAGAGATCTTCGCGGAGGTCGTCCACATGACGTTGTCGTCAAGAACCTGCTGACCCGTGGGATCGTAGTTCCCGATGACGTATCGATCGAGGCGCTGATCGCGCCAAGTTGCGGCAAACCACAATTTGTCACGGATGATCGGCCCCGCTAGCCAGCCGCCCACGTCGACATCCTTCCTGATGTCGGGGCTGACCGAGATATTGGGATTCACCGCCAGCACCCTCGCCGGAACGTTGCGCAGCAGCTGCTCACGAAGGCCCGGCGATATGTTCCGCGACTTGGCCAGGTAGGGTGTCGTTCCCTGGATGTTTGCCCCGCCGTGGAACACGTTGGTTCCCGAGCGCGTAGTCAAGTTGAAGACCACGCCGCCGGCAAAGAACTCCGCCGAGCCTCCGCCCAACAGGATCGCCGTCTGCTCGAAGGCATGCGGATCGGGATAGATCATGTTGGTGGTGCCGCGCGCCGTCATGCTCGAGATATCAGTACCGTCCACGAGCGTCTTGTTCTCCGAATTGCGCCCCCTCGCCGTGGCGAAGCCCTGGAAGAAGCGCTCCGTGCCACCCACGTCGAGGTTGTTCATCACGATTCCCGGGACGACACGCGCCATCGACCAGATGTCTGTGCGGTTCGGGAGCCGTGCCAGCTCCTCCCGGCTGATGACGGTCTGCTGCAGCGCTCTGGTCGTGTCGAGCAGCGGTGATTCGCCGGTGACAGTGAGCGTCTCCTCCACTGCACCGATCTCGAGTCGCAGGTCCGCGCGCGAGGCAGCGTCGGCCACGACGACGATGTTCGCTTGCTGGACGGACCGGAAACCCTGGAGGGAAGCGCGTACGCTGTAGGTTCCAGGGACGAGGCGCGTGAATTGATACACGCCGCGTCCATCGGACACCGTTTCCTGGTTGGCCCCGATCCCGCCTTGCGTGCTCGTCAACGTCACGGTCGCGCCGGGCAGTGCTCCGCCCGATGCATCCGTCACGGTACCCGTGATCTCACCGACTCCCTGTGCTGCGACTGGGAGAGCCGAGCCGGCGATGAGACACACCAGCAGCACCCCATAATTCACGATCGACTTCGCGAACATCATCAGCGTTCTCCTCTATCCCCGAGCCGAAAGTGGCACCGCGTCTTGCTGATTTCGCCGACCGCACCCAACGGTGACGCCCGAATTGTCGACAGGCATCGCCGTTTGACTTTCTATATGGTTATTAATTTTGCGGAACTATCCCATGAAGCCCATGACGTGTCAAGGCGCTACAACCGCTAGAGAACCGCTAGCGGACGCACGGATTCGGCGCAGCGAGGACCCAACGCGCCGCGTGCCACCCACACGAAAACTTGAAGATAAATCATTGATATAGTGGATGTTAGTATCGTTGAGCTCGACCGGGCGACATCGTACGGTCAGAGCACCTGACGCGCGTTGAATCAGGAAATGACCAGCCTCAACCAGGCCGGTCAATGTCGAACGAAATACGAATGAATGTGACGAATAAATATCAAGGCGCGCGGTCGAAAGGACGTGACCGCTCCACTCAGGAGGACCCGTCCTTCGCGCTGCGCGATGTGTACTACCGGGTGCCGATCTCGCTGGCCGGGCCGTCTGCTTCTCGCACGGGTCCCTTGAGCGTCCGGTGGGAGAGGTGCTGCCATTGGCCGTTCCGCCGTGCGTAGACACGCTCGAACCACACATAGAGATGGCTCGTGGTCGGCCGGTTCGAGCGCGGCAGGTAGAAGTAGCGGCCCAGTGTGATCGCGATGTCTCCGTGCAGCTCCACCTGGATGTGATCGAGCTCCCGGTAGACGTACGGAGGTGGCTGCCGCCTCACATACTCGATCCAGGTCTCTTTCGTGTCCACCTTCAACGGCGCTCCGCCATCGATCCATCCATCACCGTGGGTGAAGAGGAACGTCGGGGCCAGCGCTCGCTCGAGGAACGCCGTATCCTGTCGGACGACGGCGGCCTCCATTGCCTTCTCGAACGCGATCACTTCGTCGATGCGCGCGCGTTGTTCGGCGGTCGGCTCGGGCGCGCCTGGCGGCACGATGGTCGGCGCCGGCCCGACCTTCGGACGCCACGTGGACTGGGGCGCCGATTGCTGCGCAAACATTGGAACAGAGAGTGTCACGCTCAGAACTGCGGCGATAATCCAGGTGCGCATGAGGCCTCCTGTAGCAAACTGGCGAATCGCGAGTACCTGCATCCCCGTCACGTCCGGACGATCTTCTCGCCGGCCATCCGGTAAGCGTCGAAAATCAACGAGACGGCGCGCGCGCAATCACGTGCGGTCATCGGCGGCGGCTCGCCACGACTGACGCGATCAAGGCATTCGTTGACCACCCGCGGCCAGCCGCTCAGATACCCTTCGGGGGCTCTGATCGTTTCGTTGCGCCCGGGGCCGATGATCTGTACACCCTCGCCTCCGCCCGTTGTCGCGCGCACGAATGCCTTCTGGGCGGAGATCTTCCGCTCTTGATCTCCACCCGATCCTGGAAACGTGTAGCTGGCCTCGACGTGGAAGATGATGCCGCTCGGCGTTCGCAGCGTGACGTGCGCGTAGTCCTCGATTTCGCGTTTGTGGATGGCGCGGCTGGTCACGGCGGACACCACCTGAGGTTCCTCGGCGGTGAGATAGCGGCAGATATCGAAGCCATGGATGCCGAGATTCAGCAGCGCGCCACCGCCGGCGTCGGCTTTGGACAGCATCCACGAGCTGCCGAGATCGATGTAGCGTTGGATGCCCGGCTGGTTGAACCGCAGGATGCCGTGTGAGATCGCGCCCAGCTCACCGCGGTCACGCATCCCGACGACGGTCTCCGCGAACAGGCTGTACCGGAACGGCATCGGCACCGCCGCCCAGGCGTTCTTCGACTCAGCCAGTGCCGCGAGCTCGTTCACCGTCCGGTCGTCGATTCCCCACGGCTTCTCCATCAAAAAGGGGATGCCGGAGTCGACAAGGAACCGGAATTCCGCGGGCATCGCCGCATGGCGGCCGAGCGCGACGACGAATTCAGGCCTCGTCTTCTCGATCATGGCCCGGTAGTCGGTATATGGCGTGCTGCCGTACTGCGCTGCCCACCTGGAGGCAATCGCCTCCTCGGGGGCGTGCACGCCGACGATTTGGACGTTTTGGTTCTGCAGCAGACGCAGATAGTTCGGCGTCGACGTGGCGTGGTAGTGATCAACGCCGACCACCGCGACACGCTGCGGACGCCGGCCCGACGCCGAGCGCGCCTGCGCGCGCGCGACCGTCCCGCCGCGCATAAAAGGACCGCCGCCCACCACGCTCACAGCCGCCAGCGCACCCGCGCCGCCAAGAAGCTGACGACGCGTCAGACATCTGCGATCCGGATCGCCGCCATCCGGCCTCACCACGGGAGCGGGGGTCTTCGCGGGGCTCATCGGATGTCTCCTCTCATTTCACCGCGCAGGCCAACCCGCCGATGCCCGGCACCGTGCTCGTGCACGGCGCGGTGTCCTTGGATGCGCCGCGCGAGTAGTAGACGTTGAAGTTCCGCCCCGGCTGCCCGTTGAAGTCGTAGACGGCAATCGGGTCCAGTGCGCGCTCGCCGTGCGGAGGCATCCCGTAACTCATCGAGATCGCCTCCGGCGTGAGCGAGCTCGGCACGTGCTCCGCAAGGGGCGTGAACCTGATACCGCGAACGACAGCCTTCTTCGCCGGCTCGCCCTTTCCGGAGTCACTCGCGTACGCCGTCGCGACGCTGACGCCGACATGCGTGCGCAGAGCAGCATTCGCAACCGTCAGCACACCCTGCCTTTGTCCCGGCGCGGCCTGACTGTAGAAGAACGGGCTCAGAACGCCCACCCGAGCCCCCTCGATGCTGGCCTTCGTGACGGTGATTTCCTTGCCGGCATAGTTGGAGACCCACACCCCGACAGGGTTCTCGTCGGCATGCGCTAGTACGGCCGGGTCGTTGCGGACGACCAGGTCGTCGATCACCAGCTTCGCTGTCGGATTCGCGGTCACCGCGTGCCGTGAGGCATGCCAGACCTTCAGCCCGGTGATCGCACCACTCCATGCCCACGCCACGCCGCTCTGGATCGCCCCGTACGCCTCGTTGTTGGCGAACTCCAGCACTTCCGCGCGGTCGGTATCCACCGCGACCGACTCGCTCTCGTTGCTCGATATCGACCCCTTGCTGCGGGGCGCACGAATCACGCCGAGCGCGGTGACGGGCAGGCCGAAGCCCGATTCGTAGGCACTCGCAGCGACGTTGTTGCGGATGTAGTTGTTCGGGCCCCGGAACCAAAACGCCGAACCGTCCCCACCGGGATTGGGCAGCGTGGCGCTGTAGCCGTTGCCTGGCGCGGCATCCTTGGAACCGTCTGTCCGCAGCGAGAAGTTGTGCTCGAAGACGTTGAAGCTCTCGGTGCCGTCCTCGGTCACGATGCCTGCACCACGCGTGTTGTAGACGACGTTGTCTTTGATGAGCCCATAGTGACTGCGATGGACGACCAATCCCCACTTGGGTGAGCCGTCGATCGCGTTGCCGATTACCGTGAACTGATAACCATTGGCCGGAGTCCGCTCTGGTCCGAAGGTGTGATGGAAGTGAACCGCATAGCGGCCGATCTGGTTCGTTCCCACGCGCCTCGCGCGCCCTTCACTGTCCGTCTGGGTGTTATTGAGCATGCCCATCCGGGTCCGGCCAAGCTCGCGGAACTCCGCGTACCGCAGATCGACCTCCGCGCGCGCCGAAAGCATCACGTGGCCGCGCGTCCCGTCGGGATTCTCCGAACGCACGACAACGTTGCGCGTCAGGTTGCCAGCGTGCGGCAGGAACTCGAGCCCGCCGGCCGCGTTGCGTGCACCCCTGTGGTCGTACGCGAGCGGTGCAGCCAGAGTGACCACGGCGCCGGACACGGAAGCAATCCGCACTTTCTCGGTCTGGGATCGATAGTTCGGCCCTCTTTCGCTCGCGCGCAGTTGCCGCGTGTCCGGGATGACGAGCGTGTCTCCGGCCGCCCATCCCGGAACCGGCTGCTCCAGGACGATTTGCGTGGCCCCGGCGAGCGGCTCCTCCTTCAGCCTGACGAACGTCGGACTCTTGGCTGCGCCGTGCATGGTCACACTGCCGAACGCGACGATCCCGTGGCCGGCCTGGCTGGGGTCGAGGTCGAGGTCGAACGGGCGGTCGGCGATCGTGATGTCCGCGGTGACATTCGCGGCGATCGGCGTCGCCGGGCTCCCCACCTCGAGCGATCCACCTTCGAGGACCATGATGGTGATCACCTTCAAACGCGTGTTCGCGTCGGTCCGGAACGCGAGCTTCCCCCGCACCTCGATGCAGGCGAGCGCAGCGTCGGACACCGCGTCGTAAGCGATCGTGTGACCGGCGGCGATGGCTACCTTGTCGTTAGCCCCGGGGACCTTGCCGGTAGACCAGGTTGCCGGACTCGACCACGGCCCGCTGGACTTCGTCGTGACGGTCGGATTCGAGCAGAAGAAAGGAACTCCATGGGGCAGCCCACTCACAGACGGCGTATGCGGATGAGGCTCCTGCCCAGCGGAGACCGTGCTCCCCACGGTTCCAAGCAAGATAACGAGAACGCCATGAAGAATTCCTGTGGACGACCGCATGGTGACTCCTCGCCGGAAGAGAGGATGACAGGAGGGCTGGCGCTGACGCGCAACGTCGGTTGCGGCACCCGGGCCCTCGGGGACCGGTGCCGCGTGCTCACATCGGCGGTGCCAGGACGACACTGTCGCCCGCATATCCAGCCGGACTAGAAGAATCCGAACCTTCGGCAGGCGCTTGACATTCCTCCCCTCGGACGCGACACATCACCACCGATGACGCAGGGCTCTGCGACGCGCCCGGTTGTGCACGCGAGCACATTTGGGCTCAGCGTTTGACCAGGTTCTGGAACCCCTTGGGCGTGTCCGTCGTCCAGGGCTTCGGAACCTTATACGCGGACCGGTGTGGCATCTGGACGAGCGGCAGGGTCTTCGCGTCCATCACGTCCCCTTCCTGAATGATGCCGTTCCGGAACAGCAAGTACGCGGTCAGCGCGTAGACCTCATCGTAGGTGAGCCGCCCGGGCCGGTCGTAGGGCATAGCGCGATGAACGTAGTCCCAGATCATCGTCGCAAACGGCCATTGCACGATTGGGAAGTAGCTCGACGCCATCGTTGCACGCCCGCCAACCAGTACCAAAGCCGGCCCTTCGACGCCCGTGGGGCCGTGACAGGCCGAGCAGCCCCGCTGTGTGAACACGAGCGCGCCCTCCGTCGCCGTGCCGCTCCCTGGCGGCAGATTCTCACCGCCAGGTCCGATCGTCAGCACCTGGGCTCGCTCTCTGTTGGTCAGTGGCCGGCCGAAGCCATTCGGTCCGCCACCGGTGCCTTCCGGTGGTGGACCTGAATACCGCCCCTGCGGCTGTGGAGCCTCCTGCGCCGGTGGAGCCTTCAATTTCTGTGTCCCTTCCTGTGCCTGCGGAAGCGACACAGCACCGAGCCACACCCCGGTCAACAGCAGTATTGAAAAGGAATGGACGCTACGCATGTTCGTGCACGTCGGTAATGACCACATTGACCGGTGGGAGTCCGTTACGAACGTCTCCGGTGGCCTCGATCCGCCACGCCTGAATCCAGTTACAGTGTCCGATCCTGGTATTCGACGCGCGATAGAGTTCCTGCCTCGTCATGCCCCAGTATTGGCAGAACTCGGCCTCCGTGGGCTGCTGCTGGTCCTTCTCGTCGACGCAGCGCGACTGGATCACGGCCTCGCGCCCATCCCATTTCCACGGGTAGGTGAAGCGCGTAAACGCTCTCGGGAGCGCTGGACCAGCGATCTCGGCCTCGTGGTACGTACGCCCACCGTCGGTGGACACTTCAACCTTACGAATCGCTCCGCCACCCGACCAGGCAAATCCGGCGATGGTATACATCCCCGGCCGCATGAGCCGCTGTCCGCCGGACGGGTAGGTGATCACCGATTTCGGCCCGAACAGGTAGGTGTTCTGCTGCGTCTTCGGGTCGTCGTGGAGAAACCTCGACGACTCCTGGAATGTGAGATAGGGCTGCTCCGTCACCTTGATGGCCCGTAGCCACTTCACCTGATAGATGCCCTCCATCCCCGGGACGAGGAGACGCAACGGGAAACCGTGATCGGGACGAACAGGCTCACCGTTCTGCCCGTATGCGACCAGCACGTCGTCCATGGCTTTGGCAAGCGGGACGCTCTTGCCATGCCTGCCGCCGTCGCTGCCCTCACCCACAATCCAGTGGGCGCCGTTCTTGACACCGACCTCAGCGAGCAGAAACGAGAGCGGCACACCGGTCCATTCACTGCATCCAGAGCGGCCATGGGTGTCCGACACAGTACGCCCGGCGGGATTCGGGCGATTTCCAATGCACTCGACGAAGTGAATGCGCGACACAGATGGCATGCGCTTCAGTTCATCCATCGAGAAACTGAGCTCACGCTCGACCATGCCATGAATCAACAGCCGATGTGACGACGGATCGATATCCGGGATGCCGTACAGATGCTGTGTCGTGAAATGCAGCGAGGTTGGTGTGATGATCCCCAGTTGCTCGCCAATTGGGGTCCGCGCCGACGGACGGTATGGACTTGGTCGCGGCGGCGAGCCATCGGGGCTGCTCGATCCCTCGATCGGACGCACCGTCGTGACGAAACGGGACCGTCGGCCGTAGAGCACGGCGTCGACTGAGTTAATGGGATTCGAGCCGGCATCGCCAGCCTGCGCAAGGAGCGTCGACTCAGGGCCCGAGGACACGCCCGCAATCGATGGTGCCACCGCCAAGCCGCCAGCCATGGCGGCACTCTGTCGCAGGAAACGTCTCCGGTCGGTTGGCTTCGATCTCATGTTCATCCCTCCGCTCGTCCTCGGACACGGCACTCTGATCGCTGATCGTGGCGGTGCGAGCCGCCCGACTCAGGAGACACTCACAAGCGCCGAGTGAGGCTGAATACTAATGGGAAACCAATTCCGAGTCAAACATAAACATTCTGCATAAATGGCCAAGAATCAGAACCGACTGCCGCTCCAAGGGCAGCACCGTCAGGATTTCAGGCTAAATTTTGAGGTTTGTCTATACCGTCAATAGTTTCCTGACTGGATCGCCAACCCTTACGTCCCTGAGCGGACGACCCCAGCGTTGATGCCGCGGAGGCGCAGGGATCGACCGGCGCGCGAATGAACGAACTGAGCCGCGAGCGCACCGAAGCGGGATGCGAAGGCCTTGCAGGTCGCGTGACTCTGGCTGCTCACGACGATCACGGCATCGCCAACAGCCAACTGCGTGCCTGGAGGCAGGTTGGCGCCACTGAGGTCCAGATCGACGAACAACTGGTCGCCCGAACGACCCCAGAGCGATCGTTCGTGGGCGAGCAACGCCATCACGCGGGAATTCATCACGCTCAGCTGCATGTCCGCATGAGACGGCTGGCCGGCCGCGGCGCTGGAGATCCAGTAGTCGCCCATGAGCCCCTCGACCACGTCGAGACGGGCAGCGGTCAGAATTTCGCGTTCACCGGGGCGCGGCCGCCGCACGATCAACTCGACCACGCCGCAATCGCGCGGCGACGACCGAATCCGTTCGAGCCCCGACTCGAACCATTCAGGCGTTGGGCGCATTATTGTCGTGCCAGGCTCTCGTACAGTTCGCCCTCGATGGGGACCATGATGCGGCCTTCGTGGATCTTTTTCACCCCGTCGACATAGAGCGTCGGTTCGAGGATCACGCCATCCATGTGGATCTTCGAGCGGACCGAACCGCCGACGTCGATGTTGGTACCGAGGCCGAAGTGCATCGTCCCCAGGATGTTCTTGTCCTCTCGCTGGACGCCACGCACGATCGCCTTCGCGTTTAGCCCTACCGACGCCTCGGCGGGGCACATGTACGCGTTCTCGTCGCCATAGGCCTTCAGGTAATCGCGCAGAATACGGGCGTCGGCCCCTCCATCGATGCTGGTCACGCGGCCGTGCTCCACAGTCAGCTCGATCGGCGACGAGAGGCGGCCGAGATGATGCATCGTCAGATCGATGATGAGCTTGCCGTTTGCGCTTCCCTCGATGGGGGCGACGTTGAACTCTCCGGTCGGGAACAGGTAGTAGTAGAGGTTTCCGCCTTTGCGGTTCTCGTCCTTGTCGAAGTTGATGATCTTGTAGGGGTCGAAGTCTTCCGAGGGAAGCGGTGGGACGAAGATGCGGCCATCGACGCGGTAGGTGAGGTCGGTCCCGTGGCGGGACGTCACCCGGCACTCCTTCGCCTTGGGACCGAAGACGTCGAGCGCCACATAATGCTTGCGGACGGCCACCTGCCGCATGTCCTCGGTGACAGCGCCCGACTGGAACATCTCGAGCGTCATCCCCCCGTCCAAGCAGATCGCGGGGATTCCAGCCTCCATGGCCCGGAAGTTCGCCGGCGAATGCAGCATGCCCGTAGAGGCCAGCAGCACGTTGATGTCGGACCGGAGCATGCTCTCGCACACGGCCGCGGGTGGGTCGTAGTAGTCGGCGGGACGGCGTTCGAACAACGCCACCGTGACGTCTGCGCCGAGCTCGCAGAGGATGCTTTGCACGACCTGCCAAACTCGGGGGTCGTGCGAGGTGTCGCTGATGACGAGCACACGGTCGCCGCGCTTCACGTTGCGGACGAACGGCCGCCTCAGATAACTCATGTCGCCGGTTATGAGCGTTCCCACTGTGGTCATCGACACTTCACCTCAACCAGAGAAGCCAGCGGCCCCGGATGGAGCTCCTGCAGCCGGCCGCCCGAACGCGACCGATCGGTGTGACATGGCCGGCCCGCGGCGCGCAGCCATCTGTGCTCGGATGTCGATCCAGCGGGTCACAACCAGGTGATCAGAGCCTCCGATACACTACCCAACGAGCACATATAATTGCAATTAATTTTTGTCAATAGTGCATTATTGTTGCCTTCCGGAAACCCCATCGCCACCCAGCACCTCCGTCAAAAAGCCGGAAATGATTCCGCTAACTACTGATGGTTGTTCAAGAAAGAGCATATGCGGGGCGCCGGGCACGACTTGGAAACGCGCGCCAGTTATGCTTCGAGCGATTACTTCTACCGTATGAGGAGGGGCGGAGACATCCGCTTCCCCGGCAAGACAGAGCGTCGGCACACGGATTTCCCGGAGCCGCGGAGCGGTATGCACGTCGGCCATGGCGTACCACGCCTGCGCCCATGCATCGACGTTCACGGCCAGCAGCTGCTTCCGAATGGGCTGATCCGCGCCCCGTGCCCGAAACTCCTTCGAGAACCATCGGGTCACGGTGCTTTCCAGCAGGGCCGTCATGCCTTCGCGCTGGGCTCGGGCTCCCCGCTCCGCCAGCGTACGCCGGGCCTCGTCTGAGAGCGTGCTCGCACATGCCGCGATCACCAGCGCGGACGCGTCCGCCGGATGCGTCAAGCCGAGCACCTGCGCAAGCATGCCGCCGAAGGAAAACCCAACGATGCCTGCGGGCGCGAAGTTCAGATGCTGCAAAAGCGCGTGTATGTCATCGGCGTAATCCTCAAGGCGTCGAGCCGGCGGGGATGACAGTGAACGGCCGTGCCCACGCAGATCCATCCTCAGGACCGTGAAACGTTGGGACAGACGGGCGGCAATCCCGTCGAAGCACGTCAGGTCCAGCCCTACCGGATGCAGCAGGGCGACATGTGGTCCCGTTCCTTCGATCCGGTAGTGAAGCGGCTCGAGCTGCTCGTGCGGTTCCGAACGAAGTCGTTCCTGCGTCACGGCAGCAGAATCGAGCTCCCGGTCGTCTTCCGCGATTCGAGATCGCGGTGCGCGTTTGCCGCGTCGGCCAGTCGATAGCGCTGCTGGATGCGCACTTTCACGACTCCGCTCCGCACCGCCTCGAAAACAGCCGCCGCGCGCGTGAGCAGCTCGTCGCGTTCAGCGATGAAGTCGGCGAGCCCCCCCCGGTCACGGTGAGGGAGCCCATTCGATTCAGCCGGAACAGGTCGAATGGAGGGATGGCGCCCGACGAGGAGCCGAACAGCACGAGATGCCCCCTCGGTCGCACGGCGGCCAGCGACGACTCGAAGGTGGTGGCGCCAACCGAGTCGTAGACCACGTCGACGCCGCAATTCCCGGTGAGCTGTTTGACGCGTGCGACGACCTCTTCCCGCGAGGTCACGATCGTGTGATGTGCGCCGTGCTCGCGGGCCAGCGCTGCCTTCTCCTCGGAGCTCACCGTCCCGATGACCGTCGCCCCGAGATGCCGGGCCCACTGGCACATGATCAGACCGACGCCACCCGCGGCCGCGTGAATGAGCACGGTTTCGCCCGGTCGCACAGCATGAGCGCCGAACAGGAGGTATTGCGCCGTCAGCCCTTTCAGCGTGACTGCCGCAGCCGTCTCGTCGTCGATCCAATCGGGCACCGGCACCAGTCGCGCCGGATTCATGATGCGAAGCTGGCAGTATGCTCCGGGCGAAAGGCTCGGCGTGGCGCCGGCGTACGCGACACGATCTCCAACACACATCCCGCGCACGTCGGCCCCCACTTCATCGATCAGTCCTGCGGCCTCCATGCCGAGTATCAGCGGCATGCCGGGCCCCGGGTACCGTCCGGTGCGATGGTGGATATCGGTGAAATTCAGCCCGATGGCGGTGTGGCGCAGCCGGACCTCGTTGGCGCCGGGGCTGCCGACGTCGATGGTCTCGACGCGCAACTCCTCCGGCCCACCATTCCTGTGGATGCGAACAGCGGTGGATTGCGCCACGGTTACCGCCTCTCGGGCCGCGAGGCGACCAGAGTCCAATGGGTGTTCATGCGGTCAGGGAGCCCAGCTTGGCAGGGCGCGACGACGCGCCAACTTCGGCGACCTCCGGTGTGAGTCTCGACGTCAGGAGCAGTCCGACGACCGACAGCGCGCCACACACGAGGAACGCGGTGTGATAGCTGCCCGTCGTGTCAAACACGTATCCGGCGAAGATCGGACCGAGGGCGCAGCCAATCGTCCAGCCATTGAACGAAACGCCGAAGATGAGGCCATGCTGCCGGATGCCGAACAGCCAGGCCACAAGCGGTGAGTGTGCAGCTGCGAGGCCTCCGTAGGCCAGGCCGAAGACCACCGAGAACAGATACAGCGTCCACAGCTCCGTCAGGGGTACGAGGCCGAACAGCGAGGCCGCGAGCAGGACGAACCCAATCAGATAGACATTCTTGTTGCCGATCTGATCCGCGGCGTTGCCGAGCCACACTTTTCCGACGATGCTCGCCGCGCCGATCACGGCAATGAGGTTGGCGGCATTCCCCGCCGAGATCCCGAGTTCAGCCGCGTGCGGAGCAAGGTGCAGCAGGATTGCCGAGAGGCTGAACCCGTAGCAGAGGAACGCGAGAGACATGACCCAGAACTGGCGCGTGTGCGCGGCCTCTTTCAGCGTGAGGCCGTGGACCGGCGCCGTCACGGCCGCCTGCGGGAGCCGTTCCACACCGTACGGAACGGTGCCTACTTGCGCCGGGTCGCGGCGGAGCAATTGAGCCGTCAGCGTCACACCGATCAGCACGATTGTGCCCAGAATCAAGTAGGAGACGCGCCAGTCGTAGCCGCTGATCAAAGCGGTCGCGGTGGGCGGCCCGACCAGCGCCCCGATGCCGACTCCTGCGGTGACAAAGCCCGTCACGACGCCGCGGCGCGCGACGAACCACCGTGCCGTCGTCGAGGTGAGCGGCACGAACGTGCCTCCCAAGCCGGCCCCGACGATCACGCCGTAGAACAGATACAGATGCCAGACAGCGGAGACCTGGGACATCAGCAGGTACCCTGCCCCGATGAGGACACCGCAGATGGTCAAGACGAGGCGGGGTCCCAGGCGATCATTCCACCCGCCCATGACGCTCGCGAGAAGGCCCTGAGCGATCCACACCAGCGAGAAGGCACCGGCAGTCATCGCTCTTGTCCACTCGAACTCGTTCAGCAGAGGCAGGAAGAACACGCCGAATGAGTAATGGACCGAGAACACCAGCACCATGATGAACGCGGCAGCGGCGGCGACGATGTACCCGTAGAAGATCCCACCCGGCAAGGGGGCCGCACCGGACTTGCTGCCGTCATGATTCGCCATGTTCACTCCTCAGGCCTCTCGACCGCTGCCCGGTCAAGCCCGTACTTGGCGCCACGTACCGTCCGATGCGAGACGTACATCCAACGTGCACCTCGCTTCTCGTACACCTTCACGTACCACACCGAGAACCAGGCCCGTTCGGGTCTCGAGCCGGGAATCTGCCCGATGTAGCGGCCGTAGGTAAGCGCGACATCGCCGTGCATCTCGACCTTCACCGAGTCGTCCACGTAGTCGTGCACCGCATACGACCGGCTTGCCACGCGCTTCAAAAAGGATTGCTTGTCATCAACGAGCGCCGGCGGCGCACCGCGCGTCCACGCATCACCATGCGTCATGACGAAATCGGGCGCGGTCACGCTGTCGAAGAAGGCGGCATCCCCTCTGACGATTGCACGGCCGATCTCCCGCTCGAGCGCGAGCACCTGCTCCGCGTCCGACGCCTCCCCTGCGGTGCGGTGAGCGGCAGCGGCCGGCCCGGCCGACTGGGCCGACATCACGATAGTGCCGCACGCGAGCACCAACCCTGAGAGTGCAACGATCCGAGCCGCCCAGATCGCAAGGACTGTCATTGGCCGCCTACTTGTTCGCCACCGACTGTCGATCGGGACCGAAGTTGGGGCCGTGCACAGTGCGGTGCGACAGATAAATCCATTTGCCGTTTCGCTTCGCGAAGACACGCTCGAACCAGACGGAGAACCACGCTTGCGACGGATCCTTCGCCGTGCTCGTCGTCGCCACATATCGCCCGTAGGTGATCCCGATGTCGCCGTGCACTTCGGCTTTGACCGAGTCGAACGCGATAACCCGGTACGTCTTGTTGCTCACGCGCCGCAGGAAGCTTTTCTTGTCATCGACCAGCAACGGCTTGCCACCCGTCGTCCACTGATCGCCATGGACCATGCTGAACGTGTCGGCGAGCACGCTGTCCACGAACGCGACATCGCCGCGCACGACCGCGTCGGCAATCTTCTGATCGATTTGCAGGAGCTCCGCCTCGTCGGCGCTGACCGAGGGCGATCCACTCCCGGCGCCGTTCCCGGACGACTGCGCGAACGCCGCGCTCACGGACAGGCAAACCAAGCAGATGACGACAAGCGGCGTGGCCATGGCAGCTTCTCCGGACTAGGGGCCGAAGCCCGTCCTCTGGTGGCACAGACTCTTCTGTTTTCGCGACTCCCAATGCTGAACGGTTATTAAAGTTCGGAAAATATCTCATCGCTTCTGGACGTTGTCAACAAAGCCCAGGAAATGTGCTTAAAATATGACGAATCTCGCATTGAAGGAGCGCATATGTTGAAGTCGTGGGCAATCGCAGGTCTCGGACTGAGCTTGGGCCTCGCCGGCGTCGGGTGGGGGTACGGGCAGCAGAAGACCGCGCCTGGATTCTACGAGCTGCGCATCTACACGGCACAGCCCGGCAAGCGAGACGCCCTTGCGGCGCGCTTCGCGACCCGCACCGCTGCCATCTATGCGCGGCACGGCATCACCAACGTGGGCTACTTCATCCCGCAGCAGTCGGATCCGGAGCTCGGCATCGACAAGGACAACACCTTTATCTACATCCGCGCCTATCCGTCGCGCGAGGAACGTGACAGGCGGCGCAAGGCGGCCAATAGCGATCCGGAGTTCCGGGAAGTGGTGATCGACCAGGAGCGCGACCCGGAGCGAAGGCTGATCGTGAAGGCGCACAACATCGACATGCTGCCTCACGGGAGCTACTCGGCCGTCACCATCGTTAAGTAGGCTCCCTGGTTGAAAACGGAGGACCTCATGCCCGCTCGTGATCGCGTTCGGTGCGCGTTCCTGGTTCTCTATGTGAGTTCGCTGTGTACGTCGCTACTCTTGGCCCAGTCGCGGACGCCCGAGGCCACACCCACGGCTCGAACGGTCGATCCGGCGGCACAGGAAGTGCTCGAACTCGAGCGTCAGATCGAAGAGGCGGTTGTGCGAGGCGACGTCGCGTTCGTCGATCGGGTGCTTTCGAGCGACTTCAGCTTCGTCCACGGAGATGGCTGGACGACCGGCGGGAAGCCCCTCGCCACCGATGACAAGGCCGCCTTCCTCAAGCGCGTCGCCGACAAGGAGTACCTCATACACGACCTCGATCGCGTCAAGGTCGAAATGCACGGCGGCGTCGCAATTACCTACGGCCGTTACGTCAGTCTGTTCATGCCGCCCAAGAGGAACAACACGAACCCTGGTAGGCTGAACTCGATCTGGTTCATGCGGGTCTACGCCAAGCGCGACGGACGCTGGCAGTTCCTCTCGCACCGGACGGTAAACGGGCCCAACGTGTCCCCGGCAGGCGTCGATCCCACGGCGGCACCAGTGGAGACCCGGTAAACCAGCCGAACGCTTGTCCGGCTAAAGCCTAATGCCTTTCGGAAATTGGTGACCACGTAGCTACACCAGTTGGAAGTGCGGGGCGCCTTTGATCGATCGTGTCTGCAGCACGCGCGGCCAGGCCTGAACGGGCTGGCGCACGGCGCGTGGACAGCTGCGGGCGCGTCGCGGAGGCGTGACATACCGCCGCATCCGGGCGTAGCCGCGCTTCA
>Ga0209172_10000243_pt1 | contig 158680 bp, 127 predicted proteins | sample LarsenN4metaG_FD_184113 | JGI IMG/M metagenome (GOLD analysis project Ga0209172, IMG submission 184113) | Hot spring sediment bacterial and archeal communities from British Columbia, Canada, to study Microbial Dark Matter (Phase II) - Larsen... ...
AATATCAGTGAGTTAATAAAAACCCAAAGCTTCAAATTTTCAAATCGTTTCCCATATCAAATCTTATCAAACTCAATACGGACAATGATTTCAAAGAGCTAACGAAACAAACATCAAAACGATAGTGAAGAGTTTAAAGGTTCAAGAGTTTAAGGGTTCAAAGGTTTAAGGTTGCTGATGTTTTAAGATACACTTATTTCCGAAGCAACATTAAACTCTTAAACCATTAAACCCTTCAACTCAATAAAAGCCCAGGTGTTGAAATTGGTAGACAAGCCACTTTGAGGTGGTGGTGCCTTAACCGGCGTGCTGGTTCGAATCCAGTCCTGGGCACTTGCCCCGCTGACAAGCGGGGTTTTTTATTTCATAACCAGTTTATCCACAATTCTATTTTGTACTTACAGGGAGTTTTGGCGAGTTGTGAAATATTATAAACTACCTCTTATTTTGTTACTCACATGCTACTTTGAGTAGGTTGGATTTACGTTTAGGCATCGTAGTTTTAACTTGTAAAAATTAAGAACTATGAGTGTCAAACTTGATTGGAGGAAAAACAAAGACGGAACACAAACACCGTTTTTAATCATTTACACCAACCGAAAACGGAGCTACAAATTTTTGCCCGATTTTAAAAAGCAGGCGGTTCCTCCCCTAGATAAAACGCTAGGGAGCGAGGATTTGAGAGAGTTCCGGATATTGCGTCAACAGATCATTGATAATAATGCCGAGATGGCCCGGGCGGCGGAGTTGGCGAGAGCTAAGGAGTCGAACGATATTATTCTAGGAAACAATCAAATTAAAGAAAGTTTTGCAAAGGGTTGGGCGGCCGCGGCCTGGATGCAAAATTATGTAGACAAGTACCAATCGTCGGACAAAAGAAACATGCACGGCGTTTTAAATCATTTCAAGCAATTTCTTGAAAAAAAGAGATTACCTCACATAAGATTGTCAGACCTTACAATTGATTTGATAGAAGAGTTCAGAAGCTACCTTGATACAAAATGCAGCTATTCTGGCGCTGGTTCCTATTTCGCAAGGTTCAAAAAAATGCTGAAGCATGCTTTCAAAGAAAAACTCTTAAATAATAATTTGGCAACCGCTGTTCCTACAAAAACAAATGAACCAAAAATAAGGGACGTATTGACTCCTGAAGAAATAAATGCTTTAAAAGAAACACCTATAATAAACGACGATATACGGAGGGCATTCCTGCTCACGTGCAGCGTAGGCTTGCGCTGGTGCGATGTTAAAAAACTAACGTGGGGCAATATAAATACTTACAATAAGAAAATCGTATTGCTGCAAAGTAAAACCAAAAAGCAGGTAGTTTTCGCGGTAAATGATTATCACATAGAATTATTAGGCTTACCTGGTAAGCCAGGCGACTTGGTTTTCGATCTCCCCTCCGCAAACGGCTGCAATAAAACACTCCAGGCTTGGGTTGACAGGGCCGGGATAAAAAAGAAAATAACCTGGCATTGCGGTCGACACTCCGTCGGAACTAATCTAATAACAAAGGGCGTAGGTGTCGAGGTAGTTTCAAAGATTCTCGGCCATACGAGCCTAAAGCATACAATGAAATATATTCAAATCTCTGAAAGTTTAATCAGGGATGCCTTAACTAAATTAAACTATTAAATATGAACCATGAACTTAACAGAGTATTGGATTTTGGAAAGCAAACGCTTAGATTAATTGAAGGGCTTAAAAATATTGAGTCGCAATTCTGGGGAAATCACGGAGATAATGTCGGGGTGTTTGACGGTGAAACGAGGACGCCAATAGATTTCAATCCCGATATTGAAGCAATAAGACAAAGAAAAAGGCGGGATATCCTTAGAAGCATAAACTTAATGAACGCGATAAAGTTAATTACTGAAGCAAAAAACTATCAGCTAATTCCTGGGGCAAACTTTGAATTGTACAAACAAGAATTGACGAAAGGTATCTCTGATCTTCTTGCGGATATCGAAAATAAGATCGGTGCATCCGTAAAAAAACTAACCAATCAAAGGCTTGATGAAATCTTGCATATTAATACTAGGGATTTGACGGACGGCATTGTCTACGAGTTTTTATATTTGAAGTATATGTCAATAAATTCAGAATTTAAAATCGCATTCGAGAAACAAGGCCAAGTAACAGACATTGAAGAATTGTTCAAAAAAGGAAAATTTCAATTGCTACAAGAATTTGAAGAAGCTTATAGAACGACGTTTGATGATTGGAAGGATAAAAGCAAGCGCACTCCGGTAACTGAATGTGCTGGTTTTGTTGAAGCGCTTTCGAATCAAAATTTCTTTAACGAAGATAAACTCCTCGAAAACAAGGATAGAAACCTTAGGCCGGCTAAACTGCTGGCACTTAACCGCTATCATGTAGATATCAAAAATGCCATCGCAAGTAGCGATGATAAAACAGGAAAACGCCGGCCGCATTTAAATAAATGGTCAGAGAGGTTGAGGAAATTCAAAGAAGAAGGTAAGGCTATATGATGTTATATAGCCCCAATATTTAAGAGCATAAAATCCGCCAAAACCCGCATCCAGTAATGGTTTGCGGGTTTTTTAATTCCAATATCTATAACGCGATTAAGCATACGCTCCTCCAATCGTGGAGTTTGGTTGGAACTTTACCGAACAATACTACGAATGTATGATAGACATATCAAAGAAAAGAATTCTGACACTTGACGAGGTATCCGAGTATACCGGTTTTAAAAAATCATACTTGAATAAGCTGTGCCAGAACGGTAAGCTAAAATATTCAAAGCCCTTAGGCAAAAAGATATTTGTCGATCGCGAGTGGCTGGAGGATTTTCTAGCTTCCGGGAAGCAAAAAAAACAACAGCATGAAAATGTGTAAAGCAATTTTTGTCACAGGTTGTGAATTGGTGGAATTAGAAGCATTTCCTAGCGGTAGCGATATCGCAACGTGTAAAGGGGCCTGTGGATCGTGGATAAGCCAACCGCGAGAGGGTATTGGTTATGCCTGGTTCGATAATATTCAAAAAGCGGTGGCTATTTTGAAAGAAAAGCACGAGGCGGAAATAGCGCAGGCAAAAAACAACTTACAACAGACGGAATCAAAATATTTTGATTTCTCGCAGAAGCACTTACTTAAAACATAAAAGCCGCCAGAAAATTCCAGCGGCTTATGAGTGAACAACATTTCTTAAAAGGTAAAAACTAAGACGAAGTAAAGATATGAAGAATTTGGGAATTCAGACAAGAATTGACGATGATTTAAAAAAAATCGATAGCGAACAGTCTCACTTAATGCTAAAAGTTAGTGGGTTTAATGAGGCAATGAAAAGGTCTAGCGAAAAGCCGGATCCTGTTATGTTATTCCCGCATTTATTGTCAGAGGGTAGTAATGCTTTATTGTTTGGTGGTACCGCGTTAGGTAAAACGGTCTTCGGGGTGCAGATGGCCGATGCGGTTGCTAGAACGGGCCGTAAAACAGCCTATGGGGATTTTGAATTATCCGATAAGCAACAGGAAAGGCGTATTAAAAATGAAAAAGGAGAATTATACAGTTTTAGCGAAAATCTTTTTCGATTTGGTTTCACAGAAACGGGATTTGGATACTCGGGACAAGAGCGACTGGAGTATTTTAAGCAATCGATCATTAGCATTCACAAGACTTTGGGAGTTGAAGTATTCTTTATAGACAACTTAACAAGCCTGGTTGCCGGAGATACGGACACTGCAAAGGATACGATTAACGTAATGCTGCTTCTAAAGAGCATTAAAGAGGAATATAATTTGACAATTCTTCTCATGGATCATTCAAAAAAGGTGCTGGATTGGCAGCCAATATCCTTAAATGATTTACAGGGATCGAAGATGAAATCAAATTTTGCCGATGAAATTTTCGCAATCGGCGCTTCAAAGAAAGGAAGCAATGTGAGATATATAAAGCAACTAAAGTGCAGGGACAGGGAAAGGATATACGACGAGAACAACGTTTTAGAAATGATTCTCACAAAAGAAGATGGTTTTCTCTCCTTCAAAGAAAATGGGACGTGCCCAGAAGTAGATCACCTTACGAATGTTGATTACAGGGGATCGGAACAAAAAGAGGCGGCCGCGGCGTTGCGCGCTGAAGGAAAATCCAACGTAGAAATTGCGCGAATACTCGGCAAGTCAGAGGGCGCAATTCGTAAATGGTTCAAGAGTTCGTAATAATCGTACTATTCGTAATAGTCGTAACAATAGTACAAATCGAACAATAGGTACACATCGTAAAGTACGAAAAGAGTGATATGAGGTACGAGTATGAGTTAGAAAGATACAGGGGAATGCAAACAAAGCATGAGTGCCCAGGTTGTAAACACAAAAAGGTATTTGTGAGATATATAAATACCAATACAGGAGAGTATTTATCAGAAGATACAGGGAGGTGTGATAGAGAGGCCAAATGTGGATATCATAAAAAACCTAAAGATTATTTTTTTGAGAGTCGTAATTCGTACCAGTACGGGAGTGCAGGCGGTTCGAAATATACGGCAAGTACGAACGGTACGAGCAGTACGAGGTGTGCGAAAAAGACGATAGACACGCTACCGCTTTCTATTCTTGATAAGTCCGTAACGGATCACCAGCGGTCGAACCTTTACCCCTTCCTGGAGTCGCTATTTGGCCCTACAGTCGCAAGCATGTTGTGTGAGCATTACTTTATTGGCGCTTCTAAAAACGGGAATACTGCCTTCTGGCAGGCGGATATCCACGGCCGGGTGCGACAAGTGAAGGTGATAGCCTATGATTCAATAACCGGCCACCGGCGAAAAGACGCATCTATATTTTATGCCGGCAAAAAAATATTAAAAGATTCAGAGGCAAATCTTCAGCAGTGCTTCTTCGGCGAATACATTCTATCGATCCCGGGAAATCAGAGCAAAACCATTGCTATCGTGGAGTCAGAAAAAACAGCAGTAATAGCGAGCGTTTTCTATCCAAAATACATATGGCTGGCAACTGGCGGAATCCATGGCGCCAAATGGACAGAGAAACCGGTTTGTGAGGTATTGAAGGGGCGCAGGGTTGTTTTATTCCCCGATCAGGGCGCTTATGATACGTGGAAAAATAAGGCAGCTATTTTAGCCTCAAATGCAGGTTGCTCCGTGTACGTAAGCGACACTATCGAGAAGTCGGCAACCCAGGATCAGGAAGGGTGGGATTTGGCGGACTTTCTGTTAGGCGGGAATGAGCAGGGAAGCATTGCGTTAAACGAAAGTGGGTATCCGGCAATATGGGATTATTACTTGTAACAGGATTTCAACGGTTGTTTATGCCTGTTATATGATGCAAAAGTGTTTGATTGAAAAACGACTATACTAAAAACAGGAATAGAAATCAGGCGTAAAACAGGGTTGTGTTTCCGAGACAGGCACACAACAAGACGTAATTATCAAATCATTATTATTTGAAGTAGCATAAAAAGTAGTTACTAATGAATGGTAGATGGAAAAAGGGGCAGGCCTCTCCCAACCCAACAGGCAGGCCAAAGAAAAAGAGTAGCGAGCTGGTTCGGCGGCATATCGAGCGGTTTGTAGAAAAGAATATGCAGCCAAAAAAGTTGCAGGCAATCTTCGACAAATTATCCGACCGCGAGAAAGGAGATTTCCTATGTGATATACTGCCGTATGCCATTTCGAAGAAGCCGACTGATCTAACAATAGACAACTTGACCGATGAGCAGTTGAACGAACTATACAGGGAAATACTCGGTGCGGTCGCTCCGCCGGCCTCGAATAGATCTATCCCCGCTGGAATACAAGATGCAGAAGTTATAAAACAAGAAACAAATGAGGCGCAATAGCATTTCTTACACCCCCGTATTTGAGAAAAATCTCAAGGCCTATCAATCGGGGAGATATGGCTTTATCGCGAACGAGGGAAGCTCCAGAAGCTCGAAAACCGTTAGCCTTATGCAATTGGTAGTCTGGATAGCGGCCAATGAAAGTAATCAGGTTATCTCAATTTGTAGCCCTTCGCTTCCTCACCTAAAGATGGGTGCCCGCCGCGATTTTATCAATGTAATAGGTCAGGCAGGCCTTTACCAGGAAGAAAACTTTAAGAGGACTGATAATATTTACACTTTCCCCAGCACCGGAACAATTGTAGAATTCTTTGGAGTCGATAACGAGCAAAAGGTTCGAGGGCCAGGCAGGGACTACCTTTTTATAAATGAAGCCAACCTACTCAAGCCAGAGACCTATAAACAGCTTGCGATACGCACAAGAAAAACTAAGCTGGTCGACTACAATCCTGAAGACAGCGAATCATTCATTTACCCACTTGCCGACGATCCTGCCAATATAAAAATTCATAGCACCTATAAAAACAACCTTTCAAACCTTACCCCAGAGATAATACGGGAAATAGAAAGCCTCCAATATGCTGATAGGAATATGTGGCGCGTGTATGGCCTCGGACTTCGCGGAAGTTCAGAAGATAAAATTTACACCCATTGGAAGCTATGCGATAAGCTGCCAGGTGTAAGCGCTCCCTTTTTCGGCCAGGACTTTGGGTTCAACGTACCGAGCGCACTGGTTGAAATAGAAATATACGACGGAGCCATATACGTAAATGAGTTGCTTTATGAAGCTAGGCTGACAACAGCAGATATTGTTGAGCGATACAAGGAACTTAAAATAAGCCAAAGCGAGGATATTTTTTGTGATAGTGCAGCAGCAGCACAGATAGAGGAGCTTAAAAGGGCGGGCTACAATGCAAGGCAATCGTCTAAAGATGTGCTGGAGGGAATAAGAAAGGTAAAGAGCATGCCACTTTACATCACAAAGGATAGCGTTAATCTGATAAAAGAAATCAAATCATACAAATGGAGGAAAGATATGAAAACTGGAAAAGTGCTGGATGAGCCGGTGAAGTATGCGGACCACTTGCTCGATGCGTTAAGGTATGGCGTATATACGAGAGCTTGCAGCTTCCAGTTTGAACCTTGGGCATTATAATCGTTGACAACATAAAAAGAAAAAGAGATGCAGTATTTGGTTGAAATTAAGCAAAACGGTAAGGTGATTTTTTCACTATTAGTCCCCTATGTGTGCTCGCTGATAGAGCAACGCGAAACCGCGATGCAGGCGCTAAACGAAATGAATAACGACAAGATCGGCAAATCATTAATAAGAAAGGCGCTCGATCAGATGAGCGTGGTTATCGGTGTATATATCGTTATTGAAGATAAGAAGTTACCTATCGCTGGATATTTCGGGAACGAAGTTTCGCCTGGTGAATTATTGGACAATAAGGCTATCGAATATGAATATTATCAAAAAAATGGCCTCGCTTCCGGCTTAGATACGCAAGAAGTGTACTCGATAAAACAAAAGCAACAAGTTTTAATAATTAATAGCTAAATACAAGAAACATGGCAAATCAGCAAATTGACATAAGAATTAGCGGCGATCCTTCCGGAGCTGTTAAGGCGTTTGATCAGGTGCAGAAATCCGCCGGTAAAATGGCGACAGTTATACCCAAATCAACGGGTGCTGTTACTGCTTTCAATCAGGTACTACGAGAGGTTCCGGCATTCGCGTTTAATGCTCAAACGGGTATTCTTGCGGTATCTAACAACCTTCCGATATTATTCGATCAGTTCGATAAGACTAAAAACGGAGGTATTGGATTTGTTGCGCAGTTAAAAAATATAGGCGCTTCGCTTTTTACCCTCCCCTCCATACTTACGATTGGCGTTAGCGCACTAACGCTGTTTGCGGATAAGATTTTTGATTCTGGCAAAAAGGCCAATGAGGCAAGCGATCGAATACGTGATTTTATCAAAAACAGCCGAAGCATTGCTACGATACAAGATGAAGCAATTTCTTCAGTAAAAGGACAGGCGGCCGAGTTAAGTGCACTAATCAAGGTTGTTGCCGATTCCAATCGGGCAGACAAAGAAAGACTCAATGCCCTACAAAGAATCAAAGATATTAATCCGGAATTAACAAAGGGTATTACCCTTCAGGCTAGTGGGATAAAAACGCTGACTGAACGTGTTGAAGAATATACGAAGGCTTTAATTGCCGAGGCCGTTGTAAAGGAGTTTAGCCAGGAAGCAGGAAAAGCGGCCAGGAATGAGGCAGAGGCAGCCAGGGTTGTTGAAAATGCAAAACAGCGCGTTAGGAACGCGGAAAAGGATCTTGCTTCGGCCAAACTATTTGGAATCAGCGCCAGCAAGGCAGTCTCGGGCGTATCATCCGATGAAAAGAATGCAGAAACGGCTCTTGCCAAAGCCAAGGAAAGTCTTTCAGAGGCTAACAACCTTTTATTTGATGCTGGGGTAAAAAGATTGGAACTAGAAAACTTGTTAAATGATGCGGTAGATAAGGCCGTTAAACTTTCAAGCACAAGAACAAAAACAACTAAAGACGAAAAGACCGAGTTGGAGAAACTCGTAGAAGCTATCAAAAACCGAATAAGCGCACTTGAGAAGCTTGAGGAAATTCAGGGTCGCTTAAATAAACTTCAGAGAGAGGAAAAAGCCGGCCTTCAAATTGAGTTGTTGAATTTGACAGGGCTTAAAGAAGGTTTCAAGCCAGAGGAGATACAAGATCAGATAAAAAGAATCTTAGGTGGTATTGAACTAAAGCCAACCCCTATTAAAATTCCAATACAAGCAATTTTAGAGGGCGAAAGCGAAATCACAAAGAAGTTTAACCAAAAGGCTGTTGCAAAATCTATCAACATACCAAAAGTTAAATTAAACTTCTTGGGACTAGAGTTTGATAAAAACAAAACCAAAGAAGATATAGAAAAAGAGGTAGAGGATATTTCCAAAGTAATATCGTCTTCTATAAGGTCGTCAATAATTGGTGCAGCCGATGCTGTTGGAGAAGCATTTGCTGGGCTGATAAATGGCGACAGTATCGCCAAAAGCCTTTCAAGGGTGGGGGAAAGTCTTTTTAAAATCATCGGCTCCGCTTTACAACAGATAGGCGCACAGATTATTCCTGTCGCGGTGCTTGCGGAAAAACTGAAAAAAGCACTAGCTAATTTGATTGCCAATCCGGCGGCGGCAATCGCCGTGGGTGCTGGATTAATTGCTACTGGGGCATTACTAAAGAATCTGAAATTTAACATACCCGCATTCGCCGAAGGCGGCGTAGTAACGGGCCCAACACTCGGACTTGTCGGCGAGGCGGGCAAGGAAGCTATTATCCCACTCGACCGTATAGGCGAAGTGCTGGGAAGTATAGGAGGGGCGCAAACGGTATTTGTAACTGGATCGATTAGCGGGCAGCAGATCAATCTAGTTTCTCACAGAAGGGACGTAACAGAAGGAAAGTTGTTTTAATCACATGAAAAAATCAGTATGGCCTGGGATCTATATTTAGAAAACGGTTCTGGAGGATGGGAGTTGCATGCCATCTTCAGTCTTCAAGGTTCGCAATTAACGAGCAGAGGAATCATTATAGGCGACAACGTGGAGGTGAGAGACGGAACCAGGATTGGTAATAATGTGAAAATTGGAAACAACTCGCGTATTAGAGGAGATGTTACGCTTAAACGCAAGAGTGCGGTCGGTCGAAACTCGACCCTTTCGGGCCGCGTTGTGCTAGGTCAGGGCGTTAAGTTTCCTGATAACACAGTGAATCCTTCCAATTTTACAATAGGAGATTCTGGATCATACGCCAGATACCGAAACCGAATAAATAAGTCAATAAAAAAGTAAACAAATGGACACAAATTTCACGAAACCGCTTACAATCGATAGTGACGCGATGGATGTTGCAGTAACTATCTACAAAAAGTTTAGCCAGGGAGTGCAGCAAATGACATTTTACGAATGTATTAAAACAGCGCTCTTAATGAAGCAAAATCAAATCATTCAAGACGGATTTAACAGAATCATTGAAACACATAACAGAACTATCTTGCAATGAGTAGACGAGAAAAGCTTATAAACAGCATCAAAAAAATTCAGGAGGGAAAAGTAAAGCCTGGAGAATTGATCGCTCCGAATGGCTGGCTGTGGTTAGTAATAGATTCGGAAGGCAAGTATTATAATACGATAGGCAATCAATCGAGGTCATTATCTTCCGGTGATGAACTGAATGATTTCGTTGATATGTTTGGCGGAGATCATCATGTAGTTGAGTTTACCAGGTGTTCGGGATGTCAGCCAATTTCAGACAGCCCGGATGCTTATGAAGAATCGGAAGTAGAGGTTTATAATCCAGAGCTCCCATTGATAACCGATGAGGGATCCAAATCGGATACCAAAGAAAAAATTAATATTCTTGATGAAAACCTCGACTATCAAAGAATGTTAAGATTAAAAGAATGGAGCAGAATGAATAAAAATATTTTTCCTTAATTTTGTAGTACTTCACTCGATTCAGAAAATCACTGAAGCCGGAATAATTCGCCGAGAAGGCACTTGAGCCGGAATTCTCCACTCACAAATTTAAGAGCATACTTCCACTTCGAGCATTTCGCCGCCGAGAAGGCACGTTGTGTCTTGGTTTGGGATTGAGGGTGTAGTACAACTACACGTGAATTTGATTATTAAATACAAAAAAACAAAAAATGTCAAACGTAAAATATGTGATTGATGAACCGGTAGACCTTACACCGGAGTGTAAGGCGGAATTAAAAAAAGCACTAACAGACAGAGTTGATGAAATGAAAGTTAGTATCGCGGCAGATGCAAACAAACGAGTGAGCGAAATTGAAAAGGCGCTCTACGAAAATCAAAAGGCCCTCGACTATCTTATTGCATCCAATAAGGAACGCAATTACGACAATAGCAAAGGCATGCCAACCTTTGGTAAAGCCTTTGCAGAAAAGATGGCAAATGTCTTCGAATCGAAGCAGGCAGAAATAAAATCGTTTCAAACCGACCGGGATTCGAAACTAACGTTCGAAATTAAGGCGGTCGGTGATATGACAACTGGCAATCTTGCGGGAGATGGTGTTGCCTCTTACGGGCAAAAACAGGGTATTGTGCCAAACCAAAAGGTAAACTTCCGCGACCTCATTCCTACCCTTCCAAGTCCGACCGGTTTGTATGTATCTTATAGAGAGACCGGCGGGGAGCAAGCTAGCTCGAATTGGATGCAAACAGAAGGTGGAACAAAAAATAAGGTCGACTACGATCTAAGTGCCGTAAAAAACGTATCGGGATATATTGCGGGCTTTGCGAATTTTTCAAAGCAATTAATGTTATTGCTGCCTTGGTTGCAAAATACTCTTTCACGTATGCTTCTCCGTGATTTTTACAAAAAGGAGAATAAGAGGTTTTATGACCTATTGGCCACTAACGCAACCGGCACAACCACAACCTTTGAGACCGACGACGTTAAGCAAATACTCGACGTGTTAGGCGCAAGGGCGGATGCGGATTTCAATAACAGTTTTATCCTCTGCAACAACGCGCAAAAGGTAAGACTTTTGAAATTACTTTATACCAATGGATACTATCAGGGTTCCGGTGGTGTTCTCGGTATGCCAGATGGTAGCATCCGGATCATGGATACTCCAATCGTTGCGGCTTCCTGGGTAACGGGAGATAAGGTCGCAATCGTAGATAATGAATTTATTGAGCGCGTCGAAACGCAGTCTTTGAGAGTCGAGTTCAGCTATGAGAACGCTGATAATTTTGAAAAAAATTTGGTGACGGCAAGAGTTGAATGCTTCGAGAACCTCAATTTGCTTAGAACTGATGCGCATTCCGTATTTGACATGGGTAATACCACGTCATAAACAAGCTGGGGGCGATTCCCCGGCATTTGTTTCTATTTGAAATGCCTTCTATCGGAAGGATTTCATTGCTTCATTTGTCTTTTAGGGAAACCCCCTCTTTTTTAGGAGGGGGTATTTTAATTAAGTATTCAGGAATAGAATTGAGATCGTACTCATAAACTCTTTTCGTCCGGTCGTTGGCCGTTTCTTTCGATAGCTTCACTCGGTAGGTAACTACATTATTCTCTCTCGCTGATTCCAGTTCCTTTCCGCTCCATCCGGTTACCCTCGATATCCAGCTTGCATTTACCCAGCGGGGTTTGGCAATCATTGCTTGTTGTTTGTGGATTCTTTTTACATAAGACAGGATGGTATCGATTTTTTGCTCAAGCGTCATATTTTGCTTTTCATTTTGTTCGAGTCTTAATCTTGCCATTCTTTTTCTCGTATTCGTCTACATATTTCTCAATGGCAGCAACATAAATATCGGAGTTGTATAACTGTTCTGTAAAGGATATAAACTCCACCTTACGGAGCAAATCGCGCGGTATATTAAAATTTACCTGCGTCTTTTCCTTTGGAATAGTCCTCGGTTTATTCGTCCCGGTTTGATCCGCCATGAATTCTCTTTTTACGAAATTAATTAAAACTACCTCATTGCTAAATACCTATATAGTGGTATAGAAATTTGCAATACTGTTTCAAAAATAAAAAAGCCTTACCAGTTAGTAGTATATACGTATATACGTATATTTGATTCACAAAACTAAGTCACCATGCAAAAAACACTATCCCGAAAAGATTCCATTACAATTGTAAACATCTCTACCGGAAACTCAATCACCTTTCCGGTAATCTGCCGACCGGGCAAGTAAAAGAGCTCATTTTTTACCATCACCTAAAACCATTTACACTATGTTACCTGAAATCAGTAAACAACAAGCTGCGTATTGGATGGAAAGACTAAAACGATTTATGCCGATGGAGGATTTCGCGGATTTTTGGCTTTCATTATCCTCATATCTTACCAGGCTGCTGGGCGAACATGCCGGCGGCGATGAATCTAAATTGAAAGCTTTCCGGGCATCTTACCTTCTTGATGAAATACTCGTACATATCATACTCCCCTGCAACAGCGGCAATATTGACAAGTTTAAAGAGGGGGTTGATTTTTTCCTAGAATATGAGCCAGAGGTAATATCAAAAAGCATGGGCGTTTGGCTTACGGCTTACGGCAACGATTATGACAATGGTTATCCGCCCGTGGATAGGTTCGAGTATGATACTAAAGGATTTCTTTTTATTAACGAGATTTCTCGTATGCTCACAAAGGTAGCAGAGGACGGTGAAAAACAAAACGCGGAGTAGTGGGGTCGGCGGTTGTTAAGAACAACCGCCGTAGAAACTATAATAAAAAGGCATCATCAAGGCAACATCATAGCGAAGTAGACGAATTTGGAAATTTTGGTGCCCAATAAAGCCAAAGGTTTTTGGGGGGTCTACTTAGTGGTAGTTTACATTTGACAAGCTCTATTTATTTAATACTTATATAAATAATATCTTAACGTATAAAGACTGTGTAACAGGCCAATGCAACAGTTGCAGATTCTAAAATACAATTTCTGAACATTAAGCTGCATTTTGGGTAAAATTTTTGTACCTTTTCGTCGTTGAGATAATAAATCAAGGTATGTCTAGCCCGACTAAAAAGAAAAAATACGAGCTCGTTCCAGGCACGGTGGTGGAAACCAGAACGGGAAGGTTTATGGCATGGTACGAGCATCGTACCGACATCATAGCAAATGGCGATAACGAAAAGCAGGCCCTAAAGAATCTTCGCAAAATGTACAAGATAGTAACAGAGACAGAGGCCGAGGAGTCTGGACAGAAACAACCCGTTAAACTACCCCATTATCTTCACGGCAAGCAATTTAAGGATAAGATTGAATGTCACTAGACCGAGATATCTTTTACACAACATCATCGTTTATTAACTGGCTTAGGGAGAAAAGGGACTGCGAGATATATCCACTAAGCGACAAAAACGTTATCCGGATTTCAAACGGAATGATGAAGGTGCATATATACAAAAACTCATATAATAGGATAGACTATGATGAAATTTGGCGCTACTGTAGTCAGCTACAAATAGACGGACTGCCCTCGCCAAAAGAACTTGAAGAATGGCATCCGCCGGAGCCAAAAAAGCCAAAACTTCCAAGAAGGCAATATCCAAAATAAGCCGAGGCCGTAATATCTCAAGTATTTTTTTAGAATTAGCCACTTGTATGCTACCTTTATAAAAGATCATTGATTTTCAAATAATAACGATGCCTTTACGTGTCAGTCCTGGGCACATAAAAAAAGCTTGTAAACGAAGGTTTACAAGCTTTTTTGCTTTGGGTGCAGAAACAAATCCTATTTTTTAACCCACGATCGACAATCAAATGATAGGCCCGTTATTATTGCGGTGCCTTTTATTTTTTATCATTCAAAATATATCCAGCTTCCGCGGATTTTTTTAACGAATACCTGTAAATTGTTTTACAGGCCATGCTTTCGTCAACCTGTCAAAGAAACAGGAACAGTTATATAATAGTAAGAAAAGCATTTCTGCTCCTTTGAAGCATTCAACGAATAGCAGATCGCAGTCTATTCAAGAACTTATTTACTTCCGGCAGGAACAATACGGATGATGTGAACCCGGGATTCTACCCATTAAAAATTGCCGGAGCGATCATCCTACTTACTCATTCCAAGCTTTGATCGCGAGTAAAAACTCTCCCGCCTTATCTTCCTAAAAAAAATTCGAGATGCCCTTGTGCGATAATGTAAGAGCCAATTTCGGGCTATTCTATACCTTTTGGACTTACTTTAAGCATAATGACTAATCGACACTTCACGGAGTAAGAGAGATTAACAAGTATTCAGTTCCCCCATATCTTAATAATCTTTAAGAAGATACTTCCGTTTTTTGATTGAAAAATTGCCTGAAAAATTTTTATTGATTGCCAACGCAGCAAGGATTAGCCGATCATTAGCCAAGCAAATTTTTTATTCTTAAGGGCTTTGCCGGCATACAATTACCCGCCGAGCTGTTTGATATTTCGTATTAACGCTTGTAGAGGCCCTCGTACTAAAAGCCGACAAATGCTGTGATGCAATTTGGTCAGCATTGAATAAAAACAATACAAAGTCAATACCTCAGTTCCATTTTTAGTATGGTTATGCCGGCTTAGTTCAAATATCACGAACGGACCCCAAGCAATCTCGTCGATATACTGTTATGGATTAGCTAAAGCTGTGGCAGCAATTTTTTCACAAGTTTTATCGATGGACTTCTTTCATTCATTAATTTTATTCCGGCACCTATAGATGAATTGTATATGTTAGAAATCAGAGATCACATATCCCATCTTTTTACACACATGGAGAAGCAAATAATTCTTTCAAAGAAAGATAAGGAGGAATTAAGTATTTCTTTTAAGGCCCGGAGACTGTTGAAGCGTCAGTACCTGCTACAGGCAGACACTGTGTGTGCCCATGAAAGTTTTGTGGTGAAAGGTTGCCTGCGCATGCTTTATGTGGATGAAAAAGGTATCGATCATACGTTGAGTTTTGCTGTAGAAAACTGGTGGATTTGCGACCTGGAGAGCTTTTTACGAGGCTCTCCAAGCGCTTATAATATTGAAGCACTCGAAAACACGATTGTTCTGCAAGTTGATGCTATCGCTCTTGAGAAACTGTACCAAAAGATTCCCTTATTGGACCGCTATTTTCGCATCCTTCATCAAAACGCCTTTATTGGTCAGAGCAAAAGAATTCTAAACAATATCAGCCTTCCAGGTCGGGCGCGGTATGACATTTTTTTGAAAACCTATCCTCAGTTGCATCAAAGAATCCCGCAGAAATATATTGCTTCTTTCCTGGGGATCACACCTGTCTTTCTCAGTCAAATCAGAAAACAACGCAGCCAGCGCTAAAGGAAATCGTTAAAATAGTTTAATCCTGTTTCTTCAATTATTTAAACCTGATACTCGTTAGCAGCAACTGAACTTTGTTCTTTAAAAGCAAAATTTATGAACAAAGAACAGATAAAACGGCATCCCGGTTTTATACCCTATCAACTAAAACATCATCAACTACGCAATCGTTTTGTGGTTGCGCCCATGTCTAGAGTCAGCGCATCGGAAAAAGGAGTACCTACAGAAAATATGAAAAGGTATTACTCCAGCTTTGCCGAGGGAGGCTTTAGCATGATAATTTCGGAGGGGCTGTATACCGATTTACGCTATAGCAAAGCTTATCCAAAACAACCAGGTATCGTTACCCCTCCCCAACTCGAAAAATGGGCTGAATTAACTTCTGCAATAAAAGAAAGACCCGTTGTTTTAATCGCACAGCTTATGCATGCAGGAAGTATTTCACAATGCCTTCCTGTAACCAAAGCTCCCTCTTCTGTTTTGCCGCAAGGCGAAAAAATGAAGGAGTATGGAGGAGGAGAGGGAGCTTTTCCGGTACCGGAAGAAATGACCGCTGCAGACATATATAATGTAATTGAAGGTTTTGTACTGGCAGCCCAGAATGCCGTTGCTACGGGATTCCATGGTGTGGAAATTCATGCAGCGAACGGCTACCTGTTGGATCAGTTTCTGACTTCTTATACTAACCAGCGTACCGACGAATGGGGCGGAGACGTTTCCAGGCGTTTCAAAATAATACACCAGATCATAACAGGAATAAAGCAATCAGTTCCCCAACATTTCATCGTTGGCCTCCGGTTGTCGGAAGGCAAAGTCAACAACCTCTACTATCGGTGGCCGGAAGGAAAAGCAATGGCTAAAGCAATACTGAACGAAGTGAATAATGTAAAGCCAGATTACGTGCACATCGCTGCTGAAAGCGGCAATTGGCAACGCGACTGTACCTACGAAGACGGCTCCAGTTACAGCGGCCTTGCCCGTCAAATCACCGGCTTACCGGTTATTGCCAATGGAGGATTGCATCAATTGGATATTTCCGAGAAAATACTAACCAACGGAGATGCCGACCTGCTGGCGCTTGGATCAGCAGCATTGGCAGACCCCTTCTGGCCAAATAAAGTAGTTGCAGGGATTGAGGCCGATCGTTTCGCTCGTGATTTAATCAAACCACTTGCCACCATCGAGCATACCTGGAAAATGCAGGGTAAATTACTATTGAGCAATACAGCCTAACCGGCAATTGGCATGATTATTTAACGAAAGGATACAAAATATCTTGCAAGATGAAAGCATAAGCGCCTTGCAAGATATTTTGCATCCAGGAAATCCAACGGTTTATCTATTTTCAAGAATCCTATTTCAAAAAAAAATAGTACCAGATAACAGATGTCGGTGCCTGTTGGCAGAAATATCGTCTTAGCCACCAACTCCATAAATCTGTTTCAACGAATTTTTTCGGATTCACGGACATTTATTGATGGCAATACAACTACCCATCATGAACCCGGAGCAAACTCCAACTCTCCTTTCTGACAATAAAATCGCAGCAAACCTGCTCGAAGCATTTACTATGTGGCCAGAAGTTTGGCTATAGATGATTCCGGTCCCTATCGATAGTAGATAATTTTACTCGGCGCTATCCCGGCAACAGGATTGGAAATTGCTCGATGGATATCCCGCGAGCCCGGCCTTTGCAAGATTGGCAGAATGCGGGTCGACGGAGGTTCGAGTGTTTATTTTTGCTCAATAACTGCTGCCATTTTATCAAGTACCTGCGACATACCCATTTTAGATATTTCAACAATTTGCCCGTTTGTGTAGCCATACTCTTTTACCATAATCTCCGTGATCCCGTTGCCCGTATTCCTAAATGTTATCACATGGGGCACTTCGTCGGGTATGCCGGGCGGCATACCCAATTTAGCAGGGCTGAGTTTATTACTGTCTTTATCCGTAAAGTGATTGACAAATTCAATTCGCTCCATAGGAACGATTTTCGTATACGTCCATGTATTGTAAATATCAAAACCCTGTGGCGAACGCATGCAAACTAAAGAAATACCGCCCTCCCTGAAATCAATCCTTGCCACAGGTGCTGTAAAGCCATCGGGCCCCCACCATCTCTTTACAAAATTGCTATCGCTCCAGGCCTCCCATACTTTTTCAATGGGTGCCTTAATTGTTTTTGTCAAAGTCATTACAAACGTGCTGTCCATATTACTCTTGTTTTGAGCCTGAATTGATACGAATGAATTGGTCATTATCAGCAACGCGAGAATATATTTATATTTCACCATAAAAATTTGTTTACTGAAGGTTCAATGTTAGTTACCAGCATATGCTCCTTCCTCCTATGCCAAGGAGGCCTGAACAATTTGTTCAATATCCAATTTTCGCATAGCCATAAAAGCTTTCGCGGCCTTGCCTGCTTTAACAGGGTCGCTCATGATTTTTTCCAATATGGTGGGTATAACTTGCCATGACACCCCGAACCTATCCTTAAGCCAGCCGCACATACTCTCCTCGCCGCTCTCTGTAAGCTTCTGCCAGTAATAATCTATTTCTTCCTGTGTTTCGCAATGGATGGTTAATGATACCCCTTCGCTGAATGTAAACTTGTGTTTCTCGGCGCTGTCCATTACCATGAACTTTTGACCCAGCAAGGCAAATTGCGCATGCTGAACAATCTTTTTATTTTTCTCCTCGTACAGAATGCCATCTGTTTTTGAATTTTTAAAAATGGAAGAGTAATAATTCAGGGCTTCTTCGGCACGACCATATTGCTTACCCGCAAACAGCAAACAGGGCGTTATCTTTTGTCCTACCTCATTTACCTCACCAAGCGCAAGCTGCCAAGACACGCCGAATTTATCGCTTACCCAACCGTATTTCTCACTCCACGGATATTTGCCTAAAGCCATCAATACGGTTCCGCCTTTCGTTAGTGCATCCCAAATACGCTCCAACTCCTTTTCTGTTTCACAAACGTAAAAGAATGAGATAGAGGGATTGGGTTGATACTTTGGCCCTCCATTCAGCAAGGTTATACTTTGCCCGGACACAGTTAATTCAATAACAAAAGCCGACCTGGCCACTACTTTAGCTCCTTCAAAACCGGAGCAATACAAGGCGGCAGCTTCCTCGGCGTTGCCATTATACCAAAGACAGGGGGTTATTTTTTCATTTCGTTTCATACACAAAATTTTCCATCAAAATTATTTAAGGAGAATGCGTTCAAAATAGAACAAAACCGACACTACGATTTTATTCCCCCCAGCCCGGACTTTAAGTATTCCTTTGGCCTGGTTTGGGTAAACTCTTTGAATGAACGGATAAAATGGCTCTGGTCGGCAAAACCATTTTCAAATGCAACATCTGTCAGATTTATAAACCTTCCCGACCTCAACTGGTTAAATGAAAGCTGAAACTGACAGATTCTCCGGTATTGATTGGGTGTAATACCGACAAATTTTTTAAACAACCGCTGAAGAGTTCTTTCATTTATACCAAGGTCTTTCTTGATTTCGGCTAATACCTCCTTACCCGGGTTGATCATGATTCGATCAGTGGCATAGTGAATGATTTTACATTCATTTCCCTGTTGCTGCAATTGATACAGCAGCAGGTTATCCAGCGCTTCCTTTTTTTCCGCAATAGTTCCTGCATAAGACAGTTGCGTTTTGAGCGCATTTATTCTATGGGCATCCCATAGGGAAAGGTCCAATGGCGCCTTAATTAGTTGGCCTATAGAGAGGTTGAAAATACATGCTACTGTGAATGGCTTGAAAAAATATGCAATCACTGTCTGTCCCCTTTTCACTTCCCAGCTATCTGCAGGGGCGGATTTTCCAAACAGGGAAAGCTGTATCACTTTTTCAATCCCCTTTCCATTTTTTGCAGTTTTGCAAACCAATGCCGGCATACCATTGGTGAAAAGCGGTAATTTATTATTTGTAGCTGCCGCCGTTCCATCCAATACCAGGACAGTTCTTATATATTCTGTCAAAAGCGTATTTGGTATTTGATACTGGTATTGCATGAATACTTGCCTGAGGCTAGAAATCTCGCTGTTTTGAGATATTAAGATAGCATTTTCAACCTGTATGCAGACTTCCTATTTGCCTTCCTTAAATTCGGGCGGGCCCGGCAAAACACAACATCAATCTTTAATAAGGACGGAAATGGAAATCCAGAACAAGACGCGGTTCCTTTCAGCCACTCATTTCTCTTGCTCGCCGCTCAAATCTATAAGTTTCTTTTTTTACTTTCAATCGCTATGAAATCCGGCAAATAATTGGGCGTACACCCTTTTGAAACCATTTCGCCTTTATAAAGCCCCGTTTTATTTCCCACCTCAATACAGCGTGCTCTATACTTTTTATCAAAAACTCCAATCCAGCCCGCGGTGAAATTCATTGCCCATTGCACTTCAGGCTTTTCCTTTTCTATCTGCCTTTCAATGGCAGATAGCAACTGTTCGGTGTTGGGAGGAGGTGTTTGTCCCAGCCAACGCAATCGAGCCTGGTAGTACCAAAAAATTCTTCTTTGCAGTGACGAAGGACTGTTTTCCCATGACTCCATCAGTGAGATAGTTTTCCTGTCTTTAGAAAGTTGATTTGCCATCAACCAATCCATTAGTTGATTTCGCTCATCCAATGGGTGATCCTGCATGTCCTTGTCAAGTTTATCGATCACATCTTGTGAAAGGAGCTTATTGTCCATAAGCAAGATAGCCAATTGCCTCGGTAAAAATTTTCGGGTTGACCATAGTTCCAATGCCAACTCGTGATCCTTTTTGATGTCCTTGGCAATTTTTCGCAAGTCACCCAGCTTAACATTACTGGTGATTTGATTCACGATTTTTTTTGCTTTTGAAGAGAGTTGCATATGCATCTTTTGGCTTGTTATTGGACTACTACAATCCGAAGTCACTATTTTTTGTTTGCTTATGGTGTATGAGCTACGATTGGCTATGATGTCGGAATTACAGCTTTGCATCAATGTCACCGCAAAGCCATATTGGGAAATTGGAAAATGAATGCCAAACATGTCAAAGACATTCTATTATTTTTCTGCAAGCTCCTTGATGATGTTTACTGCCCTGTCCCACATTCTTTGATGGTAAGTGATATCAGTTTTCGCTATTTTCCCAATTTCGATAGAAAGTATGCTTTCCTGGTTATCAGAAACAAGACTGTATTTCTCGTAGTAATCGCCCAATATGGCTCCGGGTTTCGGTTGCACGTCATCATAATAATGCAGTTGTAAATATTCTTCCGGTCGATGAACTTCCACCATTCCGTTTGCACAGATGCTATTCCTGGTATCTCTCCAAATAATTGGTGAACCTTCTTTCCAATCCGTTTCCGCAATCGCACCGCCTCCAAAGGCGAGGCCCCATTGGTTATCGGGATTAAGAACAATATTCCAAATGTCTTTCAAGCTTGCGCTGATGCGGATGGATTTAGTAAAACTGCCCCTTTCCACGAACTTTCGAAGAGACAGGCCAAGTATGCTATTCCAACCTTCGTTGAAATTCTCCTTTGAAAATTCGGGATTATCTTTTGAGAATGTGTCCAGGCCGGAATGAGTCAGCCTTAAACGGGTTTTATCCTTGTCTTCGACAAACAATTCAAACGTTACCAACGACTGCCCAATATATCCTTCGTAGCTCCAGGTATAAGCAACCTTCGTTATTGGATTAACTTCCACAACCTTACAATTGTGCAAGTATGTTTTTCCATTACTTTCCCCGGTAAATTGAAATTCGAATCCAACTTCCGCTTTGAAATCAGTAACCTCAAAGTACCAATGCTTCATTTGATCCTTGTTCGTAATGGCTTCCCAAACTATATCAATCGGAGCATCATAAATTCGCTCGATTATAATTGATTTGTTGTCCATTATTTTAATTTTTTAGTGTTTTTAAGATATTTGCCCAATGCGTCCAACCTGGTTTCCCAAAATTGTTTGTATTGCGTTACCCACTCGTTGACCTCGCTCAGTTTCTCCAGTTTCGCTTCGCATATACGGTGGCGCCCCTGCTGTTTCATTGTCAGCAAATCGCATTCTGCCAATATTTTCAAATGCAGGGAAATTGCCTGCCGGCTCATATCAAACTGTTCAGCAATAGTGTTTACATTGATAGGTTGTTTTGCGATCAAACCAATAATGGCTCTTCGTGTTGGGTCTGCGATCGCCTGAAAAACATCTCTACGAGCTTCCATAATGCGCAAGTATTTGCTTGCAAATATATAAGCAAGCATTTGCTTGCGCAAATTTCCCTTCGTTCCTTACAAAACCTCGCTCGCAATAATCAAGATATGACCCCGCTTGCGTCAGAATATCCACTACAAAATAAATAACCTTTTACGATAGACTCAGCCATGCTGCTGGCGCAGGCGTTTCAGACGAGCAATAATAAACGGCATGGACTTTCGGCGATTGAGTTCTGACCTGCCTGTGCCTTGAAGTAGCACTATACAGAATACTTTAGAAAAGAGCCGGCCTGTTAAGCTTGCTTGTTCCAATGATAGAATTAAAGTTGATCTGTAGCCTTTCAATAGTAATGTTGCAAGGTAGAAGGAAATGTAGTTTTAAAGAACGCGAGTTGGTCAGAGCTATCAGCGCTTTGCTATTGGATCGCTAAAAATAACCGTCTGACACACTCGCGTTAGCGGTGAATGAGGAAAGCTAGCAATTCTAAATAATTATATTACTTGGTGTCTATCCGCTTAAGGATTCCTGTATTACTTTGAGATTCGTTTAACTCCCACTCTAAAGTTTTCTCCTTACTTGGTAGTTGTATTTTCATAGTTTTTTCATCTACAAATTTAAGGAGTATGATTCGTGGGAGGTATTTTTTTCCATTTATTACCTCGATCGATAGAACATAAATTCCCCCTTTGTTAGTAATCTTGTAAGGGCATGTTATTTCTCCCTTACCAGGCCTGAACTTTATCGTTAATGTCGAATCATCAATGAAAGTGAGTATTGTAAGCGACGACACATTTTCGGCTAAATCGATGCTTTTCCATCGGCCTGAGATGTCTGGATATTCTTTTTGTTGACCCAACGTAATTAAAAGTGTTTGAAATAAAACTATACAAATAAAAAAAATAATGATTGAGTAGTAGAAGTGATTAGACTTAAAATTTTTCGCAGCAACTTAACTATTTGATTAGATATTAGCGGCAATTTTTCGGATCCTCCCTCACGCAAGTATATCCACTACAAGATAATAACCTTTTATAGTAACTCAGTATTGCTGTAGACGCAAGCGTGTCAGACGGGCAATAACAGGCAGCATAAACTTTCGGCGATGGAAATCTGACCTACCTGTGCCTTGAAATAGCACCATACAAAATCCTTTAGAAAAGATCCGGCCTGTTAAGCGTTCTTGTTCCAAATAAAGAATTAAAGTCGATCAAAAGCCTTTCAATAGCGGTATTGCATGGTGGAAGTAAGGCGCGAGTTGGTCAGAGTTATCAGCGTTTGGCTATTGGATCGTTGAAACTAAACGTCTGACACACCCGCGCCAGCTGTCGCTGATTGTTCCTGAACATCCCGGCACCAGCGTGGGTCTTTTCTATTTTGCTCTACCGGGTATTGCATCCTGCAATAATGATTCCCTTGTAAAATCTCTATTGCATCGCGTATTGTTGCAATGAATTGAATACATTTCTTCAAATCAAAACAAATAATGACCCATGAAGCTTCCTGTAAAAAAGTAAAACCTCTGTTCAATTGTAAAACACAAACCCGCTTAAATTCAGGTTAGTTTGTCAAAAACTCATCGAGAGAGTAATCTGCCCATTTCTCCTTGGGTTCTATCCAAGGGCAATCGTGATTTTTTATGGAGTTGAGAAGAGCCCATCTTTCGCGTCGAACCTTTGACAGATCGATTTTCGGCAAATCAGCATCCAGTGGCTTTTCGATCGCCAGCTTCTCTCCCTTGGTAGTATAAATAGCATGATCAATCAGCTTTGCTTTCAATTTCCCGGTTCTTCCGTATACACAATTGCCGAGCACAATACCAATAATTTCCAAATTGCCCGGTGAAAAAATACAGTTGGCATATAAGTAGGCTATCTTTTTATCCTCTTTGCCACGTATAACAGTCATACTTGAATAGTTGAAACAGTCAGTCGAATAAGGAATGTCAAACAAAAGGGATTTCCCATAAAACTTAACATTGCCAGTATTATCTTTTGATTAAATTTATATTTCCTCAAAATGAATCTATGGCAAAAAAAGACAAGAAAATTTTTCGTCAGCAAATTGAACAGCAATTGATTGCCGTCTTTGATCTACAGGCAAGAGAAGCGAATCCTAAAAAGTTTAAGCGCAGCTTAAAGGAAGCCAGCAGGATAATTTTTGACGGCCTCGAACCCAAAAAAGTTAAACAAAAAAAAGCTGAAAAGGATAATCCAAAGAAGAAAAAGGCTAAATCGACCAGTGTGAATCAACCTGTGGTGGAGGCAAATTAATAATAGCAGTATTCCGGCTGTGTTAACAGGAACCTGATAAGATTACCAAGCCTTTCCTGAATTTCACGTCCCCGGCCAGAATCTATGTTTTGAATCGTCGTCTGCCATAGAACTGTCCATTCGGATGGATTCGTTTGTTCATTCAACAAATACTTTTCCGCAAGCAGTTTCTTTTGTTTTGATGCAAGGGTAACCTCATAAAGTTGCTGCACTAATTCATCGGTTACCACGTATGGATTTGCAGGATCCGAACAATACTTCATAAACTTCAGCAGGTTAATAGAGAGAATTTTATCCTTGCACATAATTCCCGTATCGAGCAGCCTGTTCACCAGGATGCCCCTTTCGCGCAAAGCTCCCGGCGAAAGCCAATCCTCTTCCAAAATGTTTTTATAGTCGGATTGCCTGTTGTTTTTTTCAGAAATATGGAGCAAAGGTTGCCCCCATTCATCAGTTTTGTGCCGCAACCAATCCCAATAAGGATAATTGGAGAAATCGTCGGGAACGGGTTGAATGATTTCAAGTTGTTTTGACATTTTAAATAAGAACTCCAATGGCTCTTTCGCTTTGTTCGACCTGAACTGGGGCTTGTAAAAATAATCATGCATAAAGAATTTCCTCAGGCCAACAGAGATATCAAAACCAGATTTTAGCAATGATTCAGCAATAGGTTCAATAAGCTTTTCGCGGGCCTCCTCCGGAATTTCTTTTGTCAAAAAGAACGAAAACAATCGTTCCGATATATTCTGCGCTACCAATGAAATCTCTAATACCTGTGATACCAGGTATCTCAGTTCCTCCAAAACCTCCCTGCTTTCCGCCCGGTTAAAATAGGCATCAAGGTAGTTACTGTTTTCTTCTTTGTAAATATCGAATTGCCTGAGGTGAGAATAATGCAAACCGGCGCTGTCGCATATCAGGTGCCATTTGCTCAGCAACCGTGCAAATCTTTTTATTTTCTCCCTGCTGATAAATTTCCCGAATCCATCACCGATCGTATAGCATTCAAAGAACCGGTGTGCAGCATGCTCAAATATTTTTTTATGACCCGGAACGGTTCTCTTGAGATAATAAATCCAGCCGGGATTGGCAACAAAATTGGTCAGCAGGTCGCCAAAGTTTCCAAGTGCATGAACGCGCAGTATATCGTAGTGGCGGAAGACTTTGGCAGGAAAGGGAATTTTAGAAATGTCGATCGAAAAAAATTCCATCCAAAACAATAGCATGCGTGGCATCAGCGACAATGCGTTCTGGTGATACAATACACCCATCACCCAATTCCGCAGAGAATATTTTCTTTTTTCATTGATAATTCCATCATGATTTGAATCGTAGATCCATGTTTTGCCCAGCTCTACCCTGCTGTCGGGAATATTCGCCTGGATGGAATCATAATCTTTAAGCGGCCTGCTTTCGAGTAAAGGCTCGAAGTTCAGGAGTATATCCAACACTTCTTTACGTGATTTGCCCAGGAATAAATTCCTTTGACCCGGCGAAATTCCCATCAGGCTACGCGACAACAGGTGTTTTATATCAATTGTTAAATCCTGCTTTTGCTGAAGTTCCCCTAGAGTTGACTCATTAATTGAGATTAGCTTGTTCATTGCCGGGCTGAATACATTCACTATTTTCAAATATTAACAATGTTATTGCAATGACTTGATAGAGAAATACGCAACTGATAGAATTGATATTAATTTAAGTTTCCCGTAATAGTTAGTTCAAACTTTGATAACGCAAATTTTTTCTTCCGTTAACATGAGTAATTAGTAGCCTGGCCCTGGCATCGGCGGAGAGAAAAAACCGCCTCTCCACAAAACGGCTATCAACAAAAACACAACTGGCTACAATTTCCGCTTTGCATTCATATTCTTTCTGTGGGCAGGAGCAGTGTAACATAGATGCTTATAACATTTCTTTTGAACAAATATCCCCCCATGAAAAATCATTTATATGTTCAGTTATGCCAAATACGAATGGTTTTTGAAAGCCCTTATCCTCTAATTCCAGTTCTTCAGCCAAATTTTTTGCTTCCGGATTCGATCAAATCACGAAAGCGCCCGCTCTGCCGCGCCTCCTGCAGGCGATAATTCCCGGGTATGCAAGCAGTAAAAAGAACAATAAAGAAAAGTTATATCGAACAGCTCCGAAGTTGAACAGAACCAGGTTTATCAATCCCGAAGCGCCAAAACGTATTGCACGCTTAAAAACAAACCAGTTTATATTTCTTCTACGAATATTGGCAGCATCCACTTTCAAATTCATGAAATCATGCTGAATACGTTCCGATATGGTTTTTGTTCCCTGTAGTATTCTTTGTTCCCGGTCGTGGTAAACTTTCGCATCAGGCACTATTACGATTCGAAACCCCCTGTATACTGCACGATGCGCATAATTTCTATCTTCGCCGTAGTGAAAAAAGAAGGGATCAAATCCGCCGACTTTTTCTATACAGGATCGAGTAATTAGCCAGGCAGCCGCATTCACAAAGCGTGTATTGATCCACTCCGTCTTTAACTCGCTGCCGGTAAATCTTGTTTGAATAAAATCACTGATATCCGATTTCAATAGATAGGAATAGAAATGCTGATCGAGCGCAGCACCACTGCCGTTGAAATGGACAGGGCTTGCAATACCTATGAAACTGTATTTTTCCAATACACCCACCAGGGTACCTAATGTATTTGTTTCAATCCAAGCATCCTGGTTCAACAGGAAAATCAGTTCGGCTTTTTGATCCATCGCCCGTTTTATGCCCCGATTGTTTGCTTTGCCAAAGCCGAGGTTGATACTACTTTCGAGCAGTTCCACCGATGGAAATTCTTGCCGAATGATCCCTACCGTATTATCGGTAGAAGCGTTGTCCACAACAATTACACGGGTAGGGGTTGTACTTTCAAAAAGGCTATGGAGGCATTTTCGGATCCACTTGCTTCCGTTGTAAGTAACTACTACCGAGAAAATTTTTTTTGCCTGCATCCTGAGCGTCGGCTGTTAACCAGGTCAAAAAAAATCATAAACTCGATGCATTTCCTTTGCATCCCGATATTTAATAATTAGTTAATAGGCTTGCACGCCCGGTGCGATCCGAGTGGTCAAAAAAAACTCGAACTTTCAAGCTTAAACAAGCTTTGAAATATACAAAGCAATACGTGGTAAACAGGATGACTATGGAAACGCGCAAAGAACAAGATTGGAAAGAAATCATCAGGCCTTCTAATAACCTGCTTTCGCTTAACCTGAAAGAGTTGTGGGAGTTTCGTGACTTATTACTGATTCTTACGCGACGTGATATTACGGCCATCTATAAGCAAACTATTCTAGGCCCACTTTGGTTTTTTCTTCAGCCGGCGTTAACTACTTTGGTATATATATTAGTATTCTCCAAGGCTGGCAAACTTTCAACAGGCAATCTTCCGCCAGTTCTTTTTTATGTAAGCGGCCTGGTGTTGTGGATGTACTTTGCCGACTGTGTTTTAAAAACCGCAGGATTTTTAAAAGAAAATACAGCTATTCTTTCGAAAGTTTATTTTCCGCGGCTTATTATTCCCATTTCGATCGTGATGACGAATCTTATCAAACTCGGTATCCAACTATTGTTGTTTTTCCTGGTATATGTTTATTTCCTGGTAAAAGATCCCAGTATAAAACCGAATATCTATGCCCTGCTTTTTCCCGCATTAACTTTTGTCCTCGGCTTACTGGGCCTTGCAACCGGAATCCTGGTTTCTTCCCTTACTACACGTTATAAAGACCTCAGCCATCTTATTACCTTCGCCATTCAGTTACTGATGTTCGCTTCACCAGTAATTTTCCCAATTTCCGCTATTGAAAATGAAACTGCCCGGCTGTTCATTCAATTAAATCCTGTATCGGGCATTATCGAAGCATTTCGTTTTGGGTTCTTAGGTGGCGGATACTTCAGTTGGAGTTTGCTGGCATATGATACCATCTTCACACTGGCACTTAGCTTTTTTAGCATCCTTTGTTTCAATGCTGTTGAGAAAAAATTCGTCGACACAATTTGATTTTTCCAGCCGAATTTACCGGCGTAAACCCTGCACACATGATTTCAATCATTATTTGCTCGGCCGATGCTGCAAAACTGGAAAAGGTAAAGAAGAATATTGCGGCTTCTATCGGGTTGACTTATGAAATCATTGCAATAGATAACTCATCCGGGCAATTCAGTATTTGCGAGGCATATAATGCGGGGGCAGATAAGGCCAGGCACTTTTTCCTGTGTTTCATGCATGAAGATATTTCCTTCGATACCGAAAACTGGGGATTGCTTGTATGCAGCCATCTCGCAAATCCCGCTATTGGATTAATCGGGGTTGCGGGAGGTGATTCCAAAAGTCTCGTTCCTTCTTCCTGGTCGATCCCTGTTTTTTCGACTGAAGTGAATATTGTGCAGCACTTCAAATCGGAACCCGGCAAAACCGAAAAACAGCTTATAACGAGATCGAATAGCTATGGCAATGCCAACCAGGTTGCTGTGTTAGACGGTGTTTGGCTCTGTACGCGCAAAGACGTGTTCAGGCAGTTTCGGTTCGACGAAAAGAGTCTTCACGGCTTTCACGGGTATGATATCGACTATTCATTGCAAGTAGGACAGCAGTACAAACTATTGGTAATATTCGATATACTGATACATCATTATTCGGAAGGCAATCCCAACAGGGAGTGGATGAACAGCGCCATAACTCTGAGCCGAAAATGGAAGAAGCAGCTTCCAAAATCATTATATGCCGTCAATAAGAAACTTCTTGCCCATCACCATTGGAAAACAATGCAGGTGTTTCTACAGCATCTCTTTCGCCTGAAATATCAGCCGATTCATATATTCGGGCTTTTCCTGGAATTCTCATTCAACCGCTTCTTTCGTCTTAGAAATTTTCTTTCCCTGTTCAAATATTACATTCAGCAATTAACTGCTAAAGTGTGATGTATTCTTTTAAAAAACCTGTTCTTTTTTCCTCCCAAAACATGGATAAAAAAATCGGGAGTCAATCTGCAATTGACTCCCGAACAATTACGAAATGATAAATACTATATCATGGGAAAGATAGTTTTACCTGCGGAGCATTAGTTGATAGCAGTTGAAATCCAGGTACCAACAGTTGTCCACTGATCGGTTGTAATAACTCCACCACGCTGGGTAGTGTTAGTAAAGAACGGATTAAGGAAAGTGAGGCTCAAACCGCCCGCCAAACCAGGAGAACCAGCTTGGGGTACAAGGAATGCATTCAATTTGAAATCAGCAGGAGTAGGCAATGCAGTATTTGCCTGTGCAGGAGCACCCAATACGCCAATCAGCACGTTATCGGGTCTTGCAGTAGCAGTAAGGTCAGTTCCTACACCGATCGGGTTACTTTCATCATCATCCCATACCACTGCGTTCGCAGAATATGTTTGAAACACGTTGTTGCGGAAAAAGCTGGGATCAACAGCGCCCACCAGGTTGTCGATATTGGGGCGAGAAGTTGGGGTAACACCAATTGCAACCGGAAGTGAATCGCAAATCACCAGCGAGTTTGCGAAATTGATACGGCTGTTTCTTCTGAAATAGATACCACCATCGAAACGACCACCAGAACCTGCACGAACAGTAAGGCTGCTAGGCCCGATAAATGTTGCGTTGGCAATGGTAGCGCGTGTAAAGTTGGTGCCAGGGAAGAAGCTAACAGCACCAGAGTTGTTGTCAGACTCTATAAATGCAGAGCCGGAGTTATCAGCGAGGTCATTTCTATAAGCAATAATGAACTGGAGATTTCCTAGATAAGCTTCATCAAAGTCGTAGTCATCATCTTTATTACCGAAAGAGATGAGATGCTTTGCATTTACAGTACCCCCAAAGAATTCAAATGCATCATCACCCGAGTTAGAAACTTCGATATAATCGAGAGTAGTTCCGTTTCCAACGCCAGCGAGTGTCAAACCATTTACTTCCTGGTTAGCGGCCAATACAGTACCTCCTGCAAATTCAATACGGTTGTACCTGATAGAACCTGAGTTGTCGGCAGCATTTGTTCCGCCATATTGGAATTTGGGTTGATCAGCAGGTAAGGCAGCAGCGAATGCTTCATAAATATTTGTAGTAGCGCCGCTGGTGGTTTTGATGGGGGCGCTTCCAGCTAATACAATTCCACCCCAATCGCCGAAGTTGCGGGTGCCGGCCGATTTGCTCGAGGTCCAAACAATCGGAGAAGTAGCAGTACCGTTTGCAATTAGCTTACCACCACGACGAACGAACAATACTCCTTTGTTATTGGAAAGATTATTCAAATCCGGAGTAGCCGCGCCGGGGCTGCCGATGATAGTTACACCAGGATTAACAGTAAGGGTAACCAGGGAGTCAACGAAAACGATACCTCTCAAATAAGTTGTTTTTGTCAACGTTGTGTTCACCGTAATGTTACCCACAAGCGTATCGACTGTTGCTCCTGGAATTAGTGGCTTTTCCAGCGAGTCAACTTTGATGTCTTTTTTACAAGACACTGCGAATAGGGCTGCAGCACCCATCGCACCCAAGATGAGTTTTTTCATTTTTTTGTTTTTAATTGTTTGAAAGAATTTAACCGGTGGTCCGAGAATTACTCAATGAATTTTTTTGTCGATTGAGATGTAAAACTATCCGATTGTAGTCCACCAATAATTAACGAGAGATTACCAAAAAAGAAAGTTAATGTTAAGAGGTTTAGCTAGTGCATCAATACTGGAAAGTAATTAGTAATTGAGTTTCTCAGCCACGTGAGAAACTCTTTTTATCAAATCAGTATTGACTCTTGTTTGCCGTAAAAAAACAAGTACAGCCCCCGGGAAAAAACAAATTCAGTTAATTGTATTTGGTTTGCAGAGGAGTCAAGTTGGTCCATCCGGCAAACCAATCTTCCTCTCCTACGGCTCCAACAAAATTTACTTGCTTAAAGAAAGGATCACTGAATACCGGCCCGCCAAATCCTGAACCGTTAAGCAACAGCGAACCAGCGGCTGGCCTGGGAATTTCTTTTTCATATTCAAACAGGAAAAGCAATTTCAGGTCGTTCATTTGTTGTACAGTTTTGTTAGTAAACTGGGCAGACAACATAAATTCTTTAAAATCCTTTGAATTAAACGGAGGGTATACGCCATTCGGTAAAAAAAATACGCGATTGCTGTCGCTGGCGTGAACAACCGAATAGTCGAAAGTTGAAGCGCCATTGTTCAATGCCACCGATGAAATTCTGTTATTCATATGAATCCCACCACGCGGAAAACCCGCCAAAAGAGAATTGCGCATTTGAAATTTTGCTCCACCTGAAACAACCAACGATGCATCGGGATTACGTTGGGTATAGGCAAAAGAAACTCCCTGCTGAAGATCGGGCCCGATCACCGACAAGTTGGAAATAACCGGGTTGGATTTATCTCCGTTGATAAACATACCGGCCAAGCGTGGGGGTACCAGGTTGATGGGAAAGAAAGGATGACGATACGCCACCAGGAATTGCAACTTACCCGTATATCCGCCTTCAATATAGTAATCATAGTCGCCCGAAGCATAAGAAACAAGGTTACTGGCATTGCAGGTTCCACCCCTGAATTCGAATGACGAAGTTTCAAATGAATAACTTACCTGTATATGATTTATTTCTGTTCCGGAGCCTACGTTATTGAGAAGTAAACTTGGCGTCCCGGAAAAATTTTCGTCTCCCCCCGCAAATTCAATTCGAACAAATTTTAACACCCCGGAGTTGGATTGAGGCTGTGCCGATGCGTTCCCGATAACCCGAATGCCATACCAGAAATGCGTACCCGATCCATCTGTTCCCACCACCCCTGCACCTGCGGTAACCGCGGCACTGGTAAATACGATCGGCTCCGATGCGCTGCCTTCGGCTTTTATAGCCGCTCCAGGGTTAATCGTTATAGACAAGCGATCACGCATCTTAATTAAAGTGCCCTTCTCTATTTCAAGCAGCTGCCCGGCATTTCGTACAATATTTGCGGCCACTACATATACTGTATCTGAGGAAAAACGAATAGTATCTTTTTGAATCATGCCAGCGCTTACCATTACCTCAGGTTTCAGTTTCTTTTCATACTCAACCGCCGCTTTCTGACATGCAGTTGCCAGCAGTGACACTGATAGTATCAACACAAAATTCTTAATAGAAGTATTCAGGTGCTTTTTCATAAATCGCTGTCACTGGTTAAATGTATAGGTAAACGACAAGGAATAACTTCGCTGGGGCACGATGCTCGAAGGAGTGCTATCCAAACCGCCAACAATACGGTGATCCGTCTTTGTTTTGTCCACGGTTGCCGCGCTGTCGAATTTTCCATTGCCATTCAGGTCCTGGTACACCATAAAACGGGCATTGAATAGGTTGGAGATATTGAATTTGATTCTTCCCTTTTTGTTCAATACAGATTGCGTAAAAACAATATCAGCAAGATCTCTTCCTCTTATATAAAAATGAGGCGATGTGGGTGTTGTGTTTCCGTTGGGTAATTTTGTTTCATTAAATGTTCCCAACTGGGTGATGAAATCGCCCGATCGGTTATATGAAAATGTAAATTCGAATGATTTCTTAAACGCAAGGATACTGATCCCGGCATTTACGATATAATTGGGCTGGCCGGAAAGCGTATGCTCCGTAACCTGGTTGATGGTAAAATTATTGAGCGGGCCGGCTTCTACCTTCGACTTAATCAATGAAGCGTTTCCAAACAAAGTAACATTGCCGAGCCAGGGTGCAAAAGGAATAAAACTCAGCCGCTTTCTTATTTCACCTTCTATGCCATAAACAGTCGCCTTACCCGTATTCAAAGGTCGAATCGCAGCATTGTTGTCGATACCGGGTACTTTCTCAATAGGATCGGTTATCTTTTTGTAGTAACCCGATAACGAAAGAATTTCCCCGGCCACAGGAAAATACTCCAACTTCAAATCGTAGTTATTAATCGAAGTACTTCTCAATTCGGGATTACCCTGCGTGATTTGAAGGGTTCGGAAGTCGTAAGACTGAAAAGGAGCTAAATCTTTCAGCTCAGGCCGAATCACTGTTGCAGAATAAGCAGCACGCAAGGTGAAATTATCCGTCAAATTGTAAATCACATTTACTGAAGGAAGAAAATTGAAATTGTTCCGCGATGTGAAAGACCCAAGTAATAAATCAGGTTGCTGGAAATTATCGAAGAAGAATGGCTGAAACACATTAACATACTGATGGTAGTTTTCGATCCTCAACCCCCAAACAACCCGAAGGTTTTTTCCAAAATTATTTTCGATGCTCTCGTAAAACGCCTTCAGGCTGCTACCTGCATTATAGTTACCCACCTGCCCGGCAATTGCAGCAATGGAGGTAGTATAATCCAGCGGTCCGCCAGGATAAATATTAGTTGGCGAAAGCAAACTATCTAATATTCCCTGTGGCGCATAATAAGGCACCAGCAAGCCCTCCGCTTTTCGCTTGCGTGTTTGAAACAGGATACCTGATTTAAAAACCTGCTTCTGCGAAAACAACTTAAACACCGTACTTGTATTAAACGCTCCGCCAAAGATAAAATCAGTATTGTTACTCCACAGCCGGCTTTGGGTGGAGAGTGCCTGCCCAATACTGGCATTGTTGTTACCAAGTAAAAAACCGGAAGAATCTACCTTTTTGTAAACAAAATTCCGCGTATCAGGATTGCCTGTGCTGTAGATAGATGTATTAACGTTCCACTGGATGATGGTTTCATTCCTGTTACCTGTACGGTGTTCGCCGGACAGTATATTGTTCAGGATTCTTCGTTCGTCTATAAAATGTGTTGTGCCGGCCACGCGCAAGCCAGGCCCATTACCCAATACATCAAAGGCTTCGATATCTGCGAAGGGCCGATCTAGAAAAACATTTCGGAATATATTTGAATAGAGATTGCTGAGGGTAATCCTGCTGGTTCCGAAACGATAGGCAATATTTAATGCCCCGCCCAGGGAAGATTCGAAATTATAGCGAATGTTTTCGGAATAATAGTTGAAAAACTCAAACCCCTGGTTTCCTCCAACACCAATTGGCAGAGGACGTGCAGTCACTTCCTGCTCTATCAATTCTGATCTTCTTTGTGTGATGGCTGCTACAATGCCGAGTTGAGATTTATTTTCAAATCGAAATGATTTTCCATAACCCAGCTGCACACTATAATTCGGTTTTGATGCACCGTTGTTGATGGGCGCGAGGTTATTCGGTAACATCGAAAGATATCGGACGCGTTCCTGTGCATTCAGTGAAACCAATGGGGTGCGACTGGTGGGCGAAGGAAATCGTTTAGGCAAATCGCGGATGTTTCCTCCCAGTCCCAGCCATTCGAGTTTATCTCTTTTATCCGAATAAAAATCCTTACCGATGGTTTGATCAAAAAAAGAACTCTGCACCGTAACGGACAAGAAATTATCCGTCGGGAAATCCTTCGTGTTTACCTGTACCAATCCGCCCGCAAAATTTCCCGGCATATCGGGCGTTGCCGTTTTATTTACGATTATATTTTCCACAACCACTGCGGGTATCAGGTCAAGTGAAAAAGCATTTCTATCGGTTTCAGTACTCGTCATCGGCACACCATTAAGGATGGTTTGATTGTATTGCTCCGCCAACCCACGAACTACTACAAAACGGTTTTCCTGCACGCTTACACCGGTTATTCTTTTGCTGATTTGACCCACATTGTTGTCGGGTGTTTTTGCGATTGCTTCAATAGAGATTCCGTCTCCCGCAGCCGATTGCCTTCGCTGCAAGTTGTAGAGAGCCGCCTGCGTAGCCCTTCTAACATTTACCGAAACAACTACCGTATCGATCGCTTTTGCTGCCGGCGAAAGAACAATCGGTAAAGATGTAGTTTCTCCTTTCTTTATCTCTATTCCTGAAATTTCCTGCGACGCATAGCCATTCATCGAAATGGAAATAGTGTATGTTCCTACGGGTAAAACGAGTAAATAGCTGCCATCAGACTGCGTAGGCGTTCCAAATTTTGTTCCTTTTACAGATATACTCGCTCCGTATAATTTTTCATTAGTAGTAGCATCGGTTATTCTTCCGGTCAGCTTTCCAGTCGCTGCCTGCGAAAAGCCACGCATACTGCCGAGTAAAACAAAGCAGCTCAGCAAAAAAAATTTCGCAATCCACGATATATTAACAACCTTCTTAAGGGTTTGCTTTTTCATAAAACTTTTTTTACTCAAACCAGTTCTTCTGTTTATTCTGGTATATTGTAATTTGTTTTTAAGGGATTGAAGTTTGTCCAGCCGCGCAACCAGTTATCTCTGCCCACGGCGCCAACAAATTCTACTTTATCAAAAAAACCTTGTCCATAGTTATCACCCGAAAAATCCGCACCTTTCAGCAGGACGGAACCATCGGCCGGCACGGGGCCAAGTGCATCGTATCCAAACACATTATTTAAGCCAAATGAATTGATACTATAAAAAAGACGATTGTGAAATCTGTCTTCAAGCATATACTCTTTGAAATCTCTTGTATCATATCTGCGGTATATATTTTTCCGGATGTAAAATGTACGATTGCTATCAGCACAATACACAATGGAGCTTGTAAACTCCGATTCCAGGTAATGTACTTTTCTAGCCGAAAGCGAATCCCCGATTTGCCATCCCCCTACCGGGTATCCCATAAAAATTGAATTCCGGATACGAAAACTCGCGTTGCGGTTTGTTACCAATGCCGCAGCCAGGAATCCATTACTGCTGTCTTTATATACCGTTGGCATCCCGCTTCTTCCCGCCGGGCCTATTACTGTTAGATTTGAAATGAATGGAAATGTCGCGGGACCTGCCGCAACCGGGTTTGTTTCATTGTTCTCGATATATAAACCTGCAATCGCGCCGGAAGGTTTACTACCTGCCGATCCGAAGAAAGGATAACGATAAGCAAGCAAATATTGCAACTTGCCGGAATAACCATTACCTATGTAAAAATCTGCAGGAGCACCACAGGCATAAGAAACAAGGTACTTCCCATTTACATTCCCCCCGCTGATTAAAAAAGCGGGAGATAAATTCGAATAACTTGTTTGTACATTCTCTATGGTAGTTCCCGCTCCAACATCTATCAAACTCAAACCAGCAAACTCAATACGTACATAGCGAAGACTGCCTGAGGCATCGGCAGGATCACCCGATGAACTGCCTGTATTGTTGAAGGATTTACCAGAAATGGTAATGCCCTGCCAATAATTATTAGCACTGCCTGCGGGGAGATTACTGGTGAAAATAATCGGCAATTGCTCGGTGCCATTGGCAACAACGATTGCACTTTTATTGATGTAAATACCTATACCCGGGTTCGATTTGATTAAAGTTCCCGGGTCAACTATCAATTGTTCTCCTTCTTCTCTTGTAATATTTGAAGTAAGCAGGTAAACTGTATCCGCATGCAGTTGCAGTATCTTTATTCTTTGCGCTTGACCGCTGCCCAAATCAATTACATCGCGCAATACCACTTCCGGTTTTTTCCGGGAAGTTCTTTCATTGAGATTTTTTGTACACGAAGACCAGGCTGATGAACAAAAAATCAGCAGGATAAAAAAACGATTTTCATAAATAATGCTTCCCATAACCGGATTATTGAATTTGACAGGATAATCGAACATAAAAAGATCTTTGTCCTTCTACGCGGTAGGGGGTATTATCGATACCAGATTTATAAAACCCGGTGCTTCCATTACTCCGGAGTAAAACAAGAGCCTCGTCGTATTTTTTATTTCCATTTAGATCCTGGTACAACAGTGTTGCCTCGGCCAGTATATTGTTAATTCCTGCAATCAACTTCAACCTCGATTTAAAAAAGGGTTGAAAAACCTGCAAATCCAGTTGCGATCTTCCCTTGGTATAGTAGTGAGGAATTGTAAGCACCTCGTTGCCATTCACCAGCCTCACCAAACTACCCGAACCTACTGCAGAAATATAATCGGCGGTACTATTTAAAATCAGTGCAAATCCCGGTAACCGTGGAAAATCCAGTGAAATACCGGCATTGATGGCATAGCGCGGGGTTCCGGATAGGGTATGCTTTTCAACGAAAGGATTGGCTAGTGATTTGATCGGGCCTCTTTTCACCTCAGATTCCGCCAGGTTTGCCGAACCAAATACATTAAACCTCGAAAGCCAATAACCTTTTTTGCCACTCAATGCGGTTTTAAAAGACAATTGAAGGCCATAAACAGTCGCCTCCGGCATATTGAAAGCTGTGGTTCTGAGATTGCCGATGGAGGATGCAAATCCGTTTACAAGGTTCTCAATAGGACGATAAATTTTTTTATAGTACCCCGATAAAGAAATATACGATTGTTGTGAAGGATAAAGATGGATATCTGCCCTGAAATTATCGATACTTGTGTTCGTCAATAGCCGGTTCCCATTTCGCACCATAAACAACTCAGGATCGTAGATCCTGTAGTCGCTGAGTTCCTGCATATGGGGCCTGTTAAGCGTACGGAAATAAGAAGCAATAGCTTCAAATTTTGAAACAGGTCGATATGTGAGTTTTACCACCGGTAATAAATCAAAGCTTGCCACATTCACATTCTCATCGAGCGTTATCTTTTCTGCATTTTTAAATCCGCTGAAATAATGGTATTCGTAAAGGGAAATCAATTGACTCATCGACTCCATACGCAAGGCGGCAAGCAGCGCCAGCTTATTGCTGATTTTTGTCTCGATATTGAGATAGGCAGCGCCTATGTTTATTGATCCCAAATAATTGCCATAATTATCGGCGTTTACATCAAGAGGATTAAAAGACCCTGTTGATCCAATCAAAGGAGTATAATATTCTTCAGCATCGGTACCGCCGGGAAAATATCTTTGGGGTGCAATCAATGCATCCAGCGTATTAAACTCCCCTCCCCTGTACAAAAGCAGGTCGCTATATAACTCCCGGTATTGAGTTTGCAGGTAGAGGCCTCCGCCAAGTACACTCTGTTTGCGAAGAAAGTTAAGCGGAACAGATAGATCAGCTGCAGCCGTAAAGAAATGATCCGTTAGTTTGCGCCAGCTTCTATAAGAGTTCGGAAAGATGGCATCGAGGTTTGCATCCAATTGTGATCTTCCAACGCTGTTCCGATCGGGAAGGGGTTGTGTTTGTTGTTGTGCCAGTTTATAAAAATCATCTCTCACAGAATCTTGCCGCAACAGAAAATTCAAATCGTCGGGATTGAACTGTTTGTAGTTGTTATAGTTAACTCGCCAATTAAAACGGAACCTTCCCTTCTGACCCATTGCATGTTCACCCGAAATAAAAATACTCGCCGTTCTTCTTTGTTCGGTAAAATTCCGGATACCCTTGGTAGCGAAACTGTCTTCATCGGGCTTCCGGATAAATCCTCTCTGTGTGTGCACAGCAATGTTCTGTCCCATATAAACTGCGTTTACAGAAATCTTGCTCCGGTTCCAGTTTATTGTTGCACTAGCAAAGGCCGTCAATTGGGAAGCATTTCTGAAATTCAGGTTATCGGATATAGAGTTAATTACGGGAGAATTGGTCATGGAGAACGGATATGGATTCTTACTGACATTTGGAACAGAAGCTGCCTCAGTTTTATAAATTTCCTCCGTGCTTTGGTGGTGAAGATATCCCAGTAGAGAAATTTTTTGCTTCGACTTCAGCAGGTAATTCCTGCCCCACCCTATTGTAACGCGGTTACCAAAATCAGCTTTTCCCAAATCAACAGGTGAGAGATTATTGGGTAATGTCTTGAGCAAATCCACACGCTCCTGTGGATTTTTTTGTGAAAGCCGAAATTCCGACCTGGTTTCGGGGAATCCGCCCGGTAATTTCTTCGTAAACCCGGGCAGGCTCATAAACTCAGTAAACTTTCGCTTCTGGCCATAAAATGACTCGTCTCTATTGGCAGAAAAAAATTCCGTCCCCAACTGGAAAAAGAAAAAATTTTTATCGGGCCTCTCTTTCAGTTTGATAAAAATATTACCGCCTCCGAAATCAGCGGGCAAGGAACCATCCGTTCTTTCTTTCACAAAACTTTCTTCCAATAGTTCTGCTGGGATATTCTGCAATGAATAAGACTTCTCGAACTGCCTGAGGCCGGGTTGCGGGGAGCCGTTGATAAAAACCGGGTTATACCGGTCGCCCATACCCGATACAACAAAAGATGGATAAGAAATAATCGAGGGGTTCTCGGTTAATACCAAACCCCGGTTAACTGATAAAGTCCCCGACAGGTCCTTATACAAAGAAGCGTTGCCCCGCGTTTTCGTGAATTCTGGCTCCCGATGATCAGACCCAAGCGCGAAAAAGACCGGTATATTTTTTTCGAATTGCTTATAAGATATCGCAACCGTAGAATCTGCTTTAGTATAACCGATGTTGAAAGGAAGAAGATATATAGACAAATCAGTAACGGCTCCTTGCAGTATCTTCACTTGTTCAACTTGCAGTGTTTGAAAGCCAGGCACATTAAACGAAATTGTGTGAAATCCCTTATCGAGTATCAACACAAAACTTCCATCAGGCAAAGATTTATCAGTTCGGTTGCTATTTGTTTTGACGATCGCCACTCCCTGAAGTGGTTGTTGCGTTACAGCATCGAAGACCTTTCCTTTGAGAGTACCGGGTGAAAACTGCGCGAACAAACCAAAGGGTAACAATACCAGTGAAAAAAGAAAACAAAATACCCTTCCCTTTAACTCGATGCGATAAAGCTGCATGATTGGTTTTTTCAATAATCCGGCAAAACTATTCCGCGATTGTATCACCGGTATTAAGAAACCATTATCTTATTGTGTTGTGAACAAAATGTAGATTACCTGATAAGACTGAATGCCCTTTCAATGATGGGATCGAGTCCGTTCGCTTCATCAATGGGCGAAATATTCACTTTATAGTCCGGGGAAATCCCCCCTTCCACGCTTTGCATATCGGGTGAAAGCGTCATCGTAGCAGAATATTGCAGCAGCCATCCATTGCTTAGGATATAGTTAGCCGGAACACTTCCTCCTCCACCCGTTTGATCCCCGACAATACTGACCTGTGGTAGCAAAGACATATAAAGAACGAAATCGTTGCAGGCACTAAAGCAAGCACGATTGGTTAATACTACTACCGGTTTATCGTATCGATTGGCCGAAGGAGTAAGATAGAAGGGTCTCGGTTCATCAAACTCGTTGGGCCCTGGTCCATTTTTTATAAGTTCATATTTTAGCAATCGCCTTGCATCAATGAATTTTTCCACCAGCCTGTTAACATTAAGCGATTTTCCACCGGTATTGCTCCTGACATCCAAAATAATTCCTCTTGAGTTTACCATCTCTTTAAAAACTGAGTCGAGTTCATCCCTTGTATAGTCATTCGCAAACGACGAATAGTATAAATATCCAATTCCCTGTTCAACTTTATAAACAAAAGGACCGCTTGTATTAAACTGATCTTTGAGGTAGTATTTCTTTACATTATTGTAGTTGAAATTGACCGGGAACAGGCGGAAAAAATTTTCGTAGGTAAATGTTCGTGTTGCCGACTGCAGCGTAATGTGCCCGTCTTGCAATTCCCCGAGCATATCGGAGCAAATTTTAAACAAATCGTCGGGGGATGTATTGCTTTTAACTCTTGGCTTGTAAAGCTGGTATACGGCAGCCCAATTCACAGTCTTGGTAGAAAAAAGCGCATATCTTTCGTTAATAATATTCCATAACTCATCAAATACATATTCGCTGCTTCCTGGTTTGTTATCGCGTTCCAGCAATTTTTCGCAAGAGGAGAGTATAGCTGCGAAAAACACAAGTGCTGTCAACACAACCGCTCGATAAACGTTATTTCTGCCTGCGTTAGTCATAATGAAATAGAATAGATCAGTCGTACACAATGATTGGCGTTCATAACACCAATATCATTATTGATAGTGTAATAATTCCAGTCGTAGCCCAAACCAACCGAATGCTGTTTCCATCTTCTCAACAAACTCAATTCGTTTTGAAGAAGCCGGAACCTGTTTAGTGTTGCAGCTTCCCAACTTCCCGATAAACTTCCTGCTGCCCGACTGTTACCAAAATCAGGCCTTCGATAAAAAGATGCCAGCGAAAAATTCAATCTCTCATTCAAAGTACAATTGCCTTTATCACCAAACCTTAGTAAAAATTCATTGGCGATTCCGAGGGAAAATGCTGACTCGAAACTGCTGTTATAATTAATAAGACCAGGTGCATCTCTATTGCTGTGAAAAAAATTGAGAAAAGGGCCGACAGAATAGCTCAAAAATTTCCCGCCAATTCCTTTTATATCCCAAAGCGAAAACAGGCTACCCGAAAATCCGGCGCTTTGCACCGCAAAATTTTTATAAGCTCTAATTTTCATATCCGCCGACCTATAATGGAAATCGATTCCTACCCTGGCCTTACCAAGCCTATTTTGAACTTCAAGCGCTGCCGCAATACCACTGCCGGACGCCTCAAGATCACTGAAGTATTCGTCACGGCTATTCATATAAACGTAACCGAATTCTCCTGAAACATTCCAGCTTTTTAAAGGAGCTTGAGAAAAAATACACTCGCTTAGCAATAAAAGAAAAACCGGCAATAAGCACTGCCGCAAAAAAGATTTCATGGATAAATAAAATGCCTGCATTATTAAATCGTAAAATTTATTTGTGCTGCGATGCAAATAACCACAATCTTATCCACACAACGCTCACTAAATAGAAACGTAACAGTGGCTTAACAATTAGTTAAATGAGACGTGAGACCTTTCCGAAGAAATCATCAGTACTGCATCGTTCCAATTCCTTTCAAAAATCACCGGCAGCCCCAGGTAACATTGCCAATTTGTTAATCCAGCAGTAAAAGCCTTTGTTACGACCTTAAAACCCGAAGCCATATAACGCGGGCGCCTTGCATAAAAAATTATAAGAGGCCATCAAGAAGAAGAACATCTAAATGAAAACAACCAAGACAATCGGGTTTAACGGCTCCATGCTGGATGAGTATCCAACCGGTGTTGGCATATACACCTACAATCTCATAAACAAGATAGCAGATCTCTGTGCAGCCGATTCCCGCTACCAGCTTATTGTTTTTTCCCCAACAAAATCATTTCTATCAAGGTCGGTGCGGCTTATAAAACTCCCCGACTTACTTCAGTCATCACGATTCGGTAAGCTTGCCGCCTTTTCACGTTTTGTTTGGAATACTTGTTACTACCCTTTGCAGGCATCTAAAATGGATTTACTGATAAGTACTACTACACACGGCAGTTTTACTTCAACAAACCAGTTTCTTACGATACACGATTTGCTTTCGCTGCGTTACGGCAATATCAGCCGCCACCAGCGCATCTATTTCAAATTTCTACTTCCCCGCTTAATCCGCAGTACCAAATTCATCATTACCGTTTCCGAAAGCACTAAGAAAGATATCGTGCAATTCCTCCACTATCCTGAGAAAAAAATACGGGTAATTTATAACGGCTACGATCCTACTCAGTATTTTTTTACCAATGAAAAACCGAACGATATACTGAAGAACTACCAATTGAAGGATTACATACTGGCGATTGGCCCAACCTATCCACATAAAAATTTCGATCGATTATTGGAAGCATATAGCCGGCTTCCGGCTTCTACTCGTAAAAAACATCCTTTGGCTATTGCCGGGGGCATGAAAAAATATACATCGGTTTTGAAGTTGAGCAGCGCAAAACTGGGAATAGCAAGCGATGTGCATTTTCTCGGCTATATACCGCAAAACCTCATGCGGTCGCTTTACCGCGAAGCAACACTGCTTGTATTTCCCAGCTTGTATGAAGGATTTGGCTTCCCATTGGTGGAAGCTATGGCCTGCGGTTGCCCGATTACCTGTTCAAACACATCTTCTATGCCGGAAGTATGCGCGGATGCTGCCCTGTACTTTGATCCACTTGATACCGACTCTATGTTTAAAACAATCAACCGGCTTTTAAAAGATTCCGGGATGCAACAAAGTTTCTCCCGCAAAGGGCTCGAACGCGCAAAATATTTTTCCTGGGAAAAATCGGCCAGGGAACTGAAATCACTTATCGACGAAGAATTAAACATTCAAAATACTTACCCATGTTAGACATCAGCTGTTCCATTGTACTCTATAATAACCCCGTGGCTGAAATACGCCGCGCCATCGAAAGTGTATTAAACAGTTCCCTAAAAACCAAAATTATCCTGGTCGACAATTCCGAAGACGATAGCAGGCGTTTCGAATTTATATCGCCGCAGGTTGAATATATCTATACTGGAAAAAATCTAGGTTATGGGAGGGCGCATAACCTGGCGCTCGAAAAGATAAAAGAGAAAACAAAATATCATCTTATCCTCAACCCGGATGTAGAATTTGATCCGATGGTATTAAATCGCCTGTTCAGATTTATGGAAAAAAGAAAGGACGTCGGCCTCGTGATGCCAAAAGTATTGTACAAGAACGGGGAAACGCAATACCTCTGCAAAATGCTTCCATCACCGGCCGATCTTATTCTCCGTCGATTTATACCAGCAAGCATCAAGCGATTTTTCAGGAAAACGATGGCAAAGTATGAATTGAAACATAAGGATTACAACTCGATTATGGATATCCCCAACCTTTCGGGCTGCTTTATGTTTATCCGGGAAGAAGTATTTCATTATATCGGTATGTTCGACGAAAGATACTTTCTCTATCTCGAAGACACAGACCTTTGCAGGAGAATCAATGAATATTACCGAACAATTTACTTTCCGGGTGTAAGCATCCTTCACGGCTATAGCAAGGCTTCGTACAAAAGCTTCAGGCTGATGCGGCATCATTTGAGTTCCTCCATCAAGTATTTCAATAAATGGGGATGGTTATTAGACAAAAAAAGAAAAGAAATAAATTTTGCTGTTCTGCATAATGAATACATGCCGGCACTCGAGATCAAGCGCGAGCTTCGAAGAATTGAGCATTTGGATAGTTTCTTTATGAAAAAGAAAAGAAAGAGTGCCTGCCCAAAACGCCCGCTGATCGCCTGACCGAATTTGAAGCCGTAAAAACCATCCTCGACAATGAAACGATTGCAGTTTGAAAAAGGCATATCAGTAATCATATGCTGCTTTAACAGCAAAACACGTATCGCACCTACATTGACGAACCTGAGCAAACAGGTTTTTTCAAACAAAATGGAGTGGGAAATCATCCTTGTCGACAATGCCAGCACCGATAGTACCGGTAGCATCGCCTCCTTTATTTGGGAATCCTTCAATACCGGTATTTCATTCAGAGTGGTACAAGAAACCAAGCCCGGTTTAACCTATGCCCGTGAAAAGGGAATCGCCCAAGCAAAATATAAATACGTGTTGTTCTGCGACGATGACAATTGGCTATCGGAAAACTATCTTGAAACCGCATTCACAACAATGGAAAAGGATCCCCGGCTTGCTGCCTGCGGTGGATTGGGTAATCCCCTTTTTGAAATCCCCGAGCCCATATGGTTTCATAGATTTACGGAAGCATTCGCCGTGGGCCCGCAGGATATTTCTATTGAAAACAATCGCCTGCTATGTTTATACGGCGCCGGCCTCGTATTGCGCCAGTCGGCTTACTGCGATTTGAAAGAAAAAGGCTTTACTCCCCTCATGACCGACCGAAAGGGGAATCAACTCAGTTCTTCGGGTGATACTGAATTAACGAATGCACTGGTTCTTATCGGTTACAAACTTGAATATGTACCTAAAATGGTATTCCACCATTTTCTACCACATGGCAGGCTTCGCGCCGAGTACCTGTTGCGCTTATATAAATCATTTGGCAAGGATGGCCCCTTGCGAAATCTTTACTATGCACATCTTACAAATCGTCGTGCGCATCAGCATATAAAAAACTGGTGGGTACATCTCGGGCTCGCCGTATTCCGAATGGTGAAATACCTTATTCATCCACCCAAGAAAAATGCACGCGCCATTTACTTCGCCTGGAGCTGCAGCTATTTGCGCGAGTTACTGCGGTTAAAAAAGAGTTATCAAAAAATTTGCAGGCAAATTCAAGATTTAAACTCCCAGGTCAATTCCGGCACCGAAACATCGAGAGCGATTTCCTTGCTGGTACCGGCTACAAAACACGAAATATCCGGGCTATGAAAAAGTATTATATCAGCTCCCTCAACGGAATTTCGGGTATAACCAAGTATTCAAAAGATTTTTTTGAGTTGGTATTAAAGGATAAAGGTTACGAATTCGTTGACAGCGATCAATCGCTCAGTACCATTCTTTCGATGATCAGTTCCCGCGATCATGTTCATATCGAACTAGGGGTGTTTCAAAAAAAAGAGCTGGAAATACTATTGGCTATGTTGCGGGGGCAATATAAAAATATTTCCGCTACCCTTCACGATGCCCCGTTGTTGAAATATCCATTCAGCGAATTCAGCAACCCGCTGCTCAACTCCTTTTCCAAACTACTGGATCAGTTTGGGAAAAGCGAAAAAGCAACAGCGCAGCTTCTTGAACAATTAAAAGCAGTGTATGTACTCACTAAAATCGGCCACGATATACTCAGGGATAAATACAAACTTTCCAATGCATTTTATCTCCCCCATATCGTAAACCCGGGCGAATTAAACTTTTCGAACAAAGAAAAAAACAACCTGGTGTATTTTGGTTTTATCGGGCCCAATAAAGGACTTGATTATTGTTTACAGCTTCACCGGGAGCTAATCGAAAGATATCCCGATTTGCTGCTGTTTGTTATCGGCAAGCCAATCGGCAAACAAAAGGAATACTACGAAAAACTCAAGTCAAAATATTCCCGGAACGTACAATACCTGGGCTATTTACCCGAGAAAAGCGTCGATGAGGTGTACAAGCAGTCCTCTATCGCGATCCTCCCCTTCCGGAGCTATCGATTTTTCTATCCTTTCAGCGGAAGTATATTATATAGCCTGAAAAAAGGGGCCGTGGTATTTACAAAAAGAAACAACGCTATACCTGAATTGATCGAAGAAGGAGTAAACGGGTATTTTCTCTCGGGGAACAGCACGAGTGACTCCAGGAAGCTTATGCAGGTGATCGAAAACCATGAACTCCTCGGCAAGATCAGGCAACAAAGCCAGCAATACCTGGCCAACCGTCATTACCCCGAAGTTGTAAGAAAATTTTTTAAAGATTAAACATGCTGTTTTCAATTCTTATTGCTCATTATAACAATGCGCGTTTTCTTCAAACAGCAATCGACAGCGTACTATGTCAAACCTATACAAACTGGGAAATCATACTTGTAGATGACGGGTCAACGGATCATTTCGAAACGATCTTAGAAAATTATAAAGGAGATGGAAGAATAAATGTTTTTCGCAACGAAAAAAATTACGGATGTGGTTATACCAAGCGAAAATGCACCGAACTCGCGAGCGGAGAACTAATGGCTTTTCTCGACCCCGACGATAAATTGCACCCGAAAGCCATTGCTGTAATGACGGAGGCTCATACGAAATATCCCGTTCATAGTATTGTTCACTCCACACATTATATATGCGATGAAAATCTTGGTATCAAGCGCGTTTCCGACTACGTTAAGCCCCTGCCCTTGCATACCCCCTATCTCATGGTAAGTGATGGAAGAATACATCATTTCGCCAGCTTTAAATCTTCCTGCTACAAAAAAACAAACGGAATTTCAGGTGAAATAAGAAAAGCTGTGGACCAGGATTTGTATTATAAATTGGAAGAAACAGGACCAGTACTGTTTGTAAACGAAGCCTTATATTATTATCGTTTGCACGAGGGCAGTATATCAAACTTCGGAAAAGAGTTGGAAACAAGTATCATACATTACAGTATAATTCGGGAGGCGTGCAAGAGGAGAATCAAAAAGTTGAAGTCGGGTGAAAACCCGAAGGAAGATTGGGTAAGAAAATACCGCAGCCGGTATTTCAAAATGAGTATTTTTTATTGGTCGAGAAAGAGAAACTGGCTATATACATTGTATTATCTTTTCCTTTTTCCATTTAATGGCGGACTCAGGAATATTATCTCCTATCTCCAAAAAATACCGAGCGAAGGCAAAGTTTTACTCAGGAAAACCTTCGTGACTGATTATGAAATCAGGTGATCATTTTATTGAAGGCTTGTCGGCGGCAAGCTTTTTATAAACCCGAACGTAGTCGACAATAAACTTTCCCGGCAAATCTCTTCGATCTAGCGGGCCGGCTACCTGCTGATTCACTTCAAGACTCAGTACTATAAATTCAGGAACGCCTGAAATAAGCGTATTGCCAGTATAGGTTTTTACACCATCTACAAAGGTGGAGTAGGAATCGGGCGTCCATTCCAAGCCAAACACGTGATAGCTGTCGTTAGTTTTCTTCATCGGTCCCAGCACAGGTCCTGCTACTTTATGTGTTCGTCCATATCCGCCCCAATGCAAACTATGGCTAACAGTATCCCGACGTTCGTGATGGAAATATTCGAAGATATCGATCTCCGCGCCGGCCGTTGCCGGTTCTGTATCGTCCCGGTTGGATGACGATTGCAACCAGAAGGCTGGCCAAATCCCGGCGATCATCGGCAGTTTAGCCCTGCATTCAAAATACCCGTATCGAGTTTCGAATAAACCCTCGGTATCGATAATGCCTGCATAAATTTTATCCTTCACCGACCCGGCTTCAATTACGAGATTACCGCGACCGTCGAGGTATACCGAAGACTCGGTATTGATGGCATCACCCCTCTGCCCCAAGGCCCTGTATTTCCATTTTGTTCCGTCTAGTGTTTTCCCATCAAACTCATCACTCCATGTCAACCGGTACCCGGCTACAGGGATCGACTGCTCCTGTATGCTATTACAGGGCCTTTCCAGCAATATCATATTCGGCAACACGAGCATGAGCAACAGGCCTTGTTTAATCATCTTATTTTTTCACAACAAGTAAAATCATGCTCGGCAAAAAAAAGCATATCTGCCATTAATTAATCATTATCTATTGTTATACTAACTAAAGACTTAATACAAACATGATTTTGCGAATCGCTATTAGCAGCAATGCAGGCATAATTTTACCGGCAATCACCTGCATTCATGATGTTTCAAGATATTCTGGTTCTAATTGCGGCATTCATCACCTGCTGCTATACACTTCAGAAAACAATTTATGTTTCGAAGAAGAAGCAACTTTTTGACATTCCATCTGAATCGCGCAAGATACATATCCATAAAACACCCAATCTCGGCGGTGTGGCAGTTTATTCCTCTTTTGTACTGGTATTCGCCTTGTTCTCCTCCTTTTACGGCAGTATACCCCATGTTGAATTCCTAATAGCGGCTACGTTGATATTATTCTTTACGGGTGTGACTGACGACCTGGCCGGGATGAACCCTTACAAAAAATTAGTAGCGCAGATTCTTTGCGCATTGCTCGTTGCAATATTTACTGAATATAGAATTACAAATCTCTATGGTTTATTTTCAGTTGCCGAAATACCGGTTCTACCCGGAATTATTCTCACCACGATCTTTATCACTTTTCTCACCAATGCCTATAACCTAATCGATGGAATAAACTGGCTGGCGGGAACATTGGGTATTATAAGTTTCGGAGTATTTGCCATACTATTCAGTCTTCACCACGACACAGGCTTTTTACTGCTTTGCCTCGCTCTTTGCGGTTGTCTTTCCGCATTTCTTCTCTTTAACAAAACGCCCGCCAGGATTTTCCTGGGTGATTCAGGTTCCCTGATGATCGGCTTTTTAACTGCGATATTTTCACTCCGTTATCTTGCTCTCGCGTCAAATAATCCTAATACCAGTGCTTGGATAAGCAATACCAGCGCCCCTGCTATAGTGATGGCAATTGTTATTATTCCCCTTATCGATACTACCAGGGTTTTTGTACTAAGACTACTGAAGAAGAGATCGCCATTTACTGCCGACAGAAATCATTTGCACCATTTGCTACTCGATCGGGGTTTTTCTCACCTCCAAAGCACCGCCATCTTGATTCTCTGCAATTCGCCCGTCCTGTTGCTCGCGTTTACGATGGAGTGGAAAATTTACAACTTCATTCCTATTGGAATAACTTCGGTAGCTACACCGTTAATTGTTTTTTATTTAGCAGATATCAAGAGTCAACAATTTTCGGCGCCTCTACCCAAAGAAACGGCAAGGTTGATATCGCTCGACTTTAGAATGCCCATTGACAACGGTGCAACAAAGGCAGGCAAAGGAAACATAGGTCGGCAAAAAATAACCGCTGATAACTTACACGAAAAAGAGATCTCTATTTCTTAAAAACCAGCAGTAAATAAAATCAATGTTATCGCTGCCGGCCCCCATTGGTAAAAAGGGAAATCCTGACAAAATGAAGGAAATGCTTCCAGTGAAAATATTTTGTGAAGGAGTATTTAATGAGATACCTGGTTATCGTAAGCTTATTGTAATCGAGACTCTTCATTTTCATAATAAAATTTCGCATGGCGGTCCAATGCTGGTTTACCAGGTCTGTTCTTGAAAGGGGACGAACTGAAACGGGTAATATCTTTCGCCATTTATCGCTTAGCTTGATGGCAAACTGCATCCACTCTTCATTGAAACTTCCCTCGGAATAATGATGCAGGATAACGTCGAATACGACGCAAACCTTGAAAGCCGTTCCTACCTGCAACGAGAAATCGATATCGTATCCATGGAAACCGGTAAAAGTATTTTCGTCGAACGAAAAAAGCCGGAGCACATCCCGCCGGGTACACATCCACACCCCGTCGAGGCTTGCTACGGGTTTCGCTTTGTCGCGAAGAAAAGGATAACCTGTCCTCACAATACGCTCGGTTTTTCTCTCACCGTCCCGGAAATGCTGAATCAAAGAAACCTCGCTAGGAAATATAAACGACGACCAGGAAGAGGGTACCCATCCCTTGGTATCGCCCCCGGCCACTCCTATCAAACCAACTGCGGGACTGGAAAGATGCTGAACTACTTTTTCTCCCCAGTTCTTTGTTTCAAAACTTATGTCTTCGTGGGCAAAACAAACAATATCGTAACGTACCCGCTCCATTCCCCTGTTATAAGCTTTACAAATGCCAATCTCCCCGTCGGGGTTATGTATACAGATGATCTCAAATACACATCCTATGGTTAGCTCCACGTTTTTACGGAACTGTTCAAACATTTCTTCATCCCGTGAACAGACAACAATAGAAATCATTTTGCCGGTTATTTACACTTTATTCTGCCTAAAATAAATTTTCATTGACCGCCTTAAGTCGCTACATCTTTTCGACTAGCGTTAATAGTCGCAGGGCTGCGTCCTTCGAACTATACCCTTGTGAAAGCCGTGACTTCGCTTTCGCACCCATTTCAATTCTCTTTGCTGCGTTATTCTCCAACTCGTAAATTGCCTCGGCAACCTGTATCAAATTCCCATAATCAACGCAAATGCCTGCGTCGCCCGAAACAAATTCCGGGCTTCCGCCAGCATCTCTAAAACAAATTGTAGGAATCTCCAGTGAAGCGGCTTCCAAAACAACCAGGGGAAACGGATCCTCCCTCGATAACAGCAAATGCGCGTCAAGCGCAGCAATGGTTGCCAGGTTACTTGCATCGTGCGGGAGCAAGATTATTCTCTTATCAATTCCTGTCTTTTTTAAATCAAATGTGTCGAAATAATACGACTTGCTGCCTGTATTATATCCTTTCCACAGGAAGATAGCTTTTCCATCCGGGTACTTCTCCAAATAAATTTTTACGAGCGGAAACAGGAAATCGAAACCCTTTCTCCATTCTGCATTGGCCACCACCCCCACTATAAACGCATCTGTCGGAATTTGAAACTGTTTTTTCAAGCTATCTATAAATTCGGAAAAGTAGTGGCGGTTGGGGTTGATATCCGCCAGGGAAGAATATACAACCTCGGTTATACCTGGGGGTACCTGCTTTCCTTCTACAAGAAAATCTCGCACAACCTCCGAGCCTGTCCAGAAATAATTCGAATGTTTTAATACGGTGGTAAGTGCAATGGCATCGGTACCGAATTTGGTTGACGACTCCAGTTCATGAACATAAGTCATAAATTTTCTCCCGGGAGAAATCAATTTCCTATGAATATGTCCATTGGTAATTGTGTTAAGAAATACCAGCCTGCATTTTTTTAGACGGGCTAAAATGATCCTGGCCTTTATATTGTACAGCAGTTTAAGAAATTTAGCGGCAAATCCTTTTTTAGATTGCAGGATAAATCTCGGCTGTTTGTACAAGATATATGTGTCGGCCAAAGACTGAAAATCCTCCTGCAATTCGCCGCCCTCCATCAACAGCACCTTGAGTTTTCCTTTATAGAGGTTTTTGAACTCCCTGATAATCCCCAGCAATATCAGCGGCGCGCCGCTGCGGGATGCGTTGTGACTGACGAAAAGAATTTCATTGGCCTTTGTTTCCATGAAGAGCCGGGGTGTGTTTAAATAGCATGCAAGAGATTTTCCATTCGATGTTGCCGTACCGAAAAACTAGCGATATTATTCAGCACCCCGGCATTCACCCGGGAACCGTAGTTATCCAATACGGTAAACTTGGTAGAAGACAACCACAGATCCACCATTTTCCCTGCGCTGAATAAAACAACCTCTACATCAAACTTTGCATCCCGTATTGGAAAATCTATCTTGAATCTGAATTCGTAATAGCCTTCATCAATTGAGAAAAGAGAATGAGTACTATCGATACTTGAGCCGTGAAAAACAATCAGCGACTCGTATTTAATCATGATACGCGCTTCACAATTGACAAGTGGGTGAATGGTTTTGAAACCGAACACAAAGGCAACGGTATCGCGCGAATAACACGAGTGCTTTGAAGGAAGACTATCTCCTTCCAATTTCCAGTCGGTAAAATATCCCTCAGCGTTTCCAGGATAGCTACCACGAATTCCATCGTCCTTATCCAGGGTTTCCCGCTGGTAAATCTGAAGTACTTCATCGGTAGTGCCCATTGCCTCCAGCCTGCCCCTATTTAGTAATATTGCCTTATCACAGAGCTGCTTTACGGCCGCCATACTATGACTTACAAACAATATAGTTCTTCCTCCTTTAGCAACCTCCTTCATTTTACCAAGACATTTATTCTGGAACTCGTAGTCGCCTACAGCCAACACTTCATCTACCACCAAAATATCCGGATCAAGATGCGCAGCAACGGCAAAACCCAAACGTACAAACATACCCGAACTATAACGTTTAACCGGGGTATCCAGAAATTTTTCGATTCCCGAAAAACTTACGATTGCGTCGAACTTGCTTTTAATTTCATTTTTTTTCATCCCGAGTATGGCGCCGTTGAGATATATATTTTCGCGCCCCGACAAATCGGGATGAAATCCGGTACCCACTTCGAGCAGTGAAGCAATATTTCCGTTCAATTTGATAATTCCCCTCGTAGGCTTGGTAATTTTCGACAACAGTTTAAGCAATGTAGATTTACCCGCGCCGTTTTTACCAACTATGCCAAATACCTCTCCCTCCCGAACATTGAACGAAATATCTCTCAAACTCCAGAGCACATCGGTTTCATTACTTGTTGTCGCTTGTTCCTGGAAAATATCCCGCTTACGACCTATCAATGCCTTAGTCCATTCGTTTAAATCCTGGGAAAAAGTCCGGGATCCGATTTTACCCAAGCGGTACATCTTCGACAAGCCCTCCACCTCAATCATTATTTTACCCATCTGTCTGAACCTTTTGATTGTGTTGTTACACGAGGCTGTTGTTGTGGAATAAAATTAGTCGACTAATATTAACTAAATGTAAAATCAGATTTCACAAGAGGCTTTTGTGCATAAAATGAAATTTCTTTGTTGTGTCCAGCCCGGAAAAAACAACCATCTCCCTTTTTTAGGATTAGCAGTTTAGTAGAACAATAAACAATTTCGCAAAGATGATTCCAGTTACAAAGCCATTCCTGCCACCGATCGAGGAATATGAAAATTTCATACGGCAAATATGGGAGCGAAACTGGCTTACTAACAATGGTCCCCTGGTAAATGAGTTGGAATTAAAACTGAAACAATATCTCAATCTGCCCCATTTGCTGTATGTAACCAATGGAACCATCGCGTTGCAAATGGCGATAAAAGCCTTGGATTTGAATGGAGAGGTGATAACAACTCCCTTCAGTTATGTTGCTACTACTTCCAGTTTGGTTTGGGAGGGATGCGAGCCGGTATTCTGCGATATCGATCCCTGCAGCTTAAATATCAATCCTGCCGAAATAGAATCACATATAAATTCCAGAACAACAGCCATAGTTGCAACACATACTTTTGGCAACGCCTGCGACATTGTCGGTATTGAGCGTATTGCAAAAAAACACAACCTTAGAGTAATATATGACGCAGCCCATTGTTTTGGTACAAGCTACTGGGGCCGCTCAATTTATTCTTTTGGTGATATTTCCACGGCGAGCTTTCATGCAACAAAACTGTATCACAGCATTGAAGGTGGCGCCGTTGTAACCAATGATACCGACTACCTGAAAAGACTTGTGTATATGCGAAATTTTGGGCATAACGGGCCTGAAAGATTCGCCGATATGGGAATCAACGGAAAAAACTCGGAGATACATGCAGCAATGGGTCTCGTGAACCTAAAATATATTGATAGTATTCTTGCAAGAAGAAAAGCGTTGAGTCAATATTACGATGAGCGGCTAAGTGAAACAACCCTCGCAAAAATTGCAATAAACCCCGACTGTGAGTACAATTATGCATATTACCCGGTATTATTCACTTCCGAAACAGCTCTACTCAGAACAGTTGAATTGCTGGAAAAAAATATGATTTTTCCCCGCAGGTATTTTTATCCCTCGCTTTCCCAGTTGCCTTATGTAAGAAAAAGCCGGGTACCTGTTTGTGAAGACGCATGCAGCAGGATATTATGCCTCCCCCTCTACTACCACCTCAGCTTTCAGCAAATCGATACCATCTGCGACCTTGTCATCCGCGCAGAAAAACTGCAAAAAAACCTTTCGTTAGCTTCCTTGTAAATTAAAAAATAGATAATACGGCTTGCTTGAAATTTGACCGCGTTGGAGCGAAATTTACGCAGTGCTTTCCAGAGCTTTAAACCAAATCACAACTTATGCTAATTGTAGGAGCCGGCGGTCTTGCTGCACAAATTTTCCCCGACATTGAAGCAATGCATTTAAGGGATATCGTATTCTGGAGCGAATACGATACCCGTTATTCATTCATAAGGGAAAACTACCGGATCGTTAACAACGATATCGAGGTTGCTGAATATTTTAGATCCATCAACAGGCAGTTTATACTTTGCGTTGGGCAACCTGATGTCCGCCGGCAAATGGCAGAAAAATTCACCGACCTGGGTGGAACCCTAACCTCCTATGTAAGTCCATATGCAACAGTAAGCCGGTATGCAAATGTAGGCGTTGGAAGTACGATTCTCAGCAACGTAATCGTAGAACCCGCTACGGTTATTAAAGAGGGATGCCTACTCAATAAAACCAGCAATGTGGGGCATGGTTGCATCATGAACGAATACTGTGAATTGGCACCTGCTGTTATTCTTACCGGCGAAGTGGAACTCGGCGCAAACTGCTACATTGGCACCGGCACCATTATTCTTCCAAAAGTGCAGGTAGGAGCAAACTCTGTGATTGCAGCAGGGGCGGTAGTGAAACGTAACATTCCCCCACGCTCGTTGGTTAGCGGCGGAAACGCAGTCGTGGTGAAAACATTACAAGAGATATGAAACTAAGCGTTTGCCTGATTACGTACAACCACGAAGCATACATAGAGCGCGCTTTACAGAGCGTGCTCGAACAAAAAACAAGTTTTGATTTTGAAATCGTAATTGGTGAAGACAATAGCAAAGACAAAACCAGGTATTTCTGCGAAGATATTGCGAGAAAATACCCCGGCAGGATTAAGCTCCTCGCTCCTTGTGCCAACCTCGGGATGATGGAAAATTTCCTTCGCACGCTTGCTGCTTGTAAAGGGCAATTTATTGCATTTCTCGAAGGAGACGATTACTGGACCGATCCGCAAAAACTGGAAAAGCAGGTAAGCTTACTGGAATCGGACCCCACCCTAAGTGCCTGTTTTCACAATGTGCTTGCCAAGTATATGCGCACGGGAGAAAACACAGAAAGGCCCTTTCATCAAAACCTGGAAAAAGACTTATTTGAAACAGAAGACTTGTTAGCACAATGGTTTATACCCACTGCCTCTGTTGTTTTTGTACACTACAACGATTTTGAAATACCAGAATGGTTCCGCCATTGCAAAAGCGGTGATATTCCATTTTTGCTTTTATTGAGTCTTCGCGGAAAAATCAGGTATATCAACAGCATCATGAGCGTATACCGCATTCACGACCAGGGAATGTCTGCCACCCACCATGGCTATAACAAGATAGTGTCGATGATCTATATTTATGAGAGTTTCAATATCCACAGCAATTTTCGCTTTCATAAAAAAATAAGGGAAGCTGAGATATATGAGATCGACCGTCATTATCCAAAACCCGCGATTGCGAAGCCCGAAACCAGTCAAAAGCCCGCAACTACCAGTAAACTTTCAAAAAGAATCTCAGGAAAACTAAAAAAAGTTCTGGGACTGGATTAAAAACTGCGCACAGCTAACAAGTTATGCCTGCACAGTTTCGTCAGGCAATTTTTTTCGAGGAACCCGCGTGCCGATATAAATCAAAAGATTGGTAACTGCCAGCAGCATGCCGGGCAATAACAGGAAATTGAAGAAAAGCTGCTTATTAAGGATATAGAATCCGTCACGAAAAAACTGGAAGGGCAGGATACCGCATACCATTATATAATATACTGCCGAAAAGCGGGTCTTTGATGACTGGTATCTCAGCAGGTTTAACAGGAAGCCGCATATAAAAATAAACAGGCAGGAACCAACAGATCCAAAGTTTATAACAAAGGTAGACCAGACGCTATCTGCCCCGAGAGGATTTTGATAGTTTTGTACCATCGACGCTGTAGAAACAATATAAGGTTTGAAACTGAAAAAAGTATTTGGAACCAGGTTTAGAAAAGAAGTGATAAAATTCGAAGGAAAATTGAACAATGGAATTTCATTCGAGTTGAGGTAACTGATCGTACTGAACCAGGTAAACGATGGTTCTGCCAAAAACGAATAGGCCGCTTTCTCGGCATTGAGGTTTGTTCCCATTCTCCATAAGCCGAATGCAGATCCAACAAATAATCCTATCAATGCAAACAGGAATAATTGTCGCCAGTTCCATCTTTGCTCAGAAAATGAAGTTTTAAAAACAAGGAAGGCAATAAATGCCTGGAAAACATACATACGTCCTCCCATTGACAATAACAGTATACAGGTAAGACTAGTGCCAAGTGCAATCAGCATCGATAATTTTTGCCTGCTTACCAGTTGATACAGGAGGAAAAAATTAAAGATTACAAGCAGGGTCGACATTTTTCCTCTTGCAGCAATATCATACGATCCATATCCTCCAAACAACGAGCCCCGGCTTATAAAGGCAAACAAGATCAATACTGCAAAAAGAAACATGCCGATATAAGACACCGCGTATGTTGTAGCGTTTCCCTCGAATAATGCAAGCCCTCTTTTTTTTGCTCCTCCAAGCAAGCTGAAACATGCATGACCCAGGTAAAAGCTGGGTAGCCAGCAAAAGGTTATAATCAGGTACTGATTTAGTTTATCTGTCTGCATCATGGCGAAAAATTCGCGATATAAATCAATTCCCGGCAGCCCCTCAAATAGAGTTGTAGTTCCAATAAAAATCGGCGTTAACAAGTAAAAGAAATAACCAAAAGCAAACAAATGCCGGTGATCAACCCGGTAGTATCGTGGCATTCGGCAAAGAAAACTTATTTAACCAACCCGGCATTTAATTAATACAAGGTTAATACAATGATAACAGTGGCTTATTGTTGAGTGCTGACTTTTGCGCGTGCCCTGAACGGTATCTTACAATATTCCTCCCTGAAATCCGCAGAAACAAAACAGTCCGGTGTATCAAAAAATCATTTGATGAGACGAAGAATAGCAGTTCTCTTCGGCAAACCCGAAAAGCTAATCATACTGCCACTTATATTGATTTGCGCGTTGCTGACAGGCAGGTTATATGCACAGCAGGCGATCGACCTCAGCAATACAAGGGTGGAAGAATTAACCGACGAACAGGTTCGAAGGTTTATGCAGGAGCTTAATCGTTCCGGTATCGGCGACGATCACTGGGAAAAACTGGCTTTGCAGAATGGCATGAATCCTGTTGAAATCGTAAAACTGAAAAACCGCCTACAGGCAACGCGAAAAGCGCTTCAAAGTTCCTCCATTCGAAATTCCCCATCCAGCCAAAATCAAAAGACGGATATAAATGAAAACAGCCCGAATGCAAAATCGGTTCAACCAGATTTCGGTGGCATTTTTTCTGATCTGAAACTAAAAAATTTCGGAGCAGTTGCATTTAACAACCCGCGCATAAGTTTTGAACCGAATCTCAATTTACCCACTCCCCGGAATTATGTGCTGGCTGCGAATGATGAAATTCAAATTGAAGTATCGGGAGTTTCGGAAGCCAGCTATAAATTGAAGGTAAGCCCCGAAGGACTTATTCGTATACCCGTTGCCGGTCCGATTACTGTGAGCGGCTTAACCATTGAGGAAGCCAGGAGAATCATAATAAACCGCCTTTCTAATTCAATCTATTCTTCTATCAAAACAGGCAGAACCAAAGTAGATGTTTCATTGAGCAATATCAGAAGTATCCGGGTAACTATAATTGGTGAAGCTACGGTGCCCGGCACCTACACCCTTCCTTCTTTGGCAACTGCCTTTAACGCGCTTTATGCATGCGGCGGGCCAAATTCAAACGGTTCTTACCGGGATATCCAGGTGATCCGGAACAATAAGCTGGTTGCGTCCATCGACGTTTACCAATTTCTTCTGTCGGGAAATAAAAAGAATGATGTACAATTAAGAGACCAGGATATTATCCGCGTCAATTCCTATTCGGTACGTGTGGAGTTAAAAGGCGAAGTAAAAAGGCCGGGGCTTTATGATATAGCGAAACAGGAAACCCTTCAGCAGGTTTTAACCTATGCCGGAGGTTTTACAGAAAATGCCTACACCGCAAAAATCCAGGTCTTCAAAAGTACCAATCGCGAGCGTAAGGTAACTACGCTGGGTGAAGCCGAATTCGTAAACGCTATTCCTGACCGCGGAGATGTATACATTGTTGGCAAAATATTAAACCGGTTCAGCAACCGCGTAAACATCAGCGGTGCGGTTTATCGACCGGGCGATTATGAGCTAAAAGATAAAATGACACTACTGGGTCTTATCGAAGAAGCCGACGGATTAAGGGAAGACGCTTTTATGAGCCGAGCCGTGATACATCGCCTGAAAGCAGATTTAAGTCCTGAAATCATTTCTTTTGATATCGAAAAACTCAAAGCGGGTGATTCGCCTGATATTGTATTAAACAAAGAAGATCGTATAGAAATCTATTCAAAATTCGACCTGAAAGAAGGCTACTATGTGAAAATTGATGGAGAAGTATCTGCGCCTGGAACGTATTTATACGAGGAAGGCATGCGGGTGTTGGACCTGATCTTGTTAAGCGGAGGACTAAAAGAATCTTCCTCTTTGAAGCGGGTTGAAATTTCGAGGAGAGCTAAAGATACTGTTGAACAAGTAAAAGATAACGCGAAAACAGCCTTGATTTTTCAGCAGGAAATCAGGGCCGATCTCCGCGATAGTTCCGGGTTCCAGCAATTTGTTCTGGAACCTTTCGACGAAGTGGTTATTCGGACCGCACCCGGCTATTACGTACAGAAGAATGTGGTTATCGAAGGAGAAATTCTTTATTCGGGTAAATACTCGCTCGAAGCAAAAAACGACCGGGTATCGGACCTGGTTAAGCGCGCCGGAGGACTTACTCCTACTGCTTATCTCAAAGGTGCCGTATTAGTAAGAACGCGCAATTTCAATCGAACCGAGCAAAGCAATTACGAACAGGGACTCAAAAACCTGGTAAAACAAAATCTTACCGCGGGTACGGCACCCAATCTTGTGGAGGCGCAGGTACTAGATATTGTGCAGAAGAAATCGGATTTCGTTGGAATCGATTTGGAACAGATACTCGAAAACCCACAATCGGAATATGATTTATTCTTAAACGATGGAGACACGTTGCGAATTCCCAAACAACTGCAAACCGTGAGAGTAAGCGGCGAAGTACTTTATCCCACTTTGGTTCGATACGATGAAGGTCTGAAATTTAAAGATTATGTTATTGGTGCAGGCGGTTTTGGTGATCGTGCCTCCCGGAAACGTTCTTATGTAGTTTATCCGAACGGCTCTGTTAAAGGCACCAAGCATTTTCTCTTCTTTAAAAACTATCCCCACCTCAGCCCGGGCGCCGAAATATACGTGCCGATAAAAAGAGAAAGAGAGCGGCTAAGGACGGGAGAAGTAATTACATTGGGCGCCACCCTTGTTTCCATGCTCGCCATTTTATTTAATGCACTGAGATAATGACTGATACTAACAGTAAAGAAAGAATGCCTGCTTTCGACGAATTTTCACCCAAAAAAATTCTGTGGGCGATACACACTACCTGGACATATTTGCGCTCCAGGCTGAGATGGATATTTGGTTTAGCAATTCTCAGTGGAATTATCGGCGCGTCGATTGCTTATTTCAAAAAGCCTTTATACGCAGCAGAAATCACGTTTGCCATCGACGAAGAGAAGGCACAGCATAACAAAAGCGAGTTTTCGGAATTCAGCGAACAATTAGGACTTGCCCCAATTGATGGAGGAAACGTGTTCAGCAATATCAATAATATTGAAGAACTTATAAAATCGAGGTTGATCATAGAAAAAACACTTCGCAGCAAGGTAAAGATCAACAATAAGGAAATCCTGTTTGCAAATTTTTTTCTTGACTCGCTTGACTGGCGCGAGAAATGGTTAAGTTCTTCAGCTTATCCGAAGCTCGTTTTCAATACCTCCAAAAAAGACAGCAACGAAGTTTGGTTTGAAAACGGCATCCTTAAAAACATGTACAAAAAACTGACAGGAGAATACCTGAAGATAAATTCAAAAGGCAAGGGCACAACGATCACGTCTGTAATTTGCGAAACCCCTCATCCTCTTTTTTCAAAATATTTTGCAGAGGCCCTGATGAACGAAGTAACGACTTACTATATCAACGCAAAAACCGAGAGATCCAGAATCAATCTCGATATCATTCAAAAAAGAACAGACTCAGTGAGGCAAGCATATATACAGGCCTTGTATGGAAGGGCTGTATTTAGTGACGCAGATATCAACCTTGTTCGGGAGTCGTTTTCTGTTCCGGGTGAAAAAAAACAAACCGATGCACAAATCCTTCGTTCCGCTTATATCGACTTATCCAGGAACCTGGAGTCTGCAAAAACTTCTTTAATGAATAATACCCCAATCATTCAAATTGTGGATTCTCCTATTCTTCCTCTTGATACCAGAAAACCAAGTTTATTGAAACAGTTTCTTTTGTTTTTCGTCGTTGGCGGATTTCTTTCTTTGGTTTTCTTACTGGCTCGCTACTTTTGGAAACAGCTTACACAAGAAATGAGAGAACCGGAAATTTCAAGCGCATAAAAAAGTAGTTTTCGACCGGCTGTAAAATTCGAATACCAGTTGGCTATTGGGGATTATGCCTGTTTTCAATCTCAATTTCTACCTTGTCGTTGGGACAGCACGTTTTTAACTCAATCACTGTTGTGCGCCCGTTGCTATGATGGCGGTATAGTGTTGTTTTGCCCCGCTTCAAATCGGCGAAATTTTCTTCGGAAACTTTCCAGTCGGGAAAGACGCTTTTCAATATTGCAGCCCACTGCGTGTACACGCGATAAGAATCTTCTTTGAAAGACGAATGAATGATCTCTGCATGATATATAAAATTGTCAACGTTCTTAACCGATTTGTTTTTCTGCACCTGGTTAAAATTGTGCTTGCGGATATAGGCATTCTTAAATCCTAAATGGAGCAATGCTGCATAATACTCGTTTTTGCTGCTGCCCAAATCATCGTACAGGGGTTTGTTATAGGGTTCGATCGGTTTTCCTTTCAGATCGTAAAAGCTTTCGTTGGCTCTTGATACAAGTTTTAATAACAGCGGCTTTACCGTTAGCAAATCGGTGGGGGGCTCCGGTTTTCCCAACCTTCTCATCGCCGCCGCCGCTACATTATAGTACTGCCGGGATTCTGAGGAATTGCTGATTTTGCTATACCATCGCATAGCTTCATCCGGATCTATTTTAGCACCATGCATTCCTTTCTCATACATTTCGCCCAATTCAAATTGTGCAGGGGCAAACCCGCTTCTGGCCGATTCCTCGAGGTAATGCAGCGAACTATTGAGGTCTCCTTTTTCCCGTTCCATGCGGGCAAGATAATAGCTGGCCTCCACGCTGCCTTTGTCAATTGCCTTCAGGTATAACTCTTTTGCCTTTTGATTGTCTTTTGGCAATCCCCAGCCTACCTGGTGATAATACGCCACCGTAACCATAGAAACTGGGTCGCCATAATCGGCCGCTTTTTTTGTCCAGGCAATTTGTTGCAATGAATCTTTTTTGACTCCGAACCCCGCCTGATAACAATACGCAATACTTCGCATGGCTTCTGTATTGCCCCGATCGGCTGCATTCACAAGCCACTTCATTCCTTCTTCGTAGCTCTTTGCATTTTTAGCCGGATCAGAATAATAACAAAATGCGAGGTACACCTGCTGCTGCGGAGTAAGATGCGCGGAGTGTTTCAGGTAAATGCTTTTGGCCTCTTCGTACTTTTTTCCGGAGAAATAGTTGGCATCCGCCTGCTGTAATTCCTTTTTTACGTCTTCTGGCTGGGAAAAAGCCGTTTGAAAAGAAATGAATGAGAGTAAACACAGGGATAGGAATCGTAACCAATTTTTCATTCAGCAAAAATAGCAATTGAAGTTACATATGCAAGAAGCCGCCGGGCTTCGTTTATAGCAAAAATATTTAATGAGTGAATGATTTTCCACCAGTCTTCCCTGTTAGTTTTTTAATAAGTTGTATTTCTTCTATCTTGCAAGGAATTTCATTTGGCTATCTCTCTTTTTATCTTTTTTCATGCTGCAAAGCCAATGGCTCCCCTGGTAATAAGTAACGGATGTTTTTCAGGGAAGCTTTTCTGTCAGCAATTTTTCGATCAGAGACAGTCTTTTTTCTAAGTTTTCAATTTTATTTTGTTGCTGTTCTATTATTTCCTGTTGCTCCTGTATTGCCTTAATCGCAAGCACACCGGTTTTACCATAAGCAATGGCGAATAATTTATTCCCGTTTTTATCTATATAAGGAGAAACTATTTCAGGAAAATATTCGGCCACATTTTGTGCGATGAGGCCAAAACTATTTTTACCCGCTTCATTAGATTTATAATGATAAGTGAGTACATTCAGTTTTTGTATATCAGGCAAAACGCTTTTATAAGGTTGAAAATTTTCTTTCAATCTCATGTCCGAAAAAGTGTTGTAATCGCCGTTAATATCAATCCATGATTTGGCAAGACCGTTAAAGGTAAAAACCAAATCTTCAAACTTGCTTGTAAGCGACCATTCATTAAAATTGTTTGCCTTGTCCTTCAAAATAATTGAATTGGTTACGGTCAGTGCTTTGTTCCCATCGGTTTCAAAAAATGTTGCAGCAGGGCCATTAATGCTTATCTGTCCGCTACTGTGTAAAGTAAGATAAGGTGTTCCTTTAATGCTCAAAAAGATTCTACCGTTGGTATTCCCTGATGCGGTGCCCAGTTCCATATCATCTGCTCCTTTGTTCCACATATAGCCTTTGTAGTTTGCCCCATTGTAAAAAGAAATAAAGGGCTGGCTGCCGGAAAGCCGCATGGCCTCATTGTCGTGCAAAATATTTATGCCGATACCTACTACCGGTGATGTACCAACTCCGATACGTGTGGCAAACTGGGCGCTGTTATTGAAAAAAGACGTGCCACCAATATTCAGGTTACCGCCTACATCCAATTTTGCAGTTGGGGCATCGGTACCAATACCAATATTACCATTAGCCGCATCAATAATCAAAGCATTCTGGCTGTTGCAAAACAAACGCATATTCGTGTTGGAGAAAGTACCTATGCCAGCAGATGTACCGCCCATTCTTGTGGCCAGTATATTTCCATTTTCTCCCAAATGAGAAATGCCATAACTGTTGTTTAACGTTTCTACGGTAAACCGGCCAAATGAAGGAGTGGTATTGCTGCCTACAGTTACTTCACCGCCGGGGTATATATGGAGCAGCCCACTATTATTTGCTTTGATCCTGAAAGCATGATTGGTAGTAGTGCCAAAGGATGCGGAAACGCCACCAATGGATTCGTCAACAATAATTTCGTTGCTGCCGCCAATATGCGTAAGGCCGGTTGAATTCAAAGGGGTTTGTATCGTAAGTTTTGATACGGGTGTATTAGTGCCAATACCTACGTTTTGTGCCCTAGCAACAATATAAAATGAGCAAAAAGTAAGGAGCAATACTTTTTTCATAATTCTTATTTTAGATAAAATATTACCTAAAATAACAGGCTTACTCGGCGATAAATAGTCAGCTTGAGCAGTTGGCGAGTATAATTGAGCAGGAGGAAAAAAGGATACAGACATTTCTACCCGGGTCATGGCAGTATCATGCAAGCGGATACGATCAATGCGCTCATGCACCGGATTGCTTTACCAAAGAAAACCTGAAATAGTTTTGAATCTTATGGTAGAAAAATAATTTCAAAACAAGTAATTCTTTTTGTACCTCAGGGGCTGTCGATTCCAAAAGCATAAATCATTACACTTCCGTCGGCACTTCCCATACCTGCTCCCATCAGTGTAAATGCATACTCCCCCCTGGGCAAAGGTTTGTCGGGAACCAATTCCCAATACCCTTCCTTAATCTTTTTTACGCTGAATGTATATTTCTTCCCCGAAGAGGATTTATTAGCAGAAAACATTCCCCCGCTTTTTTGTAACAAAATTTTTCGAACTCCTTTTCCCGGTTCCGTTCTATATAAAGTGATCATACTCGCAGGGTCAGACATGCCGCCCATATCCGCCATCATAGCAGGGTCCATCCCATTTGCCCGCAATATGGAATCCCTGCCTGCTGTCGACATACTAGCAGAAGAACTATTAGTATACACAAAGGAGAAAGACTGGCTGCTGCTCAATCTCACCGGCGAACTCTCACTTTCGATGGTATAGCCATATTCGGCTCCGCCAAAACCTGCCATCTTCAATTTTGTGTCCGGCTGCGAACTGCTTTTCTCAAGGCGAACTAGCACAACCGTATTTCCATCTCCTTTCTTAAGAAAATATACTTCGTTCACAAATTCGGGTTGTGGATATTGCTGAGCAAATACAATACAACACACAACCAGGAAAACAACTGAAATAAATATTTTTTTCATGGCTGCTGCTTCTTTTTTGATTTGACAGACGCTTGTTTACCGAAGGTCCAGCCGGCGAAAAGCTGGAATACATTGTTTTTTACATCCACATTGGGTATAAAGGAAGGAGGCGTACCGGTCGAATAATCGGTATTGTAAAGCTTACCTAAACTTATATTGAAGCGTGCCCCAATCAATAATCCGCCCACCGGGTGTATTTCAATGCCCCCGCCAAATCCATAATCAAACCGATTGTATAAACTAAGCAGGTTATTACCCGTTGTGCCGCTGCTTCCGTTGGTAGAGCTGTCTACTTTGGCATTTATAAGATAAGCCATCTGCGCTCCCAGTTGCAACTGAAAATACCTAGTAATATTAATGGCCATAAACTGGGGCAACATGATGTAATCAAGATTTACATTACCGGTATTGGTTCCTGTTTTATAGTTATATCCCTGGCGGGAAAAGATCAGTTCGGTGCGTGAGCCCACAATACCCGATGAAGGAGGCGCCAGTAACAATCCGGCATGGAATCCCGAACGACTGCTGCTGTTAATGGATGAAGCGTTGGTAATATTGGCAAAGTTGATTCCTGCCTTTATTCCAAACTGCGCAAAAGAAATTTCATAAACAAAAAACAGCAGTATTAGTAAAGAATATTTTCGCATCGTAGTTCTTTTAGAGATTAAACTTGAACAGCTATTGAATCGAGTACAACAAAACCATACCCGGAAATGCTAAGTATTCACTGGGCTTCGCTGAGCGAATAACCAACAATCACACGTTTGATTCGCAAATCCACCGTATTCCAGGCGCCCGAAGTAGCAGATATCGACAGGAAATAGGCCGTGGTTTGATTATTAACCACGATATTACCGGCGCTATAATCGATAGTTTGAGTACTGTTGCCGCCACTGCCCGATGACTGGGCAGGACTAAAAATTCCATATCCATCGATTGGTTGTACAACCAGGCTGCCCTGCAAATCCTGTGTAGCGGATGCATCGTAAAAATCAAACCGGACCGACAAAATCGTTGCACCATCGGGCAAATGCAAAGGCGCGTTCAGTCCCGATGGTCCGGGTGCGTTGGAAATATAGGCGCCTCCCGCGGCGCTTTGATTAAAAACCAGGTATCCCGAGTTAATTGACCTGAATTCCACGCAGGATACCGAGTAGTAATGAATTTTTGGAGTAGCATATCTGAATGCGTCCGCTTTTATATTGCCCGCTATCTCCATTTTTTCAGTGGGATTTGCCTGGCCCACTCCCACATTTCCATTGTTAATTACCGTAAGTCTCGGTGTATTGTTGGTAGTTAAATGAACTGCACCCGTTGTTCCCGAATAGGTACCGAGTTCCACATCCTCGGGATTGCCGGCATAGCTTCCTATATATCCTCTCGGGATTCCATTTTCAGCAAGGGTCAACCACATCTGGCCACCGCCGTCGAACGTTGCGATATTGCCGAAATTGCTCTGTATATGAAGAGGCGTGAAAGGGGCCTGTGTTCCTATTCCTAGATTGTTCTGAAAGTATCCGTTGCCGCTGATGAAATTGGAAAAGAATACTGGTTCACCGAAAGCATTGCGGTATTCCAGTTGCCCGCTTACCGGAAATGTATTATTATAGAACAGTCCGTCGCCGGCAGCAGAATGTTTCATCAATGCCTGCGTAACGGGAACATAAAGATTTGTATTGTTCCAAACAATTCTGCCCGTGGCCGAATCGAAGCTGATAAAAGAACTGTTGCCGCCAAAACGATGATTCCCTTTTACGTCTAAAGTAGACTGGGGCGTCGGTGTATTGATACCGACATTCTGAGAAAAAGTCTTCCCGGTCAAAAACAATAAAAAGACAATTATACTGCTAACTCCAATACACAAATATTTTTTCATGCTGCAGAAATTTTAAATACAGATAACCAGGTAAGTTTTCCGTTCATAGCTTTCAGTGTTTCGGATAGCAGTTTCTTTTTTCGTCTTGCTACCAAAATCTCTTCTCCATTAACCAGTACCAATCTTCCATTGCGGAAAGAAGCTATACAATGGCTGTTCACTAAATGAGTGCGATGGATGCGAATAAAAACCCCTTGCTGAACAGTAATTGATTGCAGAATATCTTCAAACCAGTGCAGCACCTTGGCTACCACCTCCGTTCTTCCGTTAATAAAATATATCTTGCTGTAATTATTAATCGCCTGTATGCGGACGATTTGAGCTATAGGAATCAGCAACCAGCCTTTATTGGTAGCAAGCGAAAAAAACGGCTCCTGTATATTAACAGAAGGCGGAAACTGCTGGGTATCGTGAACAGTTATCATTTGTTTTTCTAAAATTACATGCGCACGTAAATCGCGACAATAGAACAAAAGTTAGTCGGCCCTTCTTAGTCGGCAATTGAGAACTAAACAGGAGATGCCAGATTGTTCTGGGTTTACTCTTCGTCTTCAATTCGTCTTATCACGATGCGCAGTCCCTGGCGCCTGCTATTGGCTTCGGCCTGCTGCGATAAATCTGCCAGCGTAATTACCTGTTCGCTGGTATTATTGGCTTCAAACTGGATAAAGGGAGGCAAAAAATATCTTAGCATATTACCAAACAGGGAAGCTGGTGGTAAGCCACTCACAGGGCAGGGTGTTTTAAAATCTGGCAATGGCGAGCTGCTATGTTGCAACATGATTCTTACACGGGCAAAGGGAGTTGCGGGTAAACTAGCTGCTGTTACTTCAATGCGGCTGGCTCCCACAATATTGATCGGCCCCTTCACCAGCGGCCGGTTCAGCCAAATCAATCCACATTTGCAGGGATTGAACCGGATGTGCAAATTTTTATTACTTATTTCTTTAACCATTGCGCGGGTGCCTTCCAGTACCAATGTAAATTCTCCATAATCTTCCCATCGCATCGTGCACATGCCATCTTCACTATTGTCGATCCACATACCCATCGAGATACGGTATGCCTTGTCGTAGATTAATAAATGGCTGACCAGGATCGGGTTCTCAAAAACTATATTATTAAATGTAAAACGCAGGCCTCTTAGCGCAACAGATACTGCTACCGGGTTATCGGTGGGAACACTTGCTGGTGCATTGTATACCACCGATACGTCATCACCACTTATCCATCCATTGTGCTGATCGCCGCGCCGTATTCCGTTTACGCTCCAGTCGGCATCCGGAATATTTATACGGGGAGGCAACGGTGGCAAATCGCCATCACTTAGTTCCCCGGCTTGAAAGTTTACAATGGAAAGCCATAAACTTTGCGTTCTTTCCACTTTCACCCGTGCACCTGCGGGTTTCAATACAATTTTATCGAAAGAAGCGTAAGAGCTGAAATGCCGGATATGAGCACTTATGGTTTTCGAATTCGTGTCTGTCACTATGTTTTGCAATACTTCCCATTTACCCTTTTCGTCCTGTCCGGCAATCCCTTTCAACCCGGGCAAGCTTCCTTCGATTTCATCATCTGCGTAATGAAAAACAATAGCAACCGGCTTGTCAAAAGCAATACCGGAAGGCAAAAGGCGATAAGCTTTTCCCCTTCCATTGGCGGCATGATTGATTACCGGTTGAATAGTTATTTTCTTCTTTTTATGCAGCGCCCCTTCGGGAAATATCAATTCCAGTCGTCCATCCGCTGAGAATATCGTACCACCTTCGTCCCCGATTTCTTTTGATTCGGCATCGCCGTCTGGTTTACCCAGGGCCGTGATACTATCGAGCCGCAGAATTTTTACAGGCACAGCATTGCCATATTGCGCGGATGCATCTGTCATCATACCCGAAAAAAATCCGATAAATAATAAAACCTTTTTCATAACTCAATGGTGATAACAGCATGCGGGCCCGCGATGCTATTGACGTTGCGACAAACACCTCGTTTAACCACGCTTGTATAAATAAATCGTCGTAATAATATCAGGTTTCGTGTTGGTCGGCTATAAAGTTATCGGCCGCTCAACAACGGGGCAATAGAACAAAAGTTAGTGGGAAGAAATTCAGCAAAATCTTTGGCAAGAGTTTTATATAGCAGATAGGTTATTTTTTTCCGAATGCTTTATTGATGGCTTCGGTTCGGTTCTGCACGTGCAGCTTGTCGTATATTTTATGAATATGCTGGCGAACGGTATTGGTACTAATACCAAGCTGGTCGGCAATTTCTTTATACAATAAACCCTTCGCCAATAACTGGAGGATTTCATTTTCGCGCCCCGACAAGATTTCGACTGGTTGATTTTCTTTATCGTTCGCCCGGAAAAAACTAACCAGCTTTCGGGCAATATTGGCACTCATGGGGCTGCCTCCATTGTACAATTCTTTTAGTGCCTCTATCAATTGCACCAGTCCTGTATTTTTTAGCAGGTACCCCGAGGCGCCTGCCTTGAGGGCCTCAAACACCTTATCATCGTTTTCATAAACAGTGAACATCATGAATTGCGTTGCGGGGCATTTTTCTCTCACCAATTTAATACATTCGATGCCATTCATACCCGGCAGGCTGATGTCCATGATCACGATATCGGGCTTTAGGCGCGGAATATCGTACAATGCCTCTTCAGCGGTTTTAAAAGTATCCAACACTTTGAAATCGCTGCTGAGCCCGATAAAATTTTTAAGCCCGTCTCGTACTTCATCCAGGTCTTCTACTATTGCCAATGTGATACTCATGCAAGTCGAATGTATTTATTGCGATAATGATTAACAATAGAACAAAAGTTAGTCCTTTTACCTGTACCAATTCCCCGGGCAGCATTACTGTAAGTATTAATCATCAAATCAGGCTGCACTATCCCATTTCAGCGACTGATGAAAGTTTAGGGCTTAAACCGGAACTGATATTTTAACGAGCGTTCCGTTTTGATTCAAAATCTCGATACGCCCCCCGATTTCCCAGATTCTTTTTTGCATATTGAAAAGCCCGTTGCTGAAGGCCCGTACACTATTTTTATCAAACCCAACTCCGTTGTCCTGTATGTCGATCACCAGGTTTTTTCCTACCTCAATAACCAGGGTTAGTTCCGATGCCTGGGAATGTTTTACTACGTTATGCAAAGCTTCCTTTACGGTGAGGTATATGTTTCGACGGAATTCGCCACTCACGAAGCCGCCGGGAAAATTATCCGGGGCGCTTACGCGGCATCGTATTCCATTTTGTGATAAATATTCCACTGCATAAGAACGGGTATAAGAAAGCAGGTCGCTGAGCGAATCATTTTTTTCATTGAGAGCCCATACAATTTCGCCCATCTTATCAATCATATCGTGACTGTATTCCCTAATTCGAATGATATCTTCATCGATAGATTGCTGCTGTTGCTTTTTGATACCGATGGTTTCACTGAGAAATTTTATGCGCGACAAACCGGCTCCCAGGTCGTCGTGCATGTCGGTGGCAATTCTTGTCCTTTCTTTTTCAACCGCCTGTTGTTTTTCAAGAACAAGTTTTTGTTTTTCGAGTTTGCGGCGATAATAAAAACGGATACTGCCGGCTACCAATCCAATCCCAACAATTCCCATACCCAATCGAAACCACCAGGAACGCCACCAGGGCGGGGCAATAGTAAAGGGGTATTGTAAACTTTGCTCCGGGTAACGGCCTGCAGGGAATCTTGCTTTAACATGAAGAATATAGTTACCCGGGCGTAGATCAGTAAACGAAACAGTAGCGTTATTCCCAATATCTATCCATTCTGCCCGCGAGCTTCCTTCCAGCATATACCTGTATTGTATCTGTTTTTCATCGAGGTAAGACGTGGCAGCAAAATAAAAACCAAGGTTATTTTGATTGTGCTGCAGAAACAAGTTACCGCCAGCATCCAGGATATCTGTTCCGCTGCGTATTTGCGTGAATTGAAGCCGGGGCGTATAGCCAGATGGCTTCGAGTTTACCGGGGTAAGTGTGATAAGCCCGCCAGAACACAATACCCAGGCGGTTTTATGTTTATCAATCACCGCCGAATAAACATACTGGTATAAATTGTTTTGCCTCGTAAGGTTTTCAATTACCGGCTGGCCTTCATTGATACTGATTTTATCGAGGCCGGATGGTGAAGCGGCCCAGATATTGTTTTCGCTATCGCAGGTAACCCATGAAACAAAATTCTCGGTAAGTCCCGTTTTAGAAGTAAAATGATGAAGCAATTTTAATTTTTCCTTTTCCACTTCAAAAACATAAATACCCTTCCACCGGGTGCCTATCCATATCCTGTTATTACTATCTACAGCCAGGGAACGTGGATTTATACCCTTTAACTCCTTCTCAAATACCACTTCGGGTTTTAAGTAAGCAAGCGGGTTGCCCGGATGTATACTGAGTTTTGTTAATTGTTCTCCCCGACTGGCGGCCCATATATCTCCGTTTTTGTCAATAGCAAGCTGATCCGCCATCTGCCCCATCGGTATCTGGAAAATTTTCTCTCCGGTTACAGCCGATAAAAAATGTGAGCCGCTGAGAATGAGATTGCCGTTTCTATCCACACAACTGGCTCCGAAACGGTTGGCTGAACTATCCATGAAAACAAGCTCTGCGCGAACAGAACCGGTTTCTCTTCTTAGTTTGAAAATTTTTTGCGGCGTAACTCCATACCAGTCACCGGGCGTCGCCACGATATAACTGATATAATCATTCGTGAGCACCTTTAATACTTGTGCATTCTCCGGATCGGTGAATCGGATAATTTTTTTATCCTGGGACGAATAAAGCAACATTTGGCCGCTATCAGACGTGGCTACAAGTGTACCGGGTGAAGAAAGTCCAAAAGGTTTTTCCAGAAGAGAAAGATTAGGATGCATAAGTTTAACAACCCCGTTGCCATTGCTTGCGAGCCAGATAATTCCTTCCTTGTCGTGAAAAACATAACTGATATCAGTTGTATTCAAACCGGATGCGGCAGTATAAATAATAGCCTTCCCGCTTGTATCACATTTTTTGAGCGTGCGCCCGCCGTCGGTAAGCCAGCAATTACTATTCTGATCAAAATAGATATGGTTATACCGGTCATTCAAATGCTGGTATTTCGAAGGCAAATCCCGCGGGAAAATTTTACCCTGTTTAATTGAATCAATATCGAGTTGCTTAATGCCCTCGTTGGTGCTAATCCATATACGGCCATCGTTTGAATGCGCAACACTGTAAACCGGAAATCCCGGAGATGTTTGTGAGACGATTTTTTTATTGATACAATCATAGAGGTAAAGTATATGCTGGTTTTTTTCGAGCAAAGTATGATCCCTTATCACCAGCAAATAGTTTTTATAGGGAACAAGGGATGCTATAAAATTATTTATATCCGCTCCGTTGACATCAATAAATGGTATATTGGAAAATCCTTTGTTTTCAAAAACAAGTAATCCGCCATCAGATGCTGCATAGAGGGTTCCGTTTTCACTTCTGTACAGGTTATTGATGATCGGCATGGTTGAATCACGAAGTTTCACGGTGTTTATTCTTCCCTTGCGGATATAATTGATACGCCCGGTATTCGTAACTACCCAAACGGAATCATCTCCCATTTCCCATACACAGTTTACCATATCGTTACTCAAACCATCTTCCGTTGTATAGTTGGTGAATCGCGCACCATCGTACACACTAAGGCCGTTCAGTGTATTACAATAAATTTTTCCCCTACTATCCTGGTAGATGCTGCGCACCCGGTTGCTGATGAGTCCGTCGCGGGGCGAATAATGCACAAAGGGATACTGCTGAGATTCAGCAATAGCAGGTATAAACAGGCAGGCCAACAGTAGCCGGGCGAATGGCATATTTAAAGTTAGCTAGTTTATTCCGTCTGAAGAACCGGGCATCAATGAGATATCGAAGGTCGGAGGGAATAGCCATCACCATCGCCAGTTCAGGATATAGCTCTGGTTTGCCGAATTTGAACGCTTAATTTTTAAACCCGGCAGCCGTTACTTCCGGAATTACCACCAGCAAATCAAAACCCTGCACGAAGCGACGCAGGTAAATATCATTAATAACCAGTTTGCCCTCGCTGATAGCTTTATGAACAGGGGTCAGGTCGAAGCAATGCCACTCTTTCGATTTTACCTCTTTAAAAAATGGCTGCAGCGCTTTGAGGTCACCGTTATCGGGGTCAAGAGCTTGTGGAGACCAACCCCTGAAAGGAGTGCCTTTCATGCCGTTTTTTCCAACAACCAGGATATGCAGCGATTTCTCAAACTTACTATCGGCTATATTGTAAACGATATTGCCGATATCGTATCCTCCCAACAACCCTTCTCCTTTACACATATGACTGGCCCCAAACTTGAAAAGGTTTCTTTTCCCTTCCAATTGTCTGTAGTATAAACGGTAAAAATTATTCTTCATTAACTGCAATCGCAAAAAATGATTCTGACCGATATAAATCCGGCGGCTGAGCTGGATATCCTTTATTTGTGCTGTTTCCTGCGCGCTGAGTTTCATCGCCAGCAGCTTATTCAAAGTTTCCTCGAAATCCTGTGTAAGCATATACATAGGTTTCGAAGGATCTTTCAGGAAATTATCGAAATGTGATTTCGATTCAGTTTCTATTTTATCGTATAACTTTTTTGCTGCAGGATTGGTTGTAATTTTCTTCAGCTCGCTGCACAGAAGCCTGTCTGCAATCATTAATACCTGGTCGGTACCCATGATGGTCGTTTTATTCTTCACCATTTTCTGCAGCAAATCCATTTCTTTTTCCAATGCATAAAAAGAAAAAGTATTACCGAATGTTTTTTCGTACTCGTTAAACTGCCCGGTTGAAAGAGTATTGATTTTATTCTGAAGTAAAGCAGCGCTGTAAGGATCTATTTCAATAACAAAATTGTCGAACTTCACACGTTGCGCAATTGCATCAACAAATAAAGGAACTTCGCCCAGGAAATGATCCTCGCCAATCAGCACGTTTTTGCTGCTCTTAATGGCGGAGTCAATCTTTCGCCATCCCTCGCCGGAAAATGAATTACCGGATGGTGCAAACAAAGAATTGTTTTGCCTGATTATACTTGTAAGAACCGAATCCTGTGCAAATCCATTGCAAAAAGCAAAAATGCCCAGCAGGAATAAGAATCGCCTTATCATTCAATTTTTTTGAAGAATAAAGATATGAACTGCCCGGCTCATTCACCGAACCCGGTTCATATAATTACGCGATCTGTCGGGTGAATTACAATTCACGTATCCGTTAAACTCTTAAAGAAGCAGATCTGCTTTTATCTATCAGAATCCTTTTTTCTTATTGACCTCGTTTAAGTAGGGCTGACTATACACCCGTTTACCCGTGCTTCTGTACAGCGCATTGGCCACTGCACCAAATACCGGCGGAAAAGGTGGTTCGCCAAGGCCGGTTGGAGCAATATCGTTTTGTACAAAATGTACATTTATTTTCTGCGGGGCTTCGCTCATTCGTATCATTCGGTAACGATTGAAGTTGTTTTGTTCGGGTGCGCCGTCTTTGTGCGTAAGCCCACCATACAAAGCATTACCAATTCCATCTACCACCGCACCCTGTACCATGTTGGCCGCAGCATCGGGATTGATCACAATGCCGCAATCAACAGCACTGGTTACGCGCTCTACATAAGGCTGCCCGTTTTTCATCACCATATCTACCACATGCGCGGCATAGGAATTATGACAGAAATAAGCTGCCACACCGCGATGGTATTTTTTGTTTGCGGAGTTACCCCACCCCGACTTTTCTTTTAATAGTTTCAAAACGCCGGCATATCGATCGGCATCGTAATCGTTGTCTTTACCAACTGGTTTTTCCTTTGCCCGCTGCAATAAATCAAGCCTGAACTCTATCGGATCTTTTCCCATCAGTTCAGCCAGTTCATCGAGGAAAGATTGTTCAGCGGCTGCATTGAAATTGGATCGTGGTGCCCTGAATGCACCAATGGTAATATTAGAAGGAAGTTCCCAGGACTCGGCAAGATAATTATCTACGGCACCTGCAGGAAATCGGTTTGCATGTACCGGGTGTTCGGGTATACCTCCGCCCTTCACATGAAAAGCAAGCAGGTTTTTGTTGGCATCGAGGGCCGCGCGGTAAGTTGCCGTGTACATAGGACGGTAGATGCCATAAGTCATATCGTCTTCTCTTGTATACACCAATTTAACCGGTCTTTTCAATTTTTGTGAAATCAAACCGGCTTCCACTAGATAATGTCCATAAGCTCGTCTGCCAAAGCCACCTCCCATTCTCGCCATCGAAATATCAATTTTCTCGAGAGGAAGTTTCAATCGGCGGGCAATGGTTCTTTCGGCAAATTCGGGCGCCTGCAGGGGTGCCACAAATCTTGCTTTCTCTTCGGTAACATGCGCAAAACAATTCATCGGCTCCATCGTATTATGTGCCAGGAAGGGACCTGTATAAGTTCGTTCCAGAATCGTAGCTGCATTTTTAAATGCGGTCTCGGGGTCACCGTCTCTTCTCAATACCTGTCCGGGTTGTTTTGCACGCTCGGCCATTTTTTGGTATTGCTGTACAGAAGATTCCAAACCCGCCGGAACGACCACTTCCTGTTTTCTGCCTCTTGCATTTATCTTCTGTTTATACTCTTTCGCAGGCTGCCATTCCACTTTTAGTTTTTTACGCGCATTCATCACTTCCCAGGTACTGTTTCCCGCAATTACCAGTATCTTATTAAAAGTGGTAGTATCAAAAATTTCTTTTTCATCATCTTCTTCAAACACATCCAATGTAAACACATCTTTAATGCCGGGCATCTTTAACGCTTCCGAAGCATCGTACGATTTCAATTCCATACCAAAAGCAGGTGGATGATGTATCATGACGATAAGCATATTCTCTTCGGAATAGTCGAGCCCGAATTGTGCTTTCCCGGTTACTATGTTTAAGCCCTCTACATTCTTTTTTGAATTACGAACAATGCTAAACTCCGACACTTCCTTTAATGGAACATCTTTAGGAACGGGCATGCCTGCCGCTTTTGAACTAAACTCTCCATAGGTAGCGGATCTTCCCGATTTTCCGTGAAAGAGCCGGCCTTGTTTGGTACTTATTTCTTCAATGGGTACCTGCCAGCTTTCCGCGGCAGCCTGCTTCAACATATAACGGGCAGATGCACCTGCTTTCCGAAGCGGCGCCCACGAAGCGCGTACCGATTGACTGCCTCCTGCCATCTGTCTCGTAAAAACGGCAAGATCGTAGCTGGCTTGTTCCACCACTACATTTTTCCAATCGGCATCCAATTCTTCCGCCACAATCATTGGCAACGAGGTGGTCACATTCTGCCCGAATTCAGGGTTGGGAGCCATTATCTTCACTACGTTATCGGGAGTGATCATGATATACCCGTTTAACTTCGTCCATCCTTCGGGAAGGTTTAACTCATCGACCTTATCGCTGGTTCTGAAACCTGCCATCCAGGTAAAACTCAGCAGCATACCTCCGCCCGACAACATGGTTGATTTCAGGAAAGAACGACGGTTGTATATATTCTTCGTTTGCATGATGAAATTGTTTGAGTTGTTGAGTGATTCGGCGATATACTATTTTACTCCTTCCCTGGCGGCTGCCTTAATCGCTTCTTTTATTCTGAGGTAGGTTCCGCAACGGCAGATATTACCGCTCATCGCCGCGTCGATCTGTTCGTCGCTTGGTTTTGGATTATTGCGAAGAAGCGCGGCGGCCGACATGATTTGGCCAGACTGGCAATACCCGCATTGCACAACATCGACATCGAGCCATGCTTTCTGCAATGGATGGCTGCCATCTTCGGAAAGTCCTTCGATGGTGGTTATTTCGCGAGTGCCGATTGCCGAAACCGGCAATTGACAGGAACGTACTGCCGAACCATTTAAATGAATGGTGCAGGCGCCACACATTGCCACCCCGCAGCCATACTTGGTACCGGTCATACCGAGATGTTCTCTTAAAACCCATAGAACAGGAGTTGCAGGATCTGCCTCTACTTTCCTGTTCTTGCCGTTGATTTTTAAATTAAACAGGGCCATGATGTATTTAATTTAGAAGATGGTTCATATAAAGAAAGCGATTTCATGTACACGAGCTGTTATTATAATCAAACTAAATCGTACAAAAATCAAACAATCCAGGCAGTTTGTTTATTAGTTGGGCTGGTAGCGGGCTAAAAAAGATGAAGATTAATCCGAACCCAATTTACGGAAATTTCGCATTCCCTATTCGCACAATTATTTATAGAAAAGAATCAAAGGAGAAATCGCCGTATGATACCGGCAGAGTATACAATTACAACTTTAGTTTCTTCCCTGCTTCACCATCGCTGCTGTTATAGTACCGGCGATTTTATTTCCCCAGCTATTCCGGATATAATTTAATACGTCAGCCACCTGCTCATCGGTAAGGTAATCGTATGCCAGCATCGAACCGTTGTATTTGACTCCGTTAACGGTTATCTCCCCGGTTTGACCCTTCAGCATTATTTCAATCAAATGCTTCGCGGGCTTTTTGAGGTAATCGGCTTTTGCGAGGGGAGGATTCACATCGGGCAGTCCCTTTCCATCCTCCATATGGCAGTTCTGGCAATGCAAGGTATATACTTCTTTTCCCCGCTTAATACTTTGCTGAATCGACTGGTAAGGAAACGCTGAATCTTTTATCCCGGTAAAACCAAATAAACAAAGAAGAAATCCTATAGCTAATGTCAAAAAAAGCTTACGCATAGTTTTTGATTTTTCGGTGGAGCAAGATATTAGGCGGCTTGCCCGACTATTAAAAACTCTGATGCTTCAATGCCTACACTAAATTACGTCAATGGCAATTGTTTGCGATGGTTGAATCAAACAAAAGTTTATCCATTTCAAACACCCGCACTAAAGTTTCCGGAACTATTGAAGATGATATTGATTGACCGGCTGCCAAAACAAATCCCCGCTCCCGGCTGAGCCGAGGGCGGGGACTAATTCTATATACCCTAAATCCTGTGTTGAACAGTCAACAGTTCTGATTTTGGATCAAAGCTTAATGCTGGTACCCAACTCAAAGTAATAAGGAACGAGGGGTTTTGATTTGAAATCCTGCTCCAGGGTATTTCCAAATCGCGCATACAAATCGGTTTTCTTAAACGAATACCCTCCCTGCAAACCATAAAACAGGTTACCCGCCGTAGGAATATACCAACCCGATTCGAGGCCGGGATTGTATTCCTTCATGAGTTCGCTATGTTTGATATGCGTAACAATGGCCTTATCAAAGCCGAGTTCAGCCGCTATAAACCATTTTCGTTTGTAAAGCCCTGCAGTAGCCGAAAACTCCGACCCGAAATTAATCATGCGGGCAAAATCGTTTTGGAAACGGCGAATAATTCCGTAAGCTTTGGCAGTTGCATAAAAACTACCGGCACGAAGGAAGTTTACCTGGCCACCTATTTTTGTTTTAAGATCATCAAACACAATTTCTCCGAATGGCTGGCTATATTCTATATTCAATACAACCGGTAATTTTGTTTTTAAATGAAAGCCATAACCAATGCCTGCCACCGCGGCATAATCGAATCCGAGACGGAAATTGACAATATGCTTCTGAGCTGCATCTAGATTTTTCCAATTTATGTTTTGAGCGGAAGAAGGTCTTCCGGTAAGAACGAGTAAAACAACAGCTATAAGCTGTACCAACTGTTTCATATTTTGAATGATTAAAAGTTTTTAATTCATGTTTGCTGCATATTGCAAGCCGTACGCCCGCGTTGTTCGGGTGCTGGCGATTGCAATGAGGTTTTTTAATAACAATCGATCGGATGTAATCGTCATCTTAATGATTCCAGGTAAGGAAGCGCGAGCGCATAAACCTTGTCCCATGCAAAATAAATCATCTCATGCCCCGTGCCATTCACTCTTGAAAGCTGAACGTTGCGAAAAGAAGAAGAAAGCCTTTGTGCATACGCTTCGCCATAAGCACGGTTGTTTTCGCTGTACAAAAACAAAACCTTTGTATTATACTTTACAAGATCGGTGCTGAAATCAAATCCGTCTTTCTCCCCTAGTTCAAAGAGTCCGCTCAACACCGCAGCTCCGTTTCTCCAAAAGGGTGAAGGACCTTCGATTCCTTCTTCATTATTTCTTGAATAGGTATAACTGTAGGAAACGGCAATTTTGTAATCGAGGATAGCATGCTGATTTTCTCTTCCATTGAGGAATTGATCGGGAAAGATGGCGTCGTTGGTGGCCTCGTCAAAGATTTTCAGTTTTCTGCTTCTCTTCGAATATTCTTTTACACCACTCCAGGTAAAACCGCCGGGCTCTGCCAATACAACTCCATTTATCGCCGTGGGATATTTATTAATATAGGCTGTTGCCAGCATGGCGCCCCAGGAATGTCCGAAGAGAAAAATTTTTTGCGAAGGCGAGCTGCGATAGTGTTGAATAACGGCGCTCAGATCGTTGAGCATTACTTGTACGTTATAACTGCTTTTAGGATGACGCTTCGATAAGCCAGAGCCGCGTTGGTCGTAGAACACCACATAATAATTGTTACTTACCAGATTTTTTACATTGAGTGCATTGCGGTAATCGCTTCCCGGCCCGCCGTGTAAAAAAACTACCATGGGATGATTGGGATTCCCGAATGCTTCGCTGTGTAACCGGGTTCCATTGACGGTAATTGAGGGCAGCGAGGGATCTTCGTCTACCGTTTTCGGTACCAGCGCGCCGGCATCATTAGGCGCCAGTTCTTTTTTGCAGCCGAACGAAGTGAAGATCATGACCAGCACGGCTGCACAATAAAGGATTTTGTGTTTCATGGTTAATACTTTCGCACAAAGATGAAACGCGGGAATGCCGGAATCGCTCCAGCTTATAAGTTGGCACCTGTAGTTGCTGACTGGGAAAGAGAGAGAATAATTTCCCCTGTAATTCCCTGGAAGATGAAACTGGTTTTTTACCGCTCATCCGCTTATTCCACCTCCAATTGAACATTGATCTCCTTTAAGTAGGCCGAAGGCGATAAGCCGGTAAATTTTTTAAAGTTCCGGTTGAAAGAAGTTTTGGAATTAAAACCGCATTCAAAGGCCAGTGCCAGCAGTGTATAGTTCCGGTTTTCGGGCAATAAAAGCAGTGTTTTAAACTCCTCGATGCGCAGGTTGTTGATATAATCGTAGAAGCTTTTGTTTTCGTAGCTGTTGATGACCTGTGAAAGATTGTTAGGATGTACTCCCAACTGCCGGGCCAATTCGGCAAGAGAAAGTTCTTCGTTTTTGTATAGTTTCTTTTCCTGCATGATACGATGCAGGTCGCTACGAATTTTTTCGGCTGTTTCTTTTTGCAGGCCCGATTTTTCATATTTGATACGGCCGGCAAGAGGGGAAACTTCTTCCTGAACTTCCTGCTCCATTAAAGTTCTTTCTGGCAGCCCGGTTGCGGAGTGTTGCGACAATTGTTCCCGGACATTTGAATCGGAACCAGCACTGCTGTTCAATAACAAACTGTCGCCATCTTTTCCAATAACTCCTTTTTGTACAATTTCCTGCCTGTAAGTAAATATGCCCATATGCCGGATACCAAAATATCCAAGCAATATTATAAACACTACCACCGCCGCAAATATCAGGGGATCGTGACCGATGAAAAGAACAATCAGCCAGATTACAAGTATGCCATAAATAAGATAACGCAGCCAGTTGAGATTGATACGTTCGGTATTCGAAAACTCTTCCGATATACTGGCCTTGTATTTTCTCAGTTCATAAAAAGAGAGTATTACATAGGCAAAACCGGAAACAATCAATGCAATAAGATTAATAGTGGTATAAACTTCAAAACCGGCTCCTTTGTTTTGATATACGACAATCTTTTCCTCACCGGATAACAAAAAGAATTTCGAAAAAATCAGATACATGATCAGCGGCGGAACAAAATGCAGCAGGTATTTTACCCGAAAGCGATCCGAGCGGGTTACCGTAAGCGTGTAGATATAAAGAAAGGGCCCCTGTAGCAAGGGCATGGGTATCTGGATACCGAGCAAATAGGGATAATTGAAAATGATACCGCTGAAATGTCCATAATAAAGAGATAGATGTACTCCAATTACGCAAAGCCAAACGGCCAATACAAAATCGGCCAGTGTTTTGCCTTTTTTGCTAAGCAAAAGAACGACCAGGAAGAAATTGATGATGATGCCTGCGAGGTAGAACATTCCGCCGGGATTATTAAGATATCTCAGGGACGAAATTAGAACTTAGCTTTCAAAGAAAACCGGCCTAACAATAAAGTGGCTTGAATACTTCCGTAGGCTGATACTATTTGAATTTGCGGAATGATTTCGTCCAAAGACGCAACATCGCAAAGCTGCGTGCCACACCTTCACCCTTTGCGCGGTTGCGTGGTAGCGAGAAATAAAAAAATCAACAATTCCCATTTCATCGACAACTCCGTAGTAACAGTCCTGTAATAATCGGCCAATAGCCCTCCCCCGTTTATCCACTCATCCCAAATAACTTTTTATACTAAAATGGAGTAAATAACTTCTCGTCATCACCCACAAAACATTTGTATGAAAAAGCTAATCGTTCTTCTTACGATAGTTCTGTCAACGGTAAATCTACGCGCCAACGATCCTTCAATATTGGTTTCGCCCGATTGGTTGTATAAAAATATGGGCAATCCCGAGTTGGTGATTCTGCAAACAAATTTCATGCGATTAGACTTTGAAAAAGAACATATAAAAGGCGCCCGTTTTTTATGGCCGGAGTGGTTATCTTTTCGAACTCCCGAAGGTAGCGACAATCCACCCACGGCCGCAGAAGCTACTAAGATCCTGCAGCAACTTGGTATTAACAGCAATTCGAAAATCGTGCTCTGTTTTACCAGGACAGATGTAAGTATAACAGCCAGAAGTTTTATTACCCTGGAATATTTGGGATTGAAAGGCCGGGTATATTTTCTGGATGGCGGACTGGAGGCATGGAAGAAAGCCGGCTACCCAATGGCCAGCGGACCGGGCGAGGTAAAAAAAGGAAACTATGTAGCACGCATCGACAAGGCTTTTGTAGATAAGGACTATGTACTCGCCGCCTTAAACTCTCCCGATAAACTTATAGTGGACGCAAGAGTGAAAAGATTTTACGATGGCGATCCAACCGGCAATCCGCGAGATGGTCATATCAGCGGAGCAAAAAATATTCCTTATGTAGATATGATTGATTCGGCCAGTCTGAAATTTAAACCCGCAGAAGCATTGCAAAATTATTTTAAGGCCGTAGTAAGCGATAAACAGAAACAGGTGATTGCCTACTGTTTTGTTGGACAAACCGCCTCTGTTTTGTATATGGCGGGAAGATTGCTGGGCTACGACATGAGAGTGTACGATGGATCGGTGCAGGAATGGAGCCGTTACGAAAATCTTCCGATGGAAAAAACAAAGAAGGATTAGAGAATTAGATAATTAGGCAATGATTCAATTTGTCAATGAGGGGTGGGGTGTTTAGATGGTGGTATCAATTGTACTTCTTAATATACCCAGTTCCAAACCGCGGATTTCTGCCAAGCCCCGCAACCGGCCAATTGCCGAATAGCCGGGATTGGTTTTCTTTTTCAAATCATCCAGCATCTGGTGGCCATGATCGGGGCGAACCGGAATAGGGGTTTTTCTTTCCTGCATCAACTTTACAATTTCTCTGATCACCGCGTACATGTCTACGTCACCTTCGAGGTGATTGTCTTCGTAAAAATCTCCCCATGCATTTCTTTTTGTACTGCGCAAGTGTAGGAAGTGAATGCGGTCAGCAAATTCTCTGATCATAGCCGGAAGATCATTGTCCTCTCTTACCCCAAAAGAACCCGTACAAAAACAAAGCCCGTTACTCCTTGATGGAACCGCCTCGATTAACTTCCGGATATCAGATGCGGTGCTCACCACTCTTGGCAAACCAAGTATCGGGTAAGGAGGATCGTCGGGATGAATAGCCATTTTCACTCCGCATTCCTCTGCAACGGGAACAATCTCTTTTAGAAAATAAATTAAATGATTTCTGAGTTTTGCGGCGTCTATATCACGATATTGATCCAAAGCCTTGCGAAACTGTTCGAGGGTAAAACTTTCTTCGCTGCCGGGCAATCCAGCAATAATATTTCTTTGTAATTGATGTTTTTCATGATCCTCCATTGCGGCGATTCGTTGTTCGGCTCTTTTCAACTCCTCCTGCGAATATTCGTTCTCCGCATTCATCCGTTTCAGAATAAATACATCAAATGCAGTAAATGCGGCCTTTTCGAATCGCAATGCCTTGCTACCATCTTCAACGGTATAGGAAAGATCGGTTCTTGTCCAATCCAATACCGGCATGAAATTATAGGTAACAATGTGTACCCCGGCTGCCGAAAGGTTCCGGATCGATTTCTTGTAATTTTCGATGAATCTTTCAAAACCGGGGGCCTGCGTTTTAATATGCTCATGCACGGGAATGCTTTCTACTACCGACCATTTCAATCCGGCCGATTCAATTTCTTTTTTCCGGGTATTGATTTCTTCTATCGTCCATTCAGCACCGTTGGGCAAATGATGCAGGGCGGTAACAACGCCGGTACATCCGGCTTGTTTAATATCCTGCAAACTCACCGGGTCGGCAGGTCCGAACCAGCGCATGGTTTGTTCCATGCGAAAGCCGGTATTTTTATAAGAGGCAAATTGATCGTTCATTTCTGCAACTAAGTTTTCTGCCACTAAAAAGTTGTTCGTGGCCTAATTTATGCCTATTAAAGATAAGCCCTAACAAAAAAAAATCTCTTCACCTGGAGAAAAGACTTGTTTTCGTAACGAATTTTTACAAGAAAAACTGTCTCTAATTTTGTATAGCAACTTTTTTTGCTCGATAGTGAAACCTGATAACCCGATCACGCGTGGCCCCTACCTAATACAGTCATCAATTTCCTGCTGCACTCTTTTGGTAAATCCTTCGTTCCAAATGCTCCAGTGATTGGCGCCTTTGATAAGTTCCCCGCTTATTTTTATTTGCTGCGTGGCAGCTTTTTTTATGAATATCTCCACCGGCCTGTTCAAAAAGAAATTATCATCGGCCCCGGCATAGAGGTGAATTTTGCCTTCGATCAGCGATTTGCTTTTAGAAAATTTCTTTACCAATACCTTTCCTAAATCATAGGCTTCCCAGGATTTGACCACCTCTTTGCTGATCTTCCCGCTTTGCCTGTCGAATAACTGCCTCGGTCTTCCCTTTTTATCGGGCAATCCGAATGCGGCCTCGAAGGATTGCATTTGCCCGCCATCACCCAGGAAGTCTTCCAATTGAGCGAATTTTTTTATGGTGGAAAGATAAGTGCCATTCATTGAGAAGAACGGACGCTCCTTCCCCTCCTGATCATAATAAATATTTACATCCTTACGGTAAAGATCAACGGATGTAAAATCAGAAAAGTCCACGGGATCTGGTGAAACAGCCCAGCATCCACCAAACTGCGCTGGGTAATTCATTTGTAACCATAATACACCGTAGCCGCCAGAACTTTGTCCAACAAGGAAACGATAGTTTGGATCTCTTTTTACCCGGTAAGTTTTTTCTATGTAGGGAATCAGTTCATGCACCAATGCCTTTCCCCAGGGGCCATTCACTCTCGAATCGATAAACGCATGCAGGCCAAATCTTGTTTGGGTTTCGGGATTGAGATATACATAAATCTTTTCCTTTCCCCATTCAAATCCGTATCGCTTTGCCGTATTGGGATTAGCAGCATCATAATGCGTACCGCCCCAGCCGGGAATGATGAATACGACGGGATAAGTTTTTAAAGAATCCTGCCAATAGTTTTTTGGCAATACAATTCCGGCTTTGATAAAAGCATCGCGTTTATGAAATGCAGATACGAGCTCCGATCGCAGGTTTACCTGCTTTATTGTTTCCGATTCGCGGAATGCCCGCGATGGAATTCGCCGGTTGAGCTTTATTTGGATCTCGGCCGGGCTCCCCTGCCTGATTTCAACTTTTACATCGCGCGAGTACCAGTTGCCGGCAGTGGCGGTATTGTTGCGTTCAATAGTATCAATATCGAATACGGCGGCGAATTTGTAATGGCCGGGTTTAAGTTCCAGCATGTTTACCGGGTAGGCCGGCGCTGAGGGATCCAGCACCCGAACTTGTCCGCCCAGCCAGTTGTCAACATCTATATAAAATAAAGGACTTGGGTTAAAAGGATCAGGATCCTGAACAGTTTTTGCAGTATCGGTAGTGGAGAAGATATATAAGCGCCCCTTCAGAGCCTGGGTAACGGAACTATCGAGTGTAACCTGGATTTTTGCAAGCTGTGCTGCTGCATGCTGGATCCAGCATAAACTCAGAACCAGTGTCAGTAGTTTATTCATGGCAATAGGTTTATTTCAAAAGTAAAAAGTCAAAAATATCATTCTGCACAAATATCCCTCTCACATAAATGTGTGAAATGAGGGTTTGAGTGTACGAAATGAGGGAATTTCTTTTCAAAGGGAAAGCTGCCCACCGGCAATAACAGTCATGTTCTACGCAATACCCCACTTCAGCCGCTTCTTCTTACCTTTGCCACTCACAAAATATATGCTTGCTTATGGCCCAGGACCTGTTTCAATCGCCTGATTATTTCAATGTGGACGAGTTATTGACCGAAGAGCACAAGCTTATTCGAGATACCGTACGCAACTATGTAAAAAAAGAAATATCTCCCATCATCGAAGACTATGCCCAGCGCGCCGAATTTCCCCAGCATATCGTAAAACAATTGGGCGAACTCGGATGCTTTGGGCCGACCGTTCCGGAAAAATATGGCGGCGGCGGACTTGATTACATCAGCTATGGATTGATGATGCAGGAACTGGAACGTGGCGATAGCGGAGTACGATCCACTGCATCGGTGCAGGGTTCGCTGGTGATGTTTCCGATTTATGAATATGGTAGTGAAGAGCAGCGAATGAAGTTTCTTCCCAAACTGGCCAGTGGCGAATGGCTGGGATGTTTTGGTTTAACAGAACCTAATCACGGCAGTAATCCTGCTGGCATGCTTACGAATATAAAAGACGCGGGCGATCATGTTGTATTGAATGGGTCGAAGATGTGGATCAGTAATGCGCCGTATAGCCAGGTAGCTGTGGTTTGGGCAAGAGATGAACAGGGAGATATCCGCGGTGTCATCGTGGAAAGAGGAATGAAAGGGTTTTCTACTCCCACCACACACGGTAAATGGAGCCTGCGTGCAAGCGCAACCGGAGAACTGGTGTTCGACAATGTAAAAGTTCCGAAAGAAAACATACTTCCCAACGTAAAAGGATTGAAAGGCCCCTTGAGTTGTTTAACCAAGGCGCGATATGGCATTGCCTGGGGAGTTGTAGGCGCGGCAATGGATTGTTATGATACAGCCCTGCGTTATTCGAAGGAAAGAATACAATTCGACCGTCCCATTGGCGGATTCCAGTTGCAACAAAAAAAGCTGGCGGAGATGATTACGGAAATTACCAAGGCGCAATTACTCAACTGGCGATTGGGAGTACTAATGAACGAACACAAGGCTACTCCCCAGCAAGTGAGTATGGCAAAAAGAAATGGTTGCGAAATTGCGGCACAAATAACCCGCGACGCGAGGCAAATGCTCGGCGGAATGGGAATAACCGGCGAGTACAGCATCATGCGTCACATGATGAACCTCGAAAGTGTTATTACCTACGAAGGAACGCACGATATTCATTTATTGATAACCGGAATGGATGTTACGGGTTTGAATGCGTTTAAGTGATGTCAGGGTTTGGGAGTTTGAGAGTTTAAGAGTTCAAGGGTTTAAGAGTTTAAAGGTTGTTGATGATTGATCATTGCTTTTGAATGATTGGCTGGTTAATGAAGCGCAAAACAGCTTTCGAACTTCTTGCTGCATACTATCAGTTTTGCCGGACTTTTCCCTAAGCAACCCTTAAACCCTTAAACCCTTAAACCCTTGAACCCTTGAACTCTTAAACCCCGAAACCTTTAACCACTAAATCCAAAACAAAAAACCCTCTCAACTATGCGCATCTTCTTAATAGGCTTTATGGGCAGTGGCAAAACGCATTGGGGTAGCTTATTATCGCAAAGGCTCCAATTACCCTTCCTGGATCTCGATGGTATCATTACCGAAACCGAAGGAAAGTCTATTACCGATATTTTCCAGGAGCATGGCGAGGAGTATTTCAGGTTACTGGAAAAAGATATTCTTCGCGATGTAATTGAAAAATACCCGGCGCTTGTTCTTTCCTGCGGCGGAGGCACTCCCTGTTTTTTCAATAATATCGACCTGATGAAGAAAGAAGGAACCGTGGTGTGGTTAAACACTTCCATCGAGGCGCTTACCGAGCGACTGAAACGAGAAAAGGCGAAAAGGCCGTTGATAAAAGATATAAGCGACGATGAATTACGATCGTATATCCTGAAAAAAATGAACGATCGGCGTTTGTATTACGAACAGGCTGATGTTCATGTGGACGAAGCCGATGCAAATATCGATTCCCTCTTACAACAGATTTTACATGCATAGAAGATTTATACAGTGGGCCGCGCTGTTGGGCGCATTGGCCGTTGCCCTCGGCGCCTTTGGCGCACATGGGTTGAAGAAATTTGTGCCCGCCGAATCAATCAGCACCTTTGAAACCGGCGTGCGCTACCAGTTCTACCATGTATTTGCATTATTGCTGGTGGCAATTCTCTACGAACGGTTTCCAGTAAAATGGTTGCGCTTTGCAGGTAATTGCTTTCTGCTGGGCATTGCTTTGTTTTCCGGATCACTCTACCTGCTCACCGCATTTAAAGCCACTGAAACCGTGGGACTGGAAAAGTTTGGTATCATTACGCCAATCGGGGGTTTGTTCTTTATTGCGGGCTGGCTCCTGCTGATAGCAGGCGTTGGCAGGAAGGAAAAGTAAAGCATATGCATCGCAGCTAGTCGATTCAACAGGACTATTAACTCCTCCAAATCTTACTAATCTATTGTTATGTCGTACTTCCCCAGCAGTCCCACTACATGCGATAGAGAAAATTTTGCTTTCTTGACCCGGTTCTGATCGGGATCGAATACATAGTTGATTGCTCCCCGGAAATCGACTTTCTCCAGGTTGGTATTTTCGAATTTGGCATTTTTAAGATCCGAACCTTTAAATACGGAACCGCTTAGATCAGATTCTATAAAGTCAACCTCCTGCATTTGGCAGTTAATAAAACTGGTTTTCTTCAACGCTCTTTTGTAGAATGAAGAAAGATTGAGTGTACAGGCTTCGAAACCGAGCGTAAAAAGATAATCGCTGCAATGTTCGAAGTCGACACCCATCATCTTGCACTCCTTGAAGCGGGCATCGTTAAATGTGGTTTGAATTATCCTGCAATTACTAAGGTTACAATTATTGAATTCGCATTCGGTAAAAGCGCAGCCAGATAAATCGCAGTTCGAGAAATTGCAATTGACAAATGCACATATCTCATATTGACCTTTTTCAAACTTCTCTTTGGTAAAATCAACTCCCTGGTAAGTCTTTTCTTCAAAATACGCCGTGCTCATAGAATGTTTTTTGATTGAAACAAGGTAGTACAGAACAATATTACACCGTTTCACCAAAAAATTGTCCTCTTAGTCCCCACCCATCACCTCCCCTACCCATTGCCCCATTGGCTAATTGTGTAATTACCTAATTCCAAAATACCCTCTTCCACCGATTCCATCTTTCCATCCAATAAACTATATTGTCGCTAAAACAATCCCTTGCTTCGCAAAGCCCTTTACGATCCAGCTTTTTGGCTACTGGTGGCCCTGAATATTTATTGCATCTGGTACCTCCACCTCCATCCCGATGGTTTTGCGAGTGTTGTCTGGATTTATTGGATACAAAGTGTTTTGATCGGCGTATTTAATTTTCTCGACCTTCTTACTATAAAACATCCCGATCCCGAAAGCATGATAGTAAATGGGAAGCCGATGCCCAATAACCTTGCTTCGAAGGGGTGCATGGCCTTCTTTTTCCTGTTTCACTACCAGTTCTTTCATCTTGTTTACGCCATATTTATTATTACCGGGGTAAAAGGAAAAATTGATCTTCGCTTTTTAATGATAAGTATCGCGGCAATACTGCTGGAGCTTACCATTGGTTTTATCAGGTACAAGGCGGTGCAAAAAAACCAGGTCGTGAATTATGGCAAGCAGTTTGTAATGCCTTACGTTCGCATCATACCCATGCACCTGATGATACTGGTACCTGCTTTTCTGGGACTGTCATCAGTTTATATTTTTCTCATCCTGAAAATGATTGCCGACCTGGCAATGTATTTACTTACAAGTAAACTTTACAAACCTATTGCAAACCTCTCTTGAAATAAATAATGAAAGGAAATCCATGAACATGATTTCCTTTCGTATAAACAGAACGATAAACAACTCGCCGCGGTTGAATCACCGGCCATTTCGCAAACGAAGAAGCATATACTCCGTACAGGAGCCCGGTTAAAACCCAAGACCGACAGCGAAACTGCTCACTGCGAGGGGAAAATCGGAAATCTTTGTGGCTCTTCCAGACAATAGGTTGATTGTATATACGGCAGCTTTGTTACCACTTCGCATAACTGCGTATGCCGTACCTGTAGTTCCTCCTATATCGAATCCATTTGCCTCGTCAATGCGAACGCCCATGGCGCCAATGAGAACAAGGGTTCCGTTATTAGGTGGAGTTTGAACAAATACCTGGTCGCTCTCGTAGTCGATATCATATAACGTAGTGTTGGTGGCACCGGCAAAATTATTGGTATACGCAACTGCATCCACGCCGGTTGCAACCGGGTTGATATTTCCATCAATAGCTGCCACAGTACCCGTAATTGGGTTGAGGCGGAGGTTCTGCCCGGTATTGCTAACGAGGCGAATTCGATCGACTGTTGGATTAAAATCGAAGCCAAATGAAGTACCCTGCAAGGCTGGCGTAAAGCCGCTTCCTACAGATGTTGCAACCCCGTTCGACATATTGATGGTATATAAACGGTTGCTGCTTCCAACTGCATACAGTTGTGAAGTGGCGGGACGCATATCTATTCCAAGAATTTTTTCACCGGGTTGTAAACCGGTAATCGGCTTCGAAATTGGGTTCACTACATTATTGGGATTAAAAACCCAAAGATTATTAGCAGCGTCGGTAGCGTAGGCAACGGGTTGGGCAGGAATAGCGAGCCCAATAATTTCCCGGTCAAACTTTCCAATGCGGCTGAGTTTTCCTTTCTCAAGATCAACCAAATACAATCTATAACTGTTTTCTGCATCACCCGCTTTATTTCCATATCCTTTACCGGTTTTCAATGCAGCCAGCGCGATTTTATTATCGGGGCTAATATCAAAACCACCTGTTGCCTCAATATCTTCACCCAAAGCACCCACTTCTGCAAGAGTTCCTGCGTTGGGTGGATCCTGTCGGAAAAGTTTATCGGTAGCAGCATCGATGTCATATAAAATGGTGGAAACGGCCCCCGAAAAATTATTTGTGTAGGCAACCGCTCCAATCATTGGATTACCCGGGTTGAGATTCCCGTCGACTGCCCCCACGGATCCTGTTTCAGGATTCAATCGCAGGTTTTGTCCGCTTGCGCTCACGAGGCGAATACGATCTACCGTTGGGTTGAAATCAAATCCAATAATATCGCTGTTAAGCGCAGGACTGAAAGAAGAAGTACCAACCGCAGTACTTGCTCCGGTAAATTGGTTGAGTACGTATATCCGGTTATTATTACTCACACCATACAGTTGCCCAGTGGCGGGTCGAAAATCGATGGCAATTATTTTTTCGCCGGAAGAAAGTCCATTGATGGTTATGGTTTCGAGCGGATCAGATGGTTTACGGGCATTGTATCGAATCAGTTGATTGCCGGTACTGAGTGCATAGAATTCTATATCAACTTTTTTATCAGGACGGGGAAAATCGTCTTTCTTACAGGAACTAATAAAGAAAATTGCCAGGAGCCCGCATAGCGTGCCAGCCAGCCTAAACTTCATAAGCATAGTGATAACGTTTAAGAAGATGAAAAATTAGTTTGTTACAGATACGTGTGATTTAAACATTCAGATTTGCAAGCCAAAAAAACGTGGAGTAATACTTGTGGAGCTGGTATCAATTCGCCTTCACATCAAATTCACATTTTGCCATTGAATGCATCCAAATTAAATTTAACAACGATCTGACCCCAGGCTTGTAGATTAATCCCTTCACCTCCAACTTTTTTTTATGTATTGTCCTCTCCGCCAAAAAAACACATGGAAGATCATTTGCTCTTGTATGACGCCTTTTATATGCTGCATTCACCTGCATGCACAGCCCAAACCCCGGCTCGAAATAACCCCTACCCAAACCGTTAGTGTTGCAGATTTGAACAGGGTCGCGGATTCAAGAACATTTAGTATCGACAATCTAAAAGAAGTCATTTACCGCGATCCGCAAACACACCAAGTCATAAAGAGAGAATCGAATTACAGCCTTTCGGCATCGGGTTTAGGCAACCGGAATACCATTGTGTTTTACGATGGTGGTATCAATTCGCCCAACTATATGCGATCGGTTACTACCGATGCCAACAATATTCCCATCAATGCCATCGAAAAAATTGAAGTATTGAAAAGCCCGCAGTCGTACGAATGGAGCAGTACCGGTGGTGTAATCAATGCGATCAGGTACAGCGACCGTAACAAAGCAGTAGCCGATCCCAATCCTCCTGCCATTTACCAGCCGGTTTTCCAGGTACCGGGCTATACGGCAATCAATACCAAAATCGATAATTCATCCTATCTATTGAAGATATCGGAGAAATTCAGCAAGGCGAATTTTACCGAGACAGTGCCCAATTTCACCTATGGAAATGGTGGCACCACTGCTTATACTTACAAGCCCTTTGCAGGTTATACTAATGTTGAAACGGAAACCGTGCAGTTCAGGGATCCAAAAGGAATGTTACGGAAGGAAATTTATACCGAGTATTACCGCGACGGGTTTGCTTACGAAGAAATCACTTATTACGACTGCAATGGAAAACCGGTTCATTTTGAAAGTTCGGTGTACGACGAGTACGGCGATGAGTGGGAGTATATGGAAATAGAATACAAAGATGGTGTTGCCGTGGGAGGATACCGGGATATTACCGGTGAAGATGAAATAGGATTCTATGAATTCAGGGAGTATTACAATCCTGTAACCCATCGTTTCGAGGAAAAGCCCTCAGGAACTATTGGCTGGAGCTTACAGAAATACAGTTTTCCTGTTCGCGGTCTCAACAATCTCTGCAATCGTTACCCAGAGCATGTATTTTTTGCAGGCCCCTCCCTTATCCGCGAAGACTATAGCCAGGATGATAAGCTCAATATGTGGGGCGCTATGGTGAACTATAGCTGGTTTATCGACCGGCGTTTTGGAGCAACCCTGGAGATAGGTTATAACCGCGGAAGTATTCAGATGAACGACTATTCCAAACTAAACCTCATGGGCGGCATCACTTATGTTCCCTGCAACCGGGTGGGTCTGTCAAGCGAGTTTACCGTATCGGTTCATGCATTAGCCGGTATGCAGTTCCTGAAGAGTGAATACAGTTTTGGTAATAACAGCTTCAGTAATACCGATAATGCATTTACCCTGGCCCTTGGTCCACGTTTAGACTACAAATTTTCAGGTTCAATCGGCGCTGGGCTGGGAATAGACTACAACCCGGTGTTTACCGATAACAATACGGCGAATAACTTCCGACTGTCGGCGGGCATAAGATTTGATTTTTATCAATCAAACAAGGGTTTTTAAGTCTGAAACAAAATAATCTTCAAAGAATTTTCGACAGCATCTCCATTTAGCCGACTAATTAAACAAAGCTTTATAATAAATAAATAAACTACTTACCTTTGAATAGCGGCAATTTATAAACCTCAAACACGGAAGGAATGAAGTATTCTCTTAAGAATACCATCGTAGGTTATATTGCCGTTTTAAGTATTGTTCTGCTCGTCATCTTCAACATCTATTCAACTCTTGTATCTCAAAAAAATGAGCAGCAGCGAATCGACCAGGCCCGTGCAGCGCTGCTGGGGTTGGAACAATTTGCAACCAACTCCCGCGATCTCCAGATTAACCTGTACCAATATTCTTTTTCGCCCGGAAAAATTGTTGAACAAAAAATAAAGAGTTCGATTGAGCAAATTCAAAGCGACTCTGCCAGGCTGCTTGATTTTTCCGTTACGCATCCGGGAAACGAAAATGTGTTCAGGGAATTGAGCAGGATTTCCGGTAACATCGCAAACCTTGCTTCTGCTTTTGGCGACAAGGCAAAAAATACAACAGATACCGTCACTCCGGAAGATCTTGAAAAATTAAATCCCATCCAGAATCATTACCGCTCGCTCATCGAAACAGTAGAAAACGAGTATCGCATTCAATTAGGCAATGCCTATGCGGAAAGCATGCGGGTTACTCAAAGCTCCTTTACTTTTGTACGTGTTACGCTTGCTGCGTTGCTGGCCCTATTGTTATTGCTTTCCGTTTTCTTCTACAAAGATTCCCGCAATAAGAAAAATAAAGAGTCGATGCTGGAACTTTCCAACAAAATGCTCGGCAAAAAGGTAAACGATCAATACAACCAGCTCAGCCTCGAAAAAAATCTTTCCGATTCGGTTATTAATAGCATGCCGGGGGTATTCTTTGTACAGGATACCAGGGGCCGGTACTTACGCTGGAACAAAGAACTCGAAAGGATATCGGAGTACGATAGCAAAGAAATGGCCGAAATAAATGCACTCGATTTCTTCGAAAAAAAGGATCATTCTGCCATCATAGAATCCCAGAAAAAAGTATTTCAGCAAGGCTTTACACAAGTCGAAGCAACCGCCATCACCAAATCGGGGAAGAAAATCCCTTTCTATTTCACGGGCCAGTTGATACAATTTGAAGGGAAACCCTGTATCATCGGAACAGGAATCGATATAACAGAGCGAAAGAAAGTAGAAAGCGAAAACGAACGCATGCGAGCGCTTCTCAACGAACGCGTCAAAGAACTTACTACGCTCTATAGAACCAGCCAGATCCTGCAAACAGAGGGAAGGCCCTTCTCGGAGCTGCTCAAAGAAATTGTTGAACTGTTACCGGCAGGCTGGCAGCACAGCGATATCACCGCGGCCAGAATAAAACTGGGAGAAGAGGAATTCAAAACAAGAAACTATGGCCAAGGACCGCATCATCAAACTGCAAAATTTATAACTCCCGACGGACAGGAGGGACTGGTAGAAATCGTTTACCTGAAACAAAGACCGATCATCGAAGAAGATGCGTTCTATATCGAGGAGAGAAACCTGATCAATATGATCGCCGAAATGATCCGTGTGTCGCTGGCGAGAAAACATGAGCGGGAGGAATTGAAAAAATCGGAAGCCAATCTTCATACAATTTTCGATACCACAGATACTATTTATTTCCTGCTCGATAACAATTTCAGGGTGATATCGTACAACCAACGGGCCTACGATTTCACGCGAAAGGAATTGCACAAGGAATTGCCGGAAATAAAAGAGCAGTTCATGAAATATTTTTCACCCGAACAGGTATCGATATTGGGCGATTGGTTGAAAAAAGCAGTGCCGGGCGACCAGGTAATGTACGAGGTTTCTTACCCTCAAACCTCCGAGTTGTCGTCGTGGTATTATGTAAGAATGTTCCCGATAACAGGCAAGGAACAAAAGATATTTGGCCTGATGCTGGCCATCTCGGATATCACGGAAAAAAAATTATTGGAGCAGGAAATCATCGACCGCGAGGTGCAGGCACAAAAGAAAACAATTCGCGCGGTATTGAATGCGCAGGAAAAAGAGCGGAATAAAATCGGGCAGGAATTGCACGACAATGTGAACCAGATACTGGCCAGCACCAAACTGTATCTTACCATGGCCATTGCCGATCACCCGAATAATCTTCATTTCCTGAGAGAGGCACAGGGTTTTATTGAAAGCGCCATTGCAGAGATACGGGTGCTGAGTGCAAAAGAAGTGTCGCCGCTTCGCGATATTAACCTGCGTGAACTTATACATTCATTGCTCGAATCGCTTCGATACAATTCGCAAATCGCGCCCGAGTTCGTTTACCAAATACCCCAGTCGGTACACATAGAAGAAGAACTTAAGCTAAATATTTACCGCATTATCCAGGAGCAAATCAATAACATACTCAAACATTCCAAAGCCACGGCCTGTTCCATCAAATTATCATTCACCAACGATCAACTAGAACTTTACATTCGCGACAATGGCATTGGTTTCGATACCAGCAAAAGCCGCAAGGGTATTGGCATCTCCAATATGATCAACCGCGTGGAATCGTTCAACGGGGAGCTGAGCATCAATAGCAGCCCGGGCAATGGATGCATTACAGAGATAAGAATCCCTTTGAAGCAGGCTTGATGCGTACGGGGTGAAGCTTGGAGGCTCGTGAATCAGGAGTCGTGAATCGGGAGTGGATCGCCGTAGCGCGGGGTTTCTTCCCGATTCACGACTCCCGATTCACGACTCCCGATTCACGATTCAAGATTCAAGATTCAAGATTCACGATTCACGATTCACGACTCACAATTCACGACTACCACCATCCCCCCTCACCATCCTATCCCATAATCCTCTCCATGATTGCTGCTGCCTCCCCAAAAACTTCCATGCTTCCAGTCGAAAAAGATGGCATTAATAGGACCGCTGGTTCGATCGTCGAACGAAAGATGGTAACCCATTTTCTTCAGTTCGTTGCGCACGGCTTCGGGAGTTTTATCGTGCAATAACAAACTGCCCGGCCTGGGTTTTCGATCGTCGGTCTTTGATCCCCCAAGCGATAACCACAATTGATTGGTGTTGATATTGGCGGCCTCGCATGCCTGCTGAACGGTCATACCAAATTCAACAATATTGAGGAAAAACTGCAATAGGTTTTGATCTTGTGTATCGCCTCCCTGCACGGCAAAACTCAGGAAGGGCTTTCCATCTTTCAAAGCCATACTTGGTGTAAGTGTTACTCTCGGTCTTTTGCCCGGTTCTACTACATTGAACGGATTCAATGTTTCGTCGAGCACAAAACTCTGCATACGCTGGCTCATTCCAATTCCTGTTCTTCCGGCAATACAAGCAGGCAGCCATCCCCCGCTGGGGGTAATCGATACTACCCAACCGTTTTTATCTGCTGCTTCCACCGATGTGGTTCCTCTCCATAGCCTGTCTTTATACTCCTCATCAACCGACAATTCAACTTTGCCTGTGCGCGAATCATGCGCGGGTAAAAAACTCGGGTTTCTTTTGTCGTTGGTATCGATGGTGATACCCCGCTTCTTCAATACTTCGAGATAAGGATTGGTTTTTCCTTCGAATGGATAGGGATCACCAGGGCCGATGGTAGCGTCGTTTCTATCGGATGTAATGAGTTTGGCGCGTTGTCTTGCATAGTCTTTACTCAGCAAACCTTTCATGGGTTCCTGTGGCGGAAAATAGGGATCGCCGTAGTAAAAATCGCGATCGGCAAAACTCAGGCTCATGGCCTGGTACACTGTGTGAATATACTTTGCGCTGTTATAGCCCATCGATTTGAGATCGAAATTTTCGAGTATGTTCAGTGCCTGCAGAAGCATGGGCCCTTGTGTCCATTGCTGCAATTTGTACACCTCGATTCCTTTATAAGTTGTTTTCGTTGGCTCCTCTTCAACCGGTTTCCATTTAGCCATATCTTCCAGTGTAATCAAGCCGCCCTGTTCCTGGCACCCTCTTACAAATTCTTTGGCAATATCTCCTTTATAAAACCGATCGTATGCGGCCATGATGGCTTGTTTGCGATTCTTTCCTTTCTTCAACGCCTCCTGTTCGGCCTGCACCATTTTATTCAGGGTTTCCAATAAATCTTTCTGAACAAATATTTCTCCTGCCTCGGGGGCTTCTCTTTTTTCGCCAAGATGTGGTAAGAATACAGCCTTGCTATAGGGCCATTCTTTGATTCGATTCTTACCCCGCTCCATGGCATTGGCCGTTTGCGCCTCTATTGGATAACCGGCTGCCAGTTGCATGGCAGGTGTAAGCACTTCTTTCAAACTCATGGTGCCGTATTCTGCGAGCATATAACAAATTCCACCCGGTGTTCCCGGCGTAGTTGCTGCCAATGGCCCGAACTCGGGGGGAAAATTATATCCTTTGCTTTTGAAGAACTCCACCGTTGCGCCCGTAGGAGCAATACCCATTGCATTGATGGCAATAACTTTTTTGGTTTTGGGATTGTAGATCAGGGCTTGCGTTTCTCCGCCCCAACTCAACACGTCCCACATGGTACAGGTAGCGGCCAGCATGGCACAGGCTGCATCCACTGCATTGCCTCCCTTCTGGAAAATCATCGATCCAGCCGTCGCAGCAAGAGGTTTACCTGTGATGGCCATCCAGTTTTTCCCATGCAACGGTGGTTTTTGTGTGGGCTGACCGAGGATTGATAGGGAAAACAACATCAGCAGAAGGAAATTAGCGAGGAGTTTCATGTGCATTAGTTTTGATAGCTTAAAGATAAATCACTGTTTTTGACGACAATGAGTTTTTAAACTGGTAAAAGTTTAAAACTTTTTTGTGTAGCAAAACATTGACTTTCTTAACAGTTCGGGTGCAATTTCGTAGTTATACGATTTTTAATGTGGAAATCCCTTGCATTCGTCGGATTTTCTTGCAAACTTGTGTTTGAAAATCAATCGTACCAATACTCCTGCCGAACAACCGATCCTTATCCATAAAAAGCCTATCCTAACCTCCTTTGAAAGGCCATGTTGAGTTTTTAAACGCAAAACGTACCCGACATGGTAAAATCTTTACACCATCCCCAAAAGGCCGTATTGGCAATCGTACCCGAATCCAATGCGAAGCTTCGTTTCATTACACATTCGCTGATAGCACTCGCATTTTTAGTATTCGGCTTCAGCATCTCTGCATCGTCGCAGTGTTCAGCACCCACATTAACCTTCAACAGTCCCAAGATGCTCTCCGGAACCCACGGCACAGTGGGAGCGATATATTTGTTTGAAAACGTTATTCCGGGAGTAGATTGTCACGTAGAAATTATGGATATAGTGGGTGGTGCCGGATTAACTGATATCGACAATACCGATATGGGTTATTACGACGCTTTTCAGCCTTACGTGCTGGCCGGCGCTTACGACACTTCTTTTCTTGACTGGAAATTTACTTTCAAAGTTACCGGTACATTTATAGACACTACGCTGGCCTGCCTGGCTGTTACGGCCATAGATGTTGATGGTAATAATAAAAACCTGAAAGAATTCGTGGAAGCAGCAACTCCCGGGAGTTTTGCGGTGGATCCTTTCACCAATCTTGTTGTTTCGTTCGATGGAGTGCGCAGCAAGGCGGAGGGACAAATCACCACCATTCCTCTTATTGATACCAACCAGCGACAGGCTATGTTCCAGATGAATTTTACGAATATCAACTCCCTGCTTTATCGCAACGGCGCGATTACTACCGGTGATACTATGACAAGGCATACCTGTATCTACTTCAAACCATTTTTTGAAAACTGGATTGTATTGCCTGTAAAACTGCTTTCGTTTAATGCAAACGAACAGGCGCAGGGCACCACAATTAACTGGACCGCCACCAGTGAGCAGGATACAAAATACTATACCGTTCAAAAAACCGAGGATGGAATTGTATGGAAAGACATATACAAGGTCAATACGATTGGCGGCAATGCGGTTAATAAATACAGCTATCTCGATAATGCGAAAGCTAAGGGAATTGTCTATTACCGTCTTCGCCAAACTGCTATTAACGGTTCCTCCTCTTATTCAAAAATCGTAAAGATCGGGAACGGCGGCACGGGTACTACAGCCGTTTCCAGCAACACGATTTTTACCGATGTAATCAATATTACCATCAGCAACTCTGTCAATAAAAACATAGTTGCCGAACTACATGCCATCAATGGCAACCGGGTAAAGCAACAGGAATATATTGTACAGGGCGGAAGCAGCAGCCTGCCACTCTATACGCCAGCTGGTTTAAGCAGTGGTATCTATCTTTTGTCGGTGAAAGACAAAAGCGGTAATATCATCTATCGCAGCAAGGTTTATAAAAACTGATTGAAGAGCGTGTTTTAACCATCCAGTCTTTACGTCAGCCCCGCGCTTACTGCGCGGGGATTTTTATTTATAGACCATAGTAACGTAGTATTGATAAAGGACATTAATCCCGTTTTCATCTTTCACGTTGCCTTAACAGGCTTTCACAATTTCCGGCCGCCAATTTGAATACTCAGCATTATTCTTTCACCAATCAGTTTTAGTATGAAGAAAACTTACTCACTCCTTATTGCCTGTTTAATCGGGCTTACCTGTCTTTTTATAAATCCGGTGAATTCAAATGCACAGTCAGTTAATATTAACTTTTCGGTTTTTCACAACGAGCTTGCCCGTTATGGAACCTGGATGCACAATCCGCGTTTCGGAAGGGTATGGATTTATAATGAACCTGGATTTCGGCCTTATTACAGCAACGGCTACTGGGATTATACAAATTATGGCTGGACCTGGGTATCGGGATACGAATGGGGATGGGCCGCCTTTCACTATGGCCGCTGGGAATACGATCCCTATTACGGCTGGATGTGGATACCCGGTTACGAGTGGGCGCCGGCCTGGGTATCGTGGAGCGAAAGCGGGGACTATTATGGCTGGGCGCCGCTGGGCCATGGTGTAAACATTAATATTTCGATAGGATCCATCCCGCACGATCGCTGGGTTTTCTGTTCACGACCTTTTATGAATAGCCGCCGCTTCCGCGATCATTGTGCTCCCTTTTCGAATAACCGGGTGATTGTGCGGAATACCACCATCATCAACAATGTGTACCGCGATAACCGCAGACATTATTATTCTGGCCCCGGCCGCCGCGATGTGGAGCGTTACGCACGTGGTCCCATAATGGAAAGAAGAATTGACGAAGATCGCCGGTTCGAGAGAAGAGATTGGGATAGGGACGAAAGAAGAGAATACAATAGCCGGCGCGAAAGAGATCGCTTTGAAAGAAGAACTGATGAAAGAGACAATAGCGAATTCTTTGAAAGAGGCAGGAACGAACGCAGGCGGGGTGATGATGAATTTCAACGGGGGCGTTCCGAAAGAAGCCGGTCGATGCGCGGCGAAAGGGAAAGAAGATATTCTAACCACGAGCGCAAAGAGGAAAGAAGGGGCCGTGGAAGAGGAAACGATGATTGAATACGGTAAAGGCACTAAGCCGCGCTTTCTTACAAAATTTTAATGTGCAAAACTTTTTTGAGCTATTAAGAAAGCTTTAAACAGTGTAGCATAGGAATTGTAGTATTTATTTTACAAAAAACTAACTATGCAAATTCAGTTCAAGAAAAATATACAGTTTACGAAATTGATTAAGGCCGATGGAAGGTTGCGTGAATTCAATTTCCGAAAACTGGGAGGGCTCAACGAAGGGATGTTCACTATTGATGTAAGTGACGACAAGGGCAACCGTATTATGTTCCGGATGCAGAAGGAAGAGGGCCAATGGAAAATAATTCCCCAGCCGCTTCCGGCATGGGTACAACGTTGCGAACAAAGTTTTCACGAACTGATTGAAGAAGAATTACAGGCAAATTGATACTTATCCTATAAGCAGTGTTTATGAAAAAGCTCCGTAAAAATTAACGGAGCTTTTTTCGCTTATCCTTTTTCCACACGCTGTTAATAATTAACTTTAATGAAATTCTGATTCGAATAATTATATTTGGATTGGATGGTTAGTTAGTAGTAGTGATGCTACTATTTGTGAATCAAAAATTGCAGCGACTTGACAGAGACTATTATCAACCTTGAAACCGTTAACCCTATCGAGTTTTTCGGCGTTAACAATGGTAAGCTAGACATTCTCAAAAAGAAGTTTCCCCTGCTTAAGATTCTCTCCCGGGGCACCCAGCTTAAACTAAGTGGTTCACCAGAACAAATTGAATCGGCAAAAGAAAAAATAGAACTCATTGTGCAGTACCTGCAAAGGAATGGGCACATGAGTGAGAATTATTTTGAGCAGATATTGGGAGGCGATGATGCCGAAACGGTCGATCATTTTGTAGATCGAAACCCGAACGATATTCTCGTTTTCGGACCCAATGGCAAAACGGTCAGGGCCAGAACCGCCAACCAGAAATTGCTGGTATCAAAAGCCGAGCGAAACGATGTGGTATTTGCTATCGGTCCGGCCGGTACGGGTAAAACCTATACCGCCGTGGCGCTGGCCGTACGCGCCCTGAAAAATAAACTGGTGAAGAAGATCATTCTTACCCGGCCGGCTGTAGAAGCAGGGGAAAGCCTGGGATTTCTTCCCGGTGATCTCAAAGAAAAAATCGATCCTTACCTCAGGCCCTTGTACGATGCCCTCGACGATATGATTCCCGCCGATAAGCTGGGTTATTATATGAGTACCCGGGTTATTGAAATTGCGCCATTGGCCTATATGAGGGGACGTACCCTCGACAATGCCTTCATCATTCTCGATGAGGCACAGAACGCCACCGATTTGCAGATCAAAATGTTTTTGACCCGTATCGGCGCCAACGCTAAGGCCATTATTACGGGCGATCTCACCCAAATCGACTTGCCCAAAAACCAGCGCTCCGGCCTCGAAAAAGCAGTGCGCATATTGAAGAATATAGATGGCATTGCCCATATCGAACTGAATGAAGAAGACGTGGTTCGTCACCGCCTCGTAAAAGCAATCATCAAAGCCTACGATCGCGATAAAGAAAAGGAAGAATCGCATCCGCCGATTCCTTTGCATAAAAGAAACTCCCGAGACGAATCTTCCGCTACCACTGAATAAACTTTCATTAATCTATTCCCCGCCTGCGGTTTTGTCTGCAGGCTTTTTTATTTTTGGGTATGAAGATCTTAGTCTTTTCCATAGCACTCAGCTTAATGGCCGCATCTTGCAGCAATGGCGGCTCCTATAAAAAACCAGAAAATGCCATTGATGCAGGAAGAGAATTTGTGAGGGCGGCGCTGGATGGCGATCACGACAAGGCATTTCGCTACCTGTTGAAAGATTCCACCAACGAACTTTTATTCGCGCAACAAAAAACAAATTACCAGCGGTTGACGGCACAGGAAAAATCGAATTATAAAGAGTCATCGATCAGGCCGGTAGAAATAAAACCCGAGAACGATTCGGTAACCATATTCCGCTATTACCATAGCGCCAATAACAAAGACACTTTCCCGCTTCGAATTGTAAAGCACAATGGCGAATGGCTGGTAGATCTTAAGTCGATCATCAAAATGTAGCCCATGCTGTGGAAAAACATCTTTTGGGTAGCTATGGGGGGAAGTATTGGTTCCGTGGCCCGTTATTTGGCTCATCGTTTTATTAGCAGCAATACCCCGGTTGTTTTTCCCTACGGAACGCTGCTGGTAAACATAACAGGCTGTTTGCTGATTGGTATTTTTTTTGGCGTATCGATGCGTACTGAAAATTTTGGCAGCGAATGGAAGCTGTTGTTGATGACCGGGCTCTGCGGGGGCTTCACTACTTTTTCCGCCTTTACCCTTGAAGGAATGCAGTTGATACAACAACAGAAGATGATGTTATTCGTATTGTATTTTTCGGTTAGCGTATTCGCCGGCCTGCTCGCCACCTTTCTCGGTTACTGGCTTACCAGGTAAACAAACCTGAGTTGGTAACAATATCCCGTATCCTTGATCGCGATTTTTACTTTTGACTTTTTTTACACAGCAGCATCACATTCATTGTTTCGCGATTTCGACTTTTGACTTTTTATTTTTTTGACTTTTTACTTTTATATATGATCACAGTTCTCCATCCCTGGCACGGCGCCCATTACGGTGAAAAGGCCCCGCAAGTAATTAATGCGATAATTGAAATACCACAGGGCAGTCGCGCAAAATACGAAGTGGATAAATCGACCGGCCTGCTCAAGCTCGACAGGGTAATTTATTCTTCCTTTCACTATCCCATTAACTATGGATTTATTCCGCAAACGCTCGGCAAGGACGGCGATCCTCTTGATATTCTTGTTTTCTGTTCCCAATCCATTCAACCACTCTGCCTGGTGGAAGCAACTGTTATCGGGAATATGCAAATGATTGATAGTGGCCAGATGGATGATAAGATAATTGCCGTAGCCAGCAAGGATCCTTCGGTAAATCATATCCGGAGCGTAGATGCACTGCCGCCGCATTTTATCAATGAACTCCGCAACTATTTTGAGCAATACAAGGTATTGGAGAATAAAAAAGTGGAGATCGATAATTTCCAGGAAGCCGATACGGCCTATGCAATTATCAATGAAGCTATTTCTTTTTATAAGGAGAATTTCAGGCACTGAGGCTATGAACTACGAGCTTCCGGGAGTGGGCTTTGAGCAAAAGTTTATTAGCGATTAGACAATGATAGTAACAATTTCTTCAAGATAACTTTTACCTTGCAGCCAGCAGCTTATAGCTCGTAGCTCACAGCTATTCCCTCACTGCTTCATCAACCTTCTTACAGTGAAAAAAACAACCATGGCAACACAGGAAGTAATTATGATACTGGGCATTGGCCTCGCGGCCGGTATATTAAGTGGGTTGGTAGGTGTGGGAGGTGGTATAATAATGGTGCCAATGATGGTACTGTTTTTACATTATACCCAGCACCAGGCACAGGGAACCTCGCTTGCAGTACTTACCCTGCCGGTGGTAGTACTTGGATTTCTCAAATACTACCACGAATGCAAAAAAATGGGCACGCCCATTGACCTGAAAATTGTGGGGCTATTGGCCGCAGGTTTCGTGCTGGGAGCTTACGCGGGAAGCAGTATTGCGGTTAAAATCGATAAGGATCTTCTAAAAAAAATCTTCGCAATCGTATTGTTCTATACTGCCATCAAAATGATGGGATGGGATGCTGTTCTTATCAAATGGATCAAAAGTATCGCTTAACTATCCGCAAGCGATGGGTACGTTCTCCGCTGGACTTATTAATAATGCCGGCATTATCGATCGCATCTATACGAACGCAGCCCGAAGCATGAATGATTTGATGGTTATTCAGCAACACGCCTACATGATAAATTCTCCCTTCACTATCATCAAAAAAAGCCAGGTCGCCACAGCTTGCCTGCTGTAGAAAATCCACTGCCTGGCCCTGCATCGCCTGCTCGCTTGCATCGCGCAACAAATCGATTCCAATAACCTTGAATACGATTTGGGTAAATCCACTGCAATCCACTCCTAACATAGTTCTTCCTCCCCATAAATACGGTGCATTGATCCACCTGGCGAGGATACTCGTTAGTACCGCAACACTTCCTAACTGTTTGGATCGGTCGGCCAGGTATTCACCACTGTAACTATAGCTTAGTGTTCCCATCTTAGCTTTGCCGTTTTTTATACCGGGCAAATTGGCTCCAAAAGGAACGTGAATTAGACCTGTATTGGTTTCAATGCAATCGGAAATACCATTGCTGCAAAGCAACCATTTGTTTTCATAGTCAACAGTCGCGTGATCCACAATTTCCAATTGCGCGCTTCGAATCCAGCCCTTGTATTTATCCACCAAACCTTCGATGAACGCCCACCCATCTTTACCATATTCAAGTATTCCTACAAAATCACCAAACAGCAGTTGATTCACCATTTCGCTTTCGTGCCGGGCTTCTCTTCGAACGGCCGCAGCGGATACCGAGCATACAGCAAACTCCATTTTCTTTTTTGTTAAAAATAAGGAAAGAAGAGTTAGCGGGTATGGGTAGATAGCTATGAGCTGTGAGCCCTGGGCCGTGAGCGGAGGGTTCTTAGCTTTTTATTTTCCATTTTTAATTTTCGTCACAACGTTTGCAGCCAAAAGCTCGCAGCGCAAAGCTCGAAACTGGCGGCTTCCTGATATGCATTTTGCTTCCAATTGCATCTCCCTTTAAGAAAAGTTACGAAAGAAGTTAAATGGTAATTTTGAGAAAACGAAGCAACTCTTCTATTGTCATCTTTTCAGAAAATTGATATTTTCAACGCGTGAACAGCAACCCGTATTCAAATACCAGCGACCAGGAACTGCTTGAACGGTTTTATGCCAGCCACGATAATCAATGGCTGGGTATCCTGCTGCAGCGATATACCTTATTGCTGCTGGGTGTGTGCATGAAATACCTGAAGAATGAAGAAGAAGCCAAGGACAGCGTACAGCAAGTATTTCTGAAAGCAATTACGGAACTGCACAAATACAGGGTCGATTATTTCAAATCGTGGTTGTACATGGTTGCCAAGAATCATTGCCTTATGAAAATCCGCGACCGGCAAGGAAAGCAATCAACAGAACTAAAAGAGCAGATGGCAATTGCCGACGACAACGAAAACAGCAAAACACTGCATATAGAAAAGGACCGCAAACTGGCCTTGATGGCCGATTGCCTGGAAGAGCTGAACAGGGAGCAAAAGCAATGTGTAACTTTGTTCTACCTTGAGAAGAAATCGTACCAGGAAATTGCAGGCGATACAGGCTTTACGCTGATGCAGGTAAAAAGTTATATCCAGAATGGAAAGAGAAATCTTAAAATATTATTAGAACAAAAACTCAATAAATCGCAGCGAACGATGCCATGATACAATAACATGAATCCCGATTTGCTAAACATATTATCCCATAGTAACAAAGACATCGACAATCAAAAGTTGATGGACTATCTTAGTGGCAAGCTCAGCGAGCAGGAAAAAAACGAAGTAGAGCGCTGGATGGCCGAAAATGCTTTTACGGAAGAAGCGATGGAGGGATTGCAGCAATTCAAACAACCCAAAGACCTCAATGCGTATGTAGAGGCTCTTCATAAAGATCTCAACCGTCATTTGGACCAAAAGAAAAAGCGCCGCGAAAAAAGAAAGATAAAAGAGGCGCCCTGGACCTACCTCGCAATTTTCATCGTATTGGTATTGTGCATTTTATTATACCTGGTTCTTAAGAAAATGGGGCAATAACCCGCGTGGTGCGGCCACTCACCTGGGCATTTATTGACAAAAATCATCCTGCCTTTTCGGTAAACAACTTGCATCATTAAGGAAAACACATTACTTTGTTTAAAGATTTTATCCATTTTTCCCCAAAAAAGCCAGCAATTTTCAAAGCTTCTCCTTCGTACTCTGCAGTGTTTTAATTATCGATTGCTTGCCAAACTCCTTTGAAAACATCCCGCAATATTCATTATCCATCCACCGGGAATTCATCTTGAAAATACAGTCGTCAACAGGTTTTATTCGTACTGTGAAATGGCTTAACTACCACGGTACTTTTAATAGTCTGAACCAAGCCGGGTATTTCTTTTATTCTATGTAAGATCAATATAACCCCCTCCTCCTTTTATAGAATAAAAGAAAAAGTGCCATCATGAAGAAAAAAATAACCCCAATTATTGCCAGAGGCTATCTGCTTTTGACATTATTCCTGCTGCTGGGTATGCTGGCTAATTCCCAGGCCGTTAACCGCTCGCTTAAGTTCAATGGTACCACTCAATACGGGCGGGTGACCAGCAATGCAGCCCTGCAACTGAGATCATTCACTATTGAAATGTGGGTTCGTCCGGAAGGAAGCAGTACGGCGTCGGCCAATGGAAGCGGTACCAGTGGCGTTTTAAATGCCTACCCCCTGCTCTCGAAGGGCCGCGGCGAAAGCGAATCGCCTGCTGTGGATGTAAACTACTATGTTGGCATCAACGCAACAAGTAATAAAGTTGGTTTCGATTTTGAAGACGACAACGGATCGATAAATCACCCGGTATATTCCAGCACTGCTTTAGCATCCTGCGTATGGCAGCATATTGCCGCAAGCTATAACGATACTACAGGTGAGTGGAAAGTGTATTACAATGGCGTGCTCGACAGTACCAAAATTCTATCCACCAATTTCCATCCGCAATCTGCCAGTAATGTAAATCTTTCCTTCGGTACAGCGGTTAACTCTACCAACGTGGCAGATGGTTTCTTTGGTGGAAGCCTGGACGAAATACGCATATGGAATAGAGTGAGAACGGCGGCTGAAATTGCGACTAATAAGAATTTGGAAATCCCAAGTCATACCGATCTCGCTGCCCGCTACGATTTGAATGAAGGAACAGGAACATCGGCGGCCAATTCTTCGTCGGCAGGCGCTGCCCTCAATGCAAGTTTATTTAATACGCCTGTTTGGAACGGCAATGGATTCGATGGAGCCTTACCCACCGCCGTTGGCGCAATTGACTTCGATGGAACAAACGATCATATTGCGCTCGGTTCGGCTAGCTCCTTACGCGCCACCTCCTTTACCCTTGAAGCATGGATAAAAATTGAGGGCGCAGGTCAAACCACCAGCACAGGTACAGGCGGGCTGGAAGGGGGTAATGTTGTAGTGCCGATTGTATCGAAAGGACGGGGTGAATCGGAAACAGCCGGGTTGAATATGAATTACTTTCTCGGAATAGTAGCTTCTACCGGAAAGCTAGCTGCCGATTTCGAAGAAGCTTCGGGCCCCAATCACCCTGTTATCGGAAATGCCGTTTTAGAGCAAAACAAATGGTATCATGTGGCTGCCACCTTCGGGTCTGATGGGGTTGGAGGAAAAGAATGGCGCTTATATATCAATGGAGTGTTGGACAAACAGCAAACCGAAGCCGGGGCACCCAATCCCGAGCCCAATTCGGCACAGCATTCGGCCATCGGAACGGCTATGACTTCTACCGGGGTGGCCCAGGGATTTTTCAATGGGAAGATAGATGAAGTCCGGATTTGGAACCTGGTAAGAACGGGCACGGATATTTCAAACAACTACCTGAATGAACTCACATCGGGCACAGGCTTAATCGGCCGATGGGGTTTCAACGAGTGCTCAGGCAATACCGCCTCCAATTCTATAGGCGGTGGTGTAAACGGAACACTCACCAACGGGGCAGTTCGTACAGTAAGCAATTACAATCCTCCTCCATTTGTTCCATCTAACCCGATTCCTGCCAACGGGGCAACTAATCACGCCGAAAACCGCGTACAGATCAACGTTAGTGATCGCAATAACCAGCCATTGACAGTTAAATTATTCGGCCGCAAAAAACAAACTACAGCAGGTGCTAAGTTTACGATCATCGGTTTGCCGGATACACAATTCTACACCTCCCATTTAAATGGAGGAACTAATGAACTTTTCAAAGCGCAAACGCAATGGATTGCAGACCGCCGCCTTGATAGTAATATTGTTTATGTTACACAACTGGGAGACTGTGTTGAAAATGGTAACAACGGAGGCAACGACATTGAATGGAAGCGCGCCGACACAGCCATGAAGAAAATCGAAAACCCCAATGTACCTGTTACCCACGGCATTCCATATTCGATTTGTGTGGGTAATCATGACCAGGGTACTATTTACGATCCAAATAGCCCAACCACATTCTACAACCAGTATTTCGGCGAAGCCCGCTTCACTGGAAGAACCTACTATGGTGGTCATTATGGCAACAACAACGACAATTCTTTCCAGTTATTCAGCGCAGGTGGGATTGACTTCATTCATATAGCACTTGAGTACAACGATAACGACAATGCCAATGGCCAGGGAAGCGGTACCGATGTAGAAACATTGCAGGCAGTTTTGAACTGGGCAGACAGCTTGTTAAAAGCGCATTCAAACCGTAAAGCAATTCTTTCCACGCATCGGCTGATAGGAACCGGTAATCCGGGTGCATGGCAAGGCGGCGGGCAGAAGATTTATGACGATCTGAAAGACAACCCGAACTTGTTCCTGATGTTATGCGGCCATGTAGCCGGGCAGGGAAGACGGGTAGATGTATTCAATGGCAACACCGTACACACTTTACTCTCCGACTATCAAAGTGGTTACGGCAACGGAGGCAATGGGTATATGCGGGTAATGCAATTCATTCCGTCCAGCAATACCATGACGGTAAGAACCTTCTCTCCTACCGCAGGAGCATTGCCCAATGCCACAGAAATTGCGAATGGTAATTTTGATTTGAGCGTTAATCTAAGTCCGGGCTTTTCACTGATTACAACGCTTAGCAACGTTGGCGCCGGCACCATAGAACTTCCCTGGCTAACACTTGAGCCCCTTACCGAATACGAATGGTATGTTACTGCTTCGGATGGAGAATACGAAGAAACCAGCCCGGTATTCAGTTTTACTACCGCCGGTATAGTGCCCATCAACTTGTTGAAGTTCCAGGCTCATGCGGAAAACAAGCAGGTAAAACTGACTTGGACAACCGCGGAAGAAGTCAATAGTTCCAAATTTGAAATTGAAAGGTCGTCGGATGGCAAAAACTTTATGAAGATCGGTGAACAAAAGGCCGCGGGGAACAGTGTTGTGTTGAAAGACTACCAGGCTTTCGATGCAAAGCCATTAAGAGGATTGAACTTTTATCGCCTCAAGATGGTGGATGCAGATAACAATCACCGTTATTCCCGTATTGTACAGGTTTCGATGGTCGATAAATCGAAAGGATTCGATGTTTATCCCAACCCGGTAAGTGGCGATGAAATAAACATCGTGTTTGCCGACGATGCGAAAGGAGATGCAATGGTGAAGCTATTCGACTTAAATGGAAGAATGCGGCTAAGCACAGTAAGAGCCGTTCGAAACAATACACTGGCAATAAAACACCATCTATCCCCTGGCGTGTATATCATAAGCGTGCGAATCAATAACAAAGACGCAACGCGGAAAATTATAATTGAGTAAAAACCCAAAGGCCTGTTTCGAAAGAAATGGGCTTTTGTTTTTTGGGGAAACCCTGGTGGTTGATTATAATAAGAATCTTCTTCGATGTTGAATACCGACTGCAGATTTTTCAAGATGCAGGTCGCTCCTTTCTGTTCGCCATGAAACGAAATTTTCTGTTTTTAAGCAACCATGTGTAATTCCGCCAGGTTGTTTAAGAATTTTCTCTTTTAAAAACGTTTTTTTCCCATTGCCTTCGAATAGCAGTGATTGATATTTACATCCTGGTTAATTAACTCCGTTTGCATGATTTCGAATAATGCGAGGGGCTTGATTTGATCAGGTGCTCACCTTCGGGTTACCGGGCAACATCGTTATACGAATGTTTCTCCTCCGGTTGTTTTGCTCACAAAGCAAAGCAACGGAAGAACTGATGGGGGTGGTGGCGGGGGAGGGGGAGGGCCCGAAGGGCAATGGAAAGCATCCAAAATCCAGATCCCGAAAGCCAGATTCCCATTGACCTCTTCCCGCCCATTTTTTCATCTTCCACTACCCTCTCCTACTGGTACTGTATATAAATCGGGTGTGGCTTTAACTGCAGCACTTCGGCGGGACTCATGATGTGGCTGTTCTTCTCCCGCAAATCATTTTTGTAGAAAATTTTGAAACCGGTAAACTGAACAGGTTCCGGATAAATAAACTGCCGGTATGTATTTAGTTTACGCGCCTGGTGCCCCCAGCCATCCATATCCATCACAATCTGAACCTCGGGCCTGAGTTTAATCTGTTTATAGTTTGTAACACCATTGCGTGTAAAACGATGTACCACCAGAATTTTGGGAGGAAGATTGTTTTCTTTAACCACCTTGGCAAGATATTCCGTTGCATAGTTGATATCGGCCGCATCAAAAGTTCCCACTACCTTACCCGGGGCATGGCCGCTTTTCATGGAAAACTCGGGATCAATGCCAAAATGAACATGCGGCATCTTCAGGTATTTTTCAAATTCGGGCATCTCGGCCTGCAAAGTACTATGCCCTACCTGGATATCAAGAAACACCAAGGCATTGATTTTCTCTGCCATCTTCAGCACCTTATCGATTTCTTTAAAGGGCATGCGTAAACGATATTTACCCGCAGCGCCTGGCGCTTGTTGAGCGGTAATAGCTATATAATGAAGAGCAGGTATCACCTCTACGCTGCTATCGGCCTTTTGCCAACTTTTTACTTCGCTCATTAACCTGTCGAGCATTTGTTGCTCGGGCAACTCTCCCAATATCCCCATCTGTTTCGAGTAAAGATTTCCATAGTAAGCCACCACTCTCTTAAAGGGAAATATAGCTCCCGGTAATGGATAAGGCCCCTTCACCGGCCATCTGCCCGAAGAATCGCCATTGGCATTTGCATACAACATTTTATTGTAGAGGGCGGTATCGAGCGTTAGACCACCGGGTAAAGGTGAAGTAACAGACACGGGTGTATCAGGCTTACCGGGATTAACAGTATCCGTTGCATTTCCAATAGCAGCCTTTGCAGAATCGTTGTTACAGGAACCGGCAATACCGGCCACAAAAATCAGGAGCCACAAGAGAGAAGAACGCTTCATAGAAATATTGTTGTGTTGGTTTGATGTTAAAGCTGGCAAAAGTAAAGTAGTTTGCCCGTAAATAAATTAATTATGCAATAAATGTGAGCTAAAAACGTGCCAGCGCTAAAAATATTTCAATTGGTTTTGTGCAGATGAAATAACTTCATTCGCTTAAGTAATTCACGAATTGCATGGATAAAATTCGCTGGGGTATATTGGGATGCGGCCGTATTGCCCGCAAATTTGCTTCGGACCTGCAATTGGTAAGCGAAGCCGAATTGGTAGCAGTGGGTTCGCGAAGCAGGGAATCGGCCGAAAATTTTGCAAAAGAATTTCCCGTTAAAAGAACTCATTATAGTTACGAATCGTTGGCCAACGATACAGATGTGGATGTAATCTACATCGCTTCACCCCACAGCCACCACCACGAGCATACCATTCTTTGCCTCAAGCACCATAAAGCAGTATTGTGCGAAAAAGCCTTTGCTCTCCATACAAAACAGGTATTGGAAATGATAGCTCTCGCGCAGAAGCAGCGCATTTTTCTGATGGAAGCCTTATGGACCAAATTCATGCCCCATTATCAACTGGCCATGAAAATGCTGCGCGATGGACAATTGGGCCCGATCCAAAACGTATTGGTAAATTTTGGTTTTGCGCCCACTCCGCCCGTGCCGGCCCGACTTTTCGATCCTGCTCTTGGTGGAGGAAGTCTGCTGGATATCGGCATCTACAATGTTTTTATGGCATTATCTGTTCTTGGTAAGCCCGATGCAATTGAGGCTTCCATGAGCCCGGCCGCCACGGGTGTAGACGAACAATGTGCCATCCTCTTCAAATACAATTCGGGCGCTATGGCACAACTCTTCTGTTCTTTTTCCAGCAATCTTGCTACAGAAGCCGATATATCGGGAAGAGAAGGAAGAATTCGCTTAACCAGCAGATTCTATGAACCCTCCACCACGTTTGAATACTATCCCGGTCGGACAGACACACGACAAATAATTCCGGTTCACAAAGAACCCGGGTGGGGTTATCAATACGAAATCCGCCACGTAAACGAATGTTTGAAAAAAGGACTTACCGAAAGCCCGGTAATGAGCCATAACGACAGCTTGCTATTGATGGAGACCCTCGACGCCATCCGCGCAAAAGCCGGAATACGTTACGATGCCGATAGTCGTTAGCTATCATTAGTTGGGGCAGTTCCAGCCAGCAGCACTTGGTCAGGCGCAATTCACAACTCACGCTTCCCGATTCCCGATTCACGATTCACGACGACCAACTCCCACCACCCCTCTCGCGGGCACCCCCTACTCACCCCTCACCACTCACCACACCCACCTCTCTCCCTACTTTATCCCCGCCCTTCTATTCAATTCCGTAACCGGGATGGTAATATCTCTCCCCATCACCTGCTTTCCGCGATAGGTAATCAGTTTTAGCTTTACAGCGTCTTTAGGCGGACTAAGTGGGCCGGTATATTTTGGATAGAAATTGTCGGGAAAGGAATTATCGAAACTGTAATAAATATCCAGGCCTTCTATTTCTGTCGACAACTCAATCAGCAATTTTCCATTGGAATCTTTTTTTGCCTTTACAATAGGATCGTAAACCGATGGGGCATATTTGATTTCAGCAATATTGAATCGCTCAAAATGCTTTTCCACTCTCGAAACAAAATTGCTCCAGTTTCTTTTTTCTTTGGGCGACCACAAAGCTTCCGAAACAGCAAAAGCCCTTGGCCAGGTCATATACTGTGCATGACGTACATTATATACCTGTTCCGTCCATAAGTTAGCCTGCCCCCCTTTAATTAATTTGGGATCTACGCCCTCTGGTACCGGCTCAAATTCATACGAGGTTTTTAATCGAAGCGTGGCATATACCGGTGGTTCAATGGCCGCATCGCCCTGCATGTAATCAATATATACATGAGTAGTGGGGCTCATCACCACTTCATGGCCCATCTTGGCAGCCTGTATACCGCCTTTCATTCCCCGCCAACTCATTACAGCGGCATTGGGGGCTAATCCACCATCGAGTATTTCATCCCAACCAATCATTTTTTTCCCCTTAGAGTTGATGATTTTTTCTACACGCTTCACAAAATAACTTTGTACTTCGTCCAGGTCTTTTAAGTTTTCTTTTTTCATCAGCGCTTTTATGGCGTCACTTTTCTCCCAGAAGTTTCGCGCCGTTTCATCGCCACCCATATGTATATAGTCGAAGGGAAAGAGTTGGGCCACCTCGGTAAACACCTTGTCGAGAAAACTATATACTTCTTCTTTTGCCGGGCAAAGGGCATTATCAATCAAACCGTAAAAATGGCCGCTGGGTGGCCATACCATAAACTTTTCACCGGAGTTTACGCGGTAGGTTCCGGGCGTAGATGCCAGGTCGGGATAAGCTGCCAGGGCCGACATACTATGTCCGGGCACATCTATTTCGGGCAGAATGTTTACAAAACGATCCTTTGCATATTGTACAATTTCCCGAATATCTTCGTGGGTATAAAATCCTCCGTAAGTCCGCGGCTCATCGGGTTCGGGATTAGAAAAGGTTCCGAATGTTCCGGTTTTGTCGACGCGCCATGCACCCACCTCGGTCAGTTTAGGCAGGGCTTTTATTTCAATTCTCCACCCCTGGTCGTCGGTAAGATGCCAGTGCAGGAGATTGTATTTGTACTTAACCATTTCATCAATGAATCGCATCATTTCGGCTTTTGTAAAAAAATGCCGCGATACATCGTACATCAAACCCCGCCACGCAAACCGGGGATAATCGGTAATGCGGCAACCGGGCAATACCCAGGAGTTTTTCTTAACCAGTTCCCGGCTTTCAATTTCTTTAGGGAATAGTTGCAGAATGGTTTGTACTCCATAGAACAATCCCGCCGGCTTATTGGCCCGAAGTATTCCCAGGTTATTGGCTATATCGAGCGTGTATCCTTCGTTACCTAGTTGTGCATCTTCCTTGCGATTGAGCGAGAGAGCAATCGTGGTGCCGCGCGAATCCCTGGCATCGCCGGCCAGCACTACACGAATCGGATAACCTGTAACTCTTAAAAGCTGCTGGGCTAAATACCGGGCCACCATTTGCAGCTCCGGGTTTTTATCGGGTACTTCAATCACACTGTAACCATTAAGCTCGAAGCTGCCCCCCTTTTTCTCCAGGAAAACGGGTTGCGGTATAATAGCAATTCCTTCGGGCTGCTGGCCTTGCCCTGCTGCAGCTAGTATCATCGTTACGACGAAAATGATGGCTCTTTTCATGTTTGTGTATTTCCGGATTCAGAATTTTTAAAATTAGCGAAATAGGCTTTGCATTTATTCCCCGCGCCGCTATAAATTTTTGGTGGCCGAATGTTGGGCAATAATATCTTTGTATCTTACCGGTCGAATCGTAGCGAGCGAATCAAGAGGAATTCATGCGTGGCAATAAGCCTTTGCATGTATGCCGAATTCAAAAGAGGAAACAATACCGGACGGCTATCAAGCCATTATTGGCTACCAGATACCCGTTTCACTGGCCCGAAGGCCCGGCATCTAAATAAAATACATCTTAACACATGAAAAAATTTCTAGTCCCTACAGATTTTTCGGAGACATCGAAAAACGCAGCTCGTTATGCCATCCAAATGCTTTCTGGAAAACCAACTGTAAAAATCGTTCTTTACTACGTGTACGGACCTACCTCAGGCTCCGATGGGTCGTTGCTGACAGAAGACGAAATGGATCGCCATACCATCTTAGGTCATGCACTTAGCAACATGAAGGAAGAATTGTCGCCCCTGGGCGATGTTCCGATCGAATGTGTTGCCGAGGCCGGGACTTCTCTGGTAGAAAATATCGAGCGCTATGTTCGCCACCACGGAATTGACATGGTGATTATGGGCATTACAGGCGCCACCAAAATAGAACAGATATTTATGGGCAGCAATACGCTCAACCTAATAAAGGAAGGCGTTTGCCCGGTAATGATTATTCCGCCCGATGCCCGTTACCAGGAAATTAAAGAAGTAGCACTTACCAGCGACTTTAAAGATGTAGAATCCACCATTCCCTTTGCGCCAATAAAATCTTTGCTCGATTTATTCAAACCTACACTATACATCATCAATGTAGACAGCGAGCATTATGTAGAAATTACCGACGAGTACAAAATAGAACGCGAAAAACTGGAAAAGCATTTTGCAGCTTACAATCCACAATTTGCCTTTATCCGCTTGTACGATTTTGTGGATGCCATCCACAATTTCAGCCGCGATCGCGGAATCGATTTCATCATCACCATTCCGCGCAGGCACTCCTTTTTGGGCGGGCTGTTTAAAACCAGTCACACCAAAAAACTGGTTTATCACAGCACGATACCCATTGTTGCCGTTCACGAATAAGTACTCCAACAAATATTACAAAGAGGCTGTCTCAAACAAATGATGAGATGGCCTCTTTCGTTATAAGCCGCTATACAATGGCAGTTACAAACCTGCCTCTGCATTATTGAACTGGAACAGGAATATTCCCAATGCCAGTGCAATAAAGAAAATCGCCAGCAGTATCTTGGGCAAAATGGCCTTCGGGTTCTGCTTGTAACTGGAGTAAATGACCAGGATGTTTAATACTGAAAGAACCACAAAGACGCTAGCCCATAACCAGGTAGGAATATCGCCTTTTCTGGCGAGTCGCCCAAACCCTATTACAAAGATCATTGTAACTGCCGGTATGGTCTTTAAAACGGGCTTTTCAAAAATTCGAGTCATATAGCTGTTTTTAGTCGAGATTACTATTACTGATACAGCGCTGGTATTCGGTATTGCAGGCATTACCTTGTACAATGTGGTAAATAGTCGCGGCCGTATGACAGGCGATGCCCAGGAAAAAAGTAAGATCCGCTGCAGCACAACTAAAATGCATTGTGGCAACCTCCGCCGCAACTGCTGCTACACACCTTATCCTTTCTTTCTCACAAGGACCTTCTATTGCAACTGCGAGCCCATTCACACTCTTAGTTCCCAAGGCCAGACGGAAACCTTCAGCAAAGATTTGCCTCTGTTGCTCCCGCGATAGGCTACGGATTCCATAAGTCCGGTCGAGGTAATTCGATCGCTCCCTTAAAGTTGAGAAATATTTTTCAAATTCCACCGGGTTTGTATAACCGTACCAGGCAGGCAAGAGCCGGAATTCCGCCTCCGTTATACGACTGTCTTCCATAGCCGCTTTGATTTTGTCCGGGTGCCGGATGCCATCATAAAACTGCAACTGCGCATTAATAAAAGCTACAAATTCCGCATCCTGCTGAATAGCCGACAGCGGTTTAATACCGTAACGATTTACAGGAGACGCATCTCCAAATTCTGCTTTACGGGAGCAGGAGAAGGCCAGTGCCACAAAGACCAAAGCCAGGTAAAAATTTCGTTTCATTTTCTTAAGTTTTTTAGATGATCCTACCTTCAGTTAAAATGCTGTGTCGGAATTTCCATTATACATGACCGTAAAGCTATCCTGCAATACAAAAGCCGCCATGGGATAAAAACGATATTAAATGGTATTTTTCTTCACCCAGAATGTGTTTTCGCCGATATAGTGAGTGCCCTAACCAAGATCCAAGCGCCTTCTATTCGCCCCAACCCCACCTCTCCCACATTATCTCATTATCTCATTATCTCATTATCTCATTGCCTCATTATCCAATTGGCCAATTCATTCCCTTTTCTTCCCTAATTTTATTTTCAAAATCTCTTACTTGATTAATTTCAGCCACGAGGTATTTTACGAGGTTGCGCGGCAATTGAGTTTTTCAAAAGCCGCCGATACACTCTATATCAGCCAGCCCGCTATCAGCAAGCATATTCAATCGCTGGAGAAATTTTATAAGGTGAGCCTTTTCGAACGCAAAGGGATTTCTGTTGCCCTCACTACCGAAGGAAAAATTTTATTGGAACACCTTACAAAAGCCAGGGAATTACAGCGCCAGTTGGAATTCGATATCACGCGTCAAAAAAATCTCCAGCTTGCAAAGGGATCTCTCACATTGGGAACCAGCACCACTATTTCGTTGTACGTAATACCTCCTGTATTTTCTGCTTTCCACCAGAAATATCCCAATATCGATCTTAAACTCGTAAACCGTAATTCGGAAAATATTCTCAAAGCATTACTGGATCACGAAATAGACCTGGCCATTACCGAAGGGAAAAACAATATTACTTCCGTGAAATACCAGTTCTTTCTCGCCGACGAGGTGGTTCCCGTGTGCAGCGCCAAAAGCGAACTTTCAAAAAGGAAAACCATCAGGCCCGAAGAGTTGAAGAATATAACGGTGGCGCTTCGCGAAAGAGGATCTGGTACCCTGCTCGCAGTGTCGGAAGCCCTGCAAAAATGCCGCATAAGCATTGCTGATATAAAAAACAAAATCGTGTTGGGAGGAACCGAAGCACTGAAGAATTTTTTACTCGACGATACCTGTCTCGGGTTCCTTCCGCTTCGTTCCGTGGCCCGGCAATTGAAAAATGGCGAACTGATCCGGCTGAATATTCCCGGCCTTCAAATCAATCGTAATTTCTACTTCATGCAGCGACGCGGCTCCGAAACCGATCGCATCAACCAGCTCTTCATCAAACTGGCCATCAGTCATTATAACAAAAAGTTATAGGGCATAATCAAACAGTATTGCGCCCGGCGCAGCGCTATTGTATTTTTAAACTGTCATTACTTGTTATGGAAACGGTTTATAAAATCAGTACGCTGTCGCATCTCTCCTGCTCCTGCTGTGGCAAAAAATACAATGCACATCAACTACAAACCTATGCTGCCTGTTGCAACAAAGCGCTTGTAGCAAAATATGATTTCGACAAGGAGTTCGCTATAAATTTTTCAAACGAACTCCTGTTGAACAGGCCCAGCACTATGTGGCGATACAAAGAAGTGCTTCCCGTATTCGATGAAAAAAATATCGTTAGCCTCGGCGAAGGATTCACTCCGATACTTGAACTGACATCTCTTGGTAACAGGCACGGGTTGCCCAATCTGCTATTGAAAGATGAATCGAATAATCCAACCGGCTCCTTTAAAGCCCGCGGACAAAGCGTAGCCATTTCGAAAGCAAAGGAATTCGGTATCGAAGACTGTATCATTCCTACCGCCGGAAATGCCGGCAGCGCGATGGCCGCATATTGTGCTGCTGCTGGAATGAAGGCAACGGTAGTAATGCCAAGGCATACCCCGGAACTTTTTAAGCAGGAATGTGAAATATACGGGGCCAACCTAATATTGGTGGATGGACTCATCAGCGATTGCGCGAAAAAGGTAGCGCAATTAAAAATGCAAAAGAATTATTTCGATCTTTCTACGCTTCGCGAACCGTATCGCCTCGAAGGAAAGAAAACCCTCGGTTATGAAATTGCCGAACAGTTGAGCTGGAACCTGCCCGATGTAATATTATATCCAACAGGAGGAGGAACCGGCCTTATTGGAATATGGAAGGCCTTCCACGAAATGCAGCAATTGGGATGGATCGGTAAAAAACTCCCCCGCATGATTGCCGTTCAGGCGGAAAATTGCCAGCCTATTGTGAAAACCTGGAAGCAATTACAGCCCAACGCAAAGAATTATGAGGGTAACCCTTCACTGGCAAACGGGTTGGCAGTTCCTAATCCCTTTGCAGAAGATATGATCCTGGAAGTACTGCGTTCGTCCATGGGTTTCCCGATTGCCATTAGCGACGAATCCATGATTCAGTCTGTAAAAGAAATTGCACGCACAGAGGGCTTGTTTATTTCTCCCGAAGGCGCGGCGCTTTGGTCGGCCCTTAAAGAACTGTTGGCAAACGGCATGATCAAAAGAACCGAAAAAATTCTATTGCTGAATACGGGAGCGGGATATAAGTATGTGGAGAATCTGAGCGGATGTCAATCGTGAATCGTCAATCGTGAATATAAAGTCGCTAATACGGCGGACACGATCTGCTAACGTAATCTCACCTCACGATTCACGATTGACGATTCACGACTCACTACTCACGATTCACGTTCTTCTCTCGCCCCTTTTCCCTATCTTCCCCCCATGCAAGCACTCGACCAACAATACTGGAACAACCGCTACCAGCAAAAAGAAACCGGATGGGATATCGGGTATCCATCTACGCCATTGAAAGAATACATCGACCAGTTAGACAATAAGGATATTGCCATTTTAATTCCCGGTTGTGGCAATAGTTACGAAGCCGAATACCTGCTGGAGAAAGGGTTCAGCAATATTACCCTGATTGATATCGCACCGTCCCTTACCAAAAAACTGGAAGAAAAATTCGCGAAGGAACTGAATAAACGAATCCGCATTATCACCGGCGACTTTTTTGAACAGCAGCAACAATACGATCTCATACTCGAGCAAACTTTTTTCTGTGCACTCGATCCTTCGATGCGCGAGCAATATGTTCAGAAAATGTATGAATTGCTTAAACCCGGTGGAAAACTGGTAGGAGTATTATTCGGTCGATCATTCGAAGGCGGCCCTCCTTTTGGTGGAAGTCGTGAAGAATACGAACCATTATTCAGCAAAAAATTCAAGATCGAAATACTGGAAGCCTGCTATAATTCTATTAAACCGAGGGAAGGAACGGAACTGTTTGTGAAGATGGCGAGAAGCGTCAATCGTGAATCGTGAATCGTCAATCGTCAATCGTGAATATAAAGTCGCTAATACGGCGGGCACGATCTGCTAACGTAATCTCACCTCACGATTCACGACTCACGATTCACGATTCACGACTCACCACCCGCCTCCGGCTCCTGCTGGCTCAAACAATGAAAACTTCCCAATCCCCAAATGATTTCAGTTGAATCGATACCCACCACCTCGCGGTCGGGGAAACAGGATTGGATGATTTGCAGGGCCCTATCGTCTTTCGTTGAACGAAAAGTGGGAACAATCACCGATTTATTGGCTATATAAAAATTGGCATAAGAACAGGGCAGTCGCTGGTCCTGGTAAACCAGTTCGTCGGGCATCGGCAATTCAACAATATTTAATTGTTTGCCATTCAGCAGGCGCATCTTTTGCAACTGTTTCAGATTATGTTGCAGCAGCACATAGTTTTCATCGTTCTTGTTTTCTTCTATCACGGTTAGCACCGTGTCTTCGTTCACAAAACGAACCGTATCGTCGATATGACCATCGGTATCATCACCCACAATTCCCTCATCTATCCATAACACCTGGTCTACGCCGTAATAATTGCACAGGTATTCTTCTATCTGCTCCTGGTTGAGATGGGGATTGCGATTCGGATTCAGAAGGCAGGCGGTGGAGGTCATCAAAGTTCCTTTTCCGTTAAATTCCACCGACCCACCCTCCATAATAATTCCCGGGTAGTAAACAGGTATATTATAATGCCTGGCGATAAGTGTTGGAATTACATCATCCAGGTCGTGTGGCGGATACTTTCCACCCCAGGCATTGTAGTTCCAGTCTACAATCACCTTTTTTTGTTCGGCATTTGGATTTATAAGAAATGCGGGACCATGATCGCGGCACCAGGCATCGTTGGTAGGATGTAAATAGAATTCGACTTTACTAATATCAACGCCGGCTTGTTCGAGGTTGCTAATGGCAAACGACTTCATCGCTTCGTCATTCACGTTAATACAAACCCTTTCTCCTTTGATCAGTTCTTTAATAAACCGGCAATAATAGGGAAATACGGTATGAATCTTCCCGGGCCAGCTTGCTTCCTTATGCGGCCAGCTTAACCAGGTAGCCACATGCGGATGAAACTCGGCCGGAAAATAATAACCGAGTTCTTTCGGAGTTTTTGATTCATTCATCATGTTATGGGAATAGCGTCTTTGGCAGCTACCGTTCGATGATTGCAATGGCTACGCCACTACAACTGGTTTGCGGCGATCGAGGATATACCAGGCTCCAAAGAATACGGCAGAAAACAGGATGGTTGCCAAAATGCTTTGACGGTAAAAAGGAATACCCAAAGTATAAGTTTGCATCAACCCCTCCCATGTTTGAGCAATTGTTTTAGATCCTGCCCAAACGGTAAAATTAGATACCAGGAAAAACCAGGTGGGAGCAATTAAAGAATAAACGAAAATATTTACGGGCGAAATCTTTCTCATAAAGAAACCCACTACCACTACCGAAGCCAGTGCCAGGTAGTTCAGCCACTGACCGCTGTACAAACCTTTCATGCTGCTCAAGCCATTTTGATACAATACTTCGTAAAGAAGATCCGATACAAACATCGAAAACAGGGGTAGTGCAAAGGCCCATTTACGGTCTTTAATAACCGCGCCGCCGAACAATGCCATGGCAATATGGGGAGCAAAGCCGTACTCGCGCAAGGGAGTGATTCGGTAAACGGCCGCTACAACGATAAGTATTACGAGGTACCAGATGGTAGTTTTATTGAGCTTCATATTCAGTAATTCAGGCTCAAAAATAGCTCAAATAGGCTTTGTGCGATAACTCTGCCAAAAATTTTATTCACTTCAATTCACAGGCACGGTGGCACGGAAAACCTCGGCTCCGCCGCCGGCCGCAGCAATTTTAACAACTGCTCCCGCCCCGGCCAGAAAACTATCGGCTTTTTGAAAAGAAAACGAACTATCCTGCGACTGCACAGCGATCGATCCCTCCATCACCAGGAAGATATCTGCCGTGAGGGATTTAAGTGCTAATTCCTGGCCGGCTTCCAGTTTTATTCTTCTCAACTCAAAATCTGCAGCAGGGGTAGGAAATCTTTCTTCACCATCGGGTAAAGCAATCCCCTTTAAAATGGCAGGCTCCATGGGTTCAAATCGAACATGTTTCAGCAATTCTGTTACATCAATGTGCTTGTTGGTGAGCCCACCCCTCAACACATTATCCGAATTTGCCATCAGCTCGAGGTTTTGTCCTTCAAGGTAGGCATGTAGTATCCCCGCATCCTGGAAAATTGCTTCCCCCTTTTTTAAGTGAACCACATTAAAGAAGTAAATGGAGAAAAGCCCGCGATCGAGAAAACCCGGTTTGCAAAAAGTTTTATACGCACGCGCTGCCCAGAAATCTTCCTGCGATTTATCGAGCTTGTTTTGATCGTATAAGGGAAGCACCCGATCGATCAGTGGTTGGAGTTGTTTGTTCACCAATTGCTGGTCCATTTGCATCACTTCGCGGTAAATGGCTTCGTATCCCCCTTTTTTCCAGCCTGGCAAAAGAAAATGAAGTTCGGGCACGCTGTTCAGTATCTTCTCTAATTTATCGGCCGGTTTAAAACCATGCAGTAGCCAGAAATCGCTCCAGGCATACATGAGCTCGGGCTTATGGTTATCGTCTTTATAATTGCGACGGGGATCATCGATCGCAACTCCCCTTGCATTTTCCGCAGCAAATTCCTCCTCGGCCGCTTTTTTGTTGGGGTGAACTTGTATCGACAACATATCTTTTACATCGAGTATCTTGAACAGGAAGGGCAGTCGGCCAAACTCTTTATTTACATCATTTCCCAAAATTTCATTCGCGTGATTGCTAATAAATGTATTCATCGCCTGCATGCTACCGTCGGGCAGTATCAATTGCGAGGGTGCATTCTGGTGAGCGCCCATCCAGTATTCGGCAAAGGGTTTCCCTTCACCGTTTTTTACACCTAAAAATTGGGGTAAAAAACTTTTTCCACCCCAGTTATAATGTTGGATAGCGCCTTTAAGAGGATATATATTTGCTGCGGGCATAGCGGGAATTATAAATTGCGCGGCGAAGATAGGAAATGAGAGGGAGCTGGTAACAGTAAGCTTCGAGCTATGAGCTATGAGCTGCGAGCCGTGAGTAGTTAAGCACTCCCGATTCACGATTCACGATTCACGATTTACGATTCACGCCAACTTCATTGAGGGCAAGCACCACTCACTACTCACCACTCACATGGCCTCCCACAACCAACTCGGAAAATCTGGCGAAGAACTGGCAGCAGCCTGGTTGAAGCAAAATGGTTTTGAATTGATGCATCAAAACTGGCGGTATTCACATTACGAAATCGATCTTGTGGCAAAGAAGAATAATGTCCTTCATTTTATCGAAGTAAAAACAAGGCAGGGGCAGCGATTCGGTCGGCCGGAAGAAAGTGTATCGAAGAAAAAAATACAGAACCTGATGCAGGCGGGCGCGGCATTCCAGGAACGCTTCCCCGGATGGAAGCGGGTGCAATACAACATTCTTTCGATCAACTTATACACCAACAAGGAGCCGGAGTATTATTTAATAGAAGATGTGTATTACTGGAAATAAAGGACTTGTTTTTTCAAGTACCATATTGAAATCGCTGGGATCACAGGGTACCAATGAATAAAAGTCAAAACCGCATTCATCCTCTGTGCTATCTCTGTTTCAAACCTATTTCTCCCCCAAACTCTCCATCATCTTCTCCACCATTTTATACGTTGCCGGACAGTATTCAATATTTTGCTCAAACACATGCGTATACTGGCTTGTATGCCGCTTGGTATGATGCGGGAAACCGGCACAGTCGCGCGGGCGAACTTCGTAGATATTGCAATAATTGTTTTCTTTATTCAGAAACTGGCAGGGTTCTGTTTTATTCATCCAATCGCCCGTACGATCCTTTCTCAGCCATTTCTTCCGGAATTCATCCGGTTTCATTCCCAGGTGGGCCGAAATTCTTTTTATATCAGCACCGGTATAGGTAGGCGACATGGTCTTGCAGCAATTGGCACACGACAAACAATCCACTTCCTTCCATACTTCCTGGTCCATTTGAACGGCCAGTTTATCGAGGCCACGCGGCGGTTTTTTGTGAATTTTCTTTAGAAAACGTTTGAAACGAGATTTATTCCTGGCTGCTTTCCTGCGAAACGAACGAAGATTTATCTGCATTAGTTGCCTTGCTTGTTGTTTGAATGAGAGCGATATTGTCAATTCATCACCAATCCCTTTAACCTGACGGCCCGCTTTTATCGAACTGCAAATATGTATAAAAAAACTGTTCCCTCGTATTAAATATGTCTTGAACCACGATTCTCGTGTAGGTACAAACCACAAGGCACACAAGGGTCACAAAGAAATCGTTTTGCAAACACGATCCTGGTTATCCGTGGTTCCCACAAAGCCGTATTTCTTAACTTCACACTTATTTATGTGGGAAGTTTATAAAAAAGGATATAAAGCCTGGCTGCAACTCGAAAAATCCCTTTCCGGCAATTCGGTAGAAGCCTACCTGCGCGATATCGATAAACTCACCGAATTCCTCGAATCAAGCGGCAAAAAAAAATCTCCTGCCGATATCAGTCTCAAAGAACTCCAGCAATTCATTAAATCCATTGCCGAACTCGGGCTCAGCGATACCTCGCAGGCCCGCATTATTTCGGGTATCCGTTCTTTTTATAAGTATTGTCTTACCGAAGAAATCACCAAAAAAGACCCGACCCTGCTGCTCGAAACGCCCAAGCTGCGCCGCAAGCTGCCCGATGTACTCAGCTTCGAAGAAATCGAAAAAATCATTGCACAGATTGATATGAGCAAACCGGAAGGCCCTCGTAATAAGGCAATACTGGAAACCCTTTACGGCTGCGGGCTTCGCGTAAGCGAACTCGTCAATCTCCGGCTTTCGCAGTTATATACCGATGTCGGGTTTATCCGCGTAATCGGCAAGGGCGATAAGGAAAGACTTGTTCCCATTGGCAAATCGGCCATCAGGCATATTAAAATTTACCGCGACCAGGTGAGGGTACATATCCGCGCGCAACGCGGGCACGAAGACATTCTCTTCCTCAATTACCGTGGGAGCAAACTCTCGCGCGTGATGATCTTTTTGCTATTGAAAGATCTTGTTACCAAAGCGGGTATCAAAAAAGCAATCTCACCACATAGTTTTCGTCATTCCTTCGCCACCCATCTCATCGAAGGCGGCGCCGATCTCCGCGCCGTTCAGGAAATGCTCGGCCATGCGAGCATTACTACCACTGAAATATACACGCATCTCGACCGTGAGTTTTTAAGAAAAACCCTGGAAAAATACCACCCGGGATTTAAGTAAATCAAAAAAAATCATTCGGCTTAGTTGGTTGCCTTATTGCATGCAGTTTACTGAAAGTAAAAAGAAACACAGAATTCATTATGTATTTATACATCTCCAAGGAAATCCTGTACAACTGCTGAACAAATTTTATTAAGCTCATGTTTTTCGGGCACGATTCACCGCATTCATCTTTTTTTTTAAAAAGTCCTAAAAAAGTTACACCAAGTTGAATAGCGTAAGTGATTTTTATTAAATTACGCTTATAACAAATAAGACAGCTTCTCCGGCTGTTCTTTGCTGATCCAATCCTGTTTGCCACTCATTGTTGAAATGTTTGACGGAAAAGTATATAAACTTCCGGCTTTGTTTATATACCGGTCAAACTTATGTGTTGGTCGCGATAAACCTAACAAATGAGTTATTGCGATATACCCTGCGAAAAACAACCTGAATAAATTCCAATAACGTATTTTAAAAAGCTTCCTGCCAATCTCCGATTGACCTACATCAAATTAATTCAAATAAACAAACTGCAACATGAATATACCGGCATTACCCCTTATTGTGTTAAGCGATTCATACGACGAAGGACGGTATAACAAACCCTATAGTGGTGGCGACTGGAACGAATACCAAAAAGGAAAAAATGAAAGGGATTGGTACAACAGAACAACACAAGGAGATACGAATAGCGGCAATAAAAGTTCAGGAGGCGGTAATTGGGGCGGCGGATCAGGCGAAAGTGGAGGAGGCTGTGGAATTATTTTGCTGCTGTTTGTTGCCATTGCAATCGTGGTTCCTTCTGCTGTGGCGGCTCTAGTGAGCAGTTTATTAATGATACTAGTATTGAAAACGGCGATCCCGTCCTATTCCAGTTTATCTTTTGGCAATGCGTATTCGGCTTCCTTCTGGGCCGCCTGTACTTATTTGATAACTGCAGTTGTTCTGGCGTTTTTGCAAATTGCATTTTATCCCAACATGAACGGCTGGCAGGAAAATGCATCGGCTCTTGCCATCTTAAAATATTTTTATTTATTTGAGGGAGTCCAACTGGTAAAGCCTTTGAACTTAATTGGATTTCATGTGCTCTGTGTTTTGTTATCCGCAATCATCCTGCAGAAAAAATTGAAGGAACTGGTAAAAGGCTTCAAGGGTTACAAACAATCAGTAACCATCGCCGGGCTCATTATTCTGCCCTCAATAATTGCCACTTTTTATTTGAGCATATTTATTCTGAATAAGTACTCCCCTCAAAGCATCAATTACTGAACCGTCTGGCCCTCTGTATCATCCGGCAACAAGTAAACAATAGGGAGCGCCTGCAAGAACAAATCAACAGGCTGGAAGAAAAATTATTCAATACTATGAGAAAAAACGCAGCCGAAAACCAGAAGCGGCCATATCCGCCGTAAAAATTCTGTTAATCATAACATCCCTTAATTGAAATCCCTTACCTGTTAATGAGTAAATAGCTTTTCTTTGCCGATAATTTCACAAGCCCGACAAAGAAAATCAACATGAAAGGAATTATCACAAAAATTTTTACGCTGACAACTATCTTATTGTTCGCCGCTAACAGCATTTTTTCACAGGCAGAAAAAGCGAAACTTAAAATCTCTCCCTTAACAGGCGATTTTTATATCTATACCACCTATAGTAATTACGAAGGAAGCCTGATACCAGCCAATGGAATGTATCTTGTTACCAACAGCGGTGTTGTACTATTTGATACACCCTGGGACACTACGCAGTTTCAACCATTACTGGACAGTATTCAACTAAAACACAATAAAACAGTGTCGATTTGTATTGCGACCCATTGGCATAGCGACAGAACCGAGGGACTTGAATATTATAAAAAACAGGGAATAAAAACCTACACTACTATTCTTACCGACCAGTTCAGTAAAAAGAACAATAAGAAAAGGGCTGAGTTTCTAATTGATAAAGATACCGTATTCAAGGTTGGGCAATACTCGTTTGAAACTTATTACCCCGGCGAAGGACATACAGCCGATAATATCATCATCTGGTTTAAGAAAGAAAAAATTCTTTATGGTGGATGCCTGATTAAAGGAGCCGACGCAAAAAACCTGGGTTTTCTCGGAGATGCCAATACTGCGGAATACGAAACTACCTTAAAGAGAGTGCAGAAAAAATGCTCTAATACAAAACATATTATCATATCGCATAGCGACTGGAATAATATCAACTCACTCCGGCACTCCATAAAGCTGGCAAAAGAATTAAAAAAGAAAAGCAGCCAGTAGAAATTCTGTTATAGAACAAAATCATTTCAGCACTGTTAATAGATCGCAGTAACTTTTAGCAGCACAGCACGTTTTATTCCAAAACAACCGGACATGCACTACAGACCCGCATTTATTTTCATTTCGCTTTTCTTTTCAATCACTATCTACGGCCAAAACAACACCTGCAACTGTCTCGAAAACCTGGAAAAAACCATCCAGAAAACCGAGGAGAATTATGCGGGATACCCATCCAAAGTAAATGCTGGTACCCCTAAAACATACAAACAACTGGTTCACTGCTGACGCGAGTGTGTCAGGCGCTTAACTGCAACGATCTAAAAAGTCAGGCAAAGGCAGTTCTGACCTACCAGCGTCCGGTAAACAACCCCTCGCCCGGTTAAACAAAGATTACTGTTGCCTGCGAGGAAGTCTTCAACACATACAACTATCAGGTAAGTAAAAACAATCGGCCGTATATTATATTTGTTATTGTAATTTATTTCGCGAACCATTCGCACCATTTTTTTTAATTCTAAAACGACCAACATGAAACAAAAAAAATGGAAGGGCGTCGTTCTTCTTTTCTTTATCGTCCTTGCCTGTTCTGTACAGGCACAGTCTCCTATCAAAGTAACATTATTGGGCACTGGCGCACCTGTTCCTTCTATTGAGAGATTCGGCCCCAGCATATTGGTGGAAGCCGGCGGACAGAGGCTCCTATTCGATTGCGGGCGCGGAGCCTCGCAAAGATTGTGGCAATTAAAAATTCCCCTCGGGCAAATCGACGCTGTATTCATCACACATCTTCATTCCGATCATGTAGTGGGCATTCCCGATCTATGGCTCACCGGCTGGATACCGGCTGTTTATGGAAGAAGGGCAAGACCCTTCCAGGTATTCGGACCCGATGGCACGAAGGATATGATGCAAAATTTAGTAAAAGCATTTTCCTGGGATATCAATACACGCAGCAAAGAAAAAAATAAAGTTGATAGCGGGGCGCTGGTACTTGCAACCGATATCAGGGAAGGATTTCATTGGGAAACAAATGGAGTAAAAGTGACTCCCTTTACAGTTCGTCATGCCGACTTCATCGACTCCGCGCTCGGTTACCGGGTAGATTATGCGGGTTATTCGGTGATTTTGTCGGGAGATACACGCTATAGTGAAAACCTGGTCCGCTATGCAACGGGCGCAGATGTGGTTATTCACGAAGTAGCCGCCGCCCAAATAGATCCCACCCGCAATACACCGCTTGTGAAGCAGATTCTCGGTTTCCATACATTGCCCGAAGATGCGGGAAAGATATTTGCGCAAGTAAAACCCAAACTCGCGGTTTATTCTCATATCGTTCTGCTAACTTCCGATCCCTCCATAGCGCCGCCCAGCGTTAACGACCTGATCACTCGAACCCAAAAAATTTATGACGGTCGTTTGCAGGTTGGAGAGGATTTGATGAGTATTGAAATTGGCGAAAAGGTAAACGTTACAAGGTTTGTTGCAACAGGCAACAAGCCACCAGAGATCGTAAGGTAAAGAGCGCAACTACAAAAAATAACAAAAGTAGAAAAAGGCCTTTGTTCGCAGCGCTGACGCGAATGTGTCAGACGGTTAGTTGCAGCTATCTAAAAAATTAAGCAACCACGGCTCTGACCTACTCGCGTCCTATAAACAATATTCCTTAACGGCTTTCCCCCTCGCCCACGCGAATGTGTCAGACGGTTAACTGCGGCGATCCAAAAAACTAAGCAACCACAGTTCTGACCTACTCGCGTCCGGTAAGCCACCGCCGGTTTTGTGCAGGTTGATGAGAACATCTTCCCTAGTCGTTCAGCCTTGCTGGAGTGAGTTGTCTGACACACCCGCGCCAGCAGCGGAATTTCCGAAAAGTGGGCTAGGTTTTTCCCCAACAAGACCAGAGTAATTTTTAGTAAGAAATAAAACCCGGAGTTATTATTCAGTACCAAACCAATTTTGCCGATGCGCCATACTGATCACCTCGGCCTTGGATTGAACATGGAGTTTGTCGTAGATGTTAGCGATATGCTTGCGAACGGTGAGCACGCTGATATCAAGCTCCGATGAAATTCGTTTGGCATCCCATCCACTAACGAGATGTTTCAATATCTCTTCCTCGCGCCCGGTGATCATTTCCGGTAGCGCTGTTTTTTCGGCGCTTAACGGAACACTGGATTTACCCAGCATATGCAGGGCCTTTCGTGCAATGGCAGGGCTCATGGGCGCTCCGCCATACTCCAACACATTCACAACAGCTTCCTGCAACATTCCCGCCGGCTCATGTTTGAGCAGGTATCCCGAAGCCCCTGCACGTATAGCTTCGAAAATTTTTTCGTCGTCGTCGAATACGGTCAATACAATAAAATGTATCGATGGATATTTCGATTTGGCCATTCGAATAGTGTCGATTCCATTCAATCGCGGCATTTCAATATCCATAAAAATAACCTGCGGCAGTTTTGCCTGGGGCAGGCCCTTTAACTGTTCGAGACAATCGTGCCCATTGGTAGCCACAAACGACACCTGCATATTCCCTAACAATTGTATCTTCTGCAAAAAAGTATTGCGGTTTACGTTGTTATCCTCGCAAAGGGCTACTATAAAATTCATATTACTAAAATTAAAAGGCCGGCTTGCCTGAAAAAATAATCAATTTGTAGTAGGCGAAATTTTCACCAGCGTACCCGAAGGACTGGCACTTTCCCAGCTGATCTTCCATTTCGCTTCCCTGCTTCTTTCCATCATATTCGCCAGGCCATTTCCGGAATTCCCCATTACATTTTCAAAATCAAACCCGCTTCCGTCGTCTCTTATTTTTACCTCCCAACTATTCGCAGCATCTATGCTTACTACAATATTTTTTGCCCGGCTATGCTTCAGCGCATTATTGATTGCTTCCTGCAGAATACGGTAGAGATGAAATGCCTGGAAAGAAGGCAGCCGGTAATCGCGCGATATGTTTTCGTCCACGTCGATATTGATATCGGGATAGCTTCTCCGGATGCGGCTGATAAATGATTTGATACGATCGCTGATCGCTGTTAAACTCAATTCATCTTTTTTCAATGCCCAGATCGTGTCGTTCAACTGCGAAATGATGGCGCCTGAATTGTTGGAAAGTTCCTGCAGCGCATTCCTGGTTTTTTCGTCTGCATCCGGTACATGAATATAACCAATATTGGATGCCATGGAAGCCGCGTAGGCGCCGAGATTATCGTGCAGGTCCGAAGCAATCCGCACCCGTTCCTTTTCTTCGGCTTGTTTGCGTTCTTCTTCCATCAATTTGGCAATTCGGCTTCTTTGACGCCTCCTGTAATTTCTGAATAATACCAATCCCGCTACCAGCAGCAAAAAAGTTAATCCTATAGAGCCATAAAAAAGAAAATTCTTTCGCTGCAGATCGAATTTCTGCTGCAGGATGGTATTCTCTTTTTTCTGCACCTCGTATTTGGTTTGCAATTCGGCAATCGCTTCTGCAGAATTGGCCGCATATAAAGAGTCTTTGGCGCTCACCAATTCCTCCAGGGAAACATAGTATTCATTCATATTCCCCGCCTGCTTATAATACCCGGCAAGTTTTTCGAGAAAGGTAACGCGCACTTTGGGATCGTTTGTAAACACCTCCACAGCTCCATTAGTGGCCGAAACAATATCGCCTTTTTTCAGATTGTTTTTACAAACCTCAATGGCCTTATTCAACTGACCCGAGCTGGCATAAAACTCAGCAAGCTGAAGATTGTCTTCCACAATAATGCTTGTTGAAGAAAGCTTTACCCGGATAGCCATCATTTCCAGCAAAGCCTTTTCCGCATCGGCATAACGCTGCAGTGAAGTATAGATGTTTGTTTGAACGCGAAGAGCCGTTGCGATATAGTGCAGGTTTTGTAATTGCCGGCAAAGCGGAAGTCCTTTGTTTATGTAGTATTCAGCCGAATCATTTTTACCAACGAAGGCGTAGGCATAGCCCGCATTGATATAAGCCGGTGCCAGCACCTCGATATGATTGCTTCCAATGGCAATGGCTCTTTTGATCCATCCCAGCCCCTGTTGCGGAACTTTCCGTGCAATTTCTACCGATCCAATCGTATTACAACTTAATCCAATCGTACTTGTATCCTTATACTTTTCTGCCAATGATAACAACCCGTATAAAACATCCAGCGCTTCTGCATAGCGCGATTTTGAACCGAGATACATCGCCTTGGCTCTTGCCAGTTTGAAATAAATAGCACGCGTAGCAGGATCATCTACCGGGTTTTTGGCGAATTCAGGTTCTATAAAAACCAGGGCACTGTCGCTCCATCCCCAGCGATAATACCAATTGGCATAAGCCAGTTCGGCCAGGCTTTTCTGCTTCGGGTTGCTGCTGCGGCTTGCCAGCTCTTTAATAACGGGGCCGTATAGGTCGAAACTATCTCTGTTGAGAGATTGGTGCTCTTCTGCAAGATCCAGGTATGCCAGCAATTTTTCCTCATCGCTGCGGGCGGTATAAATTTTTTTCCGCAAGCTATCGATGCGATCGGTTTGTGAAAATGAAAACAAATAAGCAATCAGCGGAACGAATAAAATAAATCTACGGTTAAGGCGCATACGGAAACTAAGTTAAAACATTCAAGCTGCCTCTACCCCCTGCTACTACAAATTAAGTATTTTCTGCCGCCCGCTTAAATGCAATTTTTATGGTAACAAATCCAACCTGAAATAAGCTGTCGCCGCCCTTGCTATTGATCTGCCGGGTTTGAAACCGGCTATCCCGGATTAAAAGACCATAAATACTAACTGATGACCCGACTCCTTTGCCTCTTGCTCCTTACTGCAGCAGTAAATCCTTTAATTGCAATCGCACAAAAAAAACCGGTACAAAAAGCCAATATAGCCGAACTGGAGACCAAACTGGTTGTTCCTGCGTGGGCCGCGAATAAATCCATTAAAAAAAATACTTCTCCATTAAATATTGTCAACGGGCCGCTTGCCACCTGCGATACTGTTATATTAACCCGCCAGTCGCAAATCGATAGTTTTAAAATACTTTATCCCGGCTGCACAACGGTAGAACTTTTATTGATCGATGGACAAGGCGCAAGTCCGGCCATTACGAGGCTTGATTCGCTTAACGAAATTATAAGCGTAACGCAGAAACTGAAGATAGCGCATACATCCATCAGCTCATTATCTGCACTTTCTTCCCTCGTTGCATTGAACGATACACTTGAACTGGAATACAATTTTTCGCAAACCAGCATTGGCCTCACCAACCTTAACAGCCTCGGAACAATTATACTGAACAGGTTGCCGGCTTTGAATACGATAGCGGGTTTGTGCAATAATATCGATAGCATTGGCGGCGTGCTGATCGATAGTACCGGTTTAACCGGATTGGAGGGGATGGAAAATGTAGTACATATCAACGGTTACCTCGATCTTCGCCTTTCCCCTATTACCAGCTTAAATGCTCTTACCAATCTTCGTTCCATTAACGGTTACCTGAGGCTGGAGCGATTGGATGCTTTTAATTCCATTGGCCTTTCCAACCTGGAAACTGCATTCGGCTTTTTGTTTGCGGGTCTCGATAATCTTAGTTCATTAAGCGGTTTAAGCACTCATCTCACTACCACCAATCTCGGTACTATCTGGATGATCAATACCGGGCTTAGCTCCCTCTCGGGTTTGGAAAATGTTACCGGATGCTCTAATTTTTATTTCTGGCTGAATCCCAATCTTATAACGTTGCAGGGATTTCAGAACGTGAGTGGTAATATTCCTTTTGGAATTTCAATCTGGGGAAACGATGCTTTGACGAATATCTCGGCCTTAAGCAATATTACTTCCATCAGCGACGGAGAGCTCGACCTGCACGGCAATAATCAGTTGGCCAATTTCACCGGCCTTGGAAATATTATAAACATCGGCCGGCGATTCAGGCTTTATGAAAATCCATTGGTAACTTCATTGGCCTTTCTGAATTCCAATCTTGTAATTTCCGATAATCAGAACGAAGGAGTGGAGATAAGAAATAATCCACTATTGGAATTATGTTCTTTCACTCCGCTCTGTAATTACCTGAATAATGGAGGATTTGGCACCATCGAAAACAATGCACCCGGTTGCAGCAGTATCGCCGACATACAAATTGGATGTGACAGCGGATGCAGTGGAGGCAACTTAATTACGTGGACAGGCAATAACAGTTCCGATTGGAATGATCCGGATAACTGGTCGCCTGCCTCGGTACCCGGTGCTTGTGACAGAGTATACATTCCTTCTGGTGCCTTCAATTATCCGCTAGCTAATACATCGATTTCCATCGGCGGCCTCATCATGGAAGGTGGTTCCAGTCTCGATATGGCCGGCTACAACCTGTTTTGCAGCGATAGTTTGTACATGAGCGACGCAAATATTTATGCAGCCAATTCAATCCAATTTAACCGGTTGATGAATCCCTATGTATCTGCCTCGGGCATTGAAGGCGGAGCCAGTATTTCATTTCAAAAAGTTTTAGGAAACCTTCAATTCTATAATAGCAATTTTTATGGCAACCTGCTTCTTACCGACAGTATTGACCGCGACGCCCCGATGGTGATCAGCGGCAATACCTTTAATAACGATCTTACTTTAATTATTTCCGGTATCAATCCCACGGCAACAACCAGTATTTCGGAAAGTGACCAGGACTATGTGTACGGAAACTTAACTCTTGCTTATACCTCGTCAGCCAATTTTCGCGCGGGCCTGAACGGCACCCTGCATATTGAAGGCGACCTGAACCTGAATGCCATTGGGGATCCTTCATTAATTGAATTCAGGCAGATAGATTTTATGGGTGGACGCAACAGCCATATCCGCCAGCTTGCCAGCGTGCCGGTTACCATCGATTATCTCTATACCAATAAATACTCTAAACAATACTATATCATTCCCGAACAGGACGTTTACCTACGGGTAAATGCCTGTTTAAGTGGAGGACTAATCAAAACATCTCCTTCTGCCCTGCTGGTGGCACTCAATGACGTATTCATTACCTGCCACAGTTCGGAAAGCTGGGTATGGGGACCGCTTAAAAAAATCGGCGACGATCCCTTTACCTTCGTGGTAGGCGATAGTCTGAAAAAAGCATTGCTTTCTTTCGTTACCAACCCGTATTTGCCCACCGACGCATTCACCGTTCAGTATTTCAGAAGTAATCCAACGCTTGCGGGCTACGATACTTCTTTGCGCGCCTCGTCGCTCACCAGTGTATCGGGTAAAGAATACTGGATGCTTACTCGGAACAATGGCAATAGCCGGGTACGTGTTAATCTGCAATACGAAACCAGCCGCAGCCAGCAGATCAATTCCATTTACAGTCTTCGTAGCAGCCACTGGAACGGAACTAATTGGATAAACGATGGGGCATTTACCGCAGAAGGAAATCTCAACGAAGCTTATGTAGTTTCACAGGATACTATTTCAACTTTCGGGCCGGTAACACTAGCCTATGTGATTCCTCCCCGCATCCCCCTCATAACAATTACCAATACCGATTCAGTAGCCTGCCGTGGCAACTCGTTTAAAGTACGGTTTACTGCAGATACATTGATGTTTCCTTCCAATACCTTTACCGTACAACTTTCCGACAGCGCCGGTGGTTTCAGCAATCCATTAAATCTTGGAATACTATCGAGTGCAAGAACCGCCGACAGCATCCAGGTTCTTATACCATCCAATCTGCCCTTATCCAATAATTACCGACTTCGCATTACCGGTACTGCCCCTCCCGATACCAGCATCAATATTCTGGCCCTTCGTATAAAAACATTACCCTCGCAGAGTTTTACGATTGAAGGGCCTGGTACCGGATGTATCAATAGCGTCGTCCACAAATATTATCCCAGTCAAAAGGAAGCGGGCGTCACTTATACCTGGTCGCTTAATGGCGGCGGAACCATCACCACTAGCCAGGATACGGCCTATGTTATATGGACCACCATCGGCACAAAAACACTTACACTTTCCAGTTTCAACGAGTGCGGTAATGGCCCCACCGTAAACCGGAATATTACCGTGAGTCATCCCCCCCCTGCTGCAAGCAGCGTTATTACCAAAAACGGTCGCTGGCTATATGCCACGGCCCCCGATACCAGCCTGCATGCATTGGGCTATCGCTGGTTCAGAAACGATACATTGATCAGCGGTGCAGGCAATGCATCTTATTATGCATCGATGGGAGGAAATTATGTTGTGCGTTACTACAATCTCTGCGGCAACGGGCCCGCGTCGAATACGATTTCATTTGCCGCCAGTTCACTACCGCAAACAATTAATTTCGCTGCTATCCCCACAAAAACATTCGGAGATTCTGCTTTCAGCATCAGCGCCAGTTCCAGTTCCGGCTACCTGGTATCGTTAGCATTAATCAGCGGACCGGGTTCTTTATCGGGCAATACCTATACCATCACCCATTCCGGAACTGCCATCTTCAGAGCAACGCAGGCAGGGGATGATATTTATGATACGGCAGCAACAGTAATTCAAGCGCTAACCATCAACAAAAAAGCACAAAGCATTAACTTCTCTCTCATCGCCGACCAGGATTTACAAAGCAGTTCTTTTATGTTGAATGCAACGGCTAGTTCGGAACTACCGGTTAGTTATACCCTGCAATCCGGGCCTGCCACTATTGCCGGTAATAAAATCAGTTTTACCGGTTTGGGTACGGTTAGTGTAAATGCAGTTCAGAATGGAGATACTAATTTTCTAGCCGCTGCGCCTGTTAACAGAACCTTCTGTATAAGAGTTGCCGAACTCGGAACGATTAACGGACCATTCTATGTTTGCCCGGGACAAACAGCCACCTATCGCATCAATAAGGTTGCAGGACTCACCTATAGCTGGCGCCTTTCCGACGGCACTGTCTATTCTTCGAATGCAGACACAGTGAATATCACCTGGGGAGCGGCGGGGAGCAAAACACTAATTGTTTCTGCTATTGGTCCCTGTGGAGCTGCTTCTGCTAATGACTCACTCACGGTTAATATTATTTCTGCGGTTTCACCGGGAGCAGTGAGTAATATGTTACCTGCAAATTTTGCTGTTGATCAATCACTGCCGCTCAATTTATCCTGGATACCGGGCAGCAATGCATTGAGTTATGATCTTTACCTATGGGATTCTGCCAGCAGTCAACCCTCTCTTCCTTTTGCAGCCAATCTTAGCAATGTTTCTTATTTAATCCCGCAGGGAGCGCTTGCTTATAACAAAGCATATAAGTGGAGACTGGTTTCGAAAAATGCCTGTTTGGAAACCAGCGGACCCATTCAGCAATTCCGTTTGAAAAAATTGCCCGACCTCTTGGTAAGTAATGTGCAGGCACCGGTTACGGCCTTTTCAGGTCAAACTATTACGATCAACTGGCGAGTCACGAATATAGGCCCGGGCAGTACCGGTACCAACCAGTCCTGGAGCGATGCCGTCTTTCTTTCCTTCGATACCATTCCATTTTTCAATATTCCACCCAATACTTCCCCCGCGGCATGGAATCAATTGGAAATTCCCATCCGGCCATTGCTGATCGCAACAAGGAACAACCTGACATCATTGGATAGCGGGCAGCATTACGACAATACCGTCAGCTTTACCCTGCCACCGAACTACGGCCAACCCATCTATGCCTATGTTATTAGCAACTATCCAAACTACGGACTGATTCCGCAAATGAGTGTAGCGAATGATACAGCCAGAAGTGCAGGTCCGATTGTAGTTACCCCCTCACCCACACCCGATTTCCGGGTAGATACTGTATTCACTCCGGGCTCTGTTTTTTCGGGTAGCACCATCAGCGTTACTTATAAGGTAAAGAACTATGGAGTATTGACAGCTCCCGGAAGTAGTTGGACCGATCGACTCTATATTTCACAAAGCCCCATCTTCAATAGCAACAATGCTATTCTCTTAAAACGTTCAAGACCCAACGGAACTTATTATCCCAATCCGGAAGATGCAGTTTTCAGTAACACCCTGCAGTTGCTGGCCGATAGTTCCTATACAAGAACGGTAGATGTAGTAGTACCTAATTTTATATCGGGACAATGGTTTATTTATGTGCAAACCAATAGCGGCAATACGGTGTACGAGGGCGCACTGGCCAATAATAATATCAACAATAAACAACTGCAGGTATTTCTCACACCTACACCGCAATTAACCGTAAGCAGCATCAGTGCTCCGATTACTACGAGCTCTATCACGCAAACATTGGGTGTAAACTGGAATATTTTTAATACTGGGTTTAACGACAACCGCGAAAAAAACAAGGGCCATTACTATTTGGTTAATGGAAGCTGCCAATCAGGTACCAGCATCCAGCTGGTAGATAGTATCGGTTTTGGTTCGAGTTACTGGATCGATCGCATTTATCTCAGTCCCGATTCAACAGGGCTTAGCAGCAATGCAATCCTTGTTGGAGAAAAAGCACAGGGCTCCCAGGCCGGTATATCAGACGCCGATTTAGCACCGCCGGTTAAATGCGTTGTCACAGGAACAGCACCCGCAACAGAAAATATCAATACATCCAATGTAATAAAACCGGGCTCTTTACATCCATCAAATTTCAACTTTACTGTTCCTGCAAATCTTCCTGCGGGTAACTACTATATTTATGTACACGCGAATGCTACGCAAACCGTATTTGAATATCCCGGTATCCCGCAGATACGGCGAAGTGGGCCGATAGCCATACAAAGACCCGATATCATCGCGACGCTTTCACTTCCTGCTACAGCAACTGCCGGACAGGCCATTGCTATCAATTATTCGGTCACCAATAATGGGCCCGGCTCTGTATTTAACCACCCGCGAAAAGATAAAATCTATATCAGCAATTCGACGGTATTCGACGAATCCGCGCAACTGATCGATACAAAATCGTATACAGAAAGCCTGCCCGCCGGAAGCAGCATAGCACATTCGTTCAACTATACGCTGCCAAACAACCTGTCGGGAACAAAATATTTCTTTGTTCATGCCAATTACGATAGCAGTTTCCGCGAAACAAATTATACCAACAATACCAGTGCCGCTGCAGGAGTAACCATTGCCAACCCCATAGCGGTTGATCTCGCTGTAAGCGCCGTTGCAGTGGCAGACACAGTATTCACGGTTTATAGTTCCAAAATAAAATACACTGTCGTCAACAATGGCCCGGGTGCAACTTATGGCAACTGGACCGACAGTATATTCATCAGTTGCAGCCCGGTTTACAATCCTTCCGGCAGTTATTTCGTAGCGACCAGGAATCATAATGAAACAGTAAATAGTGGCAGCGCCTATACCGATTCATTCCAGGTATCCATGCCATTTAGCTGGCGGATCAGCAATTGTTTTCCCGAAACCATGAATGCTACCGCCTATTTCTTTGTAAAGACCAATGCCGGCGGTCAGTTGTACGATACAGTAAACAATAATACGGGAGGTTCGGGCGCGAAAATTTTGATCAATCCATTGGTAGATCATATCGTTACCTCCTTTACAGGTCCGGATACAGCTACCGTAGCAAGACCATTTACCAGTAGCTGGACAGTCAAGAATGTTGGATACCATCCGGCCATTTCGGATTATTTATCCTGGATCGATAAGGTTTATTTCTCACCAGACTCCATTGAAAACGGAAACGATATTCCTTCCAGCCATTTTTATATCGACAGCAGGCTCGAAAGAAATCAAAGCTATTCGGAGATACAATCCATCGTTCCGCCGAATACGCCCACAGGTGACTACTATGTATACCTGAAAACCAATGCCGGCAATTCGATAACAGGAGAAAAGGTGACGAACAACAATGCAAGATTCATTCGTGAGCCATCGGGCACTGCCAAAAAAATACATGTCGTTCAGCCCCTGCTGCCCGATTTGATTGATACTATTCTCAGCGTTCCATCAACCGCGGCAGCCGGTCAGCCGCTAACCCTGGTATATCGAACCAGCAATATCGGCGCCGGTTCAACCTATCCAAGTTTCTACAGCAATACCATCTATCTCTCCAGCGATTTTATTCCCGGTAATGCAGGAGATATCGAACTCGCAGCACGCAATATGTCTTCGGTATTGCAGGCCGGGCAAAACTATACGGATACACTCCGGTTTACCCTTAATCTAAATACCATACCGGGCAATTATATATTGATTTTAAAAACTGATGCCAACAATGCAGTAGTTGAATCGAACGATACCAATAATCTCGCGTTTGCCTATGTAAACATCTATATTCAGCAACCCGTAGATCTTTTGGTAGAAAATATCCAACACCCCGATACCGTTTTACTAGGCTATAATATAGATACCGTAAAATGGGTGGTTGCCAATAATTCTGCCAATACCGCCAGCGGGATCTCTTCGGATGGAGTTTATCTCTCGAACAATAGCAGTTTCGATTCTACGGCCATATTGATTGGTATTCAGAATAAAAATATTTCGATGCCGCCGCTCGCGCGCGACAGCCAGTCGTTCCGACCCCTTGTGAGTAGCCTTGCCGAAGGATCTTATCATGTATTGGTGAAAACCGATCTGCTAAACAATATCAACGAGCCCAATAAGAATAATAACACCAGCCCCTCTTCCCGGAAAATTTATGTAAAAGCAAAAGAGCTTGCATTGAATATTCCGGAGTTCAATACTCTTCATACCATTACCCGTTATTATAAACTGGTAATACCCGATTCGCTAAACGGATCCACGATACTGGTTACGCTCCGCAGCAACGATTCCCTAACGATGCGCAACGAAATGTATATGGCATTGGGATATGTTCCCTCGCCCGCCCGCTTCGATTACCAGTTCAATACACCTAATTATGGCAATCAGCAGATATTGATGAGCTCGGTGGTAGATTCGGTTTACTATATCGCCATTCGTTGTGTGTCGGCAAATCCAGTTGTTCAGAACATAACACTGAATGCAGTACAACTGCCTTTTGCGCTTTTAACGGTACAATCCAATAGCGGTGGAAATATCGGCAACGTAACGGTGAAACTGAACGGTTCGCTGTTTACAGCCAATATGACGGCACGGCTTTCCAAACCGGGAACTACCATTGATGCCTCGGCTATTTACTTTGTAAACAGTACCACCGCATTTGCCACTTTCAATCTACAGGGCAAACCATTAGGCCTATACGATGTACTACTGCAAAAACCGGATTCCAGCAATGCCTTACTTGCAGGCAGTTTCACCATCACTACCGGCAACAATGGAGGCGTGTTAACAGGTGGTGGCAATAATACCGGGCAGACAGGAAACGGCAACACGCCGGGATGCGACCCGGGCGCACCCGGCGGACTCAATTCGCTGCTCCTTACCGAAGTAATTGTTCCTGAAAAAGTATTTGTTGGATGGCCATTCCCCATCCAGGTGAATTATAGCAACCCTGCCAATTTCGATGTGCCGGTACAAACAAGAACCCTCTTCAACGATAAAGAAGTAGTGGTAGCACTTACACAGGCAGGACTCGCCGACGGTAAAACATCGCTTTACCTCGAATTGAAAGAACCCGGAGGTCCGCCCGGAATGATCAGGGCGGGGGGCAGCGGAACCATTATTGTTTATGGAAAGACGCCACCCAATACGCCGGGTCACACCTTCATCAAATTCACTTTAAAGTAAAGAGCAGTATCATGATTCGTCCAATCTTAAAATGGGATATGAGAAATATATTCTTAAGCAATTGTTTCCTTATAACAGGTATATTGGTTGTTGCCAGTTTACAGGGCGCAGCGCAAAACATCAATATTCCCAATAAAACCGGGCCCATGGGCCTGCAGGTAAACACGCTTACGGGCAATCTCTACTACTACCGCCAGGACTTATTGATTCCGGCAAGAGGGCTTGATTTCAATATAGGCTTTCACTATAACAGTTTTGCCTATCTTGAAAACGATGGATACGGAAACGGATGGACTTTCAATTATCATATCCTCTACAACAATGATAGTCTTGGTGGAAAGACCATACGCTGGGGTGATGGACGGGAAGATTATTATACTCCTTCAGGACCAGCTTCCTTCAATGCGCCGAAGGGATTTTTCGACCAGCTGGAAGAATACCAGCCGGGAAAATGGAGGATCACTCAGACCGATGGCACCAAATTTTTCTTCGATAACAGCATGCATCGCCGCATCACCCGCATGGAAGATGCAAACGGAAACTATATCGCCTTCAGTTACGCAGATACCCTGCTGGTTTCATTAACCAATGGGGCCGGGCAAAGCATCACGCTGTCTTATAATAACGGGCGACTCACCAGCATTAACGATGCGCTGGCAAGCCCCGCCCGCAGTTTCACCTATTCGTACGACGCAGCAGGTAACCTTACCGAAGTAAAAGATCCCCTGAATAATAGTACCCGTTACAGCTATTTAATCAACGGGCCTATGAAATCGGTGACCGATAAAAACAATAACAAGGTAGATATCGTATACCTCAACAATTTTGCCCTCAGCGAAATGATCGGTTGCAACAAGAGAATCAGCTTTAGTTACGATACGGCCAGTTTGCGCACCCTTGTTACCGACTATCTCGAAAGCGGCAATAACCAGGTGAGTCAGTACGATTTTAAAAGGCAGGAAGGAAAGAAATGGCTCAGTGCTATTTCGGGAAACTGCTGCGGCTTCGAAATGAAATTTGAATTTGATGCAGCCGGCAATAAAATCAGCGAAACCGATGCCAATGGAAATACTACCCGTTATACCTACGATGCGCGCGGCAATATGCTAACCATCACCGATCCGCTCAACAATACGCAAACATTTACTTATACGTCCGACTTCAACAAACCATCGAGCTTCAAAGACCGGAAAGGCGCCATTACCAGCATGAATTATGATTCCAGGGGAAATCTCCTCCAAATTACCGAACCTGGAAACCTGGTGTATACCGCAACCTACAATACCAATGGCGATATCACCAGCAGCACCGATCCGAAGGGAAATACCTTCACCTATAACTACGATGCGCTGGGCAATCCGTTAACTGTAACCGGGCCCAATGGTTATTCGGCGCAACTGGCATACGATGCACGGGGTAACCTGCTTTCGTTTACAGATGCAAAGGGAAATAGCAGCAGTATGGAATTTGATATCCTCAACCGGCTCAAAAAAATAACCGATCCGCTCAGCCATAGTGTACAGCTTGGTTATGATGCCGCCGGCAATCTTATCTCTTTCAAAAATCAAAACAATGAAAGCAGCAGCATGGCATACGATGCCAGCAACCGCCTCGTAGAAAGCACCGATGAAATGGGAGGAAAAACCATTGTTCGATACGATGCCATGAACAATATCAAAAGCATCCGCAATGCCCTGGGTTATGAAGCCGGTTTTGAATACGATAACCGAAACCGCCTGCAAAGAATCACCGACCCCGAGGGAAATACACTTACAGCCGATTACGATGCGAGGGGCAATCTTACCCAGCTTCGGTTACCAGATGGACAAATTCTTAACTATACCTATGATGCACTTAACAGGCTGGTATCTGTAAGCGATGCGGTTGGAATCATTATAAATGCCAGTTACGACAAAAACGGGAATATCATCAGCCGCAGCAATGCAAGCGGTGCTACCTATACTGCAGAATACGATGCGCTCAACCGGATCAAAAAAATCACCGATCCCCTGGGCAAATCCTATAATTTAACTTACGACAATAATAATAACATCGTTGCAGTTACGGATCGCAGTGGCTTTACTTCTACTTATACTTACGACAGCTTGAACCGAATGAAAACGGTGACCGACTACAATGGAAATACCGTTTCCATTACTTACGATCTGAACAGCAATATCGCATCGCTTAGCGATGAAAATAACAATACTACCAGCTATACCTACGATCCGCTCAATCGCCTGATAAGAACCACTTTTCCCGATGGACGCTACCTGGAAAATTCCTACGACAATAAATCGAATCTTATTACACGACGGCTCGCAGATGGAAGCCTGATCAGCTTTGGTTACGATTCGCTCAACCGCGTAGTTTCTAAAACACTTCCCGGCGGAAACACTTATTCTTATGCCTACGATGCACTGGGTCGTATGTCAACGGCCACTAACAGTGAAGGAACAGTGAGTTTTAGTTACGATGCCCTCAATCGCGTAATTACGGAAAGCTTTAACGGTCGAACCATTCGCTATACTTATAATATCAGTGGAAGAACACAAAGCATTATTTACCCCGACAGTACCCTCATCGTAAAAACCTACGATACGCGCAACCGGCTTACCAGCATCACAAAAAACAATCAATTGCTGGTGAGCTATCAATACAATACCATCAACCAGCTCACATCGAAATTGATGGGCAATGGAACCAGCACCAGCTATCAATACGATATCGCCAATCGGTTAAGCAATATCTTTACCGCAGGCGGAACCATACAAAACAGCAGTTTCAGCTATAATAACAACAATCATAAAACTTCTATCAGTCGCCTCAACAACCCCGCACGCTCGGAGCAGTTTACTTACGATAATGGCCGACGCCTTACCAATTACAAACGCGGGCCCATGGGTGGAACGCCTCTGGTGGAGAATTCCTATACTTACGATGCCCTGGGCAACCGGGTATCGGCCAGTTTCAATGGCGTCAATACCAGTTACAGCAGCAATAACCTGAACCAGTTGCTGAGTAGCAATAACGGAACGCAGACTATTAATTTCACCTTCGATAACAATGGCAATCTGCTCTTCGACGGCCGTTTTCACAAAACATACGATGCCGAAGGGCGCTTGCTGAAAGACTCCGCCTCTCCGATTAATGTAATTACCTATGGTTACGACGCATTGAACAGAAGGGTGCGGAGAAATGCCAATGGCATCAGCGTGCGTTATGGCTTTTCAGGGTTTTCATTGATTGAGGAGATCAATCCTTCCAATGGATCGCTTCTCAGCAAAACCGTTTTCTCGGATTTTCTGAGCCCGGTAGTGAATGAAAAAAACGGTCAGCAATATTTCTATCACCAAAACGAAATGAACTCAGTGGAAGCCATCAGCAACCAGTTTGGCCGGGTGCTGGAAACTTATGAATACGATGCCTATGGCAGCATGAAGATCTATGATTCTCTTAACAATCCAATAAACAGCTCTTTAACCGGTAATCATTTCGGCTTTACAGGACAGTTATACGATAGTGCCACGAGAACCTATAAATTCTTCTTCCGCGACTACAATCCCGAAACCGGGCTTTTTAACCAGCGCGACCTGGTTGGTTATGCCGATGGCATGGGCATGTATCAATACGTTCATAACAATCCCGCCAATGGCATTGATGTATTGGGATTGAACGATTGCGATGAACAGAAAAAATCCCTGCTCGATCAAACCGAATGGCTGGAGAGCTATGTCAATGGAATCATCTCCTCGCTCGACAAAATGAGTGATTATACCAAAACTGCCGATAAACTTAAGCTCGCAAAAACACTGGCCAACGATGCCAAGGTATTCAAGGGCGCGGCCAATGTAATGGACCAGATGGGATTGCTGGATAAGGCGCTTGATTTCTGGATCAAGGGCGATGCCTTGGCCGATGCGTCAAAGGCTCTCAACAATTCCAACTCGGTTAAGCTGCTGGGCGGTTTTAAAGATTTTGCCAAAGGAGCCGGCAATGCACTTAATGTAGCGGATGTATCCATCAAGGGATTTAAATTCAAACAGGCCGTGGGCGATTATATGAATGGAAATATCGACGGCTACCAGCTCACCAAATCGGGTGGCAACCTCGGGCAAAGTGCATTGGGTTTTTCGGGCGTTGGTGGACTTTATAATCTCTTTGATTTTGCCCAGGAGAAACTGCTCACCGGCCAAAGCATGAACGACAATGCCGAATATGCCGGGCAGTTTTACGGCGAACTGTATTCGAATATGGTCGATAACCAGGATTGGAAGACGATTCCGCTGGTTCCGAAAAAAAATGGAATCGGTTTCGAACGCGATCCCCGTTTTATGGAAATGCGGCGCCGCATCGAAAACAAAGTGTACAGGCGAAAGGCCGACTGCCCGCAAAACAATGGAGGCGGCACGCAGCGACCGTCGCCCATCAATGGTTCCGAAAACGGCGATATTACCGAGGCGATCTCCTCCTTCGATCCCAATGAAATTATTGGCCCGGATGGTATGCCCGATAAAAACTGGGTGTCTGTGAACGACCGACTACCTTATACCGTTACTTTTGAAAACGATAAATCGGCCACCGCACCTGCCAAATACGTAAAAATAATTGTGCCCATCCATCCAAAAATGAACCCGGCTTCTTTCCAATTGGGCAGTTTTGGTTTCAATAGCCTGAGTTTTACGGTGCCTCCGGCAAGCGCATCTTATTACCAGCGACTCGATTGCCGCGATTCACTTGGATTGTTTGTGGATGTGATTGCTGGTTACGATATTGGAACCAACCAGGCATTCTGGGAATTTCAGTCGATCGATCCTCTTACACTCCTTCCACCTGCCGATCCGCTCAAAGGTTTTCTCCTGTTGCAGGATAGCAGCAGTCTGACCTCCGGGCATGGCTTTGTAAACTTCAGCATCAAACCCGTTTCCAATGCCAATACACTCGATACTATATTAGCGAGAGCCGATATTGTTTTCGACAACAACGATACCATTCCCACCAATGTGGAATTAAATACCATCGATGCATTGCCGCCGGTAAGCAATATCGCAGCGCTGCCAGCAACCAGCATCAATACCGAAATTGATATGGTGTATACCGGTGCCGATGATGTCAATGGCTCGGGAGTAAAAAGCTATTCCATTTTTATATCCGACAACAATGCCGCGCCGGAACTATTTGCAGCTGATTTCAGTGGCGGCGATACTTCTTTTATCGGTCTGCCAGGTCATCAATATAAAATATATTTATCGGCCAAAGACAGTGTGGGCAATACCGAAGCCCTGCGACTGGTAGATTCAGTATTCGTGCTTTCCGGAGAGAATACGATTTGTCCGAATGGGAATATTGTCTTCGATTCCAAAACGAGCGGCGCCGTTTTTCAATGGCAGGTAGACATGGGTTCGGGATTTGTAAATATTTCCAACGGCGGTATATATGCGGGTGCCAACAGTGCCATCCTTCAACTCAGCAATGCACCCACATCGATGTACGGATATCGTTACCGCTGCATGGTGAATGGAAGTTTGTACAGCACCACGTTCCTGCTCAAATTTGGAATGAAATGGGAAGGAATCATCAGCAGCGACTGGTTCAACCCGGCTAACTGGACTTGCGGAACTCTGCCCGACGAAAACACCGATGTTATTATTGAGGGAGGCAAATTCAATTACCCGGTGATTGGCTCCGATGTATCGGTGCGCAGCCTTCGATTGAACAGCGGCGCCAGTGTAACAGTGAACCCGGGAGTAACTATTACCATTCGCAAATAAATAAAAGGGCGTTTGCACAGGCAGGCGCCCATAACAAAATTTATATGACACATTTTATTATTCCCACCAACAAGGGCCATAAAGCCGTGCTGCCCGAAAACATCATCCGTATTGAAGCCTGCAGCAACTATTGCAAAGTGTATTTTGCCAACGAGTACCCGCTTACGGTAGCCAAGGTATTGCATTGGTTTGAGCAGAAACTCTCCTGCGGCAATTTCTACCGCATCCACCGCGGTCATATTGTCAACCGAAAATTCATTTCCACCATCTCCTGCAACAAAACCCTCACCCTTTGCAATGGCGAACGGCTGCAGGTGAGTAAACGAAAAAGGTATATGATACAGCAGATACTGGATTGATCGGAAAACGTTATCGCTCACAAATAGCTTTATCCAAGCGTAAAACATCAGAATGTTGGTATTTGCTTCTTTACTCCAAATGGGGGTAAAAAGCTGCCGGCCGCAGGCTGCACGAAGCCGATCCGAAAACATGATGATATACTTTAATCTGATAGATTTCCCACAACCGGAGAACACATTATATTATCGGGGAGTTCCTTCTATTACTCTCACCATTACCCGCAGTTATAAAAAAATCCGTACAAATACGGTGGGGTTGAGTTATTGTTTTTACTAATTTACAATCATTGATCTTAAAGCGTCCTCGCGATGCTAATAATCAACCAAAACAGTATATGTTGAAAGTTGAATGAAGCATTCTTTGATTGCCCGTTTTCGGATTCAGCTATTGATATATGCCGATCGCCCGAAATAGTAGTTCGCATATATAAAAGGATATGAAGTCATATTATTATTATTTTAAAGTTAGCAGCTTGGTGACTATATTCCGAAGAATGACATTTTGTTTACAATATTTAACCTATTAGTATTCCATTACGAACTCCATTGTTCATCACTCGACTCTCGACCAAATAAAAAACCTCTTCAAATAAACACTCTCAAACATGCACGAAGTAAGATTCTCGCTCCCTGAACGTGAGCTCGGAAAATCAGATATCGAGTTTAAAATAAAAAAAGACGGTAAGGTATTTGGAACTCTAGGAGTTTCTAAAGGGTCCATAGTTTGGTTCCCAAAGGACACATCTTATGGTCATAAGATCAGTTGGGTTGATTTTGATTCTTTTATGAAGACTAAAAGAAGGCAAGAAAAACGATAGCCAACTTGAATGAACACTGTTAGGAATAAATCTGTAGCGGTTTCAGATTTTGTGACAGAACAATACAGCAATTCTTGTTTGCAAAAACAATAATCCCGGCTTTCGCCGGGACTACTGTAAAAGTGTTCACTACGGAATAATCCTTATTGTGATTTGCTTCAATTGAATACAAATATATTCAATACAAATCGATTTGAAATTTTTTTTTTAAATTCACAGCAACCCTTAAGCTAAGTTCACATGAAAAAAATTCTTGGCCTTGACCTTGGGACCAACTCTATTGGCTGGGCACTGATCGAACGTGATTTCGAAAACGAAGTTGGGAAAATATTGAGCATGGGAAGTCGAATTATCCCGACCGATAGTGATTTGTTGAGTAAATACGAGGCCGGTCAGGCGGCTTCAAAAAATGCTGCAAGACGCCAGGCAAGGGGGGCGCGACGATTAAAGCAACGTTATAAACTACGTCGGCAGAGATTAATAGATGCCCTAAAAATTCTTGGCTGGATACCCGAATCTTTTCTTCCCGGCCATCGCTTTGAGGTCGACGAAATAACACTTCGGGAGATGAAAACGCTCTTTCCTGGCTCAGATATTTCAGACGATTGGGTTGTATATTATTTACGGCACAAAGCTCTTAGCGAAAAAATTTCCGAACGAGAGCTTGCCCAAATAATTTATCATATGAACCAAAGGAGAGGGTTCAAAAGCAATCGTAAAACAGCTAACGAAATTGCAGAAATCGACGATACGGCAGAAGAAAATACCGGTAAGAAAAAAAGAGAGAAGAAAGTTGAAATTGTAACAATTGTATCACTTCGAGATACTGAAGAAAAACTAAAAGGCAATACCATCTTCGAAATTGAATTAGTCGATGGTAGAAAAGGGACCATCGCCAGAAAATCAAAACCTGACTGGGAAAACAAAGAGATTGAACTCGAAATCACTTGGATTCCACCGACGCAAAAAAGTCCCGAGCGCCTCGAATTCAGACCCCTCACCAATTCCGATGCAGATAAATGGGCAAAACAAAAGATTGCCAGGGAAGAAGCAATAGTTAAGTCGGGACTTCAATATCCGGGCAGCTATTATTTTCATGAGCTGCTAAAAAACCGCCAATACCAGATCAAGGATGTTTCTATTGATCGCAGCTTCTATGTTAATGAACTGACTGCTATACTCCATAAGCAAATTGAATTGAATCCAGCCCTTCAAAATAAGGACGCCATAATTAAAATTGCTGAAAATTTTTACCCCAAAAATCTTGAAAAACAAAAAGAACTAAAGAATCACGATCTCGTTCATTTATTTATAAATGACGTTATATACTTTCAACGTCCATTGAAAAGTAAAAAAAGCAGTATCGCTGATTGCCGTTTTGCATTCAAAGAATACATGGCGCCTGACAAGCTTGACAAAATAAGGATACCTTACAAAGCAGCCCCAATCAGCAGCCCTATCTTCCAAGAGTTTAGAATCTGGCAAACAATTAACAATATCAGGGTTCTGCAAAGGCAATATCGGGACGAAGCTGGCAAATTGCATCTTGAACAAGATGTAACCACTCAATATGTTGATTGTGCGGGTCGGGAGCAACTATTTGAACTCTTTGACAATCGCGAAAGCGTAAATCAAAAACAAATACTAAAGGCAATCGGGTTGGATGAAAAAGATTTCCTTGTAAATCTATTTCGGCTTAACGAGCAAAAAGAAATTCCGGGTAATGAAACCAAGACAGCTATCCGTAGGCAGTTTAAAAAGGCCGGCTACGAGGCGGAAGGAAACCTTTTGATATCGAACCCCCAGAAATATTACCTCCTTTGGCATATTTTCTATTCATTGGACGAGGATAAGCATATTTCAAAAGCATTATGCAGACAGTTTGCAATTCCACCTGCAGTAGCCGAAATAGTATCAAAAATTCCGGCGTTCAAATTGCAGTATGGCTCGTTATCGCATCAGGCTATTAACCGACTATTGCCATTAATGCGATCTGGAAAATATTGGAGTTGGAACAATATAGACACATCTACTAAACTTCGTCTTCAAAAGCTGATAACCGGGGAATATGACGAAAACATAAGCGAACACTTGAGGGAGCTCTTTTCTAAACATCAGATCACCAATGAAGACAAATGCCAGGGAATGCTTGTTGCAATGGCAGCGTATTCGGTTTACGGAGTCCACAGCGAGCGAAATCAAAATTCATATGATACTCCGGAACAGTTACTACCCAAAGAGCCGTTGAACCTCCGCAATCCCATTGTAGAACAGGTTGTAACTGAAACCCTGCGGATTGTACATGATATATGGAAAACTCATGGCCGCCCCTGGGAAATTCATATTGAACTATCAAGGGATTTAAAACGAAATGCCAAAGAAAGAGAAGAAATCTCTAAAGTCATCTCGGAAAATGAAAACGAAAACAAAAGAATTGCAGCAATACTCAGAGAATTGAAATTAGGAAACCCCAATTCCATAAGTGATATTGAACGGCTTAAATTATGGGAGAGGCAGGCAGATGAGAAAGCGCGAGAGGAATTTAAACAGATTAAGTTTAAGCGCCCAACCGAACCAACCCGGCAAGAAATAGAGAGATACAAACTTTGGGCTCAACAGAATTTCTTGTCACCTTATTCTGGCAAGCCCATTCCTCTTTCAAAACTTTTTACGCGTTCTTACGATGTTGACCACATCATCCCCAGGAGCCGATTCTTCGACGACTCCCAAGACAATAAAGTGGTTGTGGAAACAACTCTCAACAAAGAAAAGGATAACAAAACAGCTTACGAGTATATAAAATCAGGCAGCGTGAACGGCAATCAGTTGTTGTCGCCTTCTGAATACGAGTCACATATCATTCGTTATTTCTTTGGCAAAAAAAGAAACCTGTTACTAAGCGAAGACGTACCAGAACGCTTCTCCAACCGGCACCTGGTTGACAGCCGCTATATCAGCAGAAAACTAACAGAATTGCTCGCCCCAGTTTCCGAAAACACTGCTGACCCTATCATTTCGACAACTGGAAGTATAACGAGTGAATTAAAATCAGCGTGGGGCGTTGGGGAAAAGATGAAGGAAGTAGTACGGTGGCGTTTTGAACGACTTACTGAAAAGAGCGGCGAACCCTATGTTTGGTATGAAGAAGAATTAGATGACAAAGAACAACCGACTGGCAGAAAAACCCTTCGGCTAAAAGGATACGAAAAACGTATTGATCACCGGCATCATGCTTTAGATGCCCTTATTGTGGCCTGCACTACCAGAAGCCATATAAAGTATCTAAACGATCTCAATGCAACACAATATCGAAAACGTCCTACCGATAACGAACTTAAGACCTATTTGCCAAGGCTACTTGAAACCGGAAAGGACAACTACTGGCAAAGTCGAAAATTTAGAAAACCCTGGAAAAATTTTGTAACCGATACTGCGGAGGAGCTTAACAATATTATCGTTTCATTCAAAAAAAATATCCGCCTCTACGGGAAAAAAGCAAACAAAAATCTCAGGTATATTCAGCTACCAGACGGAACATTCGTAAAAAAATATTTGCCCGTACTGGACGAAATGGGATATAGAAAGCTTTCGCCCTATGTAAGAGCGTCATTACACAAAGCAACGATCGCCGGAAAAATAATGCTAAAAGAGTACAAACAAGTCTCCCTTAGTGATGCATTCAAGATGCCAGACCAAATAGCCAATAAGGAGATAAAAAAGTATCTGACAGCACTCTTGACAGAAGTGAACGGTGACCCAAAAAAGGCAATTAATCTTTTCAAGCAAAAGCCACTAAACGATAACGATGGTAACCCAATAAAAAAGATAACTATTGCCGAAACAGTTTCCTACTTCGCTAGTCGAGTAGACGTTTCATCTGGGTTTGACGAAAAACGAATCGAAAAAATTCCAGATCCAGTATTGAGATCTGAACTAAAAAAACACATTAAGTATATTGACACCCTGAACAGTAGCAAATCAACTGACGAAAAAGTTGACCCTTTTGGCGCAGAAGGTATTGAAATTTTGAACGGGCAACTAATCAAAAGTGGCAAATTTCCCATCAGCAAGGTGACGATTAAAGAGGAATCAACAGCAAAATTTGAAATCAGGCCTGGCGCTTTTACAGAAGCCGACAAGGGTACCAATTTATTTTTTGTTATTTACCAAAACGTAAACGATCCCGGTGATCGGTGCTTTGAATCGATACCACTAAGAATCGTGATTGAGGCACTGGCAGCTGGCAGCGGTTTTGTAGAAGAAAAGCCAGGGTATAAATGGTTTACTATTTCACCCAATGATCTGGTTTATTTACCCGATGAGAATGAAAACATCGCCTCGGTTGACTGGCAAAACAAGCGGTTGCTTTCCAATAAAATCTACAAACTTGTTAGTTGCAATAAGGGGCAGGCTTTCTTTGTTCCACATACCGTCTCAAAAGTAATCGTAGATAAATTTGAGTTCGACTCTCTCAACAAGGTGGAAAGATCATTGGACGGCAGAATGATTAAACAATTTTGTATCAAATTAAAAATCGATCGCTTAGGGAATATTACCCCCACAGGTACCTAGACCCTTAGTTTGTTAACGCTTTGCGCATATGTTGAACATGTCTAAGCCTATCCACTAGCACTCCATGCTATAGGATTATCGCTCTATTTTTTATAGCCAAAGAAAAGGGTTTAGATAATCTTTATTATGTCACTAGCAGGGCCTAAAATAAGTTTTTGCAGAAAAAACTTTTTGGTCCATTCACTTGAAAAAGATATTTGATAACTTCAAGGTTAAGTGCGATAGCCTTCTCAAGTTTCTTGAAATTTCCCAAAATATACGGGGTTCTTTTTCGTTCCTTTTATAAACCAATATCCCAGATGATTAAACGAACCATCTGCCTGGAAAGCCCTGCCCACGTAAAATGCCGTAACGATCAATTGGTAGTGAGCTATAGCGGTATAAAGGGACTGGAGTCTCTGCCCGACAAAACCGTACCGATCGAAGATATCGGTATTCTTGTTCTGGAGCATCCGCAGATTACTATTTCACATTACTTGCTAAATCGGCTGATACAGAATAATTCGGCAATTGTTACCTGCGACGCCCATCACCACCCAAGTGGTATGTTACTGAATCTCGAAGGAAATTCTGTGCAGTCCGAACGCTTCAGGGCTCAGATCGATGCCAGCGAGCCGCTGAAAAAACAACTCTGGCAACAAACAGTAAAAGCAAAAATCATCAATCAGGCCAGCCTGTTATCGCGTTACGGAATGCCTTCCGAAACATTAAAAAATTATAGTCAATCGGTCCGAAGCGGCGATGCAGACAATAATGAAGCCAAAGCCGCAGCCTATTACTGGCAGCACCTTTTTCCCCCTGCCTGGATGTTTTACCGAAAGCGCGATGGGGTTCCGCCCAATAACCTGCTTAATTATGGTTATGCCATATTAAGAGCGTGCGTCGCAAGAGCCCTGGTGGGTTCGGGACTTCTTCCCACCCTCGGCATCTTCCATCGGAATCGTTACAATGCTTATTGTTTGGCCGATGATATCATGGAGCCTTACCGGCCTTTTGTGGATGCCATCGTGAGAGAGATCATCGAGCATACTTCGCAGGTGGAAACCCTGACGCAGGAATTGAAAGTGAAACTGCTGAAACTACCCACTGTTGACGTGCTGCTCGAAGAAGGCACCAGTCCTTTGTTTGTTGCGGTGCAGCGAACCTCGGCTTCTCTTGCCCGCTGTTTTTTAGGGGAGGAGAAAAAACTGCTTTACCCGGAATTTCCATGAGATTCCTGATCAAATACCTGTCGCCTACCGAAAAAGGAGGAACATATGAACGCCTAAATGCCTATCGTATCATGTGGGTTTTAGTATTCTTCGATCTCCCAACGGAAACGGCCAAAGAGCGCAAAATTTATGCGAAGTTCAGGAAGAGCCTGCTGAACGATGGGTTTAGTATGTTCCAATTCAGTATCTACCTGCGTCATTGTGCCAGTGCCGAAAATGCCCAGGTGCACATTAAAAAGGTAAAGCAGGGATTGCCTGAAAAAGGGCATGTGGTAATTATGACCATTACCGATAAGCAGTTTGGAATGATCGAAGTATTTCAAGGAAAGGATCCGGCCCCCACGGCCGAAATACCCCAGCAACTGGAATTGTTCTAATTCCCTGATCGACCGAGGGATTTGGCAACTTGCTTTGCCGGCTCCACAAGAGCTTTTGGCCGAAATTTTGCCAATAAAAAAGCCCCGGACCTATGAAATTCGGGGCAAATTCTTGATTTTTTTCGCGGACAAAAACGTCAAAAATCCTTGTCTTGCAAGCCTTTGGCCATAAACTGTTGTACTCAAAGATCGCAAGAACTGAAATTGAAAGCAAATCACAACTAACCGTTATTGATAGAACAAATCTAATAGTTGTACTCAAAGATCGCAAGAACTGAAATTGAAAGCAAATCACAACCGAAAGAATATGGTGATCACTGGAATCAATGTTGTACTCAAAGATCGCAAGAACTGAAATTGAAAGCAAATCACAACTAGAAAAAGAAATAATTTTTCTTGTTTTTGGTTGTACTCAAAGATCGCAAGAACTGAAATTGAAAGCAAATCACAACTAACATGATGGCATCGCTGCTATCCAATAAGTTGTACTCAAAGATCGCAAGAACTGAAATTGAAAGCAAATCACAACAAAATCATAGATTGGATAAACAAGGCTTTGTTGTACTCAAAGATCGCAAGAACTGAAATTGAAAGCAAATCACAACCGAGCAAAGAGCGGTGATCTTTTCTTCCCGTTGTACTCAAAGATCGCAAGAACTGAAATTGAAAGCAAATCACAACATTTAGATGAGGTATTGATTTTGAGGGAAGGTTGTACTCAAAGATCGCAAGAACTGAAATTGAAAGCAAATCACAACACAAATGGCAGAAAGGCATAAAGCCTCAGGGTTGTACTCAAAGATCGCAAGAACTGAAATTGAAAGCAAATCACAACAAGTGCATTGGATGGAATTGTCCGTAGAAGGTTGTACTCAAAGATCGCAAGAACTGAAATTGAAAGCAAATCACAACTCCAGTACGGCAGAAAGTGCGGCCACATAAGTTGTACTCAAAGATCGCAAGAACTGAAATTGAAAGCAAATCACAACTCCCCAAATGTAGGGGTTATTTTGCGTAGTGTTGTACTCAAAGATCGCAAGAACTGAAATTGAAAGCAAATCACAACATTGCCAATGCTGCCTATTTTTATTCCATGGTTGTACTCAAAGATCGCAAGAACTGAAATTGAAAGCAAATCACAACCTGGATTTCGCGATTAGAAAGCAACTGTGCGTTGTACTCAAAGATCGCAAGAACTGAAATTGAAAGCAAATCACAACTGGCGCCAATGGGAACGTCACACTTTGGCTGTTGTACTCAAAGATCGCAAGAACTGAAATTGAAAGCAAATCACAACTGTCTTTCTGCAATACCGGCAGCTTCGAAAGTTGTACTCAAAGATCGCAAGAACTGAAATTGAAAGCAAATCACAACTAACTGTATCACGTTTGTAAACGGGGTTCCGTTGTACTCAAAGATCGCAAGAACTGAAATTGAAAGCAAATCACAACGGCACCCTGGGCGGATCGTTTGCCATTCAGGTTGTACTCAAAGATCGCAAGAACTGAAATTGAAAGCAAATCACAACTGTCATTTCAAACCCATCTATATGAACCCGTTGTACTCAAAGATCGCAAGAACTGAAATTGAAAGCAAATCACAACTCAACTTCAAAGTTGGTAATTACGATCAAGTTGTACTCAAAGATCGCAAGAACTGAAATTGAAAGCAAATCACAACTCACTGACGAAGTGGGTAAGTCGTTCCGGAGTTGTACTCAAAGATCGCAAGAACTGAAATTGAAAGCAAATCACAACTAATACGTGTGCCAACACTTCCTGTTGCGTGTTGTACTCAAAGATCGCAAGAACTGAAATTGAAAGCAAATCACAACACCCTAAGACAGTTACTCTTGATCTAATAGGTTGTACTCAAAGATCGCAAGAACTGAAATTGAAAGCAAATCACAACCAGGAAGGATCGTTCTGAAAACGCTGTACCGTTGTACTCAAAGATCGCAAGAACTGAAATTGAAAGCAAATCACAACACCCTAAGACAGTTACTCTTGATCTAATAGGTTGTACTCAAAGATCGCAAGAACTGAAATTGAAAGCAAATCACAACTCCCGATCGAGTTTAAGTGCGAAAGCAAAAGTTGTACTCAAAGATCGCAAGAACTGAAATTGAAAGCAAATCACAACCAGGAAGGATCGTTCTGAAAACGCTGTACCGTTGTACTCAAAGATCGCAAGAACTGAAATTGAAAGCAAATCACAACCCGTTTACGTGAAGAAGAATTGACAGAAGAGTTGTACTCAAAGATCGCAAGAACTGAAATTGAAAGCAAATCACAACGCTATCACCAAAAAAAGAATTATTGACATGTTGTACTCAAAGATCGCAAGAACTGAAATTGAAAGCAAATCACAACTCGCCGGTGTTAAGGTCCACGAATATTGTGTTGTACTCAAAGATCGCAAGAACTGAAATTGAAAGCAAATCACAACTATTCGAAGGTTTTCATAAGGTGCATTACGGTTGTACTCAAAGATCGCAAGAACTGAAATTGAAAGCAAATCACAACTTTGATATCTTCGAGTATTCGAGTACGCCAGTTGTACTCAAAGATCGCAAGAACTGAAATTGAAAGCAAATCACAACCAGGGTCGATGTATGTAGTAAGGTCTTTGAGTTGTACTCAAAGATCGCAAGAACTGAAATTGAAAGCAAATCACAACTCCGTCTACTGTGATGTTTAGGATTGGATTGTTGTACTCAAAGATCGCAAGAACTGAAATTGAAAGCAAATCACAACTGGTTTTTGTCTTGGTCGTCAAGGAATATGTTGTACTCAAAGATCGCAAGAACTGAAATTGAAAGCAAATCACAACATTTGTTTTATTGTTATGAAATGAGAAATGTTGTACTCAAAGATCGCAAGAACTGAAATTGAAAGCAAATCACAACTAATTTGACTGTTTGCATTTTTAGGCCGATGTTGTACTCAAAGATCGCAAGAACTGAAATTGAAAGCAAATCACAACAACCCGATACCCAACTCGTTGTTGTGTAGTGTTGTACTCAAAGATCGCAAGAACTGAAATTGAAAGCAAATCACAACACAGTTGTTTTCATTTTGATGTGTTTTTAGTTGTACTCAAAGATCGCAAGAACTGAAATTGAAAGCAAATCACAACCGGCTTTGTCCATTGCCTCTACGGCGTGTTGTTGTACTCAAAGATCGCAAGAACTGAAATTGAAAGCAAATCACAACCAGGGTCGATATAAGTTGTGAGGTCTTTGAGTTGTACTCAAAGATCGCAAGAACTGAAATTGAAAGCAAATCACAACAGATTATATTGGCCTCCACAAAGGTTCTGTGTTGTACTCAAAGATCGCAAGAACTGAAATTGAAAGCAAATCACAACTCTTTTAGCGCGCTTAATACACTTCTTAAAGTTGTACTCAAAGATCGCAAGAACTGAAATTGAAAGCAAATCACAACTGTCGTTATAGAATATGCTGTAACTTGTGTGTTGTACTCAAAGATCGCAAGAACTGAAATTGAAAGCAAATCACAACACGTAACACGCGATGATGTTCTCGGTACGGTTGTACTCAAAGATCGCAAGAACTGAAATTGAAAGCAAATCACAACTTCAGCACATCACATATGCCGCTTCCCACAGTTGTACTCAAAGATCGCAAGAACTGAAATTGAAAGCAAATCACAACACTATTCCCCATCATAAATTCCAATCCCAGTTGTACTCAAAGATCGCAAGAACTGAAATTGAAAGCAAATCACAACTATAAGTTGCATGGGCTATCTCGACTTGGTGTTGTACTCAAAGATCGCAAGAACTGAAATTGAAAGCAAATCACAACCAAATACAAGTTGCCTGCAAGTGTGTCGCGTTGTACTCAAAGATCGCAAGAACTGAAATTGAAAGCAAATCACAACTCTGGATATGATAACGAATTATACAACGATGTTGTACTCAAAGATCGCAAGAACTGAAATTGAAAGCAAATCACAACCATTACAATGGTTTGAGTGCCGCCCATTTTGTTGTACTCAAAGATCGCAAGAACTGAAATTGAAAGCAAATCACAACTCCCGTTGCTGTAACCTAATTTTTGATTTGTTGTACTCAAAGATCGCAAGAACTGAAATTGAAAGCAAATCACAACTAAACTTTATGTGTATAGATGGGCTTTCAAGTTGTACTCAAAGATCGCAAGAACTGAAATTGAAAGCAAATCACAACGGAGATATTGTGTACGACAAAAAAGACACTGTTGTACTCAAAGATCGCAAGAACTGAAATTGAAAGCAAATCACAACCCCTTCAAAAGATACCTTTGCCTCATCGGTGTTGTACTCAAAGATCGCAAGAACTGAAATTGAAAGCAAATCACAACATGACTGGCTGGTGTATACGGATAAGCAGGTTGTACTCAAAGATCGCAAGAACTGAAATTGAAAGCAAATCACAACAAAGTAAGACCGTTTCCGTCATCTACAAAGTTGTACTCAAAGATCGCAAGAACTGAAATTGAAAGCAAATCACAACAGTGCAGAGATTGTACTTCAGTTAAATGGGTTGTACTCAAAGATCGCAAGAACTGAAATTGAAAGCAAATCACAACTGTTCCGTCTTCGTTTGCATTTTCAACAAGTTGTACTCAAAGATCGCAAGAACTGAAATTGAAAGCAAATCACAACAGTGCAGAGATTGTACTTCAGTTAAATGGGTTGTACTCAAAGATCGCAAGAACTGAAATTGAAAGCAAATCACAACAGTG